>Ga0214192_1000038_pt1 | contig 76452 bp, 93 predicted proteins | sample TroBogEpilimnion_44_FD_153030 | JGI IMG/M metagenome (GOLD analysis project Ga0214192, IMG submission 153030) | Freshwater microbial communities from Trout Bog Lake, WI - 29JUL2008 epilimnion | ecosystem: Environmental > Aquatic > Freshwater > Lake > Epilimnion/Euphotic zone | place: Trout Bog... | reverse complement strand
ATAATTATTATTTTCTAATATTTTTTTACATCTATCTACTTCACTCTTTATATCTTTTAATAATATATTTAAATTATTATAAAAATTATCTATTTCTTTATCTATTTTATTATTTTTCATTTTATTAATATATCTACTTTTATTATTTAAATCAACACTAAAATTCAAACTACTTAATATATTTAAATCACAAAATAACCACCATCATCATCTTTATCAAAAATCTTAAACTTCTCATTACTTCCTATTAAAATATACTTCTCATTTTCAAAATCTCCATCTCTTAAATTAACCTCAAAATATTCTTTATTATCATAATTTACAATTTTTACATAACCCTTCATTTTAATTAATTTATTATTTTTAACATCTAATAAATTACAATTTATTAATTTAACTTCTCTTTTATTATTACTCATATTTTAATATATCTACTTTTATTATTTAAATCAACACTAAAATTAATTAATTTATTAATTATATAAACTTACTATATTATTAAACTCCTCACTACCCCCACAATCATCACTATTAAAATACCCATCTACCATCATAACCCCATCTTCCTCTCTAAAACCTACAATCCTCAATACATCATTATTTTTTAATAATACTTCATCATTTATCTTATAATTATTAATTTTATAAATACCTAAATCTTTATTTTTATATATTTTTAATTTATTATTCTTCATATTATTATTTTATTATTATTTAAATTAATTATTAATATTATATTTTTTATAATATATTTTTTTATTAATATTTTTATAAAAGTTTTAATAATATTTTTTAAATAATTTATATATATATAATATTTATTTTATTATTTTTTGCAATAAAAAAATAATATATTTTTAATATTTTTTATTATATTTTAATAAAAATAAACTTGCCGTTTATTAATAAAGTTCGCATAATAAGGTACTTTTTTTAAATAAAAAACACTACGTAGTGTGTTAGAAAAAAGGACGCGTGTTAAAAATAAAGCTTGACCGTTTGGGTAAAAGTAACCATACTTGTCTTATCAATTAGGAACACAACCTTACAACAAATAACAAAGATAATAACAAATAGTGCTTGACTTTTTAGTAAAGTAAACGATAATAATAACATCATAAAGATATGAAAAACCTATATATTCAAAAACAAGGCCGCAAGGCTATCAGTGTTCAAGTCAATGTAATGCGTGATGGTGTACGCCGTACCCGCCGGTTCTTAGTAACAAAGTTTGGTGGTCTTGAGACCGCTATTGCACGTGCTACTGAGTACGCTCGCTACCTACGCTTGCATGCTTCACCAACTCAATTCCGTAAGGCATGCCGCCGTATGGGACGTCCATCAAAGACTGAGTTCTTCGGTCGTCGTATCGTCCGTAACTAATCCATTTCCCCCACAAGGGGGTTATTCATAATATATCAACACGAGAGCGGTAGGGCTTTTTTATTTTCACCCTACCGCTCTTTTTATGTTGATTTTACTCGAAAAGATACGATAATAGTATCTATACAAATGAGTACTAGAGGTATACAACCAGGCACAACAGCAGCTAGCATAGAATCAACTAAGCTAGATGATAGCGTTAAGTATATGGCTGAAGCCATTAGGACTCATTTAAAGGTGACCGGTAACACCACACTCACATATGTAAGTGGATCATCTGTAAAGAGACCCTTACCGGAGTTTAATGGTAAACTGGTTGGGTTGGGTGTGAAGCCAGATGGTGGTATGTGGTTCACCAAACAACCAGATGGTACTAGAAAGATCCTAGCTATCTTTGAAGCTAAGCACCAGGATGTGTTTGGTAATGCCCACGAAAGATGGAGCAAGAACTTTAGCATATGCTACGAGCTACTATTGAAGGGTACTACAAACAAGTATGTAACATTTATGACTGGACCAGGTGCTCAAGAGGGCAAAGTACTCAATAACTTAGGTACTACCATGGGTAACATATATCCAGACAATACCACCTTCCATTATGCTCCAGCATTTAATGACGAGGAGCTATTCAATATCTTTAAACAGCATCTAGGCTTAACCATCACATTTGAAGACATTAAACCATATCTTCCAAAAGAAGAGTTGCAGTTACCAGATAAAGAGGTAATATATTTAAATGAACAACAAACTCAAACATAAGATCTTTGTATCTGTGGCAGCTGCTTTAGTGGATAAGTGGCCTACCAACTCAACCAAAGATCGGGAGGATATTGCTGATATAGCTCTCAAGCTCACCAGCACCCTTTACAACAAGTACATAAGCGATACAACCGGGCAAGTGGAGTTGTTACAAGAAGACCAGTTTACACAAATAAATGATGAGGTGAGAGTACCAAAGAAAAGGAAAATAAAATGACAGAACAACAAGCCGAAAAGATCATTAAAGAACTGGAGAGTCTTAACTGGAAGGTATGGGAGATCTATAACATAGCCAAGGGCACCCCTACCAACAATACACCTCCAGGAAGTGTTGCGGTTGGTCAAGCCACTCCAGCTACCAAGAGCCTGTATGATCAATTTGTAAAGAACAAGAAATGATTAAGATAATCCTGGTTGTATTAGGTATCTTGGTAGTACCATTACTAGGTATTCTGTACCTGTTATGGGATCATTCCAGAACCATCAAGTGGTTGAGGGAAAATGGTTTCTACGATTGAAAGAGCTTGACTTACCCAATAGGTATGTTATAATGTAGTGAATGAAAATTAAGCCACTATACAAATGGGCTGGGGGTAAGAACAAGATGATCCCCAAGTACCTGGAAACACCTACCATACCACTAAGTGGGTATGATACATATGTAGAGCCGTTCTTCGGTGGTGGTGCTATGATGTTGTATGTGTATGAGAACAATCCAGATGTAAAGAAGTTCATATTAAATGATATTAATGAAGAGATTGTTAACTTGTACACCTCTATCAAGACAGATGTTAAGACATTTTTAAAGACATTAGACGGGTTACAACAAGAGTACATCCCTTTATCCAAAGAGGGACGTAAGGAGTACTATTACAAGATACGTAAAGAGTATGGGACTGATTACTCCAAGTGGAATAAGGTGGTGGAGGCAGCTCACTTGTACTTCCTGATGCGTACCTCATTTAACGGGATATGGCAGGCCACGAAAGAGAGTAAAGGTAGGTTTGCCACACCTTGCGGACTATTGAACGAAACATTCTTTGTATATGATAAAGAGAATGTGTATGAGTGGAACAAACTCTTACAAAAGGTAGACATTTATTGTGGTGATTGGAAGGGATGTGTTGATAAGGTAGAAGGTACAGCCTTTTACTTTATGGATCCACCCTATAGGGATAGCTTTACAGCCTACGGGCAAGTGTTTGGAGATGACAAGCAAGTGGAACTAATGAAGTATTGTTCAAATGTTTCTACCAAACATAAAGTGATGTTTTGTGGTAGAGATACCGGAGACACTTTCTATACAGACAACCAAGGTAAGCTACAGTTACACAAGTACGAGGTAACATATACAGCTGGTAGAAGAAAGAAACAGGATAATGGTACTCATACTGCTAAGGATGCTGTAGAAATACTGTTACATAACATTTAAGTAGTTGCACTATACCTGATAAGTTACATACTCATATGTATGTACCTAATAGGCGATCTAGTCAAATACAATAACAAAGTAGGACAAGTGATAGAGATACTCGAACTACAGGATGGCACCATTCTGTATGATGTCCAAACACTCAATAAGGTGTATACAAGTGTAATGTATGAGCACTTAACATATGTGGGTGAAGATACTAAGATAACTTAAGGCTTGCACTTGACACAATAAGTTACCATTATTGTCTTATGAAAATAATGATAACCAAACCAACTAATACATTCCTGGCAGCTGAATTCCCAACCTGGATTGACTTGAAGGTAGGGACTGTAATGGAGGTAAGGAAAGAAGGCCAGACAGGCTATTTAGTTGACCACCCAATTATTGAAGGTGATTGTGTAGTACAAAAGTGGAATTGTATTGAGGTGAGAGATGAAGTAGAATGTTGTGTGACAGTATAATTTTCATTCCAGGATAATTTTCATTCCAGGAGAAGAAATATTCCAGGAGAAGAAATATTCCAGGAGAGAACATTATAGTTGCACTTAATCAATTAAGTTACCATAATAGTATTATGAAAATGAGAGACTTAAAACAAACATACATTATCTTTACAGCAAGTGATACAGTATATTGCACAGCTGAGTCATATGACCTGGCTAATGAAATCATAGAAGCTGATGGCTTGATTGATGCTGTCATTCAGCAAGTCAATCACATTACCAGTATTGAAGAAGGTAATCCTGTAACCATATCATATGAAAATACATCCACATATGATTGCACTTCAGATGATGTAAATGATGTAAGACATAAAGACCATTACTAATATGATCAATAGATTTGACGAAAGCTTGATGCACCTTCATGACCAGCTATCAAGCATTACCAACCACAATGTACCTGTTACACTTGTGAATACAATTGAACAGCAAGTGTTACTCATTCAAGCCAGACAAGCGTATGTTACAGGTCACAAGCAGAGCTATGAGCTGATATTGAGAGAGCTCATGGAACACATCCAGCTCAAATTAACTGGAAAGAACTGATAGAAAATGTAACGGGATTGAATAAGTATTACATTATGCGTGATAAAAGCTTTAACAAACTTGTTCAGTTACTTGAAACCATGAATATTACACCTGCTATGAGTGAAGCTCCAGCACGTGCACCAGCACCTGCTCCAGCTGCTGGCGCCTCTGTACAGGCCTATGCAAGTAAGATCAATGACATCTTTAAAGCAATTGAGGCCCTGTCAAATGATCCAAACTTTCAAAAGCTATATGCACAAGTACGCAATAAGAATCAATTAAACGTCTCAAAATATGAAGCGTACATAGGCGATTTTTATGGTAACTTAGCAGAGTATTCTAGAGGTTCTTCTGAGGGCTAATACAGTTGCCATATATCATTTAAGTACTCATACTATTGGTATGAAACTTAATAAACAGGTAAAGCATAGACTTAAGACCATTAAGTGTCTTAAGGAAGTATCCACAAATGAATGGATGATTGATAACTTTCTAACACAAATGGTATTGTGGTTGTCGGAAGAACAATATGAAGAGTTTATAGGCTGGATGGGTGATAATGATTGTGGATATGATATAAATGAATTTGTAAAGAACTTTAAGAAGATAAAGAAAGATGATTGGTATAAAAATACAATTTAAGAGTTGCCATTTATCATAAAGTAATCCATTATCATATAACAATAAGGAACCAATATGAGTATAATACTAACGTGTAATGTAACCGGTAAGACCGTTAAGTGGTCGAACCAATCAATCATTGATGCTAAGATCAAAGAGTATGGATCATTAGAAGCATTCCAGAAAGCATATGTAAGCAGAGGTGCTAATAAGAAGCCTAAAGTAAAGAGCAGCTTATTGAAAGATGGTGAAGTAGATCTAATGAAGAGCATCTTAGAAGAAGGAGTGAAGCTAGCTCCATCTTTATCAACTAAGCATATGTCGAATGAAGAGTATGTAAAGCATTATGAAGCTAAAGTGAAAGCATTAGAAGAGGCAGGAGCGTCTGCTAGCGAGATAGGATGGATGAAGCAGCGCTTAGAAAGATGGCGCGGCTAATAGAGTGGTATAATATATATGGTGGTGTATAACAGTGCAAGCTAAATACACCACCTAAGCGCAGAAATTGGTTGAATATAGATATCAACAAAACACGTGTATATACGTGCATGCCAAACTTTTGCCAAATTTTTTAAACCCAAATCCTATATAAGCCCTTTCTTCAAAAATCCCGAGAGCCTAGTTTTCAAATTTTTTTCGCGCAAATTTTTTTCTGTCCAAATACATATATAAGCCCCGGATTTCAGAACTAAAACTCTGATTTACTACATCCCCGGGTAAAGGGTAACGTGCCGTTAAGTGGTGGGTTACAGTAACGTTGTACATACTCATTAACTGTACTCATAACTCTAGCATTATCTATTTGTACATTATTTCTTAAATCTGGAGTAATGGGTACAAATGGTAATATTTGTTCAACGTATTTTAAGTGCTCTAAGGGAGAGGGGTGACAATCATCACATATATCTTTAGTGGTAGAAAGCCTGAACTTAGGCCGAGGAAGTTTATTTCTCCAGTTACCCTCAAACACTACTTCCATATAACTTGGTTTTATTTGATCTATTACTGGTTTATAGAGGTCTAGTAGGTACTGTTTTTGTTCTGGTAATATATCTTCTAATCTACCTCCATAGAGCTCCAAATCAAGAATAGGGGACATAGATATTTGATGAAACGTGCATCCTTTTAGTTTCATGAACCCCTGTATAACTTTAACAATAGATAAATCCCTATACAGGTAGTTTATTTGAGAGGTATATCTTTCGACGTATGCATCGTCGTAGTATGGGTTATTATAAACACTGCCACTGGCCACCCAATTTTTGCCATTCCAGAAAGCTTCTCTTGCTGGTGCCGTCCACTGTACAATGATTAGGTCCTCGGGGTTGAAGTTATACAACTGATCCATTTCCATCATTTTATATAGTATTACTTGATTGCTTCCACCTCCTTTGCCTAGGTTATGGTATTCAATGCCAGGATATGCTCCTGCTACTATATCTGCCCACGTCGTCCACATATAATCGGTAAACGAGCAACCAAATGCAAAAAATCTCTTGTACATATTTTATTACATAGTAATTATAGTGAATATGAATATTGCAATATATGGGGATAGTTGGGTGCGAGGGGCTTGGTCAACCCCGGACAAAGTAGTTGATCAAACATCGGATGAGTACTTCAATGTAGCCATGTCCCGGTACTACAACATTATAAGTAGCCCTCACAACTCTGGCGGTGGTAATTTGGATAGCGTTAGGTATCTACTGGATTTCATTATTTATACTAAAAACAACTCCGGCATAGTGCCTCCACTATCAGAAACCAAGTTTTTATTTGTGCAGACCGACCCCGCTCGTGATCTCCTCACCTACTCTGTATTTAACAATGGTAGGTCTTTTTTTATGTTTAAGGAACCAATTTCAGCAGAGGCCACCGTATTTCCCTTTTTAAACAACAACCGCATTTATCAACGCTATTATACCAGTATTCTTAAAATGAACATCGAGATGCTATACGATGTACTAGATATGATTGCCCGGTACCATGGTATCACCATTAACATGGTAGGTGGGTGGTCAGATATAGATCCTTGTATAGCACGTTACCCACACTTGAACGTGGTCTGTAACTCGTGGCTACAGTTAATAGAACCCACCCACACTCCTTCCATTTACAGTTCCTACAACCCAAACCTCCATCTTACCAGTATAGATACAGCTAATCTGGATGTCCTATTAAACGGGGTAGGGAGCCGTTCGACTTGTACTCGTAAGCATGAGGGCACGTATTTTGGGTGGCATGGAGATTCGCACCCAAGTAGAAAGGGCATAGACTTTTTGCTTGAACACATACACGATAAGTTACTATAATATAAGTAAATATATCTATCTATGCAAACCACACTTGCCATTGTTATTGTGTTTACAGTAGTAGCACTGTTTGTGCGTAAACTATTACGTAAGCACAATGGGTGCGGGTGTGTTAAATGTAACTGTAAGGATGACCAATGAACCCATATAAACTATTAGCTGAAAAATACACTCAAGTAGAGGCTCTATTAGAGTCTCTGGAACCAGAGAAAAAGATGTTCGACGATCCTGCCAATGGGGTTGAACTAGAGATAGATGACGAAGATGATAATAATGGTACACTACATTATATGGGCTATGAGTTCCCGATCTCCAAAACGTATAAGGCCGGAGTGATTCAGTATTTGGTCGGTACGACCGTTAATAGCAAGACGTTTATGGCAAAGGCACCGGATCAGTTTACTCGCGTACTAGCGGCTCTGGACCGGGGAGAGGTGAAGCCTGCGGCTTCGGCTAAAGCAGGGGGTATGGTTTCGTCGCCTATGTCCAAGGTGCATAGAGTACAACCTGGTGAAATGGTACCAGTGTATTATATTAATCCTAAGGATCCAAGAGGTGAGTACATAGAGAAGATGCGTGAGTACATGACTAACCCACAGGCCGAGAAGTACATACTTGATATGTACCGTAAGCACGGACAAAAGATCTTTCTTACCGGGGATGAAGGTAAAGCACATAACCCACTATATGGGTATGCTACAGATAATGCTAACCATAAAGACAGGTACTCTCAGTACTGGGACCTTACTCGGTGGATGTCCAAGATGAACTTTGCCGATTATAGAGGTGGTCACAAGGGTGCTAATATCGTTGGTCATAGAAGCAAATGATAAAGAAAACTAAAAAGAAAAAACATTTACCGTACGTCAACTTAAGTGAGTTGTATGTGGAGGCTATTAGAGGGTATGATGATATAGGGACTGATATGGACAGGATTGCTCAGGATCAGGCAGCACGGGCAGCTACTCCTGCACCGGTGTCTAAACCTACTACTCCTGCACCGGTGCCTGCACAAACTCAACCACCGGCTGAAAAGCCTCAGCACACACCACAACCGGCTACTGCTACCGTTACTTCAGGTAGCAATGTAAACGATTTAGCACAAGCAATAAAGCACTCTAAGAACGAATACGTACAAAATATATTAAGAGAGTGGCCAGGTGGTGACTTAACTAAGTTATGCGGAGTGGGCGGTATTTCTCTACCACCTAGTTCTGGTGTAATAGATATTCAACCTAATGATAGACAGGTTTGGAAATTGCTATACAGACTATCACCACCCAAAGCCAATGAACCAGGCACCTCTACTAAAGGTTCTGGTAATGGAGAACTAGCTGCATTTTGGTTCTTGTATTTACCTATACTCAAGCAGCAGGGCTTGGAGGCGGCGGATAAGTTTATTATAGACAACAGACACGCCGGTAAGGGTGCACCTGATTTATTGGTAAATGGAGTAGGTTTAGAAGTTAAGGCTTATGGGGGTAAAGAAAAAGCAATAACCATAGGTAAGTTTAAAACTGCTGGTACAGAAACAGAATTTGACGTAAACAACAAGCTAGCAAACTACATATTCGGGTTTAATGCTCTGTTTAATGAACTGAATGTGAGTCCGAAAATGCCGATACAGGAAATGTTTTCCCGTTTAGCTATTAAGTCAATGGCAGAGACTAAATCTAAAAAACCACTCGCTCCAGCCCCTGCACCTAGTAGTCACTTACCCACATTGGGTAGTTTTAAGGGAGAGGACGTAAAAGTTGCGCTTGAAGCTTTGCAACCGGTGGCTAAGGTTTTTAGTTCTCCTGAGTTTCAAGAAATTGCTAATGTGTGGGGATTCCAAATTTTTAAAGATATAGATAATAAAATAAAGTTCATATATAATACACTTGGTGAGGGACTTGGTCAAGGAGAACCAAGCGCTGAAGGCTACGCTAAGTGCTTTTTACGTAGATTGCTAGCAGCTAAGTTAAGTGTTAAGCCTGGTAATAATGGGTTTATTTTAGATTGTGATAAAGAAGGAGAACGGTTGCGTTTTTATCATATTGATTTGACAAAAATTTCGAATCTCAAACTTGAAGATATGACCGTGGCAGGTTCAGAGATAAGCTGTAGATTAGGTAGTATTTTTGGTTAATTTAATACGTTCTTAAACTAGCTTATTGCATCCGGTAGTATAAATAAAATTATTCTCTACTACCGTGACAGCTGATACTCATATTCTCTTTATTTTAAAACGCCGGGAAGACTATAATTCCATTGTACATAGTCCGAAAGGATTAAGCACCGGACTATTTAATTCCGCTTCTTTTGTGGTCGATATGCTTAATAAATCCGGCATTAAGGCTACTCTGGAAGTTGCAGTTGATAATAACTGTATTGATCGGTTGGTTAATACTCATAAACCCACTCACGTTGTTATTGAAGCTCTGTGGGTGGTGCCTTCGAAGTTTTCAGTATTGATACCATTACACCCTAAGGTAAAATGGATTGTACGATTGCACTCTGAAATGCCATTTATGGCTGGGGAGGGTATGGCTATGAACTGGCTTGGGGATTACCTTAGTTATCCTGAAGTATCTATAGGGGTTAATGCACCGCGTATGCTTGATGAGGTTCGTGTATTAGCGTTTAATAAAACAGGATGGAATAAGAAACAAGTTAATAATAGAGTGTTTTACTTACCGAACCATTACCCACAAGACTATTGGGAACCAAAAGGTATCGTAAGAAAGCTAGATACAGTTGATATTGGATGTTTTGGTGCTGTACGCCCATTAAAGAATCACTTATTACAGGCCTTTGCCGCTTTAAAATTTGTTAATGGTATTGGTAAAAAGTTGCGCTTTCATATTAATGTTGGTAGAGAAGAAATGAAAGGTCAGCCAGTACTACATAACTTACAGGGTCTGTTTATGCAGTTAGCTGGTACCGGGCATGAATTAATCATGCATGATTGGGTTCAGAGAGAAGACTTTCTAAAACTTTGCCGTCAAATGGATATCGGTATACAATGTAATTTTTCTGAGACGTTTAATATAGTTGGCGCGGACTTAATCAGTCAAGGCGTGCCGTTAATCGGCACAAAAGAAATACCATGGTGTAGCTCTCTATATTGTGTAGATCCTACTAATAGTGATAAAATAAGCGCAGCGTTGAAGTGTGCATACTATTTTCCACGATTAAATGTTAAAATAAATCAACGCAATTTGACTAAGTATACATCCAATACAAGTCGTATCTGGGTAAAACACTTCTCCACCAATGGCTAAACATTTCGTCAAACTTCATAAATGGATAAACGGTAAATTGCATACTACTGAGCATGCATTTAGTAACAAGCACGATGCACATGAATTTGCTAAGAAAGCGGATGGGCACACTGCTAAAATACTTAATGCCAGTGGCCAGGTAGTGCATGAAGAGGTTAAACAACCTGTTAATACTAATACCTACGCTTAAGTCGTCTGGCAAAATACCGTTTCTAGGTTAAGTATAACCATATGAAGTTTTCTATCGTTATACCTACTTTTAATCGTTGGGACTTATTAAAGAACTGTATTGACAGTATTGTTAAGACAGTTGATTTAACTTTTGGAGAAATCATTGTTGTATCGAACGGATGTACAGACAATACACCATTCTTGGTTCAGACTACATATAAAGACTATCCAGTAAATGTTATTTCGTGGCCAAGACCTCTCGGTTACCCTAAAGCAGTTAACATGGGCATTTCCGCTTCAACCGGAGATATTGTTATCATGTTAAATAACGATACGGTGTTTTTAAATAATAACTGGTATGACATTTTAACTGATCCTTTCAGGACAACCCCTACCGCAGGTGTTACCGGTGTTATTAAACGCTATCAAGGTGGTAAGCCTTGGATCTTGTTCTTCTGTGCTGCTATTAAGCGTTCAGTTATTAATAAGATTGGTTTATTAGATGAAACGTTTACACCTGGTTGCGGAGAAGATATCGACTTCTGTATACGGGCATTTAACGCGGGTTTTACTGTCCATCAAGTACCGGAGCAAAAGCTAGATCATATTGAAGGTACTAATAAGATGACTGGTAACTTTCCAATCTATCATGACGGTGGTGTAACAGTCAACAAGAACCCTAACCAGGGTATGATCTATGCCCGTAATATGAAGATTGTAGAAGAACGTTACGGCCCACCTACAGACGGCCCGTTACCATAAGAAGCGCATCTTCTCGCATAATCGTCCTAGTTGGTACCAGAACTCGTACCATACCCATCTACGGAACCACTGCACCGGTGCGGTATGATTAAAGTATTTGTTGCTCCAACGGTTTCTATTCCGTAATATTTCTTCAGCTAGTATTTTTACGGTTTCTAAGCGAGTAGCGTTGCTTGTCTTTTCAAAATTAGTAACCTCAATTTTATCTACTTGTCCGTTAGTAAATGTTGCGGTAAACTCTATCCAGCAATCATTATAGCCTGGTTTATCGTTCGGCTTATAATCATAGAAGTCAAGTTTGCCGTGATAGTTTGTATCTTCCCATTCTCCTTCTTTACCCTTCTGTAATAACAGTCTACCGTTCTCAATCTTGTAATCAGCTAATCCTTCTACTAATCCTTTAGTTTGAAACTCTGTACAAGCATTAGGCAATCCCTCTTCCCACATTTCATCCGTCCAAGGTAGCTTATCTTTAACTGTTAATATGTCGTACATTCCCATAGTTTTAATAGTATAGAGGTGTTATTTATTAAAGCAACTACTATATATTTTTTATTCGGATTGAGTAAATATACACATATGGGTCGCAATACATTTAAACTATTAGCAGAAAAGTATTCCTTAGTACAAGAGAATCCTTTGGAAACAGAAATCCAACCAGGCGGTACTCACAAGTCCGATCACAATGTTGAAATGACTCGTACCAAGGCTCGTCAAGCAGCTGAAGTAGCTGCAGAGCTACACGAACTTTTAGAAAAGATTCCTGCAGAGCATCCTATTATGGCTTGGATGGTTACTCATGTAACTCAATCAGCTGACATGCTACAAGATGTGTTAGCTAAATTAAAAGAAGAAGTTGATAGTCCAGAAATGGAGCCAGTAAAGGATGAAGCAAGCTATGAACCATCAGATGGTGCTGGAGAAGATATTGACCGTACAGAAACAATGACTGGTCAACAAGGATAATTTTTATGAAAAAGTACAACTATACAAAAAGTAATTTAGTAGACAAGTATCAAGTACTAACTGAGAGTTACTTTCAGGAAATTAAAAAAGAACAAATTAACCCTGAACATTGGGATGAAAATCTTAATCATCCTAAGGTGTATTGTTTTGAAGAAGACGGTACATTAAGAAAAGAATGTATGAAAGATTACGTACAACCAGCAGTACCTGAAAACACTGACGGTATAGATGGTGGTGTAGCTGGCAACATTGAATCTCAACCTGGTTATGCTGGCTCACAAGGCGGAGACAGTTTAGGTGAAACAACAGATCATGTTGCTAAATTAAAAGAGTGTATGCAATTAGCAGAAGAGTGTTGTAATGGTTGGTGTGCTTCTGGACATGAAGCTGCTCCAATGGCCCTAGAAGCTGTACAGCGTTTGAAAGAGTTTATTAACGAATGCTCTTATTGAGCCGTTAATATATTCCAAATCATATTTTTATCTACACCTTGGGGCATTAGCTCCCACGCTCTACGCATGTCTCCGTTCTGTAGATATGTTCTGAACTCAGTACCAGAGCCCATACGAGGTGTTGGTCTGATGTCTATACCTGCAAGATGTTCTCCATATGTCTTGATCCTATCATAACGACCGGCATCGTCGGCGTCTGTGTATAATTTAACTTCGATTTGACCAGCATCTGGAGATTCATTTAATGTAGCTACATATTGGTATACAGTAGCTACTGGAGATATTTCTGCTTCTATAATGTTTATTTTAGCTCTGTATTGTTCTAATAATGGTTTAAAAAGATTCCATACAGCTAGTTTTTTATCAATGGTAATGTTAGCATTGTCTCTTTCTGTTTTAGAAACAATAATATAAACATCATCGTTTTCTTTAGCCGCCATTTTAGCTGCTTCGAAATGTCCGATATGTGGAGGGTTAAACCCACCACCAAAGAACCCAATACTATATCTACGTTCTACAGCTGGTGCATCTTCTGTTACAGGCTGATCTGCTGGTTTTCTACCACGTTCGCCTGCATATAAAAAGTTATTAGCACTAAAGTTTAACCGGTCTACTATCTTAACTTGGTTAGGGGTGTCTCCGATGTATAGTACGTGACCTTCTCCTGGAGCAGATATATAACTATCTCCTACAGGTATAAATGAATACATACCACTCAGTTTACCTTCTACATTAGCTAATAGATTTTGGAATAATAACTTAATACGAATCATATCGTATGTGGCGCCTATTAAACCGTTAAGAGAGCTTTTGTTTTGCTGTAAATGAGCTATTAAGTTATCTACTTTCTTTTGAGCGTTAGCCTTTACTTTATCTGAACCATCTGCTGCTTTCTTTAATACTTTGTCTTTATAAAATATAGCGAAACCGTTTAGGTATTTGTTAATATCGAATGCTTCACCGTTTAGAGCAGCTTTAAATATACCGCCGCCCTTTCTTACCATAAAGTTAGTATATTCTCTTAAGCTTGTAGATAAAGCACCGCCTGTATATTCAGCATCAAACTGATTATTAATACTACTGATCTTTACTTTAGCATCTTGTAATAAACCGTGTATAGTATTCTTTAAAGTAGGATCAATGTTTAAGTTTAAAGTCTTATAGTTAGAACCTTCTGCAAATACCCCTGCTTTCTTTAAGCTACTAACAACACGAGTGGTATCTCTACCAGCCATACTCGAGGTAATAGCATCTCCATTTGCATTAATATTAAACGCAGCATGTACTACAATACCCACGGGTGCCTTTGAAACTTGTTGGTAAAGAGGTGATTGAGGATCAGCTGGTATTGCGTAAGAGATTAAGTTAGGACGGAAAGTAATGTATTGTTTACCTTCTATAGTTTTTGCTTCTGGTGGTCTCGAAGGCGAAAATAATAAATCACCTTGATACATTAAACCAGAGTTGTCATAGCCCTTCTTTAAATAAGGAAATATTGTTTTAAGTACGTCTTTTAAGCCTTGAGGTGCTTGAGCATATAACTGGTCTACTTCTTGTTCGCTGTGCACCAAGTTAGGTACTTTACTAAACACTGTCTTGGTAGCAATAAAGAATTGATTATCAAACTGCTCTCTTGGATCAATGCCCCAGAATATAGCAGGTGATCCATCTACCTTTAAGTTAACGGACGTCTTACTATTAAAGCCTTCTAAATAGGTTGTAAAGTTTTCTACCTGTTCAACAAACTTAGCAAAACCTCTTTTACCTTCTTCAATAGCAAGGTCTTCTAAATGTGATAAGTGATTCTTAAGAGTGCTATCTACTGTAGATTCCTCTAGTATTCTTTCGTTAAAATAATTTTTAAAGCTTATCATGATTGAGGTATAGTACCAGTTAACTGATAATATTTACTGCCTATCAAGTTTAGTCCCTGTGTAATATAATAGCTATATATATTTTCTAATATACCACCATCTGCGTACCAAGCTTTTACAGAAGAAGCAGATTCGGCTAAAGTAGTTGATAACCCATCTGTACGAGTATTCCAATCAATAAGAGCATTTACTGGGGTGTTTGTATAAACATTATTGTAAACAAAGAACCGATAATAGCTATTAACTGGAGTCTTTAATCCCCAACCAAAGAACGAACTTAGCGGATAAGAGGTTAATGGGAATGTTAACGTATTAGCTGGTGGGAAGTAAGCCTGCATATTATTTGCAGATATACTAGCGTAAGAATTAATACGAGGCACTTCTAAAAGTTCGTAAAATGTTGCATTAAAAATATCGTTTACAACTATTTTGTCTCCTGCATTAACTGTTGCGTTAGCTGGATAAGCTGTTAAGGCAGCTCCTAAATTCGTATGATCTGTAGTAGCATCAAAGTTTGTATTGTATTTTTCTCTTGTACCCCATAAACGCTCATGCGGTGTACTATAAAGATCAAACTGTCTCTTGAGTACAGGTGGTGCATTTAGATTGTAATCATCAAACTCAGTATCAACTAGACTTGCTAAAGAGTATAACTGATTAACACCACTTGTGAGAGGGTCAGCGTTATTACCTACAAAGTTAGCAGTTTTTTCATATGCTACTGTTCCGAAGTTTTCTGTAGGGTGTACATTATCTCCACCTACCGCAGATAGATACGTAATTAAGTTAGTATCTTCCTGTAGGAATGGTTGTAATAAATAAGACTTAAGTAAATTACCGTAATTAAAGTTTTCATTTACTTTACGTACAAAATACTTTTTATAAAAATCTGTAATATTAAAATTAAACGCTCCAGTCAAGCTAGTTGTAGTTAAAGAAGCATTTGCAAGGGCATTAGCTACTGTGTAGTAACCAGGAGAACCGTATGGTGCAGGTTCTACTATAGTTGTAAATGTCTTAGCACTTAGTAACAGGTTTGTATTTAATATAGGACTTGATAAAGCAGAGAGTGGTAATGTACTTAAAATGTTTTTATAAAAACCGCCTATATCTCTACCTAGATTATCATATCTGTTAAACTTAAAAGAAGGTACATATACGGTTGCTGCAGAAGCGGGTGTTACGGTGGCTGTAACGTTAGTGTAAGTTGCTCCTAAAAGCGGATAATTAAGTAGTGTATTGTTATTATAGTATACTGTACTTGCAGATGCACTATTAACAGTTACTATAAACTGATTGTCTGTATCTGGCCAAATAGTGGTAGGTAACAGTATTGTATCACCGTCAACAGTTATGTTAAAATGATCTGCAGATAAGTTTTTTACATAAAATAATGCAGATAAAGTAACATTACTATTAGAATAAGAAGGCGTACTACCATCATTATTATCCTGTAAGTTAGGTATATTGCTTGTATTATATGTTACCCAAACTCTTGGTGTGGTAACCGTAAACCCGTTATTGTATACTAATGAGGGTATATCGTCTATATAATAAAAGTCTACTGAACCGTAATAACCAACTAAAGTACCACTTCCAGGAACAGTACCAATACCATCTGGCATAGCATATACCGGGGTAATATTAGTCGCGGTTAGGGAAGTAATAAAATTACCGTTTAAGTCTGTATATCTCCAGCGTGGTCTTAACTGAGCAAATTTATTATCTGGAGTGGTTGTTTCCCAAGGCTGAGATAAGGATCCCTGCGAGTATAAGTCAAATACTAAGTTGCCGCTTAATTGATTAGAAGCAGAGAATGAAAATGTTAAAGGTGTAGGAGAGTTGAACGAACCAGGCGGGTTAGACTGATAACCATGAAATAAACCACCTAAAGAAAGGTTCTGTGGGGTAAGTTCTGGCCAACGAGAATAATCCCATTGTAAATAATCGGTTGTATAATTTTGTACTGTTATTGAAGAACGGAATATTGAAGGCGGGCAACCGTTCTTAGGTATAACCGAAACTTTAACTTCAAACTCACCAGGCCATTTGTATACGTGATCCGAACCACGCATTACACTATCTGTAACTTGTGTAATTTCTTCTTCTACTCCATCTCCATATTGTATAAAAATAGAGAATAAGTTTAATATCGTAGTTGTTTGTGCACCAGTAGCAATATTAATATCTACATATACAGGTGTTGCATACGTAAAAATTACACTAGGAGAAGCACCAATATAAGAACTTTTTACTGAAAACCCGCCAGAATTGATATATGTTGAAACTAAATTTTCATGTTGGGAACAGAAAGGTATGGTAGGTGCAACATATGTAAACTGATCATTTGTACTTGTAGTGCTTGTACCTAATGACGTTGTTACAGTTACATCAACCACCCCTGCTGCACCAGCTGGAGAAGTAGCAGTAATAGATGTATCAGTATTAACTGTAAAAGTAGTAGCTGCTGTAGTACCGAAAGATACTCCAAGAGCATTTGTAAAACCAGTACCGTTAATAGTAACTATAGTACCACCGGCTGTAGAACCGCTTGTAGGACTAATACTGGTAACTGTTGGTGCTGAAGTCGAAGGAGATGAAGAAGTAGAGCTTTCAGTAACTATTTGATTACTGTCTTGCGTATTTAATACGTTACTATCTTCTGTATTGATGTATGTTGACATACATTATATATTAACTGCAGTAACATTTATACTAGACCATATTATTGATCCGGTACCGACAGATGCTACTCGCCAACCAAACTGTATGAGACAAATACCATTAAGATAACCAGTACCATCAGGGGTAGGGGTTTCACTATTGTTACCTCTAAAACAGAGCGCCCCGTGCTGTTGTAAAACCCTACCACCACCAGCAAGATCGGCTTGTTGGAATTGTACTTGACAAGTCGGACCCCATCCTACCACGTTATTTGAATAGCTAGTTACTATTCTATAAACTAAATTACCGTTCATTAACGGGTCGGTTCCATCTGTATAAGCTTGCCAGTTATATAAAAATAACTGCTCACCGTTACCTGGACAACCAAAACGATTTGCTATATACCCGGTAGGCCCTGTATTCCATCCCCAAAAAGTAAGAGGAGAAATATTAGAAGCACCTTGATAAGAACCATTCCACCATTGTTCAGTGCCTGCAGAATTTTGAGGTAAAGGAGCTCCGCCTTGCGTAATAGGGTACGTACCACCATCGGTTAATGTAACATAACCGGTTGTAGGCATCGTATAGTATGGTCTACCAGCTATTGATATGCCATTAGTTGATGTAGCAGTATTACTATATCTTGTACATCCGTCATTATACACACCAAAATTATTGTTTATTGCGCCTGCTTCAAGTAAAGGAGTTTGCATCTTTACACCGGCTTGAATAGTGCCGCCAATAATAGAACCTGCATCTAGATTGGTAACATGAGTACCATCCATAAAGATTTCATGCTTATTAGTAGTACCATCAGCAAATGTAGTACCTGCAGGTGCAGTAATGTTTAATATTTTAAATGGAGCAGTCTTATAAGTCGAACCCGCTAAATCTTCTGTTGAAACGATCTGAAATTGCTCAGCAACTAAAGTAACATTGCCATTATTGTTTCCGTTGACTTGCACAATACCGGTCATATTACCGTTAGCATCAACGTACGGGAACGGTACTGTTGTTAGTACCCAAGCACCGCTCTGATAAATTTTAAGTACATTGTTATTTGCTGTATTGTACCATAAATCTCCGTCCTGTATATAACCAGCAGTAGGTTGTGTAGGAGAGTAAAATATAACTTGACCTGCACCCTTTCTAATAGGCGCTGACCAAGCACCAGGAGGATTAACTAGCGAACCACCTTCAGATGGGTCAATAAGAGCTGTACAAGACCATAATACATCATTACCACTACTACCTGGATCGCTTATATACCAACCAGCTGGACTGACTTGATTAGGCGGGGTAGCTGGTACTATACTAGAACGTTGAAAGATTTCTTTTTGGTAGTAACCTAATCCAGAACCAGGTGGAAGATTATAAGTGGGTGGTGTGGAGGGAGTAGAAGGTGGTATCTGCCCGGTAATGTAATTGGTTAAATCAGTTAAAGTAATTTTTTTAGTTACTTGTGCACCAGGAGATGAATTGTCTACTACTGGAATAACGTCAGAGCCTTGAGCGCCTGCTGAGCCTAATGTAGGTAATGCTGAGATTTTAATATCGGCCATATGAGTAAATGTTAAATGTTAATAACTGAAGTGTCTTGAGATACATCTGTTGAAACAATAATACGAGGCGTAATATTGGTTGTATCGTTTAAGTAAAGCGCTTGGAAAGGTGCAAGTTGAGTGTTTTTAGTTAATATACTAATGTCGTTAGTTGGATAAGATGGATTCCACAATACTAAGTTAACCCCTTGTACCGTCTCTCCTGTATCTTGACGTTGAGTATATACCATATATACACCAGGTATGCTTTCAATTTGAGCTGTTAAAGTGATTAGGTCTATATTATAGCCTAAAGTCATTTTAGTCGGATCAAAGAAAGAAGTAATAATACCGGTTACTTTGTTTTGTATAAGTTGTGCAGATACTTTTGCTGTACGCTCTAACATTATTACTAATCTTGTTTGATTAATAATAGTATTAACATCTTCTCCGGTTGTACTACTATAACCTATTGTAACTGTCTTATATACTGGATCCATTACAATAATATCAGACGTTAAAGTCTTTTTGCTAATAGCTGTATTGGTTATTAAAGTTTTTTGTGTTGGTGTTAGATAACTTACTGAGTTAACTGTGCTACCCTGAGAAGCTCTCGGTAAAGCGTAAATGTAAATGTTATTAAAGTTACAGGAAGTAGAAAATGCTAACTGATTATATAATACTCTATTATCTTGATTAGGGTTAGTTAAACCAATATTATATAAATAACGTAAATGATTGTTTACGTAATCGTTATTACTATATACTAAAACGTCTTGTACAATATTATTAAACGTACTCTTAACAAAGTTGTTGTAATCATTTGCTGTTACTAGCCTGTATTGAGATTTGTAAGCAGCTGGAGCATTAGCGCGAATACTATCTGCATTTTCTGCATTGGTAAATGCTGTAGATGTATTAGCGTTATCAAAGCTTAAATAAGTGATACCGGAATCATCCAAGTACTGTAGATCAGTGCTGAATACGTCAGCCTGTATTTGATTAAACTGAGCTGTATTATAAAGTACAGCAGGTAAAGAGCTTAAATCTCCTGAACCAATTTGACCGTTAACACCTAAAGATTGTAAGTAGTAGACTGCAACTATATCGCCTGTGTTAAGTTGTGCTCCGTTAACACCGTTACCAAACTTTAACTCATAGTTACGACTTTCATTGTAACGAGCTTCAAATGTGGTTGATGTAGCAGTTTCCAAGTAAAGAGATTCTGTACGAGTCCATTGCGACCATTTACCGGTTGCAGCGCTCTTTACATAAACATCAATATTAAAATGATCTATCTGTACTGCGCTACCTGGTGCAACAAAAACAGTTTCATTAGTAGCTCCTTGAGCAGTATAGGCTGGATACTCTGTCCACTTACCTTGGTACAATAAGGTCTGACTACCAACACTTTCGATATACTGATTTGTAGATAAAGTTTTTGTAAAAGTTACATCAGTGTTAAATGTATAAGGAGCGTTATTAACACGAATAAACGAATAACGAGGTATTGTATATGAACCTATAGGTAAGTCTGCTGTAGCGGAGCAGGTAAACGTTACAGTTGAGGTTTGTACCCCAATAGGGGAATAGTTAATAATCCTAACTACTTTATTAATGTTTTCGTAAATTTGAGCATCACTAAACATAGACTCCGAAGAAGTCTTGTTTAGGTAGTACATAAAAGTATGAAAAGCATATGCAATAACACTGTTAACCGCATTCAGATTTGAACCTTCAACGTATTGATCTGTAAATAAGCCGCTTTGTGTTAAGCGGGTACGCATGAAGTCTCTAAGATTTGTAGCATCAAACGCGATGTATTCGTTTGGTTGAATGTTTAGAGCTGATGCATCTGTGTATGTTGTCGACATCTTATAAAATTGTATATCCTGTTTTGCTTAAAGTGCCTGGTATATTAACAGCTTGATTGTTAAGATATGGCATTATTATATTTAAGTCAATGTAATAGGTTTGCTCGTCTAGGTTTAGAGTTATGTTGACGTTAGAGACAGTTACTCTTGGTTCATACAAAGACAATCCGTTAACTATAGCATTGCCAATGTTTCGTGCATTTGTTTCATTTACCGGTTCAAACAAATATTGGGTTAAGTCTAATCCATATAATGGATTTAATAAACTTTGCCCGGGCATGGTATTAAACAAAGAGTAAATAGAATTTTTAATAGCTGCAGCATCATAATCTGCTTGCAAGTCTTTGCTTATAGGATTACTAAAATCTAGATGTAAATCCGAATATGTATAAGTATTGGTTACTATAACCTTTTGTAGACCGTTAAAACTTATGGATGGCATTGTAAAATACTTAGGGAGGTAGTAAGTAATATCATCATATGAAAAACAGTAAGTTTAACTCTTTATTTGAAGCAGCCTACGGTCGTTATGCACAAGGTAACGGTTTTCTTGTAGGGGATGTTGTAAAATTAAAATCCGGTTACGAAAATATGGACGGTTTTAAAAAGTTAGGCGAAAATGTTAAGCAGCGTATTAAAGAAGCTGTTAAAGCAGGTAACAATCTACGCGTCGGTAAATTACATAATTACAGCGCTGGTTCACGTTATAGTGCTGAAGGTGCAGATCAAGTACCGGCTGAATTAGCTGATGTATATGAAGAATATGCACCAGGTATGGTTGCTAATTTAATCACTCTTCCAGTCGAATGTTTAGAAGAAGTTGATACAGGTGCTAACCTAGCTCCAGTACCAGAAGGTCAAAAAGATACAAGAGATCGTACAGCTGAAGGTGAAAAAGAATTTAAAAGCAAAGCAACTAACGAACAAACAAAAGTGATGAAAAAGCAAACTCATGCTGAAAAAGGTGATTACGAGTTAGCTACAAAAAATACAAAGCTTGCACACTCTAACAAACATAACGATATGCAACCACCAAAAGTAAAAGGCATGCAAAAAGCCAAAAATATTAACGAGTCACAAGCTCTCTTAGAAGATCTTTATTTTAATATTCTTACTGAAGACGTAGGTGTAATGAGCGGTGGTGTTGGTTCCCAAAATGGTGGGGATCAATCAGCAGGTAATCCTCCAATTCAATCTGAGGAAGAAAATGTAGCAAATGATGACGAAGCTAAGATTGATGCATTTGTAAATTCTTTACCAGCAAATTATAATAAACCGTTTTTCAAAGATTGCTTAACTGGAATGAAACCAGGATTGTCTTGGGAAGAGTTTCAAGATAAGCTCTGGCACAATCTTTATGCTCATAATTTAAAACAGTATAATAATGATCCCCGTAGAGCAAAAACCGCAACGGACAATAAAATGTGGTATATGGATGACGGAGAGTTTCCAGCCGAAGCAGGGCAGGATTACAAAGCAGTATTCGGTCATTTCCCTGGTAGTCAATCCACAGAAAAAGAAGGCAATGCTTTCACTGGTTTTTTACATAAAACTAAAGAAGGACAAAAAGGCAAAGTAGGAGATAAAGAAGAAGAAGTAATTAATACTACCGGTACTATTGCAGAAGAAGTATGTCCTATCTGCGGTAAAGATATTTGCAAATGTGATACAATGAAAGAAGCTAAAATGAAAATGAAAGATGAATCCGGACTTCAAGCTTACCTCGGTAAAAAGAAATACGGAGCAGATGATTTCAAAGCTTTACAACAAGCTGGTAGAGAGCATGATGCTAAGAAAAAAGAGCAAATTAAAGCTAAACACTCACACCACGGAAGCTAAGGCAATAAGACAAGAAAAAAAGTTAATTTCTTGATCCATTACTAAAGCGCTTCGATAGAGATATTCAGAGACTTGCAGCAATGCAAGTCTTTTTTTATCTTCTGAAATAGAGCTCTTGTATACTGCATTAAACAGATCTTTCATTAACTTAGGATAGTCGTTTCCAAAGGTTTGTTCCGACTCTATAACGAATTTACGTATAGACGTAAGGTCTTCTTTGTTCACAGTTTTATCCAGGATCTCTTGTGCGAATCCCTCGTTATTAATCGTACTACTAATAGACAATACACCATCAACAACGCTACGTTGAATATAGTTAATGATTCTTCGTAAATCCGGGTAGTGATAACGAATAACCTCTTTAATCTTCTCTATTTGTTCTTTCTCTACTTGTGTCTTTTCCTGACGAAGAATAAAACCTATTCGTTTAGCATATTCTCCAATAGGAGGAGTAAAATCAGTGAAAACTTGGCATCGAGACTGAATTGGTTGGATAATACGATGTAGATAGTTGCCAGTGAGGATAAAACGGGTATTACCAGCGTACTCTTCCATAACATTACGCAGAGCTCTTTGACCCGCATCAGTAAAGTTGTCAAACTCGTCGAGAAAGATAACCTTAATTTTGCCATCCAAGCTTTTAGTTTGAGCAAATGTAAGAATAGAGGTACGGACTTCGTCGATACCGTTCTTTTCGCTTGCGTTAATGTAAAGGTACTGTGCATCTAGTATTTCATTTATAATTACTTTCGCTAATGTGGTCTTTCCAGTACCAGCATTACCTACTAGCAACATATTAGGTATTTCGTCTTTACGTTTACATTCTTCTATGTACGCACGCAAAGACTCAGATAAAACCATATCGGCCAGTTTAGTTGGCCGATACTTTTCTACCCATATATTCATTAACTGTTCGTTGATTGACATTATTTCTTTTTTGGTTTTACTGAAAAGCCGCCATCTGGATCTGCTACTATTTCAACTTCAGTTGGTGTAACACTACCCATTTTCTTATTATACACTTCATCAGCTTTGGCTGATTTATCTGATGAACCGAAACCTTTTTCACCACGTGTAGTTTCACTTACTTGGTCTGTCCACTCAATATCGGCTTGTATAAGAGGGTAAACAATAAGCTGTGCAATCTTGTCACCAGCCTTAAACGTTTGGTCTTCTGTACCGAAGTTATAAAGCTTGATACCCATATCTCCTCTATAAGGGTTATCAATAATACCGAAATGAGGAAAGATATGCTTCTTAAAACCTACACCAGAACGGCCCTCTACCCGGATCCAATAGCCTGGTGTTAAGTAACCTAACTTAAGACCTACAGGCACTACAGCATAACCTTTAGCAGGTACAGTGACTTGCTCTACAGCTGTAAGATCAATACCGGAATCCCCTGTATAAGGGTCAGCATGATTAAACTTCGGTAACACAGCTAGTTCATGTGTTTTAACAAATTTAATAGTAACAGGAAACATAATGAGGTAGTATAACGTATAATATTGATAAATCAACGCTTGCCATAAATATTATAGTGAATCAACCACCTTTACCGGATAACACTGCAGATAACAATCAAGACGTATTAAATAAAATCGATTCGTTTCTTGAAGGATTGAATAATGAAGATAAGGAACTAGTTAGTAAGAACTCTGCACAGGTTGAAGAAGTAAAAGTAACTATCCCAAAGACTAATGAAGAGATGAAAGAGTTTGTAGCAAAGCATTCAGCTGAGCTTGTGCAAAATAGTGTAAAGAGCATAATGGAACTACAAAAGCTAACTGTTGCCACCGGAGACCCAGAAATGATGGCTAGTTTAGCAAGTTTAATAGCCGCTAGTACCGGAGCTATTGAAACAGTAAACAAAATGCATTTACAAAATCAAAAAGCTGAAACTGCAAGAGAGCTTAAAAAACTAGAAATAGAAGGTAAAAAAGAAATACAACGCCTCAAGAATGACGGTTACCTTAACTTGCCAGCTGGTAACACCAATATACTAGTTGCTACCAGAGAAGAAATGATAGCACAGTTAACCGGCAAAGTTAAGAACAAGACCGCTAATGTAACTAATGAAGTTATTGAGATTTCTGATTCGCAGCTGCAGCCGCCTTCTTCTTCGACTTAAGTACTTCTATTAATATAGCTATTAGTACAATACCACCTAAAGAAGCACCTACTATCCACATTTCAATAGTAGCAGCAACATAGGCTAGACCAAGAGATAGTATTGAACCAATACCCATTGTAATATTCTTTAAAAGTATAGCAAGTACTAAGAATAGTATCCCGACACCGATTAACGCCTTCACCATTAAAGCAATGAGTTCTGCTTTTTGAGCAGCTTTAGCTAGTGCTAACTGATCAGCAGCTTGTTTTTTAATCTGTTCTATTTCAGCATTTCTTTCAGCTTGTAGTTTATTAAGTGTTACTTTTTCAGCTTCTCTTAAAGCTGCCTTTTCTCTTTCTTGTTGATCGATTACTGTTTGAGCATTATCTAAAGCTTGTTTTTGTACAATAGCTAACTCAACCGCACCATTATATTTGGTGTAAAGTTGATCAATAGTTAAAGCTTTCTCTTTATTAATCTCTGTTGTAATAACAGCTTTTTGTTCTGGTGTTAACTTATCGGTACGATTCATTATCTCTTTAGCGCGTAAATGTGCAACAAGAGTATTCATGTCTTGTTTCTTTTTCTCTTGAGTAACCATATAGATACCGTAATTCAGTTCATCAATTTTTGCAAAGTTTTCATCATCCTTTTTCTTTAAGTCGTCATATGACTTTTGTAGTTGTTCTCTAGCTGCATTGTATTTTAATTCCATTTCTTGACGAGCAGCTTCAACCTTCTTATTAGCCTCAGCTAACTGATCGACTTGTTTTTGACTGTCTTCAGCTTTAACTACAGCAACTGCTTTCTTACCTATTTCTGTGGTAGGGCTATTGCTAAACGCGTCTGGTGCTTTTATACCAAGTGTACAACTAGTTAAGAATAGAAGAGATAATAATGCAAACTTTTTCATACATATACTTACATAAAAAAGGGGAGAGATTTCTCTCTCCCCGTGTCCTTGCCAACAGCAATCAGTTAATATCAATAACTTTCTTGCCGCCGTTCTCTACCTTATTTTTTGGAAAGGTTAAGGTAAGAACGCCGTCTTGTTGTACGGCTTTAGCTTTATCCAAGTTAAACGAGTTGCCAACGGTAAAGCTACGGCTGAATGTCTCTTCTTGTGTGCCACCTTTATGGATCACTTTACGAGTACCTTCAATCGTTACTACTCTACCTTCAACAGTTACGTTTGTTTTATCTTTGGATACACCAGGAAGATCCACCTCTACGGTGAGTTCATCCCCTTCTTTAAACCGAACAGTGTCTCCTGTACGGCTAACATCCCCCCAAAAGAAAGGATGGTTAAATTCCCTCTCTAAGACAGTATCTAAGAGTGAGAATGGATTACGATATGTGCTAGGATTATAGTTAGTTAGTTTTGTCATAGCAATAATATTTATATACTTAAAACTAACTAAATCAAATATTTTTTATATAAACTTTTGTAACTACTTAATGAGGAGGCATATATATACTAACTCCGGCTATTTTTATTTCTTCCACATCATCTTCTCGTCGTTCAATAAAATATTGTTTTATAGCTTCTCTAAAACCGTAAGGTGAGTCTTTGAACTCTAGTAAACCACGATAGTTAACAAATATATTTTTACTAAAATCGTACTCATACCCATCAATAAGTTTTTCTCTTGAACCGTACTTACGGTTTTGTCTAGGGCCGTGATATTCATGATATATATTACCTTTTATATAACCATATTTGTTATCAACATATTTGTTAAAAGCTTGTAACCACTCTTTATATACCCCAGACGCGTTGCCAGGTTTAAAATAGCCTCTACGGCACGCAGCAGGAGAAAGTTCCCCGCTCATAATACCAAATACTAATACCATATCACCACCACCTAAAAAGTTATATGGGTATAGCTTGGGACCTGTTTTCCATAAATCTCGTTTTGCTGCAAAACCAAAACCACAGTGATGAGATGGTACTACAGACCAAAACGGGGATTGTACATTTATTTCGTTAAGCTCAGGTAATGATAGTGTCGATTTTGCTATACGCTCTATATTACCTCTACTATCTGTCCAGTAAGCTGTTTCATACAGCTGTACTATGTTTAGTTTATCTAAAGCTATAGAAGTATCATCATACCAAGTTTGACTTTCAAAAAATATATCGTGATCAATCCATGCAAGTTTAGTATATTTTTCAGGAACTGTTTTTTCTACAGCATTAAGTAATGCTTCTTTTTGAAAACATATATTTTCTTCTCTTGCCCCGATCTGAATCCAGCCAGGCATATCTTTTGTAATAAAAGTGTCGGTAAGAGAAGCTTCGACTCCGTAAACAGGTACGTCTATAGCTTTCATTTGTCGTAAGAAACGATTCAAATTTTGATCTGGTCTTTTATAACCACACCAATTAAAGTGGCATAGTATTATAGCTAGATCATCTTGTGTTCTCATAAAGTACTAATAATAATCAATATATTACGACTCACAAGTTGAACAGGTTAATATTGAACGAGCAAGTTCTTGTGCTGGGTTAGCAGAACGCTGATAATAAAGACTCTTAATACCGTTTTCCCAAGCAAATACTATTAACTCGTTAACGTCTTTTGGCTTAGTGTTAGGTGGAATCATTAAGTTTAATGACTGACCTTGATCAATATACTTCTGACGAGCAGCTGCCTGTATAACTATTTCTTTTTGGCTGATTTCGCCGAATGTCTTAAACACTGCCTTTTCTTCTGGTGTGAGGAACTCGAGATGTTGCACCGAGCCGCCTTTTACAAGAATAGACTTCCAAACACCTTCTGTATTCTTTTTCTTGGTTTCCAGTAAAGCCTCGAGATAGGGGTTCTTATAGGTAAATTTACCTTTAGCTAAATCTTTAACAAAGTAGTTAGAGTTAAGAGGCTCAACTGAAGGTGAAGCTTGACCGAGAATAAACGAACTAGAGGTGGTAGGTGCTACAGCTAATGTAGTTACATTACGACGACCGTAACCTTTAAGTAAGGGTGGTTCACCGTACTCTACAGCCATTTGTGCGGTAGCAGAATCTGCTTTTTTACGAACAAAGCTCCATATTTGAGTATTGAGTAGCTTTGCTTCCATCGTTTCAAACCCGATCATCTTAGACTGAAGGTATGTATGCCAACCGAGTGCACCGATACCAAGCGCGCGCTGATTAATAGCGAAGTTTCTTGGGTGTACCATAAACTTCATCTTTTCAGTTTTATTAATAAACTCAGTCATCACAGCATCAAGGAAGTATACAAGTGTTTCTACTGCATCGGTATTCTTCCAGTTGTCCCATTGTTCAAAGTTAAGAGAAGATAAATCACAAACAAACGATTCTTCGTTATCGTTTGATAGCATAATCTCTGTACAGAGATTACTTTGATTAATCTTAATGTTCTTGTCTTTGTATACTTGTGGTGCTTGATTGTTAGCGTTATCAGTAAAAAAGATATAAGGATAACCAGATTCAAAGCGCTTCTTAATAACTAAGCCCCAGATGCGACGTTTTTCTTTATCGCCATCAAGCATAGACTTTAACCACTCATCAGTTACACATACACCGATAGAAAGGTTTTGAATGTCATCACCTTCGCTTTTAATCTTTAAAAACTCTTCTACATCCTTATGGTCAATAGGTAGGTACGCTGCAAATGAACCTCTACGCACATTACCTTGTGAGATATAGTCTGTTAACGTTTCAAATACAGTTAACTGATGATGTACACCAGTAGATTCTCCACCAGATGAAATAGGTGCACCGCGTGGACGAATTTTACCAAAGTAAGCTGATGTACCGCCACCTGCCTTTGACATAGTACCTATTTCTGAAATCTTGTACAGAATAGCATCCATATCATCGTCGATGTACGAACCAAAGCACGAGATAGGTAAACCACGACTACGACCAAAGTTTGACCAAATAGGAGAAGCCAAGGAATAAAAACCTTGGTGCATATAACTTTCAAACTTATCTGCAAAGCCTTTTAATTTGAGGTATTCTTCAGCTTTTTCAGCTATATCCCTGATACGCTTTTCGGCAGTTTCTCCGTCCAGGAGATAACCACGTTCAAGGAACTTGCGAGAGTCGCTATTCAGCCAGTAAATGTTCTTGTTACTCATTTTTATATATTATACTATACTTTTTATTAAAATAAATCGTCTTCTGAAAAGCTTTGTGACTTTTTAGAATACTCTACAGGACGAGAATGAAAGAAGTCGGTCATATTATTACCGAGTAATTCTTCGTTAAACCAGGAAATATCTTTGAGAAGCTTAGAATCCGTTTCATACACCTCTGAGAAGCCGATACCTCTGAGAGATTCGTTAATACGGTCTTTTACAAACTCTTTAAGATGTGCTGCAGTCAATCCGTCTTCATTAATACCGTTAACCATCCAATCAATAATTTTTGCTTCACTTTCATAAGCTTCCTTAGCTTCAGCAAGGATCCTTTCTACAAGCTCATCATCGAATAGTTCTGGATGCTCTTCTCTGATAGTGTTAATAATCTTCATACCAACTAATGCATGTATATGCTCTTCATTACGAGTGTACTTAACTTGCTGATCAGTATCCTTAAGTAGATTTTTATTACGAGCAAACCAGTTAATAATATAGAACTGGCTCATAAGTGATACATTCTCTACGAATAGGGTAAAGAGTATAATAGCGTAAAGATATTGTTTTTTCTTGTCTTTATAGTAACGGTGTGTATATTTCTTAAGATACTTTACACGGCCTTGTATCCATTCTAACTTGAGATTCTCTTCAAATACATCTTCAAGGCCGAGTACAGTTAATAGCCTTTCATAAGCATTGTTATGAATTACCTCTGTATTAGCCATTACGTAGCCAAGATCCTGTAAAGATGGGTGTGGTAGGTTTTCCCCGAGCTTAGCCCAGAACGTTTTTACAGCCACTTCAATCTGACCAATAGCGGATAAAGTACGGATAATAATCTCTCTTTCTTGATCATTTAACTTAACTTTAAACTGTTGTACATCTGACTTAAAACTAAACTCTTTATGGGTCCAAAAGCCATTATGCATGGATTCGATAAATTCCTCTGTCCAAGGATAGTGATTAGGTTTGCGGGAGATCTGTTCGTCGAATATCATAGTTTTAGTACAGGGAATATTATTTACGTATTGTAAATGTTTTTACATTTTTATCTCTAAGAAAAAAATATTTTTTTCTCGCCAGTGCGCTTGACTGAGTTATAAAAGTTAGTTTTTCTTGTTATACAATTCTAGCTTTTTTACTATGTAGCGCACGATTTCACTACGTACTATGTCTGCTTCGGTTAATGTAAATACGTGTATACCTTTGTCGCGGCTTTCAGCATCGTTAAATACGTTGCACATTTTTTCAAACCCAGACTTACCGTTAATATCGGATTGCATCGGGTCTCCGCAAATAAATAGTTTACTGAACTGACCTACACGGGTTAATAAAGTTGTGAGCTCTCTAAATGTACTGTTCTGAGCTTCGTCCATAATAATAGCTTTAGCATTCCAAGAAAGACCACGAAGATATCCTGTCGGTTTACCTTCTATACGGCCTTCTTTCATTAATGTAGTAATATCTGCTTTACATAATAGCTCATCGAGCTTTTCCATTAAAGGTTCTAGATATGGGGATAACTTTTCAGCTGCATCCCCAGGAAGATATCCCATTTTATTATCTGAACTCTCAACTATACTACGAATATATATTAAGTCAGAAACCTTTTTTAGGTTTAATAATTCCAAAGCAACTAATGTTGCTAGAAAACTCTTACTACTACCAGATGGCCCTGTAACAAAGACAACCTTTGTATGATTATCTAAAGCTATTTTAAGAAACTCTTTTTGCCTGTTTGTCAAATCCGGCCTTTGTCGTATCATCACCGGTCTTTCCAGTTTATCAGCCTGATGTACTAAAAGACTTTTGTCTTTAGTAGCAGGTGCGTTATTTTGAATGTTTTGAGCTAACTTCTGTTTTTGCAGGCGTTTTTTCTTACTCATCTGTTATTATTTACTCCTGAAACAAAGTTAATACAGGTCTGCAACCAAAAAGAAACCCGTCGAGAATTCTCGACGGGTTCTTTGATTAAACGTTTTATCGTTTGTACTATGCTTATTATAGCATTGTAGCAGCTGTGCCTGGAACGAAAGCGTTGCCAAGACCAGATACGATAATGAGGTGGTAATAAAGAGCAGCACCAAAGATATGATCAATAACACCATAACGGGTCATTAAACCAACACGTGGGCTGAAATCATTAGGACCAACTGTACGCTGTACTAATACAGGAATGTATGGGCAGTAAACGATACCAGTATCATAGTATTCAGCACCCTTGTAGCCTAATAAAGCGTACTCAAGTATTGTACCACGTTGATTTGTCTGATATTGTGCTTCTGTACGTGTATCACGGTAGATCGTGAAACGACCACCGACTGTACCAACTTTAGCAATACCAACTGGTTGTGTGTTTACGTTACCGTTAACTGAGAACCATTGGAACTCAGGAAGCATTTCAAACATTGCGCAAACACGAGGTGTTGCAATGATGAAGTTTGCTGCGCCACGGCGATTGCGGATAGCAACACGGTTAGCTTCAACAATAACACGTGCAAAGAAGTCACGGTTACGTTCACCTAACCAACGACCATCAGCTGAAGCTGCGTTCCAGAATGAATAACCTTGGCCTGCACCAGCGTTGAGAGCAACTTGGCACATACGGATTACCATTTCACGGTCGATTTCAGCTTGAATTTCGTACGACATAGCGTTCGTTAATTCATTGTCAATGTCGATACCGTTCATGTTCTTGAGATCTTGCTCAAGTTCAACTGACCAACGAGCAGCTAGACGACGTGTACCAGCTTCAACAGCGGTCTTTTCGAAGGAAACGACCATCTGAGGAATATTGCTTGTTAATTCAAAATTGCTTAAGAATTGAGCAATACCGCTATCTGTTGGGAGGATGTTGAAATCAGCGTTACCGGAAAGGAACGTTGAAGAAATACCCGTGAAGCGAGTATTGAGGTAGTTCCAACCTACTTCAGTACCGTCTGAAGCGTTTGTCCATCCTTGTACCCCGTTAGCATTACCGCCTGGTGTACCGAAACCATTGTCTAGTTGTGTACCACCGAGTGGGTCTGCTTCGTATTTATAACGAAGTGCAAAAGCGAGACCAACTGGACCGCTCATAGGTTGAACACCAACGATTTCGTTTGTGATCAATTCTGGGAAAGTACGGCGGATCATCGGAATGAGGATCTTTGGTAAACGAGCATCTTGTGATGCATAGAAGTCGCTTGATTGTAAGCCGCCTTGACCAGGGTTACCTTGAAGTGTACCGAAAACGCCTGCATTACCTGCTGCGTTAGCGGACTCAAAGCACCACTTCTCTTGATTTTCAAGAAGGATAGCTGTGTTCAAACGAGTGTGTTCGTTTACGATTTCTGGAGTGTTATCATCGGAGTGATTAAGCAATGGTGCCCACTTCTTTAAAAGTTGGCCTGCGCGATCACGATCGATGTATGACTGTGAAGGTTTAATTTGTTTCATATCTAATAATTTTATAAACTAACATTACCTCAAGTACTTAACAGTACTTCAACGTGTAGATATACTTACAAAAAAAAGCCCGATTTCTCGGGCTTTTGTGTAAAAAATCTGATTTATTTATTAAGCAAGCTTATTCTTAAGTAGTGATACGTAAGACTCAGCTACAAACTTTTCACCATCGTCATCTGAAGCAGATGTAAATGATTTCGAAACTTGTTTCTTGTCTTCTGTAACTAATACATCAACACCTCTAGATTTTGGTGCTGTGGATTCTTTAAGCTCTTGAAGTTTTTCATCTTCACGCTTGTCAAACATTTCTAAAACGTAATTAAAGTTTTCGTTAATGTACTTTGCATCTTTTTCAGCTAGTACACGAAGAGCATAACTCTTTTTGTTAGCAGGAAGTGTTGATACTTTTCTTTCTAATAAAAGATTTGACTCTAATGATTGAACTTTTTCGTTTAAAAGTTGTGATTGTTTTGCAGCTGCTGCAGCACGTGCATTAGCTTCATCAATTTGTTTCTTACCGTCTAATAAAGCTTCTTTTACGCTTTCATTTACGAAAGTTTCATCAAGGCTTACTAAGCGTTTAATTTCTTCAACGATCTTAGTATTACGGGCATTTTGTGTAGCTTCTTGAAGTTGCTGTGAAGGAATTGCTTTATCAAGATAAAGATCGAGATAAGATGAAACATTCTCTACAATGTTCTTTGTAAATTCTTTTGCTTCTACCTTTGAAGCATTTTCATAGAGCTTTACAACGTGAGCGAGCTTTGTAGCGCGGTCTTCGTCAAGCTTTTGTATAGCTTCAGCAAATTGCTTTGCATGTAAGTCGTCGATACGAGTAACAATCTTTTCAAGCTTAGCTGTATGATCAGCGTCAATAGCTTCTAAAACTTTTTCAAGCTTAGCTGAGTACTCTTCGTCTTGTTGTACAAGAGCAGCTTCAACTGCGAGGTTAACCTTTGCTTCAACAGCTTCAGAAACTGCTTTTAGCGATTCCTCGGAAAGGAGGTCTTTTGTTGCCTCTTTAAGAATTGTGGAAATGTCTTGGCTCATATCGTATTATATATTTAGTAAAATGTGTGTTATTATCAGGATTTTTTTGCAGTTTTGTTTGCAATTACTGAATCCGCTTTTTGGATACGTTGCTTGAGTTTCTCATTGATTACTGCTTGTAACGTTGAATTAGCAGTTGAGTAGTTTTTATCAACTACGTGCTTAATAAAGCTTGCAATTTGATTTTTATGATTCATATTATTTAAGGTTGTTGATAAAGCGAATGATGTGCTCTCTAAGATATAGGTCGACGTCCTTTTTAGGCAAGGAGCTAAGTTTAGATTCTAAAACGTCGTATATTTCTTCGTAACGACCGTCTTGCTTGATAATAAAGTTTTTAGATTCTAAAATACCGTTAACAAATGCACCAGGAGCAGAAGGATCAGCTACGGCGTCAACTGTAATGAGTTTCATGTTGGTTACGTAGTTGGTACCACCTTTATCCTCTACTGTACCTAAAGCTCTTGAGCTCATACCCATCTTAACACCATCCATGACTAGAGATCTCATGATTTCTCCTAGTGGGGTGCGTAGTATCTTGCTTTTACCTTTTACCACATTACCGTCCATTCTAAGTTCAGTAATTAGATGGCATGCTCTTTCGCTGCTAACATTAGCGCTGTTTGGGTGTTCAAGTTCACCTAAAGCTCTGTTTGTTCTAACAAATTCTTCATTGTAGCGTTCTACTTCACGGGCCATTTCTTCACGGCTGTAAATGCGGTTATTACGGTTCTTTTCTTCTGCTACCATATAAACACCAGATACATAAATATTGGCTGGCTTGTCTTTGTTGCCTTCTTCGATTAGATAATCAAGTCCCTCGCAGATAGGGGTTTGAGTTATGAGTTTGTAAACCATTGCGTATACTTATGCTAATATACCAATAAAACTATATAATCTCTTGTATTTTTAATAGGTTAGCATAAAATATAGTAATGATTTTAAAGGACGTTACTGCAACAATCTCTACAAGGGGTAGAACTAATACGACTTTGCCATTAGTTTTATCATCCCTGTTGAGTCAAACCGTTAAGCCTTGCAAAGTTATTGTGTTTGATGATAATGACACATTTGCAGATCCACGTACTAATGATGTTATTAACAATATACTAGCCGCCTTTACATTAGCCGGGATTCAATGGTATTGGATACCTGGAGCTAAAACCGGTCAAGTTACCAATCATGAAAATGCTCGAAAGACGTGTGACACAGCTTTTATATGGCGTATTGATGATGATAATATGCTTCTACCTAATAATCTTGAGGTACTCTATAATACTATTACTTCTGATGACAAAATAGGTGCTGTGGGTCCTTCTATAGTAGACCCGAAAAGCCCGATGTTTAGTAAACTTGCATCTAACAAAATGGATGACATTTATTTGGGCTTAAATGAACAATGGGTTTATACAACAGGTAAGCCTACCCTCAAGGAAGTAGAGCACTTACAGGGTAGCACGTTTATATATAGAGTGACAGCTGCTACCCATGGTTATGAAATGAGTCTATCCAGAAAGGGTCATAGAGAAGAAACTATTTTTACATATGAAATGTTTAAAGCTGGGTGGAAACTGATCGCGGTTTTAGGATTAATAACCTGGCATTTTCATTACCAAACTGGCGGTATTCGTAGTGAAAAAGATGATAGAATGCTCCAATCAGATGAAATGGTATTCCGTAATAAAATGCGCGAGTGGGGGGTGGCGGCAAACAGCTATAAGTTTTATTATCTAGATAGCGGCCGTGGAGATCATTATGCATTTAAACAGATATTGCCTGACATATTAAAGCGTTATAGAGATTTTAAAATAGTAATAGGGTGTTGCTATGCTGATTGTTTTTGGGACATAAATGAAGAAAATGTTACTTTTTGTTCGCTAGCCGATGCTGCACCGTTTGTCAACGCTGAAAAGCAAAATACATACAAATTTATGTTTGAAAATAACTGGAAAGGCAATTTAGTTGATGCAATGAGAAAGGTATATCTATGAAAATCGTAATTAGTCCGTACTCTCAAAAACTACCTAAAGAAAAACTATGCAAGGGTCATAACGGTATAAACCCAAAAAACTATCCTTACTGGGAACAGGTAATTGAAATATTAAAACAACAGATACCAAATCTTGAAGTTATTCAAATTGGGGTTGTAGGAGAGACTGTACTTAAGGGAGTATCTGCTATTAAACATAATTTAGGACCACAAGAGTTATTAGATCTTATTAAAGATTGTGATGGTTGGTTTTCAGTAGATAACTTTTTTCAGCATTTTGCTACATACTATAAGACACGTAATGGTTTTGTAATATTCGGGCAATCAGATCCAAACATATACGGATATAAGCAAAATACTAATATTCTTAAGGATCGCAAGTATTTACGACCAGATCAATTCGGATTTTGGTGGGATAGATTGTTTGTAGAAGAGGCGTTTCTTAGTGCGGAAGAAGTGGTAAAGATAGTACTACCTAAGCTTATGGCCTCCTAAGTATAGGTATGGCGGCATATGAATACTATCCAACACCAGCTTATACTAATGTAAATAGTGTAAGCGGTGGCTCTCTAGCTTTTTACAGTACAACAGGGTTTCCTGCTTCGGGTGCTGCTTTTCCTATAAACCCGACACCAAGTATTAATGATGTACAGGTAGGGTGGTTTACAAATGGTAATGGTGTTACAAATAGTATTGTGCAAGGTTTAACCGGTCAAAATAGCGGCTATATACAAGTACAAATAGACCAACCCAATACCAAGCCAGGCGGCCCTTATACATTTTCTGCTTTAGAATATAGAGCCCCTGTTACTACTGTTTCAACAGTTGGACCTGCTGCATTTCTTTCCACTAATTTAAATAGTAGAATTATAAGTTACGATTTGTTAGCTGAACGTATTTTCTTTCAGCTAGGCGCACCTTTAATTAATTTAGAGTTAGCTTGTACAGCAGCTTATGACATGATTGCATATGCAATTGAGGTATTTACACGTTTTACACCGGGTACGGAAGAGCTATTAATATTTGACTCAAACCTATACACAGGCGGTAAGGGTATTAAGTTAGACACTCTTATTAACTATACCCCTGAACTATCTGGTTGGGACAGTACATTTCAATCTGGTTGGGATTACGATTTAAACTCTTACAGAAAAGTAATAGACATTTATAACTTTCAAGAAGGTTCAAATGAAGGTGTTAATACATTATTTACTATTGAACAATCATTAGCACAACAAATGCACTTTGCTTACTCTTTAGGTAGTAAAGCATTTGACTTAATTACCTGGCATGTATTGAAAGACTGGTTAAAGACTCGCGAAAAACTGTTTGCAATGAAGCAATATTGCAGATTTGACCCGCGTACACAAGTGTTGCGTATAACACCAGATCCAACTATTTCTTCGAATAATAATGCCCGTTATTTTGCTTGTATTGGTGTATATTTAGAAAGACCTATTAAAGACTTAGTAAAAGAGCGTTGGGTAATGGAATACGCTAAGGCGTTAATGAAAATTTCCATTGCTAATACCCGTGGTAAATTTGGTAACACACAACTCTTTGGTAGTGGTACATTACAGTATCAAGAACTAATGAGACAAGGTACAGAAGAAAAGAAAGCTCTTGAAGATGAGCTAAAAGGTGGTCACTCAGAGGTTCAAGAACCTCCAATGTTCTTCTTAGGTTAAGTTGGTAAAGCGCTACCTGGAGCAGCTGCTGGAGCACCACGTGGAGCTGGAGCAGCACCTGGAGCACCTGGTTCACCTTCTGCACCTGGTTCAGCACCAGCTTCAGGACCGCCTGGTCCAGGGCCGAATGCTGGAGCGCTATTAGCTCCTGGAGCAGCGCCACCACCACCTACACCTGGTTGCCCAGGTGCACCACCGGTCATTGCTTCTTCCCAGTTCTTACCGAGTGTAGCTATCTTTTCTAGTTCAAATTGTAAAGCAGCATCTTTACGCTGCCATTCCCTATTAGCGATAAGTTCATCATCGTTCCAACCTAGATACTTCTTAAGAGCATAAGACTTAGCTACTAAGTTTTCTGTTTGTGTAGCGCTCTTTAAGTTATCCCATCTAATCTGTAGTAACTGTTGATCTCTTACTGCGGCAAAGTGTGAAGGTGGATTAAGCGTGACTGCTATGTCGTTTTCTCTTAGCTTATATTCGCCCCATAAGCCTTTAAGCTTAAGGTGAGTTACGAATGTATCTTTAATAGTAGATGCAAAGTGTGTTTGTAATCTAATAATAAGCTTAGCAAACTTTAACTCTTCACGTAAAATTTCACCGCCATCAGCAAATTTTGTATCTGGGTTTAACCTACTTGAAGGTACTCGTAATGCTTTATACAGCTTATTAACAAAGTAATTTAAGTCTTCTAGTTTACCTAAGTTCTGACCACCGTTAAGCACTTTAACATCAGTACCATCTTGACCGTTACGACGAGCAAACCAATAACTATCTAACATTGATTGAGGGTCATACACGTTTACATTACCACCTTGGCTACTATCATATGTACGTTTTGACCAGTAGTTCTGCATCAGACGTTTTAAATAAGCTTCTGCTTTTGCTGCAGGCATATTACCAACATCAACATAGAATGCTAAACGCTCTGGTGCACGAACTAAACGATAAACAACAATACTATCTTCAATCAAGCTCAGTTGTTTATATGCACGGCGGGCTACTTCTAAATACGGTAAACGAATCGTTTTGTTTTCGTTCCAAGTGTGAGAATGGAAATAAGTTACTTGGTGGCGTTCAAGAGGTATAAGTTCCATACCGTCTTTCTTTGGACCACCAGAAGGACCTCTGTTATTAACATTAAAACCGCCCGTCTTATCATCTTTAGGTACTGGCTTACGAAGCAAGTAACCTTTAATGATCATATTCTGAACATTATCAAAAATAGGATTAATATGCTCTGTAGGTATTTGTACTAAACTAATAATACCAGCTTCTTTATTCTCTTCGTTGATTACGTTTTCAAAGAATACTTCAGCATCGATTAAAAGTGTTCTAAAGTATTCCCAACCTCTGTTATTAAGGTTGAACAGGTCCATTACGTAATCAAAGCTCTTTTGAATTTCTTTCTTTTGATTCTCTTCTAGTTTTTCGCTTAAATGTAACTGGGCGTATTTACCTTTATCGTCTTTAACTAGAGCTTCATCGCAAATTTCATCTAATGCATGGCTGATTTCTGCATAAGAAGCCATAACACGGTAATCAGCCACTCTCTTTGCTTTATCTGTATCGATTAAAGCATAAAGATAATCATGATAACCTTTGTCAATGATAACCCCGTTTAGGTTACTTTGAGGATTATTAGGATCTTGTACAACTGAAACAGCTTGTCTTAGGTTTCTTTCTTGTTGAGAACTACCTATTTTATAAAATGTCTCAAACTTCGGATTTAACTCAGCAATATTATCTATAACCGTAGAGTTACCAGTGTATGGCAGTTTATTAACAAAATTGTTAAAAGATTTCTGAAAAAAGTTTTGCTGTGGTTGAGCCATTGTTAATATTTACACTGTAGGTTGTTATTATATACTGGATTTACTAAAATGCCAGTAATATTATCTACTTATTAAGAACACACTAAAGTATGTGCCTAGACCCACACCGCTACCATACTGTATACCTTGTCCACCAGATTGATTACTATAAGCGGTAAAATCTAAATAATCTCCGGAGCCGTTTAAGTATATAACTTTTGATGTAATCTGACTGTAACCGTTACCCGATAGTGGGTTTGTTTGTGTTATGGTTTGTGTGGAACCGCTCTTTCTAATTTGTAGGTTATTCTGACCCCAAGCATTGGCAGGAGAAGCAGCACGCCACCAGACCTGAAACACCAATTGGGTTATATACGTTGTAGAATGCCATAAAATTTTAGTAGTTACAAATTATTTATAGTATTTAAGTATGTTTTGTATACTATTATATAAAATACTAATATTTTTTTTTATTATTTTTTATTTGACCCGGATATAATTAACAATAGAATATAAATGCTGTGTTATTGTTTATTATAACGATTGTCATACCGTTTTAATTCCAAATACTGCCCAGTTGTAACCATCACTCCATACATCCCAATATTGTGTGGTGGCCTGTGCCAAAACTTTTGTGTTTGTGCTATTACCATTTGGTCCATAGAAGTTGCCTGCCGGTGTGCTTAATGTAATATTCTGTGCGGTATTTTGCCAGAATCTATAACCTATACCTGAGTTAGCAGCCTGTGTTGGGTCTGGTAGTGTGACAGTATATGCCCCTGAACCAGCAAATTCAATAAATCCGCTAGCATCTGCCACTGTCAATGTAGCGGTTGTAGTAAGCACTCTAGCACTTTTGCGAATACCACCAATTGCTGTTAAATTACCACCAACACTAATATCACCGGTTGTAATTAAGTTAACAGAGGACACAGAATAGGCAGACAAACTTTGATGTGTTACATTACTAGTTGTATTAAGCGTTTGGTTGGCGCCTGGGCCACTAAAACCAGAAAAACCAGATATACCACCTTGACCAGCTACCTGTATTTCGAACCAAGGGTTAGTATTTACAGGGAAATCTGTATTACCATTAATACCCACGTTACCAGCACTATTGTTTAATAGCTGTAAAGATACATTAGTGGTTGTACCTGGAGTAATAATAGCTGCAGCAACACCACCAAGTGCTAAATACGCAGCATTACTTGTAGAACCATATATCGGACTTACACTGCCTATTTGTGCTCCTGTTGTATTATTAACCCAACCAAAAGCAACTTGACCACCACCAGCACTAGCAGAAACAGCAGGTACCTCAGCTCTTAATGAATATGTGTAACCAGCAGATAATGTAATAACACCGGTAGAAGTGTTGAGCGAGATATAACCTTGACCAAGATCGGCGTCAGCAGTATTAAACACTACAGCACCGCTTAATGCTATTGCCTGTCTGGTGTTTCTACTACCTCTTAAATAAGGTACTGGAGCAGGATTACCTGCAGGACCTGTAGGACCGCTATAACCAGAAGTACCAGCAGCACCTTGAGCACCAGTGGTACCTTGTGCGCCTTGAGTACCCTGGGCTCCATTTGCCCCTGAATAGCCAGAAGCACCCATTGGTCCGTTATTACCGATAGCTCCTTGCGCACCTTGTGCACCTGCTGCGCCAGAATAGCCTGAAATACCGCTGTAACCAGAAGCGCCTGAACCACCACCGCCACCTGTGTAAGCTGTTGTCTGTATTGAACCATCAGGAAATACTAACGTACCACTTAAAGTACTGTTAGGTAAGGTTAATGCACCGCTTGTATCAAATGTCCACCGCGAGCCGTACCCAGCCACATCAGGATATGAATCTCCTGTACCAATAACCATAGCACCATCGGCGCGAGTTCTTGCGTATTGAGAATCATTACCTAAAAATAGACTTGTTGCACTTAATGCTCCAGTAGTTAAATGTAAATGATTACCTTCTGCTACTGTTGGGTATAGTAATAACTGTTGGTTAGGATCACTACCACCAGCTGGGGTAAGTGTTATAGCATTGCCTATACCTGCAGGGCTTGTACCTTCTGTAATAGTTCCACCTGTAGGTAGGGTAAACGTACCACCGTTAGTACTACTATATGTCCAAGTAATTGCTGGACTATTGACAGTAGTAATTTGTACCCCGGTTGAATTAGCTGTAACATAAGACTGATTGTTGTAGTTTAATGTTACATAGCCGTAGGAAGAGGTGTTATTAATAATATCTAAGCCAGCATTACTATTAACTCCGATTTGTCCTTGACCACTTGGTAATGTTATAATACCAGGTAATGTTAAACTACCATCTGTGCCAAAGTGCCATTCGTACTCATTGTTCTCATAGTCAGTGTATAAGTAGATTCCACCTGCCTGAATGTCGATATAACTATTGCCATCGCTGTTAAGTAACCCTAAACTGCCACTATTAGATTTAATAGAGCTATTATCTGGAGTTGTTAATACACCATCAGTACCATATGTCCAAGTCTTGCTACTACCACCACTTGAACCTGCCCCTGGTGTGTTTGTAGCTAATGTAATAACACCAGCGTTAACTGTACCTATAGCAATATTATCTACTGTTGGGTTTGTTCCACCGTTACCCCACACACTAACATAGCTCTTACCATAGTTACCTAATGTAACACCACCTTGTAGAGCACTATTTTCAAATATATGTATGTCGTTATCTACCGTAGGGTAAAGAGCTAATGTATTAGGTGAATCAACAGTAGGCTGTATGTTGATACGACCACCGTCAACACTGTAACCTGGTCCTGTTAAAGTAGAAGCACTAAATGATATGTTGCCTGTACCACCGCCACTACTACCACTAATGTAAGCTGTAGTTTGTATTGAACCGTCTGGAAATACTATTGTACCGCTTAACCCTATACTAGTACCAGCTTGAGATTGCGGGTCTATTGCAGCTGAAGGTAATATTAACCGGCCACTTAAATCAAAATTCCAATTATTAAACAGGGATCCACCGTTATCTACACTAGTTTGTATCCAGGCACCGTCGTCTTGAGCAAAAACTATTTGATTAAAGCTATTACTATATATACCTGCTGAACCACCTGGTGGTGCAATAATTTCTCCTGAACTTATTGCTGATTTATCGCTAAAAGCTATCGCAGTACCGTTATTAAAGTACAGATTACCATCTGTAGATAATGTAACTGTATTTGAACCGTTTATAAGTTGGTCTGTAGGACCACCACTACCACCACCCGATAAACCAGGAAATAAGTTTCTATTCCAATACATAAATTATGGTCCTACTCCGTTCAAGGCTTTAATAGCAGCAGCTATTCTATCTAACGCGCCTTGTATTGTTGTAGGGGCAGCTCCATTCCAGTTTGAAGGTACAGCGGGTGTATATGCCCCTGTATACGCTGTTGTTTGTGTAGAGTTGTCAGCAAAATTAATTGTACTTACTGAACCGATTTGTAGAGTAGTAGTAGCTTCTAGAGCACTTAAGTAAACTGTATGTGTAAAATCGTTATACGAAATTTCAAAGTTAGTATTAGCTGAAGGAGCTGTAGTACCAATATAAGGGGTATTGCCAACTGTTAAAGCCCGGGCAAACAAACCGTTAGTACCTAAAACTGAAACACCAGTACCACTCGATGCAGCATTATTAGTAGAGGTTATTAAAATAGCAGGTGTATCGTCATGATAATCTGTATTAGCGGCTAGGTATATATTAGCATCACTATTAGTACCCATTATACCTAACGTGTCAATACCCAACGTTGTAAAGCTTGAAATGTCTTTTATTGCGTACGCGGTGCCTTCAAATATTCCGGAAGCTGCATTAGTTCTATAAAATTCTATCCAACTTCCACCGTTAGTATTTCCACGAAGGTTGTCTTTAATCTGTAAACCTGGACCACCACTATCAACGATAACATAACCGTTGTTTGAAGCTAATGTAATATTACCATTTAATAGCGGGTTAACTGTACTTATTGTAATATCGTTAGCGTAAAGTACTGCATTTTGTTCAGCGCTTAATATTGAACTACTTGTTGAATGCTGACAGCCAATAAAAAAGTTGATAGAAGAGTTTGGGGTTGTGTATATATCCCCATATAGCGTTTGACCACCTACTAAAAGAGAGTTTGCTATTAAACCACCATGTCCTGTAATTTCAACTCTAGCACTACTTAACGAGCTATTATTATAAGAAGGAATATAAATACCAGGGTTGTATCTATTATAATCTAAATAACCGGCTATTAATATACTAGTATCATGTGTCATGCCTGCCAATGCTAAAGTATCATTAGCATTATTTTGAACAGGGAAATTAGGTAAATCTCTTATTGTATATGCGGTTCCGTTAAAAACAGGATTGTTAGCATTTGTTCTATAAAATTCTACCCAAGTACCACCATACAAGGTGTTATGACAGTTATCTTTAATTTGTAGACCGGGTCCTTCTGTGTCAACAATAACAAAACCATTGTTCGGGTTTAATGTAATATTACCGTTTTTAAGCGGGTTGGTTGTAGTAATATTAATAACATCTCCATAAACATTAATACCACTAGCGCTATCTGCACTTAAAGTTGTATTAATTGAATCTGTTTTAATATAAAAGTTACTATTAGTACTTGTATAAAAACCGTCAAAGTTGTCAGGGTTAAATCTTAACTGGCCCCCAACTGTAAGTTCTTGCATTACCACGCCGGGCCCGTTCAGTTCAAGCTTACGTCCTTGGGAAGCATTATTTACTGATGGTATGTATATACCCGGAACAGTGTATGGATCTCCAAAACTAGAAGAAAAATACAAACTTGTATTATTATCTGTACCCCCGAAAACCAACGCATCTATTGGAGATGTGATCGAAGATAGTGGCCCAGTGGTGTTTAAATACGGTAAGTTTCTTATATTATAAGCAGTACCGTTTAATATATTAACACTGCCTGTACTGTTTACTCTATAAAACTCTAACCATGTACCACCATATTGGGTATCGTGTAAATCGTCTATTAGTTGTGTACCAGGCCCCCAACTATAATGCTGTATAATACCATTATTGGCAGAGATAACAATATTACCATTTTTTAATGTGTGAGCGGTGCTAATGTTAATAACATCTGCTACTATATTAATACCACTAGCGCTATCAGCACTTAATAACGCATGATTTAAGTCCGTCTTTATGTGAAGGTTACTATTAGTACTTGTATAAAAACCGTCAAAGTTGTCAGGATTAAATCTTAACTGGCCACCGATAGTAAGTTCTTGTGCAACCACTCCGGGCCCATTTAGTTCAAGCTTGCGACCTAGCGCAGCATTATTTACTGATGGTACATATATGCCTGGAACAGTGTACGGGTTGCCAAAACTAGAAGAAAAATATAAGCTTGTATCATTATCTGTACCACCGAAAACAAGTGCGTCCATTGGTACTGTTGTTGAAGATAATGGACCGACTGACTCTAAATACGGTAAGTTTCTTATATTATAAGCAGTACCGTTTAAAATATTTAAACCACTTAAAGTGTTGGTTCTATAAAACTCTAACCAACTGCCACCATATTCTGTGTCGTGGCAGTTATCTACCAATTGAGTACCAGGTCCTTCACTAACATGTTTAATAATACCATTATTAGCGTTAACAACAATATCTCCGTTTAATAACGGACTTAAGGTTTGTATTACTACATTAGCCGCTCCTAGGGTAATTTTGTCATTTAAGCCATACTGGGTCATTCCGTAGTTGTTTACCTCTAAGTTACGAGTAGGATAAGACGTGCCTGTACCGTTAGCGCTTAAAGCCGATAAAGATAAACTTAAAGCAGAAAGCCCATTATTTAAGTTAACAAAATTTTGATTTATTATAGAACGACTGTTCTTAAGAAAATCTAGAGGCTGTATGGTGGTAATCTGGGCCATGATAGGTCTTTATTATTTAGTATAAACACATAGATGTTTACACTGTTAGCCAAGTATATGTGTTACCATCCCATGTAAATGTTGCGTTCATCCAGTTAATATCTACCGGGTTAACAGTTATAACTTTAATACCGCTTAAAGCGTAGGGTTGTTGTACCGGCATTCCAGGTTGATACGAATCTTTAGATAAAATAGAATATCCGGCTGGGTTAGTTACAATAATATCAAAATATCCCCCGTCTGCAGCATCTGCAGGGGCTTGATAGTTAACAACCATTTTATTATTGTTAACAATCCAGTAATTTAGTACAGGTACCACGTTCTGGATATCAGGATAATATGCAGACAGGGAAGGTATACCGGAAAATGCGGAAAGAGTAACATTATTGTTATACCCAAACATACCAGGTACAGAAGCACTTAAATAAACACCGTTTGTATGGTTATAAGAATCTCCTAGTAGAGTACAAGTACCGGAAAGACTTGTAGGTGTAATCCACCTATCTGTGTATCTTGTTACAGGGCGTGCAGAAACTGTAACAGTCTCATTATAAGGTGTACCGTTTAGTTCATTTAATATGTTATATATTGAACCATATGCAGATTCATCTTGAGGTATAGCAGAAACTGCGTAAAAGTTGCTATCAATCTTAAATATTCTACCAACAGGGCTTTGAGTGGACTTAAACAACCATCCTTTAATAGTAAAAACAGTGTCACAAGTGACTCTTGTACGTTGTAAATCAGTTAAGTCCATTGGGTAGCCCATCTTTAAAGCCCCATCCCACAATACTTCTGTTCTTATTTCTTGATTCGGTAAAGAGTCATTAGTAGTTGAAATTATAAAATAAGGGTCGCTCCAAGGAACAAAATTACTAAGAATTTGATCCATATCGGTTTGAAACCGAGTTACAATATTAATGTTAACAGCAATGTTAACCGGTACTGGTTGTAATGTATGAATACTGGATACATCAGTAGAACTTGAGTTATAATAAGAACCACCAAGTTTATTAAATACTCTATTAACATCACGAGATATTGAAGCTATACTAAAAGCTACAACAGGAAGTGTTAATGTCTGCGCTTTGTCTACTAAATCGTGTAATACTCTCTGTTTTGCAGAGTAAACATAACGAACTGCTACCGAAGCCCCAGGGTTTCTTTGATTATCAAAACGTTTTACTACAGCGCCATCGAAAGCCTGCAAGAATTGCGTTAATAAATCCTTGATCTCCCAATGATAATTATATTGTTGCACAAAATATACTTACGCACTTCTATATATTCTGTCTAGAAAGTGCTTCGGTAATTTGTCTCTACAGTCATTTATGATTTTACTAGCTAATCCGTCTAAAATATAGGTGCAACTCTCATCGTCTTTAGTTCTCGTACATCTTCCAGCAGCTTGGATTAAAGTAATAAGCATTTTCATACGATACCAATCCTTATCTTTTTCAGATAACATCTTAATACGCTTATTTCCTAGCGGAAGGTATGGTAACTTTATAATAATTTGCCATTTTCCGAGGTCTCCCTTAAGATCTAACCCCATAGTCAATGAAGGACTTACTATGACCGTAGGGTCTGTACGCATACTATGCTCTTTTATAATGTTTTCATTAGTGGTTCCCTCTTCTCTATACAAAAATCTTCTGCCATTTAGCTTTCTTTGTAGTTCTTGTGTAATTTTAAACGTGTGAGTATGTATAATACCCTTTTCATCTTTGTGATAGTTAGCAATGTTTACAGCTTCTGCTAATACCCCTGGTAGGTTTTTATCCATTAATGCATGATTTAATGGAAGTTTATCCCCTAATATGATAGGGCTCTTTTTAGGGTCAAAAGTCGAGGGTACTTCTATATATTTGTAGTCAGTGATACCTAAATTCCTCGCAAAAATATCGCGGTCTACGATAGTTGCACTCATTAATACAACTACTTCTGCAAAATCAAACAAGCAGTGTGTTAACCGATCGATTTTTAACGGGGTAACCACTACCTTTTCAGCGTCTTTTTCGACAATATACTGTGCATCGTCCCAATGATTGATTGTGTGCTTAATAGCATCACAAAGATCTTTACGTTGTCTTTGTTTTGATAGTTCAATTTTGTTTTTTTCAAAACGAGAACGTTCATTAAAGCTATCAATAGTATCTTCTATAGCACTCTGTACATCTAATAACCACCCGAGCACTTTCGGCTGTGACTCGCTAGTTAATTTTTCTGCCTTTACATCAAGATACGTTAAAGATTTATAGTTTACTACTACTGAAAAGTTTTTAACTATTTCATCTTCTACTTCTGACGCCTCGTCACATACAATAATCTGACGTCTTTTTACATGATCAGGTAAATTAAAGAAAGAAGCGTAGTTAAGAACAGTAAACCTATCAATTAATGCTTCATTACGCATTTCATAGTACGGACAAGTACAATCGTTCCAGCATTTTTTCTTTTGATTAGGCGAAATCACACAAGGCGCCTGATCGACAGCAAAACTATCATCAACTTCACATTGATAGTTAGATTTGCCTTTAAATATGGTACTATCTTCGAACAACTCTCCATACTGATCCTGTAAAGCTTTGGTGGTGGTTAAAGCAAATAACCCGTGATTAGGGAATCTATTAAAAACTGGTGGAAAATCTTTATCAAACGCTTGATAGTTATTGACTAGTTTTTCATATTCAGAATCTGCACTATTAGTAGTATTAGAAAGGGTCTTGCTGAAGAAAGATTTACCAGAACCGGTAGGTGCTTGTACTATAATAAACTTCGTACCAGAGTTTATAGCTTCTTCTATCTGTTGCAAGCCTTGAATTTGGTGCTCTCTAGGCGTGTGCGGAGCAGGAAAATAGCTGAGTATTGGTTTTTCTATCTTCATTAATTAAAAGATAGAGTATACAGTAAAATATAAAAATTACAAGGACGAAATGGTCATAACGCTATCATAAAACCGACTATTTTTAATCTTATTAACACCTTTTAATGTTATTAATAAGTCAAAGTCGTTTTCAGCAAGTGTTTCAAGCTTGTAATCAAAGTATACCTTGTTTTTTTCAAAATATGCTGAATAAGGAAACGGTATTTCGAATGTTTCTCTTTTCTTTTCGTTAACTAGAATAAAAGATAGGTAATTCCCGGAAAGCTTGTATAGCAGTAGCTTGCCGCTTTTGTAGTTTTTTTGTTTAAAACTAAAAACAACATCTCTTTGCAATAATGGCTTTAATAATGTATCAATTTTATCGGTCATGTGTGCATGAATGAGACTTTTTGTCCCTCTGACATTTTAGATAGTACTCTATTAAAAAAATCCCAAAATTCGTCTGGTGGTGTAGTCTTTATTGCTCTTACTACTTGAACGTTTTCTGCAGGGATTAACCTAAAATCCTGCATAAGGATGTCCCAAGTCATAACTAAACCTCTTTGTTCAGGGCTAAACTTTAATCTTCCAGGCGCACCATGAAAGTTCAATGCCATACGACCTGGCATACTATTAAGTAGGTTTGTATCGTTAGTCGCAAGCATTCTTCTTACTGTATTACCAGGTAAAGGTCTCCGTCTATCAAATCTTAATTCGACCGCATGGCCGTTTAAAATTTGTTCTAGTGCTCCTGGAGACATACATATTACTTAGCAGGGGTTGCACGGCCAAAGATGCGTTCTTCATTAAGAAATACAATGTTTTTTAATCCATTCATCTTTGCGCATTTAATACCGAAGTTACTTGGAAATATTACGTGTTCTCCAACCTTAGTCTTACAACGCGGTCCTGCAATAATAACTTTAGCTACACGCCAAGCAGATTGAACCATGTTAACCGGTACAAAAATACCGTCTCTCATAATTTGAGTGTTATCTTCATTACAATCTGCAAATTGACACATCATGATATCATCTAAAAGTGATTCAAGTTTCCAATCACTAAGATTAATATCAGAACCCATGTAATTGTCAAGCTGTACAAGACCTTTGACATTATCTGTTTGTACGTCTTCATTAGCTCTCAAAGCTTTTTCCCGGTCTTCAGCATTAATGCCTTGAGCTTTTAGATCTTTTTCGACTTTATAGGTTAGATTTTTCTTCATTTGGAATTTTTAAATTAAACTGTTCTATGTATTGACTTACTTCTCTACTGGAAATTTCAAGATTACTTGCAATCTTTAATAATGTTTCATTAGACTTCTTAACTGCTTCTTTTTTAGTCTTTTTAATATATGAAATCTTTTTGAATCTACAAGTCGGTATAACTGTGTCTAGTGCAGCGTACCAATCTTTATTGTTCTCAAGGATTTTCCAGTATCTATTAGTAGTATCATTAACTAATGACGTAATAGACGTAGAATACATAGTACACCAACGCTGGATAAGGAATGGTTGAAATTCCTTATCCTCGTTAATGCTAGTCAGCTCTTTATCAGGATGTTTTTTGTATAATATGTTGTTTAAATGTGTAAACATATCAAACAATCACCTTAGAAGTAGCAACAAAGATGTTATCTACCATCTGGTAAAATTGCTGATGCACTTGTAACTGAAACTTCTCTGCTTGCTCAGGTGTTAAGTTTGTGCTATACGCAAAAGCAGGTGCTTGTTTACCAGCAGTAATATTAATACCGGTATGCCCAATAGCTACGTTGTCTTTAGAGTACGTAATACTAACCGAAGCTTTACCTTTTTGTTGTACTACACCGCCTTGTGTAAATTCCCCGTGAACAATCAAGTCGTCGCCCTTCATTTCGATAGGCTTCTTAATATACGTATGTAAAGTATTAGCAATTGCTGTATTAAACAAACGCTGAAAACAAACTGCACCGAATGGATCTAAGTTAGGTATTTCCCAACAGAAGTTAATCATAGATTCACTATAGATATAGTCTTTTTCTAAAGAATCTTCTAAATCGATAAGATTTAATGTAACTTCTACGGGTGCAACATAGCTAACAATATTACCCACAGCTAGAGTCTTATCTCTAAAATACTTGTAAGCAAAACGCTTGTGAATAAAATCGCCGTTATAGATAGTTTGGTCTTTGATAATCATAGTAGTATTGTATTATAAAAATTAATATTGTCCAGTTCTTGCTTTGTTAATAAACCAGTCTTGTCCAAGTCTAAATTCGTCTGAATAGTTTTGTAGACCTGGGGAAGCATGTGTAACACCAATGTTAGTGGTACCAAGTTTAAGTTTAGCTTTATTACATTGTAAACTAAAGTCTAGGTCGTAGAAGTGGAATTTAGATGGACATGTTTCATCAAAGTTAACACCAACTTCAGATATTTTTTTAGGGTTAAATGCTAAGAACAAACCATCTAAAAGAGCCACTCTACCATTTTTACCAAATGTGGTGTTAAATACACTGTTTTTACCCATATCTACATGGTTAACACCGCCTTTTAAGTCTTCCTTAGCACACATTAAGTGCCACAATGCAGGTGCTTGTATTTTAGGGTTAACCCCGCCTGCTAAACCCACCACGTCATATTGTTTTAAGGCTTGTTTTAGTTTTTCTATCCATTTTTCATCAGTAATAACAACATCATCATGTGCTAGTACTAATATACAGTCTTCGTCTTTAAGGGAGTTAATAAAAGAGTTATAAACCTTAGCAATAGCAGTCTTATTATTAAAAGCCCCATTTGCGATTTTAACATTTTCTAAGCCTTCACTATTAACGATAGTGAATTTACTTCTCTCCTTGAGATTAGAGTAGGAGGTAGCAGTAGAACAAAAACCAATATAAACGTTCATTAGTCTTGTATGATAGTTTCGCGAGGAACGTTAGGAAACTTCTTAGCAATCTCGTCTAGTGTTACGTCATCACTAATACCAGTTTTATAGATAAAAATATTATGCAGCTTTATATTCTTGTCATTTATTTTTTCTGCAAGATCGAGTATACGCTTACGATGTGCTGCGGTGTGATCTGAACACACATCACAACTAGCCGTAAACAGTAGTGATTCTACAAGTAGTTGTTTCTCTTCTGTATTTAACTGTAAGCCTTTCATATAGTGCTTACATTATAAAGGTTTATAAAAATAAATCTACTACTATTTCCCGAAAAAATGAATTAATAAATCAGTTACACTGCTTATTAAAGCAACCCAAATAGCTGTTTGCATATGCCAATGTAAGCCTTGCTGTTTTTGGTGTTTTGCATCACACTTATTAATAGCGGAGTACATTTCGTTATGGTATACTTCCATTAGGTCTCGAGTTTCATTAAAACGACTATCCATTTCTGTTCTTAAATGCGTCAAGTCATTGTTAAGTGTTGCAACTTGTTGCATTAAACTCGGGTGACCATTACCGTCTCGAACAATCTTGCTTATATTGGCTAGATCTTCTTTAACGTTAACTATATCCCTATTGATATAGTCTATAGCGGTATTTCTTTCGGGTGCTTTGCGTGAGGGCATGCATATATTTAGAATATGAAGTATGGAGATTTGTGCTTAAATCTTCCAGCCGGCACTATACTATTATAATCCTGTACAGCATATATAATACCTTCATTTAAAGGTGTACTTTCGTCAAATTCTGTAGATGAAAAATCCCCTGTTTTAGTATTTGCAAATAAAGTACTACCACTCTTAGCTAACCAAGTCTTTTTATATTTTGTATTAAAAGCCCAGATTGCATACGTACCTTTAAGTGCTTCAATAGCATCTGATACTTGCGGTTTAATTTCTAGCATACGAGGAATAATACAGCTATCGGTTCTGCCGGTAAAATCTTCGTCTGGAAAGTACTCTCTACATAAACTCTCAAAATTGCTAATAATACCGTTATGTGCAACTACCCAATCACCGTAAAAAAACGGATGATTGTTTTCTGTCTCAAACTCTCTTGTTTCAACAGTGGGTCCGCGAGAATGGTACAAAAAATATTGACCGCGTGTGTGTATACCTGGTGAATTAAAACAGTCTATAGGTTCCTTAAACGTGCCTAATATTTTTTTAGTAGTATACTGACCGTTAGTGTCTATTACTAACGCACCAGAGCTATAATAACCTCTATTGAGATTATCTTTGTAATGCTCAAACGCTTGTGTTCTGTATTTACTGCCCGCTATTCCGCACATATGTTGATTTAGTATAAGGTTTACAATCGTATTTAGACCAAGGTACTTCTTTTGCATAAGGTATTGGGTCTATTATTTTATTATCTATAAAAGCTTTTAATCTTGCTGAACATGATACACACTCTCCGCATGCTACTTCTTTACCCTCGTAACATGTATGGGTTTGCTTAAAGTTAATACCTAGTTCAATACCTGTTGTGACAACCTCTTCTTTAGAGAACTGCATAAAAGGTGCATTAACTTTAATAACGTTTTTACGGTTAAGACTGTATAGTTCGTTAACCTTATTAAGGAATAACGACGTGCAGTCCCAGTAACCCGAGAAGTCGTCAGTTTGTACTGCACCGTAAAACAGGTCTGAAGCCCCAATAGATTCAGCCCAACCAGCAGCCGTTGTAAGTAGAAGTAAATTTCTAAAAGGAACATAGCTTAAAGGCTGTGCATTACCAATATCATCTTTAGCTTTTGGAATATTTAGATTGGTATTGGTTAAAGCAGACATAGTGGATATACTTCTAAAGAAATCCATATCTACTATCTTATGTTCTTTAACTTTGCAAGCATCTACCTGATACTTTGCACAGTCGATTTCTCGAATAATCCGTTGCCCGTAGTTAAACGTAATAGCATATACTTCATCGTAATTAAGCTTCTTAGTTACATAGTGAAGTAATATAGAGCTGTCCATTCCACCTGATAATATGACTAATGCTTTTGACATATGGTTATAATAATATAGATCAATAGAAATTCAATAGAAAAGTAGTAAATAATGTATATGAAGAATCAGTTTATAACCGCTTTTAATGAATCCTTGGGCAAAGAGAGTAACGCTGGTATTATGCATTTAAAGGATGTAGAGGCTAAAAAAGCTGGTAAAGACTCATTTAAGTTAGGCGATGAAACATTTCCAGTCAAGGAAAAAGGTAAAGTCTTAGACAAAGAAGGTGCCGGGGTTTTACATTTTAAAGATCAAAAAGCTAAAGAAGCTGGTAAAGATACTTTTGAGTTAGGTGGCGAGGAATTTCCTGTTAAAGAAAACGACCCGAAATGGATTCAACACGCACATGTTAAAAAAGGCGGTTTACATAAAGCTTTACACGTGCCGCAAGGCGAAAAGATTCCTGCTGCAAAGTTAAACAAAGCTGTACACAGTAAGAATCCTCATACCCGTCACATGGCACAATTTGCAAAGAACGTTCAAGAGGCATTAGAAGAAAATTTTCAAGAAGCTAAACCAGCTCCAACCCCAGCACCGGCGCCGGCAGCCCCTGCTCAAGCAGGCGGCGACGACCACGCTGGCTGGGCTAAATCCTTGGACCCAAAAACCGATCCTAAGGCTTTTGATGGAGCATCAAACCCAGCTCTCAAGCTTGATACAGAAGGCGTTGCTAAAGCACGTGAGTGGATCAAGAAGCTTGACGACATGGCAACATTCATTAATGGTGCTGATGAGCATAGTTTAAATGCTCAAATTAATGCATTAGAAATGCGCAACTCTATTCCTTTTAAGGGTATTGTTCGCCGTGAAGAAAAACGTATTACTAAGTTAGCTGAAAACTTACGTGGCTTAGCAGAACTATTTAAAACAGTTGTTACAAGTTCTAGTAAAAAGATTCACGACGCTACTAGCAAGATTACGACTCGCTAAGCAGGCCTTTTGATCTGAGAGTATTGTATTAATCCTCTCATACCTTTATACGTGTTTTGTACAATATTAGTATATTGTATTTCGTCTTGTTTTTGTTTAGTACAGAGTTCGTTTAAATCTTTATATTGACTACATTCTTTAGGCCAAATAAATACAGACTCTCCTTTATCTAAGAGCTCTTTAGTTACTTTGTAAGAAGTCTTATCTGCCCACTGATTATCTAGCACATAAACTAGTTCGTGCATAGGGTACGACTTACGTATCAATTCTAACTGCTCTTGAGTAGGGTGTATACCAGCTAATGCTACACTATTACGCAAAAACATAGCATCAATAGGTCCTTCCTGTAGGAATATATATTCTATATCAGAAGATACTTTATCTAAGTTAAACACTCCCTTATCACTATTAACCTTAGATAGGTACTTTGCTTTATCTTCGTCTTCTTTGTATAAAGCTCTCGATTGATAAGTTATAATTTTACCTTCTGTATTATAAAACGGAAACACCACTCTATTTTTATGGGTCATATCAGTCAAGCTGATCCAAAGCGATTTAGGCTTATTAATAGCGGTGTTTAAGCGTCTCTTGTTAATAAACTCAAGAGCATCCTTAACTACCTGGTTCTCTTTATAAAACGATACCTGATTACCGTCAAATAAGTTAATACTATCGTAGGGTAAAGGGTTAGGATTAGCTTTCTTATAAAAATCTGACTTCTTAATAAGCTCTTCAACTGTATCAGCATGACTACCAGACTCTGCTAGTATTTCACTAACAGATAAACCAGTCATATCTTTTACAAACTCTAATCCGTTTTTGCTTTCACTACAGTTATGACAAAACAAATGGTCATCTTCTGCTATATAGTAAAATCTACGTTTTTTACCCGCACTCTTACCTTCATGACAGTATGGACATTCCCCAGCATACGTGTTAGTATTCTTTCTAAATACAGGTCTCTTCGCATATTGGAAGAAGGTCTGTATTATAAAGTTTTGAGGAATAATCATAAAGTAAATATAGTATATGGGTGTTTCAAAAAATAACAAGTATATTCAGGGAATTTATTCACCTATAAATAAAAATAAATATATGGGTTCAAGTAATCCTGTATACAGATCTGCATTAGAAAGAGATTTCTTTTTGTTTTTTGATCAAAACCCTAATGTCACTGCTTGGGCAAGTGAAGGTATAGTAGTGCCTTATTATAATGATGTTGACCATAAAGTACATAACTATTATGTAGATTTGATAGCAGCTATCAAGCAGAAAGATGGCACTGTACAAAAATATTTGATAGAGTTGAAACCACATTCCCAGACTTTACCACCGGTACAATCAAACAAAAAGAAAAAAAGCACTGTCTTGTACGAACACTTAATGTACCACAAGAATCAGTGCAAATGGAAAGCCGCGAGCGATTACGCGGCTAAAAAAGGTATGAAATTTATTGTACTTACCGAAAAATATCTTATAGCTCAGTAGGGTCAACTGGCTCGTCGCGCATATTGATCTTAGGTTCATTGTAATCAATCTCGCCTGGTTCTTCTTCAGGCTCGTCAGCAGTTACTTTTCTACCTGGACGTCCTTTAGTTTTGAAACCATGCATCTTGTATAGTGCTTGACGCACTCTATCGTACTTTGCTTGAAGTTCTGCTTTACGTAAAGCTTCTGGATCAGGCTCTTGCTCATCCCCACCACCGGTTTGTACATCAGCAATTGCTGCTTTAACAACTTCTGGATCTAGGTTAAGAGGTGTTTCTTCTGAATTTTGAGAACCAATAGCAGCCATCACTTCTTCAGGTGTAGCACCCGGGTTGTGTTGTAAATAAGTTGCTACTGCATCTTTAGTCCTAAGTGTGTCTGGTAACTCTTTATACTTCATACCAGCTGGTTCAGTAGTAGGAGCTGCTTGAGGTGCTGCACTAGCCCCACTCTTATTGACCGTCTGACGTGCTAGCACGTCCTGACGTGCTCTCCAGTAAGGTATACCTTTTTTAACGAGCTCTTCAATTTCAGGGTTCTTTGGCTTAGCCATCTCTAAATCGAGAGTGTTTTCAGCAATATAGTTAATAGCATCATCAAATTTCATAGGATATAATACTTACTATAATTTGAACTGTTTCTTATCCGTAATACCTAGTTGATCAGCAAGCATTTGCTGTTCTACTATATCTTTTTGTATTAAGGAATCCTCTTCACCGAAAAACTCGCATTTATCGTTAATATAAAGATTAATCATTGCGATACGCTCTAATGGTGTACCGTATACAGGTATGATAGGCGGACAATCATCTGCATCAAAGAACCCAGACTTACCACTTTCCCAAGCCTTAAATAAGCCATCAAGTATTAAAGCGATTTCCCCGCGATAAACAGGATCAATATCTCTATTCTCTTTAGTCTGAAGGAGTACGTCGTTTTCTTTAGTTAAAGGTATATAGAATATAACAGAATAAAACTTAACCGCTTCACGTACTTGCTTAACACATCTATCAATGAATGCTTCGTCAATGTCTCCTAAGCCTTTTTCAAAAAGCCATAAAGAATAAACTAAGTTATCAATAGGCGTACGGTCAAATATCATTTTCTTCTTACCGTAGTTAGCCATCGCTTCATCTACAAGAAAATTGAGTATAGTTTCTTGAGATTTTTTATTACCCTCTTTGTTGATCTTAAGTTTTTTACTCTTAATAAGATCGCGGTACGACTTTTCAGGTCGAGTAAGCTGAGGCCACTGTAATATCATATCATCAACAAGTGTAGACTTGCCGACACATTGTGTACCAATAACGCCTATTTTACTAAGTTTAGAGTGACTCATTTTTTAAATTTACGCTTTATACTGATATTGGCAACCTCATCATCTTCAGGTGGTTGACCGGTTTCCACGTCTACCCAATCAAGAACGCAATTGTCGGGCGGGTTGTAACCTATAGCTTTAACAAAAGCATTAAACTCTTCTGATAGTTCTTCTAAGCTTGCTTGACCATCAAAAGTGATTTCAACTTTACGAGGTGTACCGACGTTAATATAGTCATTAGTATGCTCTAACGTATATGTGAATTTTATTTCTTGTTTCATATGTTATACCATTTCTTCAACAATACCGAGTATTTCTGCTACGATTAGCAATATACCAGTAACCCAGAAGGCACCGAAGCAAAGGCATGTACCCGCAATAATGCGGATAATGCTTTTAATAATGCTAATATTTTTATGTTTTTTAGGATCAGGAATATCGTTCATATATTATACTTTAAGGGCTTTGTCCCAAACTTGCAAGTGCATTCTGTTCGAGAACTTAAAATTATATTTCTTACATAGTTCAGCCACAGCAGGCCCAACTTCTAGTAGTTCTTTACGGCTACCACAGCAAGGCATAATCCATACTTGATCTGAACGTACAGCTACTTCAGGGTTATTAAGATAGTTTTCTAATACTTCATTCAGGTCTGACTCTTGTTTAGCTACAAACTTAAAACAAGCATCATGTATAGCCAAATAACGTAATACTTCTGGTTTATAACGTTTATCAGCAGGATCTCCGTTACTAGATAGTTTAGGTGAAGTAGTGTATGTTACGTGTACACCTAGACGAGACCATTCTTCACCCGGCATAATGGTACCGTTAGTTTCAAAGTCGATATGCAATCTAGGTTTACCAATATCATCAGTAGTAAGAGTTCTGCTATAGTTAGCAAAACCCCAACGATCTCTAATAAACTTAACAAATAGTAATAAGTTCTTCTGCTGAATAAAAGGCTCTCCACCAGTTAACTTAAGTAATGCACCTTCTTTTAGACGCTCGTGGTAGTCATTCTTCTCAAACAACTGAGCCACTTCCTCAAACGTCATTTTATTCTTCTTAGACCAGCTAACATAACTATCACAACCGTTTGGTGAGTCTTCGCTCTTAAAACCAATACAGGTTAAGTTACACATAGCCATTCTCATAAACACTGAAGGGTAACCGATATAACGGCCTTCGCCTTCTAATGTGTAGAACACAAAATCATCTGAAATGAATAAAGTTGTATTAGGATCAATATTAGACATAAAACTATTATATATTAAACTTCGTAAATTGCACTATTACCTTCATGTTCCCAGACTTCTACTCGAGTACACCAGCAACGACCATCAGTAAGGTCATCAACGTACTCATTAGCTAAGTTGTGACACAATTCAGCAAAACGCTCAATACCAACACCATCTTCAAGTACTACTAGATCAATCATTCTACGCTTCTCTAAGTCTTTAAACGTATCGATTTCAGGATCTTTAGCCCATACAACGGTTTTATGATCGAAGAGCTCTTCGAGGCGTATTTTAAGGTCTTTAAGAGAACCGAAATCTACTACCCAATTATTATTATCGAGATGCTCGCATGTAAACCAGAACTTAGCTGATAAACGATACCCATGAACAAGTTTGCAGTGACTTTTCGCGTAGGGTTGACGAAAGGCTGCGCTACCTAGCGGTATGACTTTAGTTGATGTAAATTTACCCATACCTTATAGTATGGTATAAAATAAAAAACTCAAGCTAAATTAAATCTTTTGTGTGCTTGCCAATCCACTTTTCCAGGATTGATGGTTTTATATCTGGTGGGGTTGAAATAACCGCATTACTTTCATCGTTTGAATCAAACAAATATCTTTGTATTTCTCTTTTTTCTTCCTTACTTGGTATATTAATATAAAGTTTTGCTCTTTTACCTTTTACTACAGTATTACCAGCTAAAGCTATATCTACACAGTTAACTAACACATATTCATTGACAATATCGTAATTTGCTAACAAATCGATAAACTCTTCTTTGTTTTTAACAGATTTAAAATACAAAAATAATGGAACATCATCGCTGTTATAACATTTGTTTTTGTATTTTAATACCACGCAAATATTTACCATCTTTGTAAATAATAATATGGCTGCACGTAAAAATATTATAAATATTAAAGAAGCTGTGGATTTACCCCCTCCCCCACCAATCCGTTTTAACGTGCAACAACCACCTGCTATGGTATCTTACCAGCAGTATCACAATAGTCAGTTTCAACTAACTCCAGATTTTATCAACTACATTAAAAGCGTAGAGAACGGAGTTAAAGCAGGTTTTAAACACGGTATGTGGCATCCTCATAAAAGTGTAGAGGGTGGTACAGATACTATTGCATATGGTCATAAACTTCACCCAGGAGATAACTATTCACGTGGTATAACCGATGCTCAAGCAACAGAACTACTAAAGAAAGATATTACAGCTGCAGCAGACAGAGCGAAACAGATTACTAATTTCAGATTCGGTCAAGGTGCTTGGGAGCGTCTTGATAATACTAAAAAAGAGATGTTAACTGATTTCGCTTTTAACGGTGTGTTAGCAAAGTTCCCAAAGTTTCTAGACGGGGTTGTAACAGGTAATGATAATGAAGTAAAAGCACAGTACATACGCCATGTCAATGGCAAAGAACTAACAGGCCGTAACCAAGCTTTTGCTAACAGATACTTAAATTAAGCTTTACCCGCTAGTTTGTTAAGTACGTCCATAATACCACCTGGTTTATCTTTATTTTCCATGGTGACAGGCATGGTTAATACTTTAACATCGTTTTCATCTACCGAGTTTGGGTTATTACGAACATTCATAATAGCATCTTTAGCTATATCTAATAATTCGGTTTCCCAGTTCTTAATTTCAGTAGGAGAACGATCTGCAGCAGTGTCGTTGCCTGGTGCAGCTTGAACAGGACCACCGTCTTGAGGTAACCCAGCAGCAGGTGCTTGAGGTTGAGCTGTAGCAGGTGCAGGTGCTACATCTGCTTCTAAAAGTTTACGAAATATACCCTCTGCTATTTTATCAAATTTTTTCATATTATGTAGCAGGTGTTACGCCTGAAGGAACACTAACACCAGAAGTACCACTTACACCACCAGCAGCTGTGCCAGCTTGTGCAATCTTCTGCAGTAAAGTTTGAAGCTTAGTAGGATCTTTTAAAGCGTCAGGACCATCAGGGTGCGCCATTAATGCTCCGTAAAGTTGCGTGTCATAGTTGGTCTTAGCTGTATTAATACCGCTTACCCCTTGTGCAACACCTTGAGCAAGATCTTGAGGGTTTACATCTTCAGAGATCTGATTTAATAATGTTAAAAACTTACTTTTTGGCTTCATTTCAATATATTTACGACTTTTTTGCATATTTGCACTTGATTTTATTTGGCAATAAAGTAATATAAAGTGTCGTCGGTTTAAGGAGTATACCACATACAATAGAAATTATATGTTAATGTTTGTGGACTCAGGAGCAGAGCTCCTTCGTCTCGTCTTGCAGACCTTTTACACAGTTCGCTGCGCTCACTATATATTTAATATATAGTGAGAAATCCGCTCATGGCTTAAATGTGGCTGTTAGTGCTTCCAGCCCGAATTTTGTGCAAAACCGTTTAATTTTATTAAAACTATACTTGCTATAATCGATGGAATAGCGAAACTCCTTGAGCTCGGTAGTTACTTCTGTGTATTCCGCAGTATTTTTGTCTACTAATGCAGTATTATATGGTTTATCGGTAATATAAAGTAGTATTGGGAAACACTTCCTAACTTCTTTCGTAAAGTTTAAAATATCCGTATTGCAAGTATTTTTATTTATCCAAAATATAGTGTTCTTCTTATGCTCTAGTTTGGAATATTCTTTTAATAATGTAGATAACGTAAAATAGTGTACAAGTTTAAGATAGTCTTGTTTGGGTAAACTATCATACGTTATAATATTATATTTTAATAATTCAGCTTTAAACAATGTTTGAGCTTCTGATTCAATCTGATTGAAATCAGCTAGATAAAGATTGTATTTGAGTTCTTTGAGCTGCATTATTAGTTATTGTACTGTTTTTACTCTCTAATGCAAGCTTTTTTAACAAAGCGTCTGGAGCTCTTCCAATGCGACAGTTTATAATGCCGTTGTAATAACCTTCTTTAAGCAATACATCGTGATCAAACTGTATTTTAGCTTCATAATATGCCAGTTCAAACTTACTATCGCAAAACTTTAATATTTCAAACGCAAACTTATCTTTACCGAGCGTTTCAATATCTTTGTTGACATCATTAGAAGATGACGTGTATGTCTTCCAATCTGTTTCTATGTCGAAATGTCTTTTGTTTTTTCTTCCTTTGAGAGGTTTAAGCTTTTTAACGCTTTTAATCTGCTTTTTACCGAAATAGACCTTACCACTGACCATGTTTGTAATACGATAAATAAAACCGTAAGGCAAAATATTGTTGTTGAAAGCTTCATTTGTTGTCCAGTGACCTAAGTCCATGCACCCTACTTACATCCCTTTTGGAAATGTTCTACGTTGTAACGGAAGCAACGGCTGAGCCTCGCCATTCATCTTTTTCTTTTTATTTTTCTTAGGTTTCTTACTGTTAGCACTACCCCATATGTTTCTTGCATCTCCTGGGGCGTAAAAATCGCTTGATTGTCCAGTTACAGGGGCATGAGCTTGACCTGCACCAAAAGTGCTACCAGTTGTCATGTCTTCTAAAAGCTTAGTATACAAAATATTAAAGTTTTTCACGTAGATTTATTAAATTTATACTATATACTTAGTAAGACTTATGGACTTACTAGATGTAGATAAAATTATTAGTAACTTTCAGGCTGAACTTGTTAGTGATATTAAAATGGATGAACTCACTATCAAGGAAAAAGCCATGCTTGCACCTACCACTAAACATAAATGGGTTGCAAGAACCACTCAATACAAAAGTACGCTTTTAAAGCTAGAACATACTAAGAAACAAAAGATAAAAGCAAAGATAGTCAACTCTCCTGTTGCTCTATCTAAAGTAGCTAAGGACGAAATTGTATACAACGACGATGAAGTCACATCAATTAATGCTTGTATTGATCAAGTAAAAGTAATCTTAGAGTATCTTGAAAAAATAGAAAAACTAACCGGTTCGTTAACGTACGACTACAAAAACGTAATAGACCTACAAAAACTTGAAACAACATAATGGTAGTTGAGTTCCAATATGACCCGAAGCGTAAGGAAGTAAGAATCGTTTCAGATTACCTTCCTAATATTAAAGAGCACTTTAGTGTTAAGAGTCCAGCTGCTCGTTTTAATCGCTTTCAACGGTTCATGCCTCAACGCATTTATGCTATTACCCCAGCCGGGTACTGTGGGGTCGGGTTAGTACCAGGTATTATAGAGTTTTTAAACAATCAGAATATACCTTTTGAAATTAAGGTTAATCAGGAGTATAAAGACATTGTACAAAAGACTCATATACTGGATCCTGATAGATTTAAAACTTTAAATAGTGAATTTAAGCTTAGAGATTATCAAGAAACAGCAGTTAGTAAAGCGTTAGACAATGGTTACGGGGTAGTGGAACTAGCGACCGGTGGTGGTAAGACAATAATTATAGCTAATTTAGTATATGCTGCATTACATCAAATTGAACCTACTGAAAAGATACTAATAGTTGTTCCAGATTTAGGGTTAGTGTCACAAACTCATAAAGACTTTACTTCTTACAATTTTCCTATGGAAATAGTGAGTAAATGGACAGGTAATACCGAGCTAGACCCTAATGCACGGGTTATTATTGCTAATATGGGTATATTACAGAGTAAAAACTCAGATATTAGCTGGTTTAGTAAAGTAGGCTTACTAGTTGTAGATGAGTGCCATAAACTACGTAGAGGTAATAAGGTTTGTAAACTACTTGACAAGGTACCGACATTAAGACGTATCGGTTTTACAGGTACGTTACCAGAAAACAACATTGATACATGGAATATTAACAACTTTATTGGTCCGGTTATATTTAAAAAAACAACTACCGAGTTAAGAGAAGCAGCTGGTGGAGAGTATATTGCTAATGCACAATGCTTAGCTATTAAAATCGATTATGATTTTAAACCAGACTATACCGCGGTTGCTTCAGCTCAGAGGTATTTGTTAGAACTAGATTACATACACAATAGCAAGTTTAGAAACAAAGTAATCAGACAACTAGCTCATAATTTTAAAAATAATTGTCTTATTCTTATTGATCATATAGCTCACGGAGATAATCTTTATAGAGAACTATCCACATTAACGGATAAGCAAGTATATTTCATACAGGGTAGTGTAGAGGTGGAAGAACGCCGCAGAGTACAGGAAATTATGGAACAACATAATAATGTTGTATGTATTGCCATTAGTAAGATCTTTTCTACTGGCATTTCTATAAAAAACATACATTATATAGTGTTTGCTGCAGGCGGTAAATCAAAAATTAAAACTCTACAGTCTATTGGTCGTGGATTACGCGTTCACGAAAACAAAGACATATTGACATTAGTCGATATTGTCGATGATTTAATTTATGGTATTAAGCACTACGACAAACGAAAAGAATTTTATGACCTTGAAAAAATCAAAATTACCGAAAAAACAATTACAGAAACCGCCTGAAGTACCGTCAACTGTAAAAATTACTAAAATAGCTAAAGCAGATAAACCTAAAAAACCTTTAAGTGAATCTGCCAAAGCTAAAAAGATTTACTATGTAAGTCCGGCCGAGTTTACTGCTGAACTTAGAAAGTATTATGAAACTAATGTAATGAGTGATAATCTCGCCATTATGATACGCAATATTGCTTATGGGTTAGCACATGCATCTAACTTTATTAACTATACATTTAAAGAAGAAGCTATCGGAGACTCTCTTATTAATATGTTTAATGCATTAAAAGATAAGAAGTATAACTTTGACAAAGGTTTTAACCCGTTTTCATATTTTAATTCTATAGCTTTTAACTGCTGGCGTTCTCGTATTAAGAAAGAAAAACGTATGAGAGATACATTAGCAGCTTATCAAGAAGAAGTATATAGTGTCATTGGACCTAATGTAGGTGTTGATGATCCAGTTAATCCATTAAACAAACATGCAGATTAAAGGAACAGAAGTCGGTATATTTTCAGATCCACATTACGGGGTACATCGCAATAGTGCTACATGGCACAAAATTGCCTTAGACCATGCAAAGTGGGCTGCTGAACAGTTCAAAAAGAACGGTATACAAGACATCATAATTCCTGGAGACATATTTCATGATCGTAATGACATTGCTGTTAATACTCTTCACGTGGTTACTGACATTTTTGATGTATTGCGTGATTTTAATATCATTATTACCGTGGGTAATCACGATGCTTACTACCGGGATAATTCTTCTGTTAATTCCGTATCCATTCTTCGTGGCTGGAGTAATATTACTGTTGTTGACACTCTTACCGTCGAGACGTTCCAAGGAAAGAAAATAGCTTTCTGTCCGTGGGGTCAAGATATTAATGAAGTACCTAAATGTGATTTAATTGTAGGTCATTTTGAGATTAATAGCTTTAAAATGAACTCATTTAAAGTATGTACTAACGGGTTAAAATCATCAGATTTAACTGATAGAGCACCTTTAACTATTACCGGGCATTTTCATCATAGAGAAGAACGCAAATATAAAGACGGTACTATTCTTTATGTAGGTTCTCCTTATCAAGAAGATTGGGGCGATTTCGGTACTACTAAAGGTTTATACATATTAGATCTTGCAGATTTAAGCTATAAATTTATAGAAAACAATATTTCTCCTCAATACAGACGTTTACGTTACACAGAATTGTCTAGTAGTGTTTATACACCAGAAACACTTAAAGCTGCTATTGAAGGTAATATAGTTAAATTTATTGTAGACAAAGTAGTAGATCCTATTACTCTAGAAACTATAGTACGTAAGTTAGTAGCTATAAAACCAGTAGAGTTTACCATGGAACATGACGTTACTGAACAGAGTAAGGTCAATATAGAAGAAGCTGCTAATAAAGAGTTTAATATCAGTGTGGAAAAGTCTATAGAAGAGTTTATTGAACTTATGGATATTAAAAATAAAGATGCAGCTAAAGCTTATGTGGTAGATCTTTATAGTAGAGCTATTAAAATGTAATATGAAAATAGGTATACATTCAAATCAATTTGATGGTAGAGGAACTGGTAAGACTCCGTACGATTATGGTTTAGCACTTCGAGATATACTCGGGCATGAAGTAGTGTATATTACTACTCACGACGATCCTAATGAGGGATTACCGAGAATACAGAAAGAGTTTCAAGTATTTCAATATAACGGTAATGCTAATAAAGCTCCTGCTATAGATGTTAAACGTCAAATAGAGAAGATAGTATCAGAACAAAAAATAGACTTTGTACAGATGATGAAATCTGGTGCTAATGATAACATTAACCCGGAAAACTGTAAAACAGGTACACATTATATATTTGACGGCTCACAACCTCACGGTAACGTATTTGCTGCAGTATCTAATGCATTAGCTCGTAAGTTTAATCTTACTGCATATGTGCCTCATATTATACAGGGTATAGAACCCACTAAAGATATTAGAGCTGCGTTAAATATACCTAAAGATGCTTTAGTTATTGGAAGGCATGGTGGTAAAGAGTCTTTTGACTTACCATTCGTAAAACAAGCCGTACAAACTATACTTAACACGAGAAAAGATGTATATTTCTTGTTTTTATCTACAAATCAATTTATTAATCATGAAAGAGCGATTTTCTTTCCATGGGTAGGTAATGAAAAAGGTATCTTTAATTTTATCCATGCATGCGATGGTATGTTACATGCAAGACAAATTGGAGAAACGTTCGGATTATCGGTAGGAGAATTCTCTTCTTGCAATAAACCTGTTATAACATGGAGTGGTAAAAATTATCCAGGATATGATACAGCTCACCTAGATCATTTAGGTAGTAAAGCTATAGTTTATCATGATTATGATGGTTTAGTTAATATTATGAAGGGGCTGGATGTACAGCATTTACGTAGTCAAAACTGGGACATGTTTACAGAGAAATTTAGCCCAAAGTCAGTAATTACTCAGTATAAGGATGTATTCTTAACATGAAAATCGGCGTAGGTATAATTACCTGTAATAGAAACGATTACCTCAAGGCTTTAATCGCAACACTTCCCATGGATGTTGTAAATGAACTTGTGGTGGTTAATGATGGTAAAGCCGAAAATCAAATAGATGTACCCGGTACTTGGTTACAGAATGAAGTAAATTTAGGGGTAGGTAAATCTAAAAATAAAGCAATGAAGCATCTTTATGATGCTAATTGTGATTATATTTTTATTATTGAAGATGATATGCTTATTAAAGATAAGACTGTATTTTACAAGTATATTGAAGCATATAAAGAATCAGGTATACAGCATTTTAATTACGGTCCAGGTTCACCATTTAACCGTAAACAAAGCATAGAGTTTGATCTTCATAACAGACATTTACTCGATCAAAAGAGTCCTGTTAACCCTCGTATTATTGTTGAGTATCCTAATAATGTTAAAATTGCATTATATACTCATACAGTAGCAATGTTTTCATTCTTTACTAGAGAAGTACTCGAAAAAGTAGGCTATATTGACGAACAGTTCTACAATGCTTGGGAACACGTAGATCATACATATCGTATTGCATTAGCTGGTTACCATCCTCCGTTTTGGTGGTTTGCTGATATAGCTGATAGTGAAAAGTATCTCGAAGAAGCGCCTGGTGCAATCGATAATTCATCTATTGCGGATAAAAAAGAGCAATGGCACAAGAATGTATATGGTGGCCGAGAGTTGTACAAAAAGAAACATGGTCATTACCCTAATGAGCCTAAAATATATGAACAGAATGAAGTACTACAGGTACTTAAACAAATTAAGAAGAAAAAATGAACGAAATTATTACATACGGACAAAACTATAGCCTTAATAAAGGTATAAAGGTATTTGTACAATCAGCTATTAAGACTGGTAATAAGATAACAGTTATTGGTTGTGACTTAAAGAACGATGTTATTGAGTACTTTGAAAACAATAATGTTAACTATGTAAATGCTCGTGCTATTGCTACGAAATATAATGTAGATCTAAGTTTATCCCCATACACACTTAAGGTTATTTTCTTTTATTTGTATTGCAGTAAAATCTCTACATCAGAAAGTGTATTCTTGTGCGATTTTACTGATGTTTACTTTCAAGATGATATTTTTAAAGACTTTTACAAAACTCAAGGTAAACCTACAGTATTTCATGAAATAGAACTCATATTAAACTGTAAAACTAATACAACTTGGATGAACCTGTGTTACGGTACTGATATTTTTAATCTTACCCGTGGTTACGAAATTATTAATGGTGGTGCTATTTTAGGTCATAGAGAAAGATGCGCTGAACTGTTGAAGGAAATGTGTACAGACATATCAATGATTATCGGACGTATAGGTAATTACCCTAACATTGACCAAGCTGTACTTAATAAGGTTGTACGTTTTGATTATCTTAGATATAATATATTCGGTTACGACAAGGTAGCTAATATGGCTTACGTAAATGTAAAACGTTCTGTATCTATAAAAAACAATAAAATTATTATAGACAATAATATTATACCTGCTGTAGTACACCAATACGATGTTAACAAAGAAGTAGAAAGATTTATAAATGAGCAAAGTTGATGTAATAATTTTATCTCTTGCAGAAGATGACAAGAGCTTTCAAACTACTAAAAACTGTATTGATTCATATATAGCTACAGCTGATGAGTTAATCAGAAAAATATATGTAATAGAGTCGTATAAAAACTTTAATAGAGATTATAATCAGTCTAAAGTAGAGGTGATTATACCTTCTTTTGAGTTTAACTATAACCAGTTCTTTAATATAGGTTTAAGTCATTGTAAAGCTGAATATGTTATGGGACCTAACAATGATTTAACTATTCAAAAAGACTGCATACAGAATATTGTCAAAGAGTTTGAAACAAACTCAATAGTAAGTTCAATCAGTCCTATTGATAGAGAGTGGCATCGTCATACTAAGCAATATTTTCCTAACGATAATAAGTTATACTACGGTTGGGAAATAGCATTACATATGTTCGGTGCATGTTTTTGCGCGCGTAGAAGTGTATTTGAAAAGATTGGTTATCTAGATGAAAGGTTTTATTTCTTTTACCAAGATAATGACTACATATTAAGCTTACAACGTAACGGCTTGGTACATGGAGTATTAACTAGTGCACGGGTTAGTCATAAGAGTGGCGACACCGCTAAAGCTAATCGTGGACCTTTGCGCTGTCAGTACATACCGGAAAATATGAATGCTCAAGGAAACATTCTTGGCAAAAAATGGCATGAAGAAGAACCTTATCGTTCTGGTGGATTTAAAAAATTTAAAGACTATACTTTATAAATGAATATATCGTTTCTATATGCAAGACTACCTAAAGATGTTTGGAACACATCTATAGCTCTACAAAGAGAGTTTGAAGCGGCTGGTCACAAAACTAAGTGCTACTCTTCAATGAACTTACAAGAGCAGTATACTGAAGATGGTATAACAGATCTACTTTTTGAAGCTAAGTCAGGTATATTCGTACCGGATGTAATCATTAACTTTGATTACGGTATGTTTCGTAGCCCCCTCCTAACTAAAGATCAATTTCCTTCAGCTAAATGGGTATTGGAGTCCGGAGACGATCCGCAGAGTTTCGGTTATAATCATCAAAAAGCGGTAACCGGTAAGTTTGATATTATTTTATCTCCAGACATTAGATGTGTACAGCAATACACCAAGGAAGGCTACAATGCTATGTGGTTTCCTCATTTTGCTGATACTGCTATGTATCCAGATAAAGTTTATGATATTATACCTGATTTAGATGCTGTATGTACTAGAGATGTATCAGATAAATTCTTTCAAAGTGTAAGAGCTCGTTTAGGCAAACGTTTTGATACTCGTAGTAGTTTACATGCACTAGAGCATTCATCCTATTTAAGAAGGGGTAAGATAGTATTACAAAATAGCCAATATAAAGAAGTTACACGTCGTATATTTGAAGGTATGTTAGCAAATAGAATGGTTATAGCTGACAGGCCCGATAAAGATACCCGTATCGATTTAATATTTGAAGAAGGTAAAGAGATCGTTTATTTTGATTCGTTAGATGATTGTATTGACAAAGTTAACTATTATACAAATAACGAATTAGAAAGACTTAAGATTGCACAAGCCGGTTATAGCAAGGTATTAAAATATCATACAGCTACAGCTAGAGTAAAATCATTATTAAAATTTCTATGAAAATACTTTATTTAACTAAAGGAGATCATGTAGACTATCAAAACGATGCAGTATTGATAGGTCTTAAAGAATTATACGGAGCAGATGTTTTAGATATAAACAAACAAGCCCACAACTACGATACCTACGATGCTGAAAAAGCAAGTAAGCTTTATGGTATGGGTATGACTGTAACTCGTGTATTACCTGACTTAGATGTAGATCGTACTGATATTACTTCGAAGATAGTTAACAAGTACTTTGATTATGTAGTGTACGGATCTATATGGAGATGTAGCGATTACTTAGATGAAATACTGCAACACTACCCTGCTAATAAAGTTGTTGCTATAGACGGAGAAGACGAAACCAATATTCATCCTTCTTACAATAAAGGCATTGTTTATTTTAAACGAGAGCTTATCTATGATAAACCCAGAATGTTTCCTATAAACTTTGCGATTCCTATGTGTAAAGTTAATTTTAACACAAATAAAACCAGGAATCAAGCGTTTATCACACCACTAGATAAAAGCACTTACATTTATAAGAACGAAAAAGACTACTACAATGATTATAACCAGTCAAGATTCGGTGTAACAGTTAAAAAAGCTGGTTGGGACTGTTTAAGACATTATGAAATTATGGGTAACGGCTGTATACCGGTATTCTATAATATCGATAGATGCCCGGAATTAACAATGAAGCATTTTCCTAAGAAAGAATGTCAAGATGTATTAACAGATATATTTAACAAAGAGAAACCCGAAAACATTTACGACAAACACATCGAATCATTCAGACAGGCGTTATACCAAAATTGTACTACAACAGCGGTAGCGAAAAGAATGTTAGAGACGTTGAATAGTTTAGCTTAGAGGTTATAATCATAACCTAATGCAGTACGTCTTCTTTAAGAATATAAAAATTACTAACTTCCTGTCTGTAGGTAAAAGACCGGTTGCTGTAGATTTTAAACCTGGATTAAACATTATTACAGGTCGTAATCTAGATAAAGCTGACCGTGCTAACGGTGTAGGTAAATCTACAATAGCAGATGCTATACATTTTGCTTTATACGGTTCTACTATAAGAGATCTTAAGAAAGAAAACATTGTTAATAATCTCTATCCAGAGGACGTTTGTGAGGTTGAATTAGAGTTTACTGTTGATACTAACCATGTAAAAACAGAATATAAAATCGTTCGTACACTTAACCCTACTAAGTGTTTTCTTTATGTAGACGGTGAAGATAAGACGCGTTCGGGCGTACCACAAACAACTGAATACATTATTGACATAATCGATACTTCTCCAGAAGTATTTCAGAATAGTGTAGCAATGACCATAAACAATACAGTTCCGTTTATGGCGCAGAAAAAGATTGAAAAACGTAAGTTTATTGAAGGTATTCTTGGTTTAGAAGTGTTTAGTAATATGTTGAGTATCGCGCGTTTTGATTTTAACGAAACAAAACGTAATCTAGACATTGAACATACTAAAGTAGATGAATCTGAAAGAGCTTTACAAGACAGTATTAAACAAAAGCAAACTTACGAAGAAACAAAAAGTAAACGTAGAGAGGTACTACTTACCCGTCAGCGTAACAATGAACAAGAGATTGCATTAATTAATGAAAAAGTTGGTAAGCTAGAATCAGTAGATGCAGCTGCTCAAAAAACTATAGAGGATAACTTAACTGCACTTAAAACCGCAGAAAGTACTTGTGATAAAAAAATAGCCGCGGTTAATAAACTTATCACTGAAGCAGAGACTCATATTAAGCTTAATAATGATCGTATTAAAAAGCTTAAGAAAGTAGATAGTAAATGCCCTCATTGCGGTAAAGATCTAGCTGAAGCTACTAACGTTCAATACGAAAAAGATAAGGCTGAATGCCAAGCAGAAATACAAAAATATACAGAAACTATTTCTAAAGAGAAACCTCGTTTAGTAGAAATACAAACACACCTAGACAAAGTTGAGAAAGGCATTACAGCTACACAGAAGAAGTTAAACGATCTTAATATTCGTCGTAAAGAGGTAGAGAATATTAATTCTCGTTTAAATCAGCTTAACGTTTGGCAATCACAGCTTGTAGTTGACTTAGATGCGTTAAATAACGATGATCATGCGTATAACGACAGTATTAAGAAAATAGAAGATCGCTTAACTGAGATTAAAACCAAGGTAAATGAACTACAGACTAAAATTGATGTAATCGAATCTGCAAAGTTTATTACTTCAGAAGAAGGGGTAAAGTCGTATATTGTTAAAAAGATACTTGAAGTATTAAATCTTAGACTTGCTTTTTATCTTAAGAAGCTTGAAAGTAATAGTACAGTTAAATTTAACGAATTCTTTGAAGAAACTATTACTAATGAGCGTGGTGTAGAATGTAGTTATTTTAACTTCTCAGGAGCTGAACGTAAAGCTATAGACCTTGCAATGATCTTTACGTTTCAAGATATCCGTAGAGCACAAGCTAATGTATGGTTAAATCTATCAGTATTTGATGAATTACTAGACTCATCATTAGATGAGAAAGGTATTGAATTGGTATTGGATATAATACGCGAAAGAGTGGAAAAATACCAAGAAGCAGTGTATATAATATCACACCGTAAAGAAAGTATGAAATACTGTACTAGCGGTGAAATTATATTCCTAGAAAAGAAAAACGGCATAACAGTAAGATCAACAAATTTTAATAATGAATAATTCCTTCGTACTCGGCGCACCGGCACTTCCATTAGGAGCTCCTGCATTTGGTTCTCCTATAGCGCAATCTGCTCCACCTCCAAGCCCTGCAGGTGCAGCACCTGCAAATATGGCTATCAGCTTTGCCGCTGATCACGGTGGTTGTGGTTTCTGGCGTATGCACTGGCCTGAGTCATTAATTAATTCCTCAGGTAAAGGAGTTGTAACAAACTCTACAATGATGTTGCTTGATCCTCGTATGTATGCAGGTATCAAGTCCGTAAAAATACAGCGCCAAGTAACACCACCACAATTACAGTTTGTAAAATTTTTAAGAGAAACTTCTGATAAAGGCAACAAGTTTAAAATATATTACGAAATTGATGATGTTATCTTCCCAGAAGACATTCCATTGTATAACAAGTCTAGAGAAGCTTTTGTTGATCCTGTTATTAGCAAAACAGCAATAGAAATTATTAAGCATTGTGATGCTATTACCTGTCCTACAAAGTATATGGCAGATTATTATACAGAAAAGACTGGAGTACCAGCTATTGTAGTTCCTAACTATATGCCAAAGTTTTGGATAGATCGTTTTTACAATAAAGCTAAAGTCGTAGAAAATTTCGATCGTAACAAAAAACGCCCACGTATCGGTTATGTAGGTAGTCCAACTCATTTAAATGTACAAAGACTACCAGGCGTTATGGATGATATCGAGCCATTTACTGATATTATCCGTAAAACTTACAAAGATTACAAGTGGGTATTCATGGGGGCGGTACCTAATACTATACAAGACCTAGTAGCTGCTGGAGAGGTTGAATTCGTAGGTTGGAAAAGCTTATATGAATATGCATATGCATTTGATTCATTGAATCTCAATCTAGCTTTTGCACCACTTCAAAATAACAAGTTTAACTACGCAAAAGCACCTATTAAGTATTTAGAAGCCGGTGCATTAGGAGTGCCTTGTTTATGCCAAGACGCTCCACCATACAATACAGATCCTGTAGCACCTCTACGGTTCAATACTCCTGATGAAATGATGGATCTAGCTAAGAAGCTACTAAGAGATCGTAGAATGTATTTAAATGAATCGGATGATGCTCGTAAGGTTGCAACTAAGTATTGGTTAGAAGATCACATTGATGAGCATATGAAAGTTTACTTTCCTTCTTGATTAGTTAGTAAGATGGTACATAATATGTTTTGTGTATCGTAACGTATATTATAACTCAAGAGAAGCAGTAGCACATCTATTTACCTGGGATAAAAACGGTAAACGTGTGGTTAAAAAGGAACCATATAGTCCTTACTTTTATGTAGAGACTAATCTGGAGAATGCTGATGCTTTGTCTATCTTTAACACTAAGTTAAAGAAGAAAGTATTTAGAAATGCTTTCGAACGTAATAAAGCTGCGCAGGATGGCGCCATTAAACGTTTATATCATAATATTCAGGTAGAACAGCAGTTTCTCATTGAAAAGTTTAAAGACGATTACGAAAAGCCTGAGTTTTCTGCTAACCCGTTGAAGGTTTGCTTTCTTGATATCGAAGTTTACTCCCCAGATGAGTTTCCTGAAGCTAAGGACGCAAAGCATCCTATCAACCTTATAACGATATATGATAACTTATCTGAAACGTTTTATACCTGGGGTTGTAAGCCTTATACCCCGTCTCGTAAAAACGTTGTTTACACTGAGTGTAGTAGTGAAGTAGACTTACTTAATAAGTTCTTAGAGTTTTGGGAAAACGATTATTACCCAGACATTTTATCTGGGTGGAATACGGACTTTTTCGACTTTCCTTATACTATTAACCGTATCAATAACTTATTAGGTGAAAACGCAGCTAAACGTTTATCTCCGTTAAAAAGTCTTTGGTGTCGTAAAGGTATCTTTGTTAAAGGACAAGAATTAGATCGTTGGTATATTCACGGTGTATCGGCGATGGACTATCTCGAAGTTTATAAAGGCTTTGCGCGTGGTTTGTTAGAATCATATGCACTAAACTTTGTAGCACAGCATGAATTAGGTGAAGGTAAGCTAGCTATTAATGCCACTAACCTAGCTTCTCTATCTGAAGACGATTGGAACAACTTCGTAGACTACAATATTCAAGACGTTGATCTATTAGTACGAATGGAAAAGAAATTACAGTTCTTTAAGATCATTCGTATGTTAGCGTATAAAGGCTTAACTAGCTTTGAAGCTGCTCTAGGTAAAGTACAAATCGTTACTGGTTGTGTTGCTTTAGAAGCTTACAAGCACGGTATGGTTATACCTACGTTTGTGTCTGGCCCTACTAGAGATGAAATCGAAGGTGGTTATGTTAGAGATCCAGAACGCGGCTTAAAGACTGCAGTAGTGAGTTACGATGCTAATTCTCTATACCCTAATACTATCATTACTCTTAATATATCGCCAGAGACTAAGATAGGTAAGATTTTACGTAAGACTGATACAGAGACTACGTTATTGTTAGCTAGTGGTTCTGAAAAAACTGTACCTAACGAAAAACTTGAGAAACTGATGGAGGTTGAGAAGTTAGCTATATCTAAAGCTAACGTTTTGTATACCCAGAAGAAAAAAGGCGTTGTACCTTCATTAATTGACAGTCTTTACAGTGAACGGGTAAAAAATAAAAACCAATACATTGAACACAAAAAACAACTAAGTAATTTACCCCCAGATACAGATGAGTACAAAACGTGTAAGTTTAATATGGAACGAGCTGACACCATCCAGCACGTTATTAAAATTCTTCTTAATTCTATTTATGGTGTTTTTGCTAATAAGTTTAGCCCTATTTGCGATAGTGATCACGCCGGTAGTATTACTCTTACCGGTCAGTCAGTGGTTAAGCAGGCGGGTATCATCCTTGATAAATACGCTAAAGACAAATACGGGGTTAATACGTCCCTTAACATTTACGGTGATACTGATAGTACTCATATTACTATTAGACCTATCCTTGATAAAATTAAGCTTAACATATTTAAAGACGGTAAAGTAACACCAGAAGGTATAGATTTAATAGACAAAGAGATTGGTACATACTTAAATAGTGAGATTAAAAAGTGGTCTGCTTCTGAGTTTAAGTCTATCGATCCTCGTTACTTCTTTAAACGGGAGTCGATTTGTGATGTAGGTGTTTACCTGCAAAAGAAACGTTATATTATTCACGTATTAAACGATGAAGGTGCAAACGTTAATAAGTTTAAGTATGTTGGGGTAGAAATCGCTAGATCTACAACGCCAAAGAAAGCAAAAGAACTGATTAAAAAGGTCATTGAGAACTCTCTGTTAGGTCAGGATCAAATAAAGGCAAACAGCCTTTACAAAGAGGTTTATGACACGTTTAAAACGTTGAATGTAGATGAAATTGCTATTCGCGGTGGTCTTAGCGATTTAGAGAAGTACGAAGTAAAAGCAGATGGCTTTAAGATAGGTACCGGCACACCTAATCACGTTAAAGGTGCATTATGGTATAACCAACTACTAAAACATTTACATTTGGAAACAAAGTATGAACGGATTACTTCCGGTGGCAAAGTAAAGAAGATTTATATTGCACCAAACAAGTATAATATCGATACTCTTTGTTACCCTTACAACTTTCCACCAGAATTTAATGAATTTCAAGTAGACTATATTGAAATGTTCGATACAATAATTAAACCGCCGATATTAGCTGTATATGAAGCTATTGGATGGCGTTTACCAGATTTAACTAACGAAGTAACAACAGACTTATTTGACATATTCTCATGATTAAAATATCACACGAATCTCCCTTAAGTATGCTCGAGATATCTCGTACATACAACGATTACTGCTATGCACTCGTGCACCTCTTTGAAACTCACCCGCAATACTACAAGTTCTTTGAAGACAGTGTTAAAGGTGGTAGGCATGTTTTATTAGATAACTCTATATTTGAGTTAGGTACCTCTTTTGACTCTAAACGTTATGCTCACTGGATACAAAAGCTTAACCCTACAGAATATATTATACCAGACGTGTTAGAAGATTGTCAAGGTACTATTGATTCAGCTAAGAAGTGCTTATGGAAAGATTGGGACTTTGTTAGTAGCTCTAAAACTATTGGTGTTGTGCAAGGAAAGACTTACGGTGAACTAGTTAAGTGTTATGTAGCACTAGATCAAGAGATCGGCGTAGATAAACTAGCTATTTCATTTGACTATTCTTATTACCTTAAAGCATTTCCTCATCCTAACAAGTGGGTATCTTATATGATGGGTAGAGTAATAACTTTAACTCAGTTAATGAATGACGGTATCATTAATAAAGATAAGCCTCACCATTTATTAGGTTGTGCACACCCTAGAGAATTTAGTTTCTATCAAAGCCCTCAATATCACTGGATCGAAACACTAGATACTTCATCTCCTATCGTACACGGTATTAAGAGAGTGAGGTACTCTGATGTTATCGGTAACTGGAAGAAAGAGTCTACTAAACTTGTAGATCTCTTAGATGTAGTACCAGACGAAATACAGGAAAGAATTATTGCAAGTAACTTAATTCAGTTTAGAAACTATGTTAATGGATGACAACACTTGAAGCTATAACTAATTCAGTACATGCAAACTATCCTCACTTACTGGCCAATTCTGTTCATATCCGGGATTATTGTTTTTGGGATTGTATTCGTAATGAAGAACTCCCGGTAAGAGAGCTTGTTGACG
>Ga0214192_1000037_pt1 | contig 76466 bp, 72 predicted proteins | sample TroBogEpilimnion_44_FD_153030 | JGI IMG/M metagenome (GOLD analysis project Ga0214192, IMG submission 153030) | Freshwater microbial communities from Trout Bog Lake, WI - 29JUL2008 epilimnion | ecosystem: Environmental > Aquatic > Freshwater > Lake > Epilimnion/Euphotic zone | place: Trout Bog... | reverse complement strand
TCCAGCATGGATGCGAAGCCGAAGAAGTCCCCCGCCGCGGGCTCCTCCACCACCACCTCCTGGTGGTCTTCGTCGATCGTGCTCACGCGCACATTGCCCGATACCACCACGTAGCCGCGTCCGCTCGCGTCGCCCGCCCGGTAGATCCGCTCCAGCGCCGCAAAGGACTTCAGATCGACCTGCGCCGCCAGCACCGCGCGCTCGTCTTCATCGAGCAGACTGAACAGTGGAACGTGTGTGAGTAAGTCCGCGTTGCAGGGCATCGTAAGGGAGATTATAAGTGCCGATCCGCGCGGAGAACAGCGGCAAAAGCGCCAATCCGGCCGCCGGGGTATGCTTTTTGAAGGATTTAAAAAAGGAACAACGCGAATGAAACTGAACCGTCTCAATCTCCTGTTTGCCGCCGCTGCCGTGGCCGCGCTGCCGGCCCTCGCCGCGCGCAACGTCGAAGAGTTCAAGACCAGCGCCGGAACGCTGAAGATCACCACCGTCCAGCACGCCGCCTTCATCATCGAAGCCGGCGGCCAGACGGTTTACGTCGACCCCGACCAGGGCAGCTATGACGGCCTGCCGCCCGCCGACCTCATTCTTGTGACCGACATTCACGGCGATCACATGGCTCCGGCCGTCATCGCGAAAGTCCGCAAGCCGGGTACGGCCACGCAGATTATCGCGCCCGCCGCGGTCGCCAGGACCGTCACCGATGCCGCAGTCCTCGCCAACGGCGAATCCAAAACCGTTGGTGCGTGGACCATCGAAGCCATCCCCATGTACAACCTGAAGCGCGGGCCCTCGGCCGGCCAGTTGTTCCACGATAAAGGGCGCGGCAACGGCTACGTCGTTACCTACGGCGGACTCCGCATCTACATCGCCGGCGACACGGAAGGGGTGCCTGAGATGCGCGCGCTGAAGAACATCGACGTGGCGTTCATCCCGATGAACCTGCCTTACACGATGCCGCCCGACGAAGCCGCCGACGCGGTGAAGGCGTTCCATCCGAAGGTGGTGTATCCGTACCACTATCAGGGGCAGGATCCGAAGGTGTTCGAGAACGCGCTTGGCGGTTCGGGTATCGACGTCCGCCTGCGTAACTGGTACTGAGCCCCCGCTGAGGACCGCGCTGCTGCCCTTCGCCCGGCTGCGCGCGGTCCTTTTCATCTCCGCTGAACAGGATTCCGGAGCGTTCCGGATCTCCGGCCCGTCGATCCCCTCTCCCTTGCCGCGCGTCCATCGTGCGACGCCACCATCCCTGATCGGCCCGCCGGGCTGCGTGCGTCAAAAGACCCAATACAACGCGATGAATTCAGCCAATTGCAGCTGACCGCGCCGCGCCGCCCGCCGTCATTTTGCCGGGAAGTCTACTTCTTTCTTATGGTTATCGTCGTGGCATCCGATATGCCTCGTAAATCAGCGGTGAAGCAGAAATAGACTCTCAGGCCGACGCCACGAAGTATCAGGAAAGGAGGGCGTATGTTCGAGATGATGGTGGTCCCTACGAGAAAATGGTGGACCGTACCTTTTGCAATGGCGGGCGAGTTGTCGGTTGTCACCGTCCTCATGCTGGTGCCTCTGATGCATGTCGAGATGCCGACCTCGCTGGTCACAAAACTGATATTGCTGGCACCGGCACCGCCGCCCCCCGCGCCTCCGCCTGCTGCCGCCGCGCCGCGAGCGGCCGCAAAAGTGGTGGCCAGAAAGTTCGATATTACGAAGCTTCCCTCTCCCATCGTGGCACCCAGAGTGGTGAAAGAGATCTCGCTTGAAATGCCGGATGCGCCGGAGATTGCCGGCGGCGTCGTAGGCGGAGTCCCGGGAGGCGTTCCCGGCGGAGTGCTTGGCGGCATTGCCGGCGGCACGCTCGGGGGCCTGGTTCATGCGCTGCCCGGAGTTGCGCCGCCGCCCCCGCCAGTTCCGGTCCCGGCCGTGGCAGCGGTTGCACCGCCGCCGATGCCGTCGCGAATCTCTGTTGGCGGCAACGTTCAGTCAGCTATGCTGCTGCATCAGGTGACGCCGACTTATCCCCCGCTCGCCAAGACGTGGCGCATCGCCGGTACGGTGAAGATGAAGGCGGTTATCGGCACGGACGGCAGGGTGAAGGATCTCGCCGTTGTCAGCGGGCCGGCACTGCTGGTCAAGTCGGTGGAAGAGGCGGTGCGGCAGTGGGTCTACAAACCTACACTGCTGAACGGTACGCCGGTGGAAGTGGAGACCGAGATCTCGGTGAACTTCTCTTTCATGGCCACATAGAAGGCATGGCGACGTAGACGGCATGGCCACATAGCTGGCATGCCGACGTAGCTGGCGCAGCGACCAGGCAAACGGGGAGCGCGCCGAACGGCACGGGCCCCGGCCTACTTGTCGATGTGCGGTTTGGGAATCCACGCCCTTGCGCCGCTGCTCTGGAGCCGAATCGTGACGGACTGCGTTCGCATCCGATTCAGGGCCCGGGCGGTGGCGCGCTGCCAGAGATGCTCCAGGTTCTCCCACTCGCCGGTGATTTCATCGAAGTAATGCCAGTAGAGCCATCCGCCGATGAGTTTGGCCGGATCGAGCGGGTGCTTTCCTTCCGCCAGATTTCGCACGGCCCCGAGCGGGTGCGAGGGAAAACCATCGCGCCAGGAATGCCCCGCCACAGTGATGGTGCCATCGGTCTCGAGGACGGCCTCGAAGAACCGGTGCGTGTGGTCCGGGAACACGCCGGAGATGTTATCGAGAAAGGTCCGGCCCCGGCAAACCGCAACGAGTTCCCGCGGCGTCGGGATCAAGCCTACCCCCGCAATGGTCTTTGTGTTCCTCTGCACGGCAGGACTCTAGGAGGTCATCCAGACGACGATCCACAGTCCGAGGCTCAACCCGACGACAAACAGGGTGAGGCTCAGCATGCTCTTCGTCAGGAACTGGATGATCGGCGACTGCCTGCGGCGGCGCCACTGGCGAACTTCTCCAATGCTTACTGTGCCTTGATTACCGACTAACATACTGTCAACGTTACGCTGACGTTATCCGACGATCAAGACCCGCAGAGGCTCCGGAACAGGTTGAGGTACCTGTACTACTAAGGTTAAGTATCGAGCTACTCCAGCGCCGGGTTTTCGTTATAGTACTGATGAATCGGAAAAGGGCTGTAAAATGTGTAAAATCCCTGATTTCAGGGCGAATCGGTACGGGTCTGAAAATTTCGAACGCGATAGTACCCTTGGACCGGCACGTCTGAAACGGATGCGGTTTCGGCATGCCGCTTCACCTCGCTCTGCCGGTTCGGACGGGTCATTTGACGCAAAAATCTCCGTGTTCCGCCGGACGGGATATCGGCTTTGCGCCGGTGTGCAAATCCCGTTGTCCTTGTGCCATCCCGCTGAGCCGGCAACCGCGAAAGCGCGGGGCCTGGGGCAGCTGGATCGCGCGGTCAGGATTGCGTTCCGTGTTGTAACCTTGAGGATTATTCTCTGAGCGGAGTGGGTACCCTCCGCTAAACGATGACCCTGCCAGGAACGCCATACCAGTTAAATCGGCAGCGCAGGTGGCTCCGAAGCATCGTGGCCGTGGTACTGCTCGGGGCAGCTGTAGCGTTCATTCACTATCGAATGAACGCCGCGCAGTCCGGGTTCGGCGGTCACGGCGATGAGCCGTCGCACTTCCTTTCCGGAGTCCTTATCCACGACTATCTGGCCAGTGGATTCCACCAGCGTCCCATGGAGTTCGCTCGCCGTTTCTACATGCACATCCCGTTTATGGCCATCGGTCACTGGCCGCCGTTGTTTTATCTGCTCGAGGGCGTGTGGATGTTGGCGTTCGGCGTATCGCGTTCATCCGGTCTGCTCCTGATGTGGTTGTTGACGCTGGTGGCGGGGTTGCTGGTGTTCCGCTTCGTCGCGCCGCGTAACGGCAGCGTCATGGGACTGGCGGCTGCGCTGGCTTTCCTTTCGATTCCCTCGGTGCAATGGAACGCCTGCCTGGTGATGACGGACATTGCGGTGGGCGCAGTTTGTCTGGGCGCGTCTCTGTCGTTCGCCGGATATATAGAATCGCCGGGCTGGCGTCGCGCGCTGCTGGCGGGCGCGATGGCCGGGACCGCTGTCCTGACCAAATACAGTGCGCTTTTCCTGCCCGTTCCCCTTGCCGTCATTCTGCTTGCGGAGAGCCGCCGGAAGTTGCTCGGGAAGTGGCAGACGTGGCTGATTCCGGCGCTCAGCGCCGCCATGGTTGCGCCGTGGGCCTGGTTCACGCGGGCGTTCGCGGATAAGGGCTATGACGCGTACGCGCCGGCTCACCGGTGGGAAGGGCTGTGGCGGTTACTGGAACTGATTTCCGCCGCAAAGAAAGATCTGGGCGTGCCGTGCCTGAGTCTGGCGTGCGTTTGCCTGGCGGCGGCCGCCTGGAACTGGAGGCGGCTGGATGTGGCGCAACGCCTTTTGCTGCTCCACGGGTGCGCGGTTCTCGTTTTTGTTGCGTTCAGTCCCGTGCTCATGGAAACCCGTTATCTGATTCCCGCCTATATCGCCTTTGCCGCGGTCCTGCCGGCCGGGGTCGGGATATTGACCGGGTGGTTCGGGAAGGGCCAACGATGGGTGGCTCCGGCATTTGCGCTGCTGGTGCTGTTCCTGTTCTGCCGGGTGCCCGGCCGGCTGCCACACCTTCCGACGTCGAGCACGCGGGAAATTGCGATGCGCGTTGTACATCAGCGGGAAGCCGGGAACTCGCCGGTGCTGGTCGCCACGGCCTTTGAAGGTGCGCTGATTGCTGATTTCGCGGTTCTGGAAGAACGGCGTCCGTCGCGGATGTACATGAGGCCCACGAAGTTGCTGGCGCAGCAGACGTGGCTCGGCAATCACTACGTACTGAAAGCCGGTTCACCGGCAGCTGCCGAAAAGATTTTGGAACAATGCGGTGTGGGTTTCGTTATTTTGTCCCGGCAGCCCTGGCAGGGGGCGGCGCCGCACGAAAAGGTATTGCGCGAGCTGATGACGCAGGATTCCATGGACTGGCGGCCGCTGCAGCACGTGCAGGAACCCACAGGCACGGACTTTGACGTTTTCCAAAGCCGCCTGCCCGGCAAGAAGCCTGAAGAGCTTCCTCCGTCCTGCGGACCTGAGTTTCTGTGGCCTGGCGGTGCGTAGCATTGGTGTGCGGAGCGGCGCGCGACCGGAGCGCCGTCCGGTCCATCGATTTCGCGGGAGCGCGTTGTAAGTCTCCGGACCGGTTTATTCGGCGGCGGGAGGAATCGGGCCGGGGCTCGCGACGTATCTCCGGATGACCAGGCTCATGGCCACTCCGGCGGCAATGCCGATTGAATCGTCCCGAACATCGCTCCACTCGAAACCGGAACGAAAGACCAGATCCTGAATCAGATCAGTTGAGGCCGCCATGGCGAGAGGGAGCAATACCGGCGTCACAGCGCTTCGGGAAAACACTTCGCGGGCAAGTGCCGCAACGAGCAGGAACGCCGCAACGTGCAGGGTCCGATGCCAGTGGCCCTGTAACCCGATGGCCTGTTTTACGTGGGCCGGAAGCACCGAACCGCAAGTCACAATCAGCAGGAGCGCGATGAAACCGGCCATGGCGGTGTGCGATCCCCGCGACGTTTCGCCGATTTGCGCCATTCCTCTCAAGTGTAGCTGCCGTGCGACGGCGGTTCGGCGCTGACGGAATCCGGAACAGGCGCTTTGGCGCGGATTTCATACGCTGCGGGGCGCGGCGCGAGGGGATGCCGATGTCGTTTCGCCGGTTGCTCTGCTCCGGGGCCGTGCGAGGTGACGTGGATCCGGCGCAGGCAGATCACGACACAGAGCCAGGACGGAACTCCGCGCTTCAGCGCCCTGTTAGCAGTTCATTGCCGTTGCGGAAAGTGGATCGTTGGAGCGCAGCGATAGAATTGCGCTGTACAGATTGCAGAATCCGGTGATGAGTCACGCCTGCCCGGATGCGAACGCTTCATTGCAGGGACAGGCGGGGCAGGAACAGGCGGGGCGGGGACGCGCGGGGCGGGGACGCGCGGGAATTGACTCGTTCCATATAGAATGCTTCGAAGAAGGAAATCAGAAAATGCAATCGACAGGGGAGCAGCAAATGGTAACGACAGGAAGAGAATCCCGGCTGATCGCGCTGGCGGCTGCCGTGCTTGCGTGTCTGATTTCAGTTGCGCCGGCCGCGGCTCAGCAGGCCGCGACGACGAAGCCGCAGATGGTGGAAGACGTGTTCAAAAATGTGCAGGTCCTCAAAGGGATGCCGGTCAATCAGTTCATGGAGACCATGGGCTTTTTTGCCGCGTCGCTGGGATTGAATTGCACGGGTTGCCACACGGCGGAAAGCCTTCAGGACTGGAGCAAGTTCGCCGATGAGGTTCCGCGAAAGAGAACGGCGCGCGCGATGATCCGCATGGTGGACTCGATCAATAAGGAAAAGTTCGGCGGGGCGCGTATGCTGACGTGCTGGTCGTGCCATCGCGGCGCGGAGGTTCCGCAAACCGTTCCGAGTCTGGCGGAACAATACACGGTTGCGCCGGAAGATCCGAATGCAATCGAGATAGTGCCGGGCATGCCGAAGGAGCCGACGGCCGATCAGATTCTGGACAAATTTATTCAGGCATCGGGAGGCGCTCAGCGTCTGGCGGCTCTGACAAGCTGGACCGCCACCGGCACCTTTGAAGGCTTCGACACTTATCACACGAAGGTTCCCGTCGATATTTACGCGAAGGCGCCGGCGCAGCGCACGATGATTGCGCACACGCAGAACGGAGACTCGACGACGGTGTTCGACGGGATGGCCGGCTGGATCGCCGGGCCGGACCGCCCGCTGCCGCTGATTCCGATGCTGCCCGGGCCGGAGTTCGATGGCGGGAAACTGGACGCCGTTCTCGGGTTCCCGGGGGGCATCAGGCAGGCGCTCACCGACTGGAAGGTTGGCTTTCCGGTGACCACCATCGAGGACAAGCCCGTTAACATCGTGCAGGGAACGGGAGCCGGAAAGACCCGCGTCAAGCTCTATTTCGATCAGAAGACCGGACTGCTGACCCGGCAGGTTCGCTACTCGGATACGCCGATCGGCATGGTTCCCATCCAGATTGACTACACCGATTACCGCGACGTGGCCGGCGTCAAACTGCCTTATCACATTGTGATCACGTGGACGGACGGCCAGTCCGACATCGAACTGACCGGCATTCAGCCGAACGTTCCCATCGATGCGGCGAAGTTCGCGAAGCCGGCGCCGGCCAACGCGAAGTATAAGTAACGGCCCGCGTCAGATTGCCCGGTGAAGTTTGTTAAGTGAAGTGCATGAACACGCCGGGCTGCGGTCCAAAATACCCGATGGCGCGCCCGGCGCAGAGGATCGAGATCCACAGGAAGAGGGAAAGACCGGCGGCGAGTTTGGCGCGCGGGGGCGTGCCTGAAGGTCCGTCGAGTTCGGCGGGCCGGTTATAAACACGCGCGCGAAAAACGAGCGCGTGGAGAAAAACCAGAACGAACAATAACAGTTTGATGCGGAAGTAGGGGTTGCGGTAATACTCTTCGGCCTTGGAACAGAAGAGCAGAAATCCGCAGGTTGCGGCGAACAGGAAGCCAAATCGCTTCGGCGTGCGCAACTGGTCGACAACGGCGGCGACGGAGCTGCGGCGGAAAGCGAGACCGAGGAGGCGCAGGTCGGTGACCACGATCATGGCGCCGAAAAGGGAGATCGCGCAGAGATGGAGAGCAAGGATGGTGGGATAAACGTAGCTGGAGCTGCGAAGAAAGGCGAAGAACCCGAGATTTTCGACCCAGATTGCCAAAGAGAGGAGCATGGTTTCAATCACCTTTACGGAGACGACTCTTACTGCAGCAACGCGATGTAAATTCCGCCGAAGACCACCGAGAGCCAGAGCGCCAGTGAGACCACGGCGAGCCGGCGCCCGGCGGACGGCGAGGCGCCGGGCGAAAGCGCTTTTCGGTGGACCGTATAGTTGAACGCGAGGGCGATGATGAGGCAGACCATCTTGGCGTCGAAGATCCAGTTCAAGTAGTATTTGTCCGGGTCGGTGGAAAAGAGGAGGAGGCCTGAAAAAATGGCGACGACGAGTCCGGAGAGCATCCACAATTGGCCGCTCAGAGCGATTTCGGCCGGCGTCTCATCCCGCAAGCCGAAGCCGAGGAGGCGGAAATCGATCAGCGCGGTCATCCCGATGGAGAGAGCGAAGCCGGCGATGTGGAAGCATTCGAGGATCGGGAAAGCGAGTTCGCTGGTAGCGAATGGATTTTGAATCGGCATCTGAAAGTACCGGCCAGCCAGCGCCACCGGGCATTGGCAGCAGCCCGATTCGCCAGTGTACATCTTAGCGGAACCGAACAAGCACCACGTGGGGCCCGGCAGCGGGAGCCAAGCAGCGGAATCGAAGCGGCGGGACAACGAACAGCGGTACAACGAACAGCCAAACAAGACTTAACAATATCCACGTTGACATCGAAAACGGCGCAGAATAGACTTCTGGTCATGCAATTCATGCAGAAATTCATCACGAAATCCCTCCTGCTTGCAACCAGTTCGTTGCTGGTCTCCGGCTCACTTTGGGCCCATCATGGCGAGGGGAATTCGTACGACACGGTCCATATGTGGACCACGTGGGCCACGGTGGAAGAATTCGACTACATCAATCCGCATCCTGCGATGAAGTTTTCGCGGACGGACAAGAACGGCAACGTTGAGCACTGGGCGGCCGAGGTGGACAATAATCCGTCGAGGCTGGCGCGGGTGGGCTGGACCAAGGGCCGCGCGATGGCGGCGCTGCCGCCGGGGACCCGTGTGAAGCTCACGCTCGCCACGGCGAAAGCAGGCGGCCATCTCGCCTACGTGCGGTTGATTCAGGATGAAAAGGGAGAGTTCATCTGCAGCGAGAGAGAGCAGGCACTGGAAGCGGTGGACCGGGACGGCGTTCCCGGAGGCTATCAGCCGACGCCCGGGGACAGCGGTAAGACAGCAGCCCAGTAAACAGGACCAGCCATGAAAAACAAGATCGGTTCCGGGCGATACTTCGGGCGCGCCGTAGCGCTGATAGCCGTTCCAGCGTTTTTGCTGAGTCAGAACGCGGGCGCGCAGGATGCGGCGAAAATGGCGAATGCCGGCGCGAACGTTGTGGGCACGAGCCCGGGTACGGCGGGCATCCCGTTCGTCAATTCGGACAAAGATACGACCGCTTACGATAAACATGACTTTAACGGCTTCTGGGCGCGCGACCCGGCAGCCCAGTATCACCAGCCCGCCTGCCCGGAATGTCGCGACCCCGGCCCTTCCTACGGCTTCTTTGGCGATGTTCCGCCGCTGACCCCGGCCGGACAAAAGCTGTTGATGGAACACACGCCCACCAAGGGCTATGTGGTGGGGAGCAAACAAGCTGCGGAGCGCACCGATATCAACATCGCTTACCGGAAGGCGAAACAGTCATCGGACTCCAACGATCCGGAAGAGCGGTGCGAGCCGTTGGGGCTGACGCGCCTGCTTTCGTTTTCCGGTGGCAACCCTCCCATGCATGTGGTGCAGACGAGCGAGGTGATCATCCAAAGATTCGAATGGTTCTGGGATAACCGCGAGATCTGGACTGACGGAAGGCCCATGGCGAAGGTGGAAGACTATCTGCCGCGCTATAACGGGTATTCGGTCGGTAAGTGGGAAGGCGATACGCTGATCGTGACCACGACAGGATTTGACAGCCATCAGTGGGTGGATGCGTTTGGTTTCCCGATCAGTGAAACGGCTGTACTCGAAGAGCGGTGGTCACGCCCGAGCCGTAACCGGCTGCGGCTGGACATGACGCTTACCGATCCGGAAAACTACACGCGGCCGTGGCATTCCAACACGAAGGTCTGGGGGCTGATTCCGAAATCGTCTTTGGTGGTGGCCGGCTGGGCCGGAATTGCGGAGGACCGCTGCGTCCCGTCGATGAATAATTACTACACCACGGAGTTCGAACCCGGACAAAAGAAGGCGGGTAAGTAGTACCCGGGCCGGGCTTCATCGCAACCGATACAACCAGGGCGCTCCGTGTGCTGCGTTTTGCAGACGCGGAGCGCTTTTTGCTTGATGCGTCCGGCGCGGTGCTTGAAACGGCGCGAAAAAATGCGGGAGCTGTAACGCCGTAGAATCTGAAAAGTCGGCGAGACCATTATTCAGTCGCCCGGCCATAGAAATTGAGCAATCCGTCGAGGGGGCTTTGCGGAGGGGGTTGTCCGCGCAATTGGCGAATTGTGAAGGGGTTTAGGTGGTGCACCCGGCCTGATTCGAACAGGCGACCTTTTGCTTCGGAGGCAAACGCTCTATCCAGCTGAGCTACGGGTGCGCACTTCGATTCTACCGCAGCGTCCACGGGCCAGGCGATGCCGGCACGCGGACTGCGCGGCTGAGCCGGGATCCCGGGTGCTATGCCGCCAGACGCCTGCGCGCGTTGTGCCAGGCGAAGAACGCCCGCGTCTGTTCCTTCCCCATGTAGCGGGAAAGCGCGTCGGGATCGGTGCGCGTCAGGTCCACCATGACGAAGCCGTCCAGCGTGTTGCCGAACTGCGGATCCACGGAAAAGGCCAGCAGCCGCCCGCCGAGTTTGGTGTACTGCTTTACCAGAATCGGCACGCCCTTGCCGTCTGGCTCCAGATCGGCGATCGGCTCGGAGAGATCCTCTACGCCGGGCAGAAGCGTGGCGAGGGTATCCATCTCCCACTTGTGCACCAGACGCCCCCGCAGCGGGCGACGGGCTTTGACGGCGCCGCGCCACTCCGGCGAATTCCCCTGCTGACCGAAGTAGCGGGCAATCAGTTCGCGCGAGGCCGGGGCGTAACTGTTGCTGACGCTCACGGCGCCGATCAGCGTGGAATACTCCGGCCGCCGCGCTACGTAAGCGCCGATGCCCTTCCACAACAACAGCAGCGGGGCGAACTGCCTTTGGTATTCCGGCCGCACGAACGACCGGCCGAGTTCGAGCGCCGGCCCCAGCTTCTGAAAGAAACCGAAGCGGAAGCGGAACAGCGATTCGGTGTACAGGCCGCCGCGTCCGAACCGCGCCCGCAGCGCCGGGACGTCGCCGAGCCGGTAGGCGCCGACAATTTCGCGCTTCTCGCGGTTCCAGACGAAGAGATGAAGGTAGTGGGGATCGAAACGGTCGAGGTCGGTCGCCTTGCCCGTCCCTTCGCCCGCGGCCCGGAATGTTACTTCGCGCAGGCGGCCGATTTCCGCCAGCGCCAGCGGAATTTGGGGTGCGGCCGCGATATAGACTTTCAGTTCGCGCGCCTCATCCATGAGGCAATCGGCGGGCAGGCCATCGACTTCGCGGGCGAGCAGAGACGGGTCGACGGCCGGCGCAATCGCTTCGCTCGCGGCCGGCATTTGGGTAATGTTGCCGGCGGCCGTTTCGGCGCGTCGCGCCAGCAGTTCGGTCCGAAAGCGCAGATAGGCCAGCGCCCGCGCATCGTCCGGCATGGCTTCGATGCGGCCCGCGTCGATGGTACCGCCGACGCGCACCTCTACCGCTTTGCCGCGTTTGTTGAGCAGTTCCGCAGGCAGAGCCGCGGTGCGCAGGCGCGGATGCACCATGCCCAGCATCTGGAAGGGAAGTCCGTTGGCGCCGTGGATCAGGATGGGCAGCGTCTTCGCTTTGGTCATGCGGATGAGCCGCACGACCGTGGGATTCCACGCCGGATCGCAGATGGCGCGTTTGCGGATGTCGAAGTGCGAGACCTCGCCGGCAGGGAACACCAGCAGCAAGCCGCCGCCGCGAACGTGCGCGATGGCGTGACGGAGCGCGCGCCCGTTGGCGGCGCGGCTGTCGGGATTGTCGAACGGATCGACGAAGAAGCAGATGGGCGCCAGTTCGGGCAGATCGCCGAGCATGCGGTTTGTCAGGACGCGCAGGTCGGGGCGGATCCGCGTCAGCAGGTCGACGAGCACCATGCCGTCGAGAATGCCGAACGGATGATTGGCTACCGCGATGACTCCGCCGGTTGCGGGCACGCGCGACAGGTCGGCGGGCGAGACGCGCACGTCGACGTCGAGAAGCTCCAGGAGTTGCCGGGCGATGGCGGAGTGGCCGCGTGCCTGGTCGTAGAGACGATCGAGTTCATCGATCTTCAGAAAGCGATTGACGGCGCCGGCGACCGGAGCCGGCAACATGCGACGGGTGAGCGACTGGAATACCACGCCTCACACGTTACGCGCCGGGTCTTACAAAGTGATGAGTAAGAGATTGAGAATCAGCTTCGTCTCGGTTGCATTTTCGTTACGTGGCAATTCCGCGTAGTCAGGCGTGCATATCTCACCAACTTGTTTTCCGGTTGTCACGCAGTTCTAACGATTGCGCGCTGAACTGTGTACTTATGATCAGTCGCAAAGCCAGCTTCGCGTTGTTACTCGTCCTTTGTTCATCAGCAGCCATGGCGCAGGTGGAAACGTCCGAGGTCCTCGGGACGGTTCGTGATGGCGGGCAACTGCCCGTTGCCAAAGCCGCCGTTACGCTGACGGATCAGGCTACCGGCATTGAAGCCAAAACGGCCACGGACGGTCAGGGTAACTACGACTTCTTTAACGTGAAGGTGGGCCGCTACACGGTAGCGGTCGAAATGCAGGGCTTCTCGAAGTTCACGGCGAAGGACATTGCGATTGACGTGAATGCGCGCCAGCGTGTGGATGTCGCACTGAAGGTGGGCGCGGTCACGCAGGAAGTAACGGTGACCGACGCGGCGGCCGTGCTGCAGACCGATAACAGCGACCACAACCAGATCATCAACACCCAGCAGGTGGCCGAGTTGCCGCTCAACGGGCGTAACTACGCGGAGCTCGCGCTGCTGGCCACCAATGTCACGCGGTCTCCGATGGCGGCGGCGTTTTCTCCCAGCGCGACGCCGCGCGAAGGCGCCATCAACGTCAACGGCATGCGCAGCACGTACAACAACTTCCTGCTCGACGGTCTCGACAACAACGCGTACTCGCCCAGCAATCAGGGCTACTCGGCGCAGGTGGTGCAGCCCTCGCCGGATGGCATTGCCGAGTTTAAGGTGATCACGAGCAACTTCAGCGCGGAATACGGGCGCGTGGGCGGCGGCGTGATCAATGCGGCGCTGCGTTCCGGCGGCAACGAGTTTCACGGCACGCTGTACGAATTCCTGCGCAACACGGACCTCAACGCCACCGGCTTCCTCTTCAGCCCGACCGTCTTCCAGAAGCCGACCCTGCAGCGCAACCAGTTCGGCGGCAGCATTGGCGGGCCGATGATTAAGAACAAGCTCTTCTTCTTTGCCGATTATGAAGGCCAGCGCCAGCTGCAGCACTATCTGAACTTCGACTCGCTGCCCAGCCTGAACGACCGCAAGGGCATCATCCTGACGAGCGGCACCGGCGCGCCGGCGGTTGTGCAGGATCCCCGCTCGGGCGCCATTTATACGGGCACGATTCCGCCGTCCGTCATTTCTCAGTTCGCTCAGACGGTGCTGAACAACCTGCCGGCCCCGAACGGCCCGGGCCGCTCCAATAACTACGAAGCGTTCCTTCTGATTCGCGATTACTACGATAAGTACGACGCGAAGGTGAACTATCAGATCAATGACCGCATGTCTTCATTCGCGCGCTTCAGCCAGCGCAAAGACATCCAGTACTATCAGCCCGATATTCCCGGCGCTTCGGGCGGTGGCGGGAACGGCTTCATCCACGCCATCCAGCAGCAGGCGGCTGTCGGATACACCTGGACGGTTTCCGGCTCTTCTCTTCTCGACGCCCGCTTCGGATTCAACCATATTCTTGCCGGAAAGACGCCGCCGTACCTCGGCGGTGCCAGCATGCTGGCTCTCTATGGCGTCACCGGACTGCCCACCACGCCGAACCTCACCGGCGGTCTCGACAGCCAGTCGGTCGGCGGCTTCAACGCTTTCGGGCGCCAGGCCACCAATCCGCAGTTTCAGAATCCGACGACGTTCAATCCCAGGCTCAGCTATTCGATGGTGAAGGGCCGTCATTCGCTGAAGGCCGGATACGAATTCGTGGCGATCCGTACGGAGGTGCTCGACGTCAACCCGCTTTACGGATCCGATACTTATTCCGGACAGTTCAGCAAGTGCTCCACCTGCTCGGCGGACTCGACGACTTACAACCTCGCCGATTTCATGTTCGGGCTGCCCAGCGCGATTGCTCTCGGCAACAATGCGGTGACCAATCAGCGGCAGCACGTACACAGCGTGTATGCGCAGGACGATTTCCGCTTCAATTCGAAGCTGACGCTGAACGTGGGGCTGCGCTACGAATTCGCCACGCCGATCTGGGAACGCGACAACCTCTGGTCCAACTTCAACCCGGCTACGAACTCGCTCGTGCAGGCCAGCAACGGCAGCCTCTACGACCGCGCGCTGGTCCATCCCGACCGCGGCAACCGGGGTCCGCGCATCGGCCTCGCCTACAGCGTGGATGCGAAGACTGTGGTGCGCGCCGGCTATGGCATCAGCTACTCGTTCTTCAATCGCGTGGGCAGCGCGCTCGAAAGCATCAATTCGCCGCAGATCAACTTCGGCAACCTTTCGCAGAGCATTCCGACCAACGGCCCGGTGCCGGCGACGTTCCTGACCACGCTGAACAGCTTCACCACGAACATCGCTTCGCCGGCCCACTTCAACCCGATCACGACGAACGTGGATTACGTGGACCCGAATACGAAATGGCCGATGCTGCAGTCCTGGCTGGTTTCCGTACAGCGCGAAATCACGCGCGACACCGTCGTGGAGATCGCCTACAACGGCAACCACAGCACGCGTCTGCCGATCATCGCCGATTACAATCAGGCGGTCCCGAATGCGCCCGGCGCTTCGCTCGGCGTGCAGGCGCGCCGCCCGATTCAGTCCTTCGGCGCCATCACGTGGGTCAATCCGGCCGGTTCCAACAACTACAACGGCCTCTCGATTCGCGCCGAACATCATCTCCGCAACGGGCTCTATCTGCTGAACTCGTTCACGTGGTCGAAGGCTCTGGGCGATTCCGAACAGGCTCTTGAAACCTACCCCGGTTACTCGGTGGCGAATCCGCAGAACATTCATAATCTGGCGGCCGAAAGAGGTCCGTCGAGCTTCGATCTGAAGTTCATCGACGTCACGAGCGTCGTCTATCAGCTGCCGTTCGGCAAAGGGCGTAAGTTCGCGTCGAATCTGAATCCCGTGATGGATGCTCTGTTCGGCGGCTGGGAGACGAGTTTGATCGACACCGCGCGCACCGGCACGGCCATCAACGTCAACTACGGACCGTCGGCGGCGAACGACCTGACCGGCTCCATTGCCGACTACCGCGGTCTGGCGGTGCTCCGCCCGAACGTCTCCGGCAGCGGTATTTCGCAGAGCAAGGGTCAGATGGTGAACACGTACTTCGCCGGCTATACGTTCTCGACGCCGCCCGCTAACGCGCCAAACGGCAACCTCGGTCGCGATGCTTTCCGCGGCCCCGGGCTCTGGCAGGTGGATGGCGCCATCAACAAGTCCTTCGCTCTGCCGCGTGAAGGGATGCGGCTGCAGTTCCGCAGCGAATTCTTCAACCTGCTGAACAAGACCAACTTTGCGCCGCCCACCGCAACCACCACGAGCGCGGCGTTCGGCACGATCCGCTCCACCTTCCCGGCGCGGCAGATTCAGTTCGCGCTCAAGCTGATGTTCTAGGCTGAACATGAGACTCAGCGTGTTCCTTTTCGCAGCCATGACGCTGGCGGGGGCGCAGGCCCCCACCGGAAACATCGAAGCCCGCAGCATCGAAGTACACGGGCACCGCGGCGCGCGCGCGGTGCGCCCGGAAAACACGATCGCAGCGTTTTCTTACGCCATCGGGCAGGGAGTCGATTACCTGGAGCTCGACATGGCGGTGACGAAGGACAACGTTCTTGTGGTCTCGCACGACCCGCACCTGCACGGCCCGGTGTGCTCGGGCCCGGTGGCCGATGCGGCGATCCATTCACTGACGCTGGCCGAAGTCCGCCAGTGGGAGTGCGGAGTCGGCAACCCGGCGTTCCCCCGGCAGGAGAAGATTCCGGGCACCCGCGTTCCGACGCTCGATGAAGTGTTCGCGCTCGCCCCGCGCGGCAATTTCAAGTTCAATATCGAGACCAAGATCTTCGCCGATCATCCCGAACTTACACCTTCGCCGGAAGAATTCGCGAAGCTGGTGCTGGCGATGGTTCGCAAGCACCATCTGGAATCGCGCGTAATCCTGCAGTCGTTCGACTTCCGCACGCTTCACGCCATGAAGCAGCTGGCGCCGGAGATTGTGCGGGTGGCGCTCTACGAAGGGCAGCCGAAGGATTTCGTCGCCATCGCCCGTGAAGCGGATGCGACTGTGATCTCGCCGTACTACAAGCTGGTGACGGCCGAACAGGTGCGCGCCGCGCACGCCGCCGGGCTGCAGGTGGTGCCGTGGACGCCCAACGCGCCGGAGGAATGGGACGCGCTGATTGCCGCCGGAGCCGATGCCATCATCACAGACGATCCGGCCGCTCTGCTGGCTGTGCTGCGCGCGCGCCGGCTGCATCCGTGATGCGGGTTTTGCGGGCTTTCCGCGGCCCCGCCATGCTATATTGGCAGTGACCACAGGTACTTGCATTCAGGCCTGAAAACAACGGAGAGGTGGCTGAGTGGTCGAAAGCAGCGGTTTGCTAAACCGTCGTAGTGCCTTCAAGCGCTACCGGGGGTTCGAATCCCCCCCTCTCCGCCAGTAACTCCGCTGTGAATTTCTCCCGCCAAAATCTCGGCGACCTTCTCCGCGCGGCAGCCGTACTGCTTCTTATCGGCGCCGGCGTCACGCTGATTCCCTGGACGAACCCGATGGTCAGCGATCTTGGCTATCACACGCTTTGCCCGTTTGCCCCGTGGAGCACGCTCACGCTGCTGTTTCTCTCCGGCACCGCACACGTGGTTCGGCGCTATCTGGCGACGCTGCCCACGGATCAGGCGCCGACGGATCAGGCGCCGATGAATCAGGCGTAAGCGTCGCCTCAGACTTACGGGTGAAGCGCGCCCGCCGCGGTCCGCGGGTCGTTGCTCAGGTCGTTCCTCAGGTCGTTCCTCAGCAGTTCAGCCGCCGTCGTGTCCGCGTCCGCGGGAAACTTATCGACCCGCCCGGCTGAACCTGAGCCGCAGCCCGACGCACATCGCCACGATCAAGCCGGCGATGCCCGTGTAGCCCGGCTCGGGGGTTGCCACCAGCGCTACCGAACTGGGTGCGTTCAGGCCACCGATCAACACCCCGTCATTTGTCCCGTCAGGACCGATGATCCGGATTTTGCCGCCGAAATACTCGGGTACATACAACGTGCCGGCGGCATCGATCGCCAGATACTCCGGTCCCGCCAGACCGCTGGCGAACTGTTTGAGGGTTGTTGAACCAGAGGCCAGTTCATAGATCGACCCGCCGGTTACATCGGAAATGAACAGGTCGCCCGCGCTGTCGAATGCTACGCCCCGCAGGTCGCCGGTCCCGACGGCGCTCGCGACGGTCGTCTGTCCGCTGCCATCGGTCGCCATGCGGACCACGTTTCCGGTTGTCGAAGAAGCCGTGTAGAGAAGTCCGTTTTCGTATGCCAGCCCGCGGGCCCCTGCGACCGTTGCGATCACGGATTCCCCGCCGCTGGCGAACTTCAGAATGTTGCCGCTGGAACGATCCACCACGTACAGGTTGCCCTGCCCGTCCAGCGCCAGCCCGCCCGGATTCCCCAGTCCGGCACTGAATGTCGCGATCTGCGATCCGCCCGGGCCGAACTCCACCACGCGGCCGTTGCTGTAATCGCTCACGAAGACGTCGCCGACGCCGTTGCCCGTCACCACGTAAGGCGTGGAAAAAGGAATCGCCGGATTCAGCGTTCCAGCCGCCACTCCCGCCAGCGTATAAATTCCGGTCGTGTTGCCGCCTTCATTGGTCTCGTAGAGCAACGGACCGGCGGGGAGCGCCCCGGCGATGAGCAGCGCGGCTATCAGGCACCGGGATACAGGATGCATGTCTTCATGTTAGCCGCTTATTGTTTCGTTCCCGGCAGCCACACGCTGTCCGGTTTCATGAGTTCACGCGCTGCCGTATCGGCGTCGAGATAGATCTTCTGAAAGTCGCCCGCCGCTCCACCGGCCATGCGGAACTTCACCAGATACTGGTGCGCCATGTGTTCCGATACGTCCGCCAGAAACGGCTCCAGCGTGTCGACCGGATCGTGGCTCATGAAGTACGCCTCGCCGCCCGTCTCATAACAGACATGCGCCAGATCCACCACGCCGGCATCGACCTTCGCCCATGTTTCGGATCGGTAGTTCGGCACCGGATGGTACAGCGCGAAAATCACCACACCGGCGCGTTCCGCGTCGTGAATCGCCATATCGGCATTTGTACACGCTCCGCCGCCCGATGCCGTCTCATCGATTCCGGCGCTCACCAGCACAATCTCCCGCCGCAGCGCAGGCGATTCCCAGCGCCCGATCAGGTCCGACAACGCGCAGTACAGATTCCCGCTCTTTCCGCCCGCCGGCGCATGCAGCGCGGCCGCTGCTTTCGCATGATCCGCCGTGAGACCCTGCGCGATCTCCAGCACGCCTTCGTGTATGTACGCCACGCCCACGAGCGAACCCGCCGGCCGCGCCGCAACGAAGCGCCGCAGCTCCGCCAGTTTGGAGCCGAACGGATAGCTGGCGGCGTCGTCGATCAGCAGGAACACTTCGAGGCCGCCCGTCACGCCGTCGAGCTGCGTCCAGCCGGTGATTGTGCCGCCCATGATCCGGATGTCTTCCATCTTCAGGGGCGCCGGCTTGTGGCTCATGTGATCGGCGACGGTCAGAATCATTTGCAGTTCCGTGCCGCCGATGGTTGTCTTGCTCAAAGGAGCCTGCGCCAGCGCCGGCACAGTCGCGAGGCTTCGGGCCAGCAGCAGACCGGCGCTTATCGCGATGCGCGCGTTCCATCTTCGCTTCATGGGAAACCTCCCCGCGTCACAATTCACTACCGCAATCGTCCGGCCAATTCGTTTCTGAACCGGCGCGGGAACGGAACCAAGTCGGGTCCTGATCCAGAGCGGCTGCGCGAATTCCGCCGCGGCGAGGGGCGGCGAGGGGCGGACACGAGCGCAGCGGAATCGGCATCAAAGGATTGGGGGCAAACGGCATTCGGCTCATCACCGTTCCCGGCGGCGAACGCCCCCGATGCTGCTGCCATCCACCCGAAATCTGCAGGTCGACGCGAAGGCCGCTACCCGGGCGCATCCAGCGAAGGGCGCGGGATCGCGGGTTCGTGGGATCGTGAGATCGTGGGTTCGCGCCGTTACTCGAAGATGACGTATCCGTCCGAATTCGAAATGTAAACGCGGCGAAACACGCTCACCGGCAGCAAACCCGCGATTTCGGTTTCCGCCGGGTTCGGCACGGCCACGGCCTCTCCCCACCAGAAGGTGCGGCCCTGAATCTGCAGTCTGCGGCCGGATACCATGCCCACATCGCCGGAACCGGCCAGGGTAAAGAGTCGCGCCACCATCTCTTTGGCCGCCACGCCGAACAGCATCACTTGGTTGACTCCCGAATCGACGGCCAACTCGCCGAGGCTTGTTGCCACCACGGCGCGCCCGTTCTGGCTGCGGAATTGCACCCGCATCCCTTTCGCATTTGCTGCCGAGGCGCCAAATTCCAGCCTGCTCCCGTGCACGTCCAGCAGGTAGTCAAAGCGCGACAAAAAGTTCTGGCCCAGAATCCCCTGGATGTTCGCCGAAAGCCGGTGCACGGTCTCCATGCCCGCCAGCAGGAACGTCTGCCCGTCGGCGCGCGCCGGTCCAAGCGCCACTTCAATGCCGTCGCATCCGAGGACCGGCAACACGGAGAGGGAGGTGGTCAGTTCCGACCGGAAAGTCGCTTTCAGGCCAATGGAACGGGCGAGCGCGGGCTCGATGTGATTCGAAGTCGTTGCCGTATCGACCAGGAAGCGGTACGGTCCGTGCCCGCTTACGAATACGCCGTCCACCACCGGGCGGCCGTCGATGAACCGGACGGTTACTCTGCCCGCCGCGTCCGCGCCGAGCAGCGGTCCGGCAGCGAGAAGCAGTGCGCAGAACGTTGTCCTGAGCCCGGATCGACTGAGCGCAAGCGACACGCCTCAGTAAATAACGAAACGGTTACAAATTCAATACAAATCTGTGACGACGTGACTGCATCGCCCGCCGCCGACCCCGCCTTCGCCAGCGGCGGCGGCTTCGTTCCTTCGCCTTTTCCCGGGAAAGCGGGCAATTTTCGCAAAAACAGCGATTTCTGTTACCCTGTTCTCCAGAATGCCCAAAACCCGACGCAGCTTGTTCTTCGTGGCGGCTTACCTGCTTGCTACCGGCCTCGCCATGCTCCTGGCGCCGCAACTCACCTTGCGCCTGATGTTTGCGAGCCACGAATACCCGGACGCGTTCGTCCAGATGGCGGGAGTTCTGATGCTGGGGCTCGGCATCGTGGTTATCAATGTGATTCTTTACGGCAACCGGGACTTCTACCGCGCGACGCTGGTGGCCAGAATTCCCATGTGGATCTGCATCCTGGGGCTGTACCTGCAGACGCGGGAAAACTTCTTTATCGTCGTGCTGTGTGTGCTGGGGACGGGTATCGTCGTGACCGGCTCCTGTTACCTTTCCGAGCGCGGCAAGATCGACGCGGCATAGGCGGTCGCCGCGGGTCGCGGGAAGGCCGCGGGTTGAGGGAACGCCGCAGGCCGAAGAAAGCTCAGCTGCCTTCGCCGTGCGAAGCGATCTTCCGTTCCACGGCCGCCAGCAGGCGGTCGCGAACATCCTCCGGCAGATCGCAGCTGTCCAGACCCTTATAAACCTGAATCGTCTTGCGCGTGGTATCGCAGACGACCCAGCAGTTCGGGCACTGCGAAAGATGGCGTTCCAGCCGGGCCCGCATTTCGTCGCGCGTGGTCTCGTCGAGAAAATCGCTGAGCTCGGCGAGGAATTCTTTACATGTAAGCAAAGGCGTCGTCTCCTTTGCGCTTAAAGAACCGCGTCAGGCGATCCCGCAGTTGCAGGCGCGCGCGCAGCAGGCGGCTCTTCACGGCAGGTACGCTCAGGTCCAGCACCTCGGCCGTCTCTTCGGTGGAAAGCCCGTCCACATCGCGCAGGGTGAAAACCGTGCGGTAGATCGGCGAGAGTTCGTCGATCGCGCCGTTCAGAATCGTGCGCAGTTCGTCGCGCGAGTAGCGCTCTTCCGGATCCGGATCCCAGGCCGCAATTTCGCGAACCACGGTATCCTCGCCCGTATCGATCTGCTCATCCAGCGAAACCGCCCGGTCGCTCTTCCGCTTGCGCAGCTTCATCAGCGCCTGGTTGACGGCGATCCGCACCACCCATGTGTAGAACTTTGAGTTGCCCTGAAACTGATCCAGATGCTGGTAAGCCTTCAAAAAAGCTTCCTGCAGCACGTCTTCGGCGTCTTCGCGATTCTGCGTGATGTTCATCGCCAGCCGGAAAATCTTGCCGTCATAACGGCGCATCAGGCTGGAAAATGCGGTGGCGTCACCGGTTCGTGAACGAGCAACAAGATCCAGCTCTTCTGCGTCCGCCGCTGTTTGCGCCGGCGTGCTCTGAACTGGAATGCTGTCCGTTGCCATTTTGCGTGACCCCCTATTCTCCCATAGCCAGGAAGGCGTGAAACCCTCGCCGGCGGCAGCGGTCTGGAGTACCATACTCTCGTTTGGATGCCCTGCTCGCGGGCAGGATTCGACTATTTCGCCCCGGATGGCGCGGATCCGGCCGCCGGAGACGGCGGATCGGCGCGGCCTGCTTCATTTTCGTGAGCCTGATTTTCCCGCCACGTACGCAACACCCGCAGAATGTACTGGCGCGTTTCCGGATAAGGCGGGACTCCGTGGTAGCGCTCCACCGCCGCCGGCCCTGCGTTGTATGCCGCAAGCGCCAGCAGAACCTGGTTGGGATCGTCCTCGTAGCGCGCCAGCAGGTCGCGGAGGTACGCCGCGCCGCCCTCCGCATTCTGGCGTGGATCGAGCGGATCCACCCTTAACGTGCGCGCTGTATCCGGCATCAGCTGCATCAGGCCGATTGCCCCTTTGGGCGACACCGCGTCCGGCCGGAAGGCCGACTCCACCTGCATCACGCTGCGCAGGAAGGGTTCGGGCAGGGCGAACTTTTGCGCCGCCTCGCCGGCCAGGCTCAGCGGCGTGGGTGCGGTTCGGGTTATTAGCACGGGCGCGGGTTCCATAACGGGTTGCTGCGTTGTCAATGCCGGGGCTTCGGCGGGCCGGGGCGTAACTTCTTCCGTTTCGAAATTCACCACCAGATCCGCGGGCAGTTCCGCAACCCCTTCGGCGCTGAACAGCCGGACACGCGCGCCGGCCATTTCGTGCCGGTCCGCATGCAACCGGAAGCCGGTGGAAAGCACCGCGTACTCGCCAGCCAGGGCCGGCCGGGCGAGAATCGGCCAGGCGATTGCTGCAAAACAGATAAGATGAGAAACGCGTCTCATGTCCGATAAAAGCCCGTCCGTCAAACCGCCATGCCCATCAATTCAGTGACGCATCTGGAGTGCAGTCTGTGCAGCCGGAATTACGAGGCCGGCAAGCCGTGGAATCTCTGCGAATGTGGCGGCCCGCTGCTGGTCCGCTACGATCTTGCCCGTTTGCGCCAGTCCTGGTCGCTCGACAGCTTTGCCGCCGCGCCGGATTCGATGTGGCGCTACGCCCCGGCCCTGCCGGTGCGGCAGGAAACTTCCATTGTCTCACTCGGCGAAGGCATGACGCCGCTCCTCGCGGCGGCCCGCACTGCCCGCCGCATCGGCGCCCGCGACCTGCTGATTAAAGACGAAGGACTCAATCCCACCGGCTCTTTCAAGGCACGCGGACTTTCCTGCGCGATCTCCATGTGCGTTGAGCTGGGCATTCGCAAGGTCGCCATTCCCTCGGCGGGCAACGCCGCCAGCGCCCTTGCTGCGTATGCGGCGGCGGCCGGGCTCGAAGCGCACATCTACATGCCCGCCGACGTGCCGCAGTCCAACTTCATCGAGTGCAAGGCCTATGGGGCGAACGTCACCCTCGTTGACGGGCTCATCAGCGACTGCGGCCGCATCGTCGCCGAGCGCGCGCCCAAAGAAGGCTGGTTCGACGTCTCCACCCTCAAGGAGCCGTATCGCATTGAGGGCAAGAAGACCATGGGCTACGAGATTGCCGAGCAACTCGGCTGGGAACTCCCTCACGCCATTTTGTATCCGGCGGGCGGCGGCGTGGGCCTCATTGGCATGTGGAAAGCGTTTGCCGAAATGGAGGCGCTGGGCTGGATCGGCGCGCATCGGCCGAAAATGATTGCCGTCCAGGCCGAAGGCTGCCAGCCGGTGGTGCGCGCTTTCGAGGCCGGCGCCGAGAGCTGCACCTTCTGGGAAAACGCCGCTACTCTGGCCAGCGGGCTGCGCGTCCCCAAGCCGCTTGGCGATGTCCTTATGCTGCGTGCCGTTCGCGAAAGCGCGGGCACCGCCATTGCCATCTGCGATTCCGACCTGCTCGACGCCGGCATCCGGCTCGCATCCGAGGAAGGCATCTTCGTCGCCCCGGAAGGCGCTGCCTGCGTTGCGGCTGCCGAAAAGCTTCTCGCGCAGGGCTTCCTGAAGCCGGACGACAAGATCGTTATCTACAACACCGGCTCCGGCCTGAAGTATCTGGAAGCTTATTCGACCCGCTTCCCGCGCAACATCGCCTCCGATACCGATAAACTCGGCGGCCTCATCACTCCCCGTTAGCCGGCGCGCGTGCCTGTGTACGCGCCGTCTTTATACTGGAAAATTACCCCGAACATTTACTACGCGAGAAACCATGGCCGCACTCATCGATGCAATCAACATTAAGCGCCGCTCCCTGTTCGAACAGGACAACACGCCGTTCGTCTGTCTGGAAGCGGAAGTCAGCACTCCGACCGCGCGCGGCGGCCAGACGCTGGTTCGTCTGAAGGTCCGCAATCTTCTCACCAGCGCCGTCTTTGAAAAGACCTTCAAGGCCGGCGACAAGTTTAAGGAACCGGACCTGCAGAAAGTCTCGGCGTCGTATCTTTATTCCGATCCGGAAGGCTCCCACTTTCTCGATCAGGACAGCTTTGAAACGATTACGCTCACCGAAGGCATGATGGGCGGGGCGCTCGATTTCCTCACCGAAGGTCTGGTGATTGAACTGAACAAGTACAACGGCAATCCGATTGGCCTCGAGTTGCCGCCTTCGGTTGACCTGACCGTGGCGTATACCGAACCTGCCGTGAAGGGCGACACCACCAGCGGCGCGACCAAAATCGCGCGCCTCGAAACCGGCCTCGAAATCCGCGTGCCGCTTTTCATCAAGGAAGGCGAAAAGGTGAAGGTGAGCACGGAAAAGAAGGAATTCGGCGGCCGGGCGTAGCGAGTGCGCCGGGGGCGATCCTCAATTCGCGATGGCGCGATGGCGCGCCACCCGGACCGGTCAGTACAACGGATCAGGAAAAATTTTCATCTTCTCCCGCCGCCGGCAAAACTTTCGATCGGGCGCAGACATCCGGCGCCTCCGCGACCGGAGCCGAATCCGGGAATTTCGCTGAAAACAAAGTTCTTGGCCGCCTCCGATGGCGTTCTTCGAGGGGTGCCGGCCGCGGGCCGTTTGTCGCCGCGGCGCAGCGCGAATTGCGGGCTCTGCCTCCGGCATCTGGCTCCGGCCATGCGGCAAGCCTGCGCCACAGTCGTATCATGAGGTGTCGGGCGTTTCGCCTGTCCTGTTCCGGCTGCCATTCCGCCAGGACTTATGTGCCGGATGCATCTCTCCGGCCGGATTGCAATCTATAGAAGCAGCATCATTCCAAAAGAAAGGTATCTAATTGGGTAACTCTGTGCTGGTCCCCATGGTCGTGGAACAAACTTCACGCGGCGAGCGGTCTTACGACATCTACTCGCGCCTGCTGAAGGAGAACATCATTTTTCTCGGGACGCCGATCGACGATACGGTCGCTAACCTGATCATTGCGCAGTTGCTCTTCCTCGAAGCCGAAGATCCCGAGCGCGATATCTCCATCTACATCAACTCGCCGGGCGGCTCCATCACGGCCGGTCTGGCCATTCTCGACACCATGGCGTTTGTCCGGCCCGACATCGTCACCATCTGCGTGGGCCAGGCGGCGTCGATGGGCGCTGTCCTGCTTGCAGCCGGTACGAAGGGCAAGCGCTTCAGCCTGCCGAATTCGCGCATCATGATCCACCAGCCCTCCATGCAGGGTCTGGCTGGTCAGGCCGCCGATATCGACATCTACGCCCGTGAAATTCTGCGCATGCGCGAGACGCTGAACAAGATCCTCGCCGATGCCAGCAACCAGCCCATTGAGCGCGTGGCCCGGGACGTGGATCGCGATTACATCATGAGCCCCGATCAGGCCGTTGAATACGGGCTCATCGACCGCGTCATTTCCAGCCGCGAAATGGCGCCCACGCCGGTCAAGGCGTAGTTCCTTTGCTTTACGGGGCGTCCGCTCTTGTGGCGGACGCCCTTTTTTATTGAACAGGCCCCGTCAATTTATTAGCAGGCTCCGCCATTTATTTAGCAGGCTCCGCCAACCGATGCCCCGTCAGGTCACCTTCGAACTTCAGGCCGAATGCCCCGTTACCCGCGCCCGGGCCGGCATTCTCCACACCGAACATGGCGACATCCCGACTCCGGTGTTCATGCCCGTCGGCACGCAGGCGACCGTCAAAGGGCTGAATCAGCGCGACTTGTGGGATGAAATCCAGGCCCGCATCATCCTGTCCAATACGTACCACCTCTATCTCCGGCCCGGCCACGAGCTCATCCGCTCGCTCGGCGGGCTCCACCGCTTCATGTCGTGGCCGGGCGCGATTCTCACCGATTCAGGCGGTTTCCAGGTCTTCAGCCTCTCCGATCTCCGCAAAATTACCGACGACGGCGTCACCTTCCAGTCCCATCTGAACGGCGATACCCACAAATTCACGCCCTGTTCCACCGTCGATGTCCAGCTTGCACTCGGCAGCGACATCATGATGGTGCTCGATGAGTGCCCAGCCTACCCCGTCAGCCACGAATACGCGAAGGTTTCGATGAATCGCACCGTTCGCTGGGCGTCCGAAGCGATGGATCACTGGCGCGAGTGCATGAAATCCATCCCCACGCGGCATGCCCTTTTCCCGATCGTGCAGGGTTCCATGTTTCCGGATCTGCGCCGCGAGTGCGCCGAACGGCTGGTGGAGCTCGATGCCGATGGCTACGCCGTCGGCGGCCTCTCGGTCGGCGAACCCCGCCCGCTCAGCATGGAAATGGTGGAGGCATCCGAGCCTTTCCTGCCGCGCGACCGCCCCCGCTACGCCATGGGCGTCGGCATGCCACACGAACTTCCCGAGTACGTCGCACGAGGCATCGACATGATGGATTGCGTTCTGCCCTCGCGCAATGCCCGCAACGGCTGGCTGTTTACGTCGGAAGGCAAAGTGACGATCAAGAACGCCCGATACCGCGACGACGCCGGTCCGCTTGACCCGAATTGCTCCTGTTACACCTGCAAAACCTACTCCCGGGCCTATCTGCGGCACCTGTTCCAGGCCGGCGAAATCCTGTTTGCCTCGCTCGCTACCCGCCACAATGTACAGCGGTTCCTTGACATCATGGGGGAGATCAGGCAGTCTATCCTATTGGGTCAATTCCCCCAATATCTGCAGACTGTCCGGGCGAGTTCTGTCCGTGCCGATGCCGACGGGGCGGCCTGAGGAATTTCCCACGTGCCAGCAGCTTTTTTACTTCAACAAACTCCGGCGAACTCGATTGCGCTCTTTGCGCCGTACCTTCTCATTGGCGTTGTTTTCTATTTCCTCCTCTATATGCCCATGCAGCGGCAAAAGAAGCGGCAACAGGAAATGCTGAACAATCTGAAGAGCGGCGACAATGTCGTTACCTCGGGCGGCATCACCGGCACTGTGGTCGCCGTGAATGGCGATACCATTGTCCTTCGCGTCAAACCCGACAATCTGAAGCTGGAATTTGCCCGCTCGTCCGTGAGTTCCGTGGCGGTCCCCGAAGCCTCGAAGTGAGAGCAGCAAAGCGGACCTGCTAAAGTAATCCCGTTAAAAGGCAATCATTCGTATGCAACGTAATCTGATGTTCAAAGTGGGCGTAATTGTGGCGACGGTGCTGGCGTGCATCTACGGCATCATTGGCCTGCCCACCTCCATGAAGGCCCTCGAGGCCAACGTCACGCGCAATATCCACCTCGGCCTCGATCTCAAGGGTGGCAGCCATCTGGTGCTGCAGGTACAGGTGCAGGACGCGGCCAAGACTGCCGCCGATCAGCTGATCGAGTCCCTCCGCGAAGACGCCCGCACCCGCAACGTCGTCATCGAGGGTTTCGATCGCAACGATCCCCCCACCATTCGCGATACCGATTCCATCCAGGTCAATATCCACGGCGTGGATCAGACCAAGACGCAGGCCTTCCGCAATCTCATCTCGGAAAAGTATCCCGACTGGCTGCTCGCCCCGGTGAGCGCCACCGATTACAAGCTCAACCTGAAGCCGTCTTCGCTCCTCGACCTGAAGCGCAACACCGTTGCCCAGGAACGCGACACCATTGAACGCCGCGTCAACGCGCTCGGCCTCACCGAACCCACCGTGCAGGACCACGGCGCGCCCGAAACGCAGTCCGAAATTCTGGTGGAACTGCCCGGCGTCGACGACCCGGCCCGCGTGAAGGAGCTCATCGGCACCACCGCCCAGCTCAAGATCGTGGAAGTGAAGAACGAAGGCCCCTGGCAGACTCGTGATGCCGCGCTCGCCGCCAAAGCGGGCATTCTGCCGCTCGGCACCGAACTGATGGAAAACACGGCAGCCGGCGGCGGCGGCTTCTACCTTGTCTCCCGGTCCCCTGTGATCACGGGCCAGGATATGCGCAGCGCCCGCGCGGCGACCGACACCGATTCTCCGGGCCGCTGGGAATGCGGCTTCACGCTCTCTCAGGACGGCGCGCGTCGCTTCCAGAAGTTCACCGCCGCCAACATCGGCAATCGCCTCGCCGTGGTGCTCGACAACCAGATTCGCAGCGTGGCCACGATTCAGAGCGCCATCAGCGACTCCGGCCGCATCAACGGCCTTTCGAGCGAGCAGGAAGCCTCCGATCTCGCCCTCGTTCTGCGGACGGGCGCCCTGCCCGCCGGCATTCAGTATCTGCAGGAAAAGACCATTGGGCCGTCGCTCGGCGCCGATTCGATCCGCGAAGGCATCTACGCCGCGATCGCCGGACTGATCGCCGTCGTCATTGTGATGCTCGTGTACTACAAGAAGGCCGGCATTAACGCGGTGCTGGCGCTGCTGCTCAACGCCGTTATTCTGATCGCCGCGCTGGCTTATTTCAGCGCGACCCTGACGCTGCCCGGCATCGCCGGCGTCATTCTGACGATCGGTATGGCGGTGGACTCCAACGTCCTGATTTTCGAGCGCATTCGTGAAGAGCTTCGCTCCGGCAAGTCGATCATCGCTGCCGTGGATGCGGGCTTCGGCAAGGCCTGGTGGACGATTGTGGATACGCACGTAACGACCATCGTTTCGTGTCTGTTCCTCTTCCTCTTCGGCACCGGCCCCGTGCGCGGTTTCGCCGTTACGCTGGTGATCGGTCTGTTGGCCAACGTCTTCACGGCGGTCTTCGTATCGAAGGTGATTTTCGACTGGGAACTTTCGGGCCGGCGCCAGGTTACGGCGCTGAGTATCTGACGTGGCGCGCACCGTGTCTGCAGGGCGTGACCGTCAAAGTGGATGTGTTAGTTTTATAGCTCAGGAAAACGGGAACAAATTCCCCCCTTCCGGTGTCTCAACCGTTTGCACGGTTCGGCCCGGGATGGCGGGCGGACAGTGATCGATGGAATTATTTAAAGCAACGAACTTTGATTTTCTCGGGAAGAAGTGGCCCTTCATTATTGCGTCACTGATCCTGACTGCGGCGGGCCTCGTCAGCCTGGCGGCGAAAGGTGGCCCGAAATACGGGATTGAGTTCAAGGGCGGTATGCTGATGACCGTCAAGTTCCAAAGCACCCCGCCGGTCGAGCAGGTCAGGTCGGTGCTGGCTTCGGCCCTGTCGTCGCCGCCCAGCGTGCAGACGTTTGAAAACGGCTCGAACGAAATTGAAATCGGCACGGAAGGGGCGGACGACGCCACCCTGTCGAAGAACCGTCAGATTGTGCTCGACACCTTGGTGAAGACCTTTGGTCAGCCAGGCAACGGCAAGCTGGATCTGAATAACGCCAGCGCGGGCCAGGTGGCCGACCGGCTGCGCGATCCGCTGCAGAAGGCGGGTGTTTCGCTCACCGATCCGCAGGTCAACGACCTTGGCTCCGCCATTGTCGGCTGGCGCGATCAGCGGGGCGGTCTGATCTCCAGCCTGGATCAGTTGAGCGCCGCTGCCGGCGTTACGCCGAAGATTTTGGAAGTGGTGAAGCAGCAGGCCTACATCGCCCCGTATACGGCGGCGCGGAACATCGAAATTGTTGGCCCCAAGGTGGGCGCCGAACTGCGGTCGCAGGCAATCAATGCGACGCTGCTGGCGCTGGCCGGGATGCTGGTCTACATCTGGTTCCGGTTCGAGTGGATTTACGGGGTCGGCGCGGTCATCGCGGTGTTCCACGACACAATTATTACGATTGGCCTGTTTTCGCTCTTCGATAAAGAAATCAGCCTGACGGTCATTGCCGCGCTGCTGACGCTGGTCGGTTATTCGATGAACGATACGATCGTCATCTTCGATCGTGTGCGCGAAAATCTTTCGCTGAACCGCCGCGAAAAGCTGGAGGATGTGATTAACCGAAGCGTCAATCAGACGCTGAGCCGGACGGTCATGACCTCGGGCCTCACGTTCCTCACGGTAATCGCGTTGTTCCTGTTCGGCGGCCCGGTACTTCACGGGTTTTCATTTGCGCTTGTTGCAGGTATCATCGTTGGGACGTATTCATCGGTATTCGTAGCCAGCCCGATCGTGCTTTTCTGGCATAATTGGGCGGATGCGAGAAGGAAAGCGGCGCCGGCGGTTGCCGCCTCTGCTCCTGTCGTGAAGGCCGCTGCATCGGCTCCGAAGCCGCAGGCGGGAAAAGGTTCAGTCCGGGCAGCCAAATAGGCGCTGCCGGGTGTAGGATTGCGAAGGCATTAGCGGGTGGTGTTGACACCACCGGCAGCGCCGGGACGTTGAGATTAGCTGGAGAGGGTACTTATGTTTGAGCAAACATTCGTCGATGGCGTAGGCAAAACTAAAAAGCCGTATACGATCCTGCTTTCTTTTTGTATTCAGATCGTCTTAATCGGTGTCATCGTTATCATTCCGCTGATTTATTTTGAGGCGTTGCCGGCTGCACAGCTTTCGACTTTCCTCGTCGCGCCCCCGCCGCCGCCCCCTCCGCCGCCGCCTCCTCCCGCGCAGGCAGTGAAGGCCGTGAAGGTGGCGCCGAAGCAGTTCGACATGGGGCGTCTCGTGGCTCCCAAGTCGGTCCCCAAGGAAATCAGGATGATCGTTGAGTCGGAAGAGCCGCCGTCGGCCGCCGGCGTAATCGGCGGCATCCCCGGTGGCAGCATGGGTGGCAGCCTTGGCGGCCTCCTGGGTGGCGCCGGCAGTGCACCGCCTCCGCCCCCGCCTCCGCCTCCCGCGCCCAAGGTTGAAAAGCCGGCCGCGCCGACAGGTCCGGTTCGCATCGGTGGAAACGTGCAGCAAGCGAATCTGATTAAGCAGCCGAAGCCGGTTTACCCGCCTCTCGCGAAGGCCGCTCGCGTGCAGGGCACGGTGAAGTTCCAGGCAACCATCTCGAAGGAAGGCACGATTGAAAACCTGCAGTTGCTCAGCGGGCCTCCTCTTCTGGTTCAGGCTGCCATGGCGGCTGTGAAGGAATGGGTCTATAAGCCGACCCTCCTCAACGGTGAAGCGGTGGAAGTTATCACCACAATCGACGTGAATTTCACGCTCAGCCAGTAGTTCTGGCAGGCCGGGAACGTTTTTCGCAGAATTTTTTAAAATCAACTCGCAGGAGACTAAGAAAAATGCTTTTACAGATGCAGGTATGGGCGTTCATGTTGTTGCAGGAAGCGGGCGCGCCCGGTTGGGACTTCCGTCACCTCTGGGAACAGATGGGCGGACTGGCCAAGGCCGTCGTTATCGTTATGTTCCTGATGTCGGCATGGTCGATCGGCGTTATGATCGACCGCATCATGGCTTTCAACGCCGCCCGCAAGCAGAGCCGGGCTTTTGCTCCGGCCGTTGCAGGTGCGCTGCGCGAAGGTAAGCTCGACGAAGCGATCAAGATCGCCGACCGTTTCAAGAAGAGCCATCTGGCGAAGGTTGTTGTGGCCGGTCTGCAGGAATTCCAGGCGCACCAGAACAGTTCCGAAATCTCGGGTGAAGAGATCGAAGCCTCAAAGCGCGCTCTCGAACGCTCCGAAGCCATCGTTCACGCCGAACTGAAGCGCGGCGTCAGCGCTCTCGCCACCATCGGGTCCACGGCGCCGTTCGTGGGTCTGTTCGGTACCGTCGTCGGCATCATCAACGCGTTCAAGACCATGGCCGCTCAGAAGACGCCCGGTATCGGCGCCATCGCCGGCGGTATCTCGGAAGCGCTGGTGACCACCGCTATCGGTTTGTTCGTCGCCGTTCCCGCCGTCTGGATGTTCAACTACTTCACGGGCCGCGTTGATGCGTTCGACGTGGAAATGGGCAACTCCAGTTCGGAATTGCTCGATTACTTCCTGAAGCGTTCGCAGGCTAAAGCCGGCGCCCGCAAGTAGTTCGTTCCGTCCAGCGAGTTGATTGAGTACCCGCGGCGCTCCGTATCTCCTACAGAGCGCCGCGCCGGGACTCTTTCGGTTGATTCAGGTGCCGATTCAGGAGCCGTCATATGCAAAAGAAAATAGCGCCCCCGCCCGTTGCCGACATCAACGTCACACCCATGGTGGACGTGATGCTCGTCGTGCTGATCATCTTCATGGTCATCACGCCCATGCTGAATAAAGGCGCCAACGTGGATCTGGCCAAGGCGCGCAATCCCATCGTAATGTCGGATGCCGACAAGGAAGACGCCGTAGTGGTGGCGATCACCCGCGACGGACAGGCCTACCTTAGCCCTGGCCTGCAGCGGGTCAGCCCTGACGAGCTGGCTCCTAAGGTAAAAGATCTCATTGAGAACCGGCCGTCCAAGATCGTCTATCTCCGGGCAGACGGTCGCGCGAAGTACGAGATGGTGGAAACAGTTGTCGATAACCTGCGCGCCGGCGGCGTCGATGACGTCGGTCTGCTGACCGAGCAGATTATCGAAGATAAAAAGACCGCGGCAGCACCGGCCCAGTAGTGTCCGCCCCTGGCGCCTTTGCGCCGGGCGGAAAGTCCAATACAGGTTTAAGGAGCTAATTCTATGGCAATGGCAGTTGGCGGGTCCGGCGGCGGACCGCAGGCAAATATCAACATGACCCCCATGATCGATATTCTGCTTGTACTGCTCATCATTTTCATGGCGATTTCGCCGGTTTCTCCGCACGGACTGGACGCGCTGGCGCCGCAACCGCCACCTCCGAACCAGCAGCAGCAGAATAACGACCGCACCGTTGTGATCGTCATCGACGCCATGGGCAACGTGAAAATCAATCAGGAAGATGCCACGTGGGACCGGCTCGGCGAACGTCTGGTCGACATTTTCAAGACCCGCGCCGAAAAAGTTGTGTTCGTTAAAGGCGACAAGGATCTGGAATTCCAGAAGGTGGCCAACGCGATCGACATCGCGCATGGCGCCGGAATCGACAAGGTCGGTCTGATGACCCCGAAAGTGGAGGAAGGCCAGTAATGCGTCGCATCCAGATGGAGCAGGTCCGCTCCGCCGCTATGATTGGTCTGCTCGCCGGCGTTGTTCTGTTCGCTTCGGGCTGCAACAAGCTCAAAGCGCGCGACAATCTGAACAAGGGCGTGAACGCGTTCCGCTCCGGCCAGTACACGGCCGCTGCCGATGCGTTCAAGGAAGCCATTGAACTGGATCCGGAATTGCCGGCCGCTCGTCTCTACCTGGCCACGGCTTATATGAGCCAGTACGTGCCGGGTTCGGATACTCCGGAAAACAAGCGCAATGCCGATTCTGCGCTGGAGCAGTTCAATCAGGTGCTGCAGGGCGATCCTAAAAATCTTCTCGCCACTCAGTCCGTCGCCAATCTTTATTACCAGATGAAGGACCTTCCCAAGGCCACCGAATGGGAAAAGAAGGTCATCGCGATTGACCCGAAAAACAAGGAAGCCTACTACACGCTCGGTGTGATTGCCTGGACGCAGTTCGTTCCGGCTGACCGTGAAGCGCGCGCGGCACAAAGCATGTCTCCGGAAGCTCCCGGTCCGCTGAAGAGCGTGAAGGCTGCCAAGGGCAAGACAGACCCCAAGGATGACCTGAAGGCGAAGTACTGGCAGAGCCTCACCGATGGTGTCGGCTTTGAACAGAAGGCGCTGGACGTCGATCCGGAATACGAAAACGCAATGGCGTACATGAATCTGCTCATCCGCTATCGCGCCGATCTGCTCGACACGAAAGAAGAATATCAGGCAGCTGTGAAGGAAGCCGACAACTGGGTCCAGAAGAACCTTGAAACGACCAAGCTGAAGGCGAAACGCAAGGCCGAAAAGGCCGAGCAGACACAGTAATTGGCCACGCTGAAACGATTCACCACCCGGGGCGAACATCTGTTCGCCCCTTTTCTTTTTCCTCCCATGTCTGCTGCTTTCCGGCGTTTTCTACAATAGGATTGTGTCTTCTTCCTCCACCATGGACACGTTCCCGGATCCGCCGTCTCCCGGGTCTGCCGTCGGTGGCGTGTCTGAGTCCCCGGTGGCTCCTCCGCTGCCTGGCGTAGCGTCGTCCGCCGCCGAATCTGCCGAACCCGCTGAACTGCAGACTCTGCTCGCCGCCGTTCACCAGGCCCGACCGAAAGACGACCTCTCCCCGATCTCCACCGCCTACCATTTCGCCGCCAAATATCACGAAGGCCAGCTCCGCGCTTCCGGCGAGCCGTATATGTCGCACCCCACCGCCGTGGCCGGCATCCTCGCCGCCATGCGCATGGACGTGGTCAGCATCGAAACCGGCCTCCTGCACGATGTTGTGGAGGACACGCTCGTCACGGTTGCCGACGTGCAGAAGGCCTTCGGCGAAGATGTGGCCCGCTGTGTGGACGGCGTCACCAAACTGAGTAAGATCGATTTTCTCTCCGCCGAAGACCGTCAGGCCGAAAGCTACCGCAAGATGCTGCTCGCGATGGTCAACGACATCCGCGTCATCATCGTCAAACTGGCCGACCGTCTCCACAACATGCGGACGCTCGATTCGCTCAGCCCCGAGCGCCAGACCAAAATCGCCAAAGAGACGCTGGAAATTTACGCCCCCATTGCGCACCGCCTCGGCATGGGCAAGGTGCGCGGCGAACTCGAAGATCTCGCTTTCCGTTATCTCGATCCGGATGCGTGGGCCGAGATCTCCCACTCCATCGACAGCCAGCGGACAGCCAACGAAGAGTATCTCGAGCGCATGCGCCGCACAGTGGAAGAAGAACTTCGCAAGGAGGGCATTCCCGCCCGCGTCGAATCCCGCGTCAAGCGCGCCTATTCGGTGTACCAGAAGCTGCGCAAACAGAAGATCTCGCTGGATCAGGTTTACGATCTGATGGGACTGCGGATCATCACCGATTCCGTCAAGAACTGCTACGGTGCGCTCGGCATCATCCACAACGAGTGGCGTCCCGTCCCCGGTCGCATCAAGGATTTCATCGCGATCCCGCGCCCCAACCTGTACCAGTCGCTCCACACCTCCGTGGTGGGACCGGAGGGCCGCCACTTTGAAATTCAGATCCGCACCGATGAGATGCACCGCATCGCGGAAGAAGGCATTGCGGCCCACTGGAAGTACAAAGAGGGCCGGCGCGGCGTACAGGACGATCAGCGCGTCGCCTGGCTCCGGCAACTCGTGGAATGGCAGCAGGAGATGCGCGATCCCGGTGAGTTCATGTCCACTCTCAAAGTGGACCTCTACCCCGAGGAAGTCTACTGCTTCACGCCCAAAGGCCGCGTCATCATCCTGCCCTCCGGTTCCAGCCCCATCGATTTTGCCTACGCGGTTCACTCGGAAGTCGGCAACACCTGCACCGGCGCCAAGATCAACGGCCGCATCGTTCCTCTGCGTTCCACGCTGCGCAATGGCGACGTCGTCGATATCCTCACCACGACCGGCCACGAGCCAAGCAAAGACTGGCTCTCCATCGTCAAGACCTCGCGCGCAAAGAACAAAATCAAGCACATCATCAACCAGAACGAGCGTGTGCGCGCCATCGAGATCGGCCAGAAGTATCTTGAGAAGGAAGCGCGCCGGCTTGGAGTCTCGCTCAGCCGCGTGAAGGCGGACGATCTGGAGGCCGTTGCCGCTGAGTACGGCCTCGGGAAGACCGAAGACCTGTACGCAGCGCTCGGATACGGGAAATTCTCCGCCCGTCAGGTGCTGCAAAAGGCGCTGCCGGAGCAGTCGCAGCCGGAGCCGGCGCCCGTAGCACCGCCGCCTCAGCCCCGTGCCGCCGGCACCGATCTTGAAGATTCCATCAAAGTTCGCGGGGTTGACGATGTGATGGTCTACCGCGCCAAGTGCTGCAATCCCATCAAGGGCGAGGCCATCGTCGGTTACGTCACGCGCGGTAAGGGCATCGCGGTTCACTCCCGCTCGTGCACCAACGTAACCAACCTGATGTACGATTCCGAGCGGCGCATCGACGTTGAATGGGCGCGCAATACGACCGATTCCTATCCGGTCCGCATCGTCGTCCATACCGACGACCGCCCCGGCCTTCTCGCGCAGCTCACCGCTATCCTTTCCGATGAAAACTCCAACGTGCGCAGCCTTGAAGCCCGCACCGTGATGGATGAACGCAATGACAGCGCGCTCATCGAAATGACCGTCGATGTCCGCGACAAGAAGCAACTGGAGAAACTCTGCGGCGCCATGCGGCGCGTCTCCGGCGTCCGCGACGTGGAACGCCTCGCCAACCAGTAACGCAACTGAATCAACTATGACGGCACAACTCACCACCGACCCGGAACACATCGCCATCTCCAAATCGCGTGGCATCGAAATCGACTGGAAAGACGGACACCACAGCTCCTACGACATCGTCTGGCTGCGCGACTGGTGCCCGTGCGCCAACTGCACGGGTGCGCACGGCACCGAGCCGAGGCAGAAGGAATCGCTCGCCGGGAAAGCGAAGCCGGCCGACCCGTTCCCCATGTTCAAGCCGCGCGAGCGTATGCAGAATGTGGAACCGGTCGGCAATTACGCGCTCCGCATCGTCTGGAGCGACGGCCACGCCGCGGGCATCTACTCCTGGGCTCACCTGCGGCAAATCTGTCCGTGCAATGATTGTCAAACGCGCACGGCGTAATTCATGGCACGGAAAATCAGCGTCGTCGAAGACGAACCCGCGCTGGCTTCGCTCATCGAATACAACCTCTCGCAAAGCGGTTTTCAGGTGCAATTGCTGAATGGCGCCGGCGCGACGGTGCGCGAGCTCGAAGCCGCCCGGCCGGATCTCATCGTTCTGGACGTCATGCTGCCGGGGCAGGACGGGTTTGAAGTCTGCCGCCGCATTCGCCAGTCCGAGACACTTTCCCGCACGCCGGTCATCTTTCTCACCGCGCGCGGCGATGAAATAGACCGCGTCCTCGGTCTCGAAATCGGCGGCGACGACTACATCACCAAACCCTTCAGTCCGCGCGAACTGGTCGCCCGCGTGAAGGCCCACCTGCGCCGTTCCGAGGCCGATGCCGCGCCGCAGTCCGGCGCCCTCACCTTTGGGCCGTTTCGTCTCGATAAGGCCGCGCGCCGGGTCTTTCAGAATGACCGCGAAATCGAGCTGACCTCCACCGAGTTCCGCCTGCTGGAATTCTTTCTCACTCACACCGGCACTGCGTGGTCGCGCGAACGCCTGCTGCAGGAGGTGTGGGGCGAGCAGCACTTTGTGACTCCGCGCACGGTGGATGTTCACGTGCGCCGTCTCCGCGAGCAAATTGAAGAAAAGCCCGATGAACCGGTTCGTCTGGTCACCGTCCGCGGTTTCGGCTACCGTTTCGAAACCCCGTAATTCCGCGCTGCTCCGCCTCACGACTTCACTCAGCCTTCACCGTGCTGTAACCAGGCCGTAACCTGTTTTCCGCTACGCTGAAACTGTCGGAAGCCCGAAATGTCGGGGATAGGAATCGCCGTGAACAAAAGAATCGTCCTGATCGAAGACGACGCAGACCTTTACGCCCTTCTCAAGTACAACCTCGAAAAGGAAGGTTTTGCGCTCAACGGCTCGCAGACCGGCCGCGGCGCGCTCGATCTGTGCCGTCGCGTGCGGCCCGATCTCATCCTGCTCGATATCATGCTGCCGGACTCCGACGGGCTCGATATCTGCAAAGGCATCCGGAACGATTCGGAACTGGCACAAACACCGGTCATTTTCCTGACCGCGCGCGGCTCGGAGACGGACCGCATCGTCGGCCTCGAACTCGGCGCCAACGATTACATCGTGAAGCCGTTCTTTATCCGCGAGCTGATCGCCCGCATCCGTCTGCAGTTGCGCTCGCAGAACGTGCCGGCGCGCGTCCTGAAGGCCGGCGGCGTGGAACTGGACCGCAGCAGTTGCGTGGTGCGGCTCGATGGCGAAGTGCTGGCACTCACCGCCACCGAATTCCGGCTCCTCGAATTTCTGATGACTCGCCCGGGCGTCGTCTTCAGCCGCGAACAGCTGCTGAATGCCGTCTGGGGTCAGGATCGCGCCATCACGGACCGCACGGTGGACGTCTACATCCTGCGGCTGCGCCAGAAGGTGGAAAAGGACGCTTCCGGACCCCGCCTGATCCACTCGATCCGCGGTTTCGGCTATTCCTTCGAACCCAAGCCCGCTGTGCCCGCCGCGGCTGCCGAGCAGAGCGTCGCACAAGCCCAATAGCGGCGATTTGTTCGTCAGCGGCTCGGTGTATTTCAGTCGTATGCTACTCTGAGCCACGTGGCTACCGATCTCGTGGAATTCGATCCTCTCGATCCACCGGCTGACGTTCTCGACCGCGCCGCCACCGCCATCCGCCGCGGAAAAGTGGTCGCCATCCCCACGGACGCGCTTTACATTCTTGCGGCCGATCCATTCAACATGCATGCCGTCCGCCAGGTTTACCTCGCCAAGGGCCGGCAGATTCAGCGCGCGCTGCCACTGCTGGTGCGCGATCCCATGATGGTGGAAGACCTGGCCAGCGATATCTCGGTGCGTTTCAAAATGCTCACCCGCCGCTTCTGGCCCGGGCCGCTCACCATCATCCTGCCCGCTTCTTCCGGCGTGCCGCTGCGCGCCACCGGCAACACCGGAAGGCTTGCCGTGCGCCAGTCGCGTTCGCCGCTTGTCGATGAGCTCATCACGCGGCTCAATCAGCCAATTGTGGCGACCAGCGCCAACATTTCGGGCCGCCCCACCTGCAGCAGCGGCATCGAAGTCTTCGGCATGATGGATGGCACCGTGGATCTTGTGCTGGATGGAGGCTCCTGTCAGGGCCCCGGCGCAAGCACCGTCGATATCACCGGGCCCGACTGGCAGATGATCCGCGAAGGCGCGATCACGCAGAAAGAAATCGCCGCCTGCCTCGATTCGCCCTTCGACAGTTAAAATCCGGCGGTCAGACGCCGGTTCCGGCCGCGGGCCGGCGCTTCACAATGAGGCGGTCGGAGAATACCGCCACCGGCTCCTCGCGCTGATTCCGCACCGTCACCGAAAACGTCACGACGCCCCGGTCCGCCCCGCGCGGCAGCAGGTCGGTGACTTTGCGGGTGACGCGAATCGTGTCGCCGGCGAACACCGGGTTGGTGAAGCGCATCTTTTCCACCGAGTACAGCGCGATCAGCGAATCCGTCAGCAGACTCATCTGCGTGGAGAGGCCCGTGGCGATGCTGAACACCAGCGCGCCGTGCGCCACCCGGCGGCCGAACGGAGTGTTCTTTGCGAACTCCTCATCCACGTGCAGCGGAAAGAAGTCGCCCGAAAGTCCGGCGAAGTTCACGATGTCGGCTTCCGTCACGGTGCGGCCGCGCGACGTGAACGCGTCGCCCGTTGCGAAGTCGTCGAAGTATTTCATAGGCGGCTAGAGCGTCTCCGGCGCCGAACCCAGCGTTACTTTGACCTTCATGGTACGGCCGCCGCGGAAGATCGTCAGTTCCATCACCTCGCCGGGCCGCTTCAGGTTCAGCGCCTTGCGCAAAGCGTCCTGCGAACTGACCGGGGCGCCGTCGATGGCGACAATCAGGTCGCCACCCGCGCCCAGCCGGTACATGCCGACGATAACCATCCGCGTCGGGCCGTGCAACCCCGCCGCCTCGGCCGGCGAGCCGGACTCGATGCCTTCGATCAGCAGCCCGCCGTTTGTCGGCAGACTCAGTGCCTCGGCCAGATCTCCCTGCACGAACAGTGTCTGCGAGACGCCGAGCACCGGATGCGAAATCTGCCCCGTGGCGCGGTACTCTTCCAGCTTTTCCTTGGCGCGGTTGATCGGCAGCGCGAATCCGATGCCGATGCTGCCCGCTTCGCCCGACGCCGTCTGTGAACCGTAAATCGCCGTGTTGATGCCGATCACGTTGCCGCGTGAATCCAGCAGCGGACCGCCGCTGTTGCCCGGATTGATCGCCGCATCGGTCTGGATCAGCCCTTCCATCGTGTTGCCGTCTTCGTTCTGCAGGCTGCGCCCCAGCGAACTCACAATGCCTGTGGTGAGCGTCCCTTCGAGGCCGAAGGGGTTGCCGATGGCCAGCACCTTCTGGCCCACGACCAGCGTGTCGGAATCGCCCAGATGCACGAATGGCAGCTTGCGGTTGGCTTTGATTTTGATCAGCGCCAGATCGCTGCGCCGGTCGATGCCCAGCACCGTCGCCGGGTACTGCTTCTTGTCGGACAGCGTCACGGTGATGTTCTTCGAGCCGGAAATCACGTGGTTGTTGGTCAGAATCTCGCCATCTTCGTTGATCAGGAAGCCGGAGCCGATACCTTTTTGCGGGTAGACCTGGAAGAAGAAATCGCGCTGGTACACGACGCTCGTGATGTTGACCGTCGCCAGGTGATTGTTCTTGTAGATATCGATATTGTTCTGCTCGTCGGCCTCATAGCCGGCACCGTGCGCGGTGACCGGGTCCGACCACAGCCGCCCGCGGCTCGAAATCGGTTCCACCAGCGAGCGCAGCTTCCAGTTGCCGTGATTCGTACCCAGCCAGAATCCGGCAACGATCGCCAGCGTCAGCCACAGCACTCTGCGCTTCATGCGGTCAGCCTCCTCAGATCGCGATACACTTCTTCCGTTTGACGCACCGTTTCTTCCTTCGTGCCGCCCGTATCGATCAGATAATCGGCGTACGAGCGCTTCTGCTCCACCGGCATCTGGTTGTCGAGCCGCGCCAGCACCGCCGGCAGCGTCGCCCCCGGCCGTTCCAGCGCCCGCTCGATCTGCTTCTCGCGCGGGCAGGCCACGACTATTATTTTATCGACTTCCCGGTAGTGGCCCGATTCGATCAGAATCGCCGCCACGTAGATGACGACCGCGTCCGGCTCTTCGGCCTCAATCTCCTCCATCCGCTGCCGCGCCGCTTCGTAGACCGCCGGATGCACGGCCGCATTCAGACGAGCCAGATCTTTCGGCGACTGGAAAACACGGGCCGCGAGAAGGCGCCGGTCGATCTCGGCCTCGGCATCGAGAATGCCCTCGCCGAACGCTTCCACCACGCCGCGGTACGCCGCCCCGCCGCGCTTCATCACCTGATGCCCCAGCTCATCGGCTTCAATGACATGGCAGCCAAGATCGGCGAACGCGCGCGCCACAAAGCTCTTGCCGCACGCCATCCCGCCGGTGAGACCCGCAATCAGCATGGTTGTTCCTGTTCCCGTCAGGCGACGCCGGTGCGCCGTTCGGCGGCTTCGATGGTGTTGCTCATCAGCATCGCGATGGTGAGCGGCCCCACGCCGCCCGGCACCGGCGTATAGGCGGACGCCAGTCGCGCCATATCCACCGGATTGACGTCGCCCACCAGCAAACTGCCGTTTTTATCGAACACCGCCAGCCGTTCCGGCGAGAAGATTCGTTCCGCTTCGGTCCGCGAATCGATGCGGTTGACCCCAACGTCCACCACCACGGCGCCCGGCCGGATGTGGTTCGCGTTCAGCAGCGCCGGCCGCCCGATCGCCGCCACCAGGATATCCGCCGTGCGGCAAACCGCCGCCAGATCGGGCGTCTTCGAGTGGCAGATCGTCACGGTAGCGTTTTCCTGGAGTAGCAGCAATGACATGGGCTTGCCCACGATGTCGCTGCGCCCGGCCACCACGGCGTGCTTCCCGGCCATCGCAATGCCGTAGTGCTTCAGCATGCGGATCACGCCCGCCGGCGTGCAGGGCTTCAGTCCGGGCCGTCCCATGGTCAACAGCCCCACGTTGAAGGGATGGAATCCGTCCACGTCCTTTTCGGGCAGCACCGCGCCCAGCACCCGCTGCGTGTCGATGTGGGCGGGCAGCGGCAGTTGCACCAGTATCGCGTCGATCTCCTCGCGTCCGTTGAGTTCCTGCACGATGGCGAGCAGCGCTTCGGTCGTGATCTCCGCCGGACGCGTGATCTGTTCGCTGTGGATGCCGAGTTCGGCGGCCGTCAGCGTCTTGCTGCGGACATAGCTTTCCGATGCCGGATCATTGCCCACCAGCACCACGGCGAGGCCCGGAGCGCGCCCGGCGTGGCTGCGGAGTCGCTCCACGCGCGGGCGTATTTCTGATTTAATCTGGTCGCGGACGGTCTTCCCGTCCAGAATCTTCGCCTGAGAACTCGGGCCTGCGGAAATCGGAGACACGATTCTCACTGTACACAACCGCCTCCGGCGACGCCGGGTTGGCTAAACGCTCAGCACGGGGCACGGCGCTTCCCGGACAATCCCGTACGAGTTTGCCCGCAAGCGTCCCGCGCCGTCGGCGATCGCGCCGCGCCCAATCACTACCAGGTCGCACCGTTTCTTCAGCGCCATGCTGCGGACCATTCCCGAAACGCCGCCGCCCGCCAGTATCATCTCGACCTCCGTGCCGGGTTCTTCGTCAATCTTCACCTGCTGAGTCTTTGCGGCGTCCACCAGCAGTTCCTGCAGTTGGTTCTCGGTCTGGTCCGGCGCGATCTCTCCTTCCGGCGCCACGTGCAGCAACTCGATGGTCGCATCGGCCTCTTTCGCCAGCGCGATGGCGAATTCCAGCGTCTCCCGGCTTTCCGGCTTCAGGTCGAGCGCGCAAAGAATGTGGCGCGGTTTGGGATGCGCGCGGTGCGATGGCTCCACCGCATGGGCCGCTGTCCAGACCGGTACGTTCGCGTCGTGCAGCACTTTGGCCGTGACCGAACCGAGCAGCAGACGGCGGAACGTGCCGTAGCCGTGCGTCGGCATGGCAATCAGGTCGATGGAGTTCTTATCGGCGTATTCCGTAATGGTGCCTGCCGGATCGCCGGTCTCGACGGCGCACGTCACCTGCACCTTCGGCAGTTCGGCGTCGGCGAACTTCTGCAGGTCGTTCCGCAGATCGCCAGCCACGCCTTCGATATCGAACGCGTCCGGATAGACCGTGTTCATCCCCGCGTACATCGGCGGCGGGGGCTGAACCACGTGCAGTAAATCGACGCGCGAACCATATCGCTGCGCGAGGGAAAGAATGAACGGCGCTGCCGCTCTCGACCGGTCGGAAAAATCCACCGGAAACAAAATCCGTTGAAATGCGGGCATCAGACTGCCTCCTTCAGATACGATTCCACACTCGCCATGCGTGATTCAGCAAGCTGAACAGGTGCGGTGCGTTCAGATGCCGCGCATCGACGTAGCAGGCTCCCGCCGCGATGGCATCGCGCCATTCGCGGTCGCTCGGGTGCTCGTCGAATACTAACACCTGCGGCGGATGCGGCGCACGGTTGGCTCCGGAGAGCACCTCCCGCCACTGGTCGGCCCCGCAGAGCACCACGGGGACATTGGACTTCGCAAACCGCTCGGCGGCATGTTCGAAATCCATGGTCTGCTCGAAGTTCCAATGGGAACCCCGCAGGAGGTTTCGAAGATGCTCGCCGAGCGGCGTGGAGCCGACGACGAGAGCGCACGAACTCGTTGTCGACCGTGCCGGTTGGAGGCTTGTCAGAGCCGGCATAATGCCCTTTCTGGTGCACGCCCGGAACCGAAGCGGAATCGTTGATTTTGAAAGAGATACGTTAACGTCCGCGCCTGGCCTGCGCGAACTCGCGCAACCGCCCGCGCCTCCGCCCTCCGCCCTGGCGCACTAATTTTCCGCGCGCTTCTCGGTGGGGTAACCCTTGTCGATCCAGTCGGCCTTCAGGTTGTCCGGTATCACCATCGCCCGCACGCGGGTGAAACCCATCTCGTGCAATGCCGCAAACGCCGGCCGGATGTTCGGACACTTGTCCCAGGGGCAACAGCCGCAGTAAAGCACGATGTCGCGGTCCTTCGGCTGCCCCGCCACGGCCTTCTTCAGTTCGGCGATCCCTTCAGCCTTCGAACCCGGCCCGGCGTACTTCGAACCCGTAATGTGCGCCGCCCGGTACAGCACGGGGAATCCAACCTGGAGAAGCAGCGGCGACTTCACGTCTTTCGCCACCTGTTCCGGCTGGACAAGATCTGTCGCGGTCCATGGATCGGCCGCCAGCAGAAGAGCGGCGCAGGCCACCAGCAGGGCAGGGAAGCGGTGTGTCATAAGCCGATTCTACGCCAATTCGGCGCCTCGCCTTCGCGTGAGGGAAAGTCTACGGTTGCCAGCCGCCGCCGAGCGCGCGATACAGTTCCACAATCGCCTGCACTTCGCTCAGCCGCAGCCGCGCCAGCGTCAGTTGTCCCAGGAACAGATTGCGCTGGGCATCCAGAACCTGCAGGTAGCTGTCCAGCCCGCCGCGATACCGCAGGTTCGCCATGTTAACCGTCGCCGCCAGCGCCGCCACCAGCTTTTCCTCTTCGATCCGCTGGGCCCGCAGCTGGTCGTGATTCACCAGCGCGTCGGAAACGTCGCGCAGCGCCGTGTAAATCGTCTTCTGATAGTTGAGCAGCGCTTCTCTTTGCTGCGCTTCGGTGAGCTGAATGCCGGACCGGATCCCGGCGTGAAAGATCGGCTGCAGGGCTGCAGGCGTAATGCGTCCCTCGTGTGCCACACTGTCCAGCAAGCTGCCCAGCGCCCGGCTCTGCACGCCGAAGAAGCCGGTCAGCGTCACTTCCGGAAACAGCAGCGCCCGCGCCGCCCCGATCTCCGCATTCGCCGCAATCAGACCCTGCTCCGCCTGCCGGATATCCGGACGCCTTGCCAGCAGATCCGCGGGCAGCCCGGCCGGCAGCTCCGGCGGCAGCGGGACATCTTCCAGCTTTGCCGTCCGCGCCACTGCCTGCGGAGCCTCGCCGGCCAGCAGACTCAGCTGATCTTCATACAGCCCGATGTTCCGCCGGATGCCGGGGACCTGACTGGTCGCCGTGTACAGCAGTTGCTCGGCCTGCGCCACGTCGAGCCCCGTCGCCGCCCCGCGCTCGCGGCGCAGTTTCGTCAGTCGCAAACCGTCCTCGGCGGCAGCCTGCGCCCGGCCGGAGAGTGTCAGTTCCAGATCCTGCTCCAGCAGCCCGAAGTAGGCATCCATCACGTCGCCGATGAGCGACACCGTCAGCGCCCGCCGGCCCTCCTGCGACGCGGCGTACTGCGCGCGTGCCGCCTCGGAAAGGCGCCGCAGCCGTCCCCAAAGATCCAGGTCCCACGAAACACCGGGGGCTACGGTCGTGTAGCTCGCGCCGCGCTGCGAGGGCGCCAGAACGCTCGCCCCGTTTCCCGCCGAGTGGTTCGCGGTGAAAGACGCCGTCCCGTCCACTGCCGGCAGTTGCCCGGCCCGCACGATCCCCACCTGCGCCCGCGCTTCGAGAATACGCTCGGCCGCGATCCGCAGGTCGAAGTTATGCTCCAGCGACTTCGACACCAGCTGCGTGAGCTGCTCGTCGCGGAAGACCTCGGACCACTTCTGATCCGCCAGCGACTCCTTCGCCGCCACGTTTGCATTGCGGAACTGATCCGGCACCGCCACCTGCGGCCGCTTGTAATTCGGCCCCACTGTGCAGCCCGCCAGCGCCAGCCCGGCCATCGCCGTTCCGATCAGCTTCAGGTGTTTCATTCGGCGGACTCCGGAATCGCGTGTACCATCGCCGGCGTGCGCTTCCACTTCGCAATAAAAGATTCGATGACGACGTAGAGGATCGGCACTACCAGCACCGCCAGCAGCGTTGCCGCCAGCATGCCGCCCAGCACGGCGGTGCCCAGTGAGCGCCGCGACGCCGCCCCGGCGCCGGTGGCGAAGTACAGCGGCACCACGCCGAGAATGAACGCGAACGATGTCATCAGAATCGGCCGCAGCCGCAGCCGCGCCGCTTCCATCGCCGCTTCCACAATCGTCTTGCCGCCTTCTTCATGGCTCACTTTGGCGAACTCCACAATCAGAATCGCGTTCTTCGCCGCAAGACCGATCAGAGTGACGATGCCGATCTGCGTGTACACGTCGTACGCGAAGGACCGCAGATAGACCGCCAGCAGCGCGCCGAAAATTCCCAGCGGCAGCACAAACAGCACCGCGAACGGCACCGACCAGCTTTCGTACAGCGCCGCGAGGAACAGAAACACCAGAATCGCCGCGAAGCCGTAGATGAATCCCTCATGCCCCTGTGCCAGCAGTTGCTGGTACGTGGTGCCCGTCCATTCATAGCCGTAGCCCGCGGGCATGTTCGTGCGCGCCACTTCTTCCATTGCCGCAATCGCCTGGCCCGTGCTGTAGCCCGGCGCCGGGCTGCCGAAAATCTGCACGGCGCGGAACCGGTTGTAGCGGTAAATCACTTCCGGCCCCGTCGACGGAACGATCGACGCCACCGTGCTCAGCGGCAGCATCTGCCCGCCGGTGCCGCGCACATAAAAGCGGTCGATGTCGCTCGGCGTGCTGCGGAACTGATTATCGGCCTGCACCAGCACCTGCCAGCTGTGACCGTAGAGGTTGAAGTCGTTGACGTACAGGCCGCCGAGGCTGGCCTGCAGCGCATTGTAGGCGTCCGCTACGGGTACGCCCAGCGTCTGCAGTTTCTCCACATCCATCTTCACCGAATACGTTGGAACGCCGCTTCGCAAGGTGTTGACGACGTTCGTCAGTTCCTTGCGTTGATTGGCCGCCTTCACCAGTCGCGCCGCGGCTTCGGCCAGTCCGTTGACGTCGCCGCCGCTCAGGTCTTCCAGCACGAACTGGAAACCGCCCGTGATACTGAGGCCCAGAATCGGCGGCAGCCCGAAGGCAAACGCCGTGCCCTCCGGAATCGAACGGAACTGCCTGCGCGCCGAGGCAAGAATTCCCGTGACCTGTTCGGCGCTCGTGGTCCGCTCCTCCCACGGTTTCAGCGGCGCAATTGCGGTTGCCACGTTCGGTCCCGCGGTGCCGGTGGAAATATCGGATCCGCCCAGCATGAAGAAGTTCTCCACTCCCGGCAGCTTCGCCACAATTTCTTCCACCTTGTGTGCGGCTGCGTCGGTACGCGCCATCGACGCGCTGTCAGGCAGACGAAGAGCGGCGAAGAACACGCCCTGATCCTCATCCGGCAGAAAGCCCGAGGGCACCTTCTGGAACAGCCAGCCCGCCGCCAGCCAGAACACGCCAAGCCCCACCAGAGTCAGCGCCGAACGCCGCATCAGCACCGTTACCACTCCCAGGTAACGATTCGTGCCGAATTCAAAGGTGCGGTTGAAGAGTCCGAAGAACCGTCCCGCCAGACTCTTCGTCGGCTTCTCCGGTTTCAGCAGCAGCGCCGCAAGCGCCGGACTCAGCGACAGCGCATTAAAAGCAGACAGCAGCACGGAGGCCGCAATCGTCAGTGCAAACTGCCGGTAAATCAGGCCGCTGATGCCGCCGAGAAACGCCACCGGGATGAATACCGCGGCCAGAATAAATGCAATCGCCACCACCGGTCCGGAAACTTCTTCCATCGCGCGGATGGTGGCGTTGCGCGGCGTCATGCCATCGTCGATATGCCGCTGCACCGCTTCCACCACAACGATTGCGTCGTCCACCACGATGCCGATGGCAAGCACCAGTCCGAACATGCTCGTGATGTTGATCCCGAAGCCCAGCAGCGGGAACAGCGCGAAGGTGCCCAGCACCGCGACCGGCACCGTGAGCAGCGGAATCAGCGTCGCACGCCAGTTCTGCAGGAACACGAATACCACCAGGATCACGAGTCCCACTGCTTCGAGCAGCGTGATCAGCACGTCTTTGATCGCCGCCCGCACGAACATCGTGGCGTCGTACGGAATCACATAGTCGATGCCCGCCGGGAACGTCCGCTTCAGCTCCACCAGCATCTTCTTGATCTGATCGGCAGCCTCCACGGCATTCGCGCCCGGCGCAAGATTCAGGAACACGTTCGCCGCCGGCTTGCCCTGCATGCGGCTGAAACCGCTGTAGGTCTGCGACCCGAGTTCCACGCGCGCCACATCGCGAATCCGCAGCAGTCCGCTGTCCGGCGTTCCGCGGATCACGATGTTGGCGAACTGATCGGGATCGGTCAGCCGCCCCGGCGAGGTCACCGTGTACTGGAAATCCGTTCCCGGCGCTGACGGCGCGAGGCCGATCGAGCCCGCCGGATTCTGCTTGTTCTGCGCTGCAATCGATTCCCGGATATCGCCCGCTGTAACCCCGAAACGCGCCATCTTGTCGGGATCCACCCAGACGCGCATCGAATACACCAGAGGCAGGCCGAGCCGCGAATCTCCCACTCCCGGCACGCTGCCCAGCTGCGTCACCAGATGCAGTTGCGCGTAATTGGCCAGGAAGCCGGCGTCATAACGGTCGTCCTTGGAAACCAGGCTCACGCCCATCAGGAACGCCGTCGTAACCTTCTTTACGATGATGCCCTGCTGCTGCACCTCGGCCGGCAATCTGGGCAGAGCGATGTTGACTTTGTTCTGTGTCTGCACCGCCGCGATGTCGGGATTCGTCCCCAGCTTGAACGTCACCGTAATCGTCAGCGTCCCGTTATTCGCCGACGACGACAGGAAATACAGCATTCCGTCCAGCCCGAACAGTTGCTCCTCAATCGGCTGCGCGACCGTCTTTTCCAGATCCTGCGCGCTGCCGCCCAGATAGTTCGCCGTGATCTGCACTACCGGCGGCACCACATCGGGGTAGCTCGAAACCGGCAGCGACGGAATCGCCACCGCGCCCAGAATCACGATCACGATGGCGATCACCATCGCGAAAACCGGCCTGTCGATGAAGAAACGCGCCATCTACTTCTTCCCGGTCCACGGCCGCGGCGTCACCGTCGCGCCCGGTTGCACGCTCAGCAACCCTTCCACCACCACGCGGTCGCCCGGCTTCAGGCCTTCTTCCACGATCCACAACTCACCCACGCGCTCACCGGTTTTCACCGCCCGCGCCTGAATCTTGTTGTCCGGCCCCACCGTGTAGACCGACTGTGTGTTCTGCACCTGCAGGATCGCCCGCTGCGGAACCGCCAGCGCGCCTTTCCGCAAATCTGTCTGGAAGCGAATCTTGCCGAACTGCCCGGGCAGCAGGTTGTGCTTCGGATTGGCAAACGAGGCCTGCACTTCGAGCGTGCCCGTACGCGGATCCACCGCGTTGAGCGAGTTTTCGATGTGGCCTTTATAAGGATGGGTTGAATTATCCGCCAGCACCAGATCGAGCGGCGGCGTCTTTCCCGGGATGAGCTTCCCGCCGCGCGTGAACGTCAGATACTGCGCCTCGCTCAGTTTGAACCGCACCCAGATCGGATCGAGCGGCTCAATCGTCGTCAGCGGCGTCGCCGAAGCCGGATTCACCAGGCCTCCGACGTTGACCGTCGTATCGCCGATCAGCCCGCCAATCGGCGCCTTGATCGTCCCGTACTCCAGATTCAGTTGCGCCGTGCGCAATGCGCCGCGCAGTGCCTCCACCTTGCCCTGCGTCGATTGAATCTGCGTTTCGGTCTGCAGACTCGTCTGATCCACCGCCACCTGCGCTGCCCGCACCGCGGCCTCGTTCGCCGCCAGCGATGCCGTCGCCGTTTCCAGATCCTGCCGCGGCGCCGCATCCTGCTCCACCAGCGGCTTCAGCCGGTCCACATCCTGCCGCGCCTTCAGCAGATTGGCCTGCGCCACCGCCAGATTGGCCTGCGCCTGCGCCAGCGAAACCTGCTTCTTTGCGAAATCCAGATCGGCTTCGCTCTGCCGCAGATTGCCTTCCGCCGTCTGCACCGCAGCTTCCAGCGGACGCAGATCCAGTTCGTACAGCGGTTGCCCCGCCGTCACTTCCTGTCCCGGATGGAAGAGCCACTTTTCGACGTAGCCTTCCACGCGCCCGCGCACTTCCACCGCATTGCGCGCGTACGTCTGTGCCGAATATTCCGTCAGGATCGGCACGTCCGCCGCCTTGACCTCAATGATTTCGACGACCGGCGGCGCGCCGCCCTGCGGTCCCTGCGCGAGGCAGGGGAGCGCCGAAATACCGAGCGTGGCCATTACGGCCAGAGTGCGTAGTGATTTCACGTGTTTAAAAGCCTAGAACCATTCAAGCAGATCGCTGAACTTCCTGAGCACCACGAGGCGCCCGGTATCGTCCCGAAGTTCCTGCCGCTCCAGCGTCCACGTCCTTTCGTGCGGGACGTAGACGGCGCCGAGGCCCGCCTCCAGCGCCGGATTAATGTCGGATTTCGGGCTGTTTCCGATCATCCACGTCCGCGCGGCATCGAAGCCCCGCACACGCGCCAGGTCCAGATACGCCTCGCGATTCTTCTCCTTCACCACCGCGCAGTGCGCAAAAAGCGGACGCAGCCCCGAAAGATCGATCTTCCGATTTTGCTCCTTCGTCTCGCCCTTGGTGAACATCGTCAGCTCGTGCCGCTCCGCCAGAAACGGCAGCGTCTCGGCCACCCCTTCCATCAGTTCCACTTCGCGCACCAGAATTTCGTGCGCGAAAGCGGTGACCTTTGCCAGGTCGTGCTCTTCCACCGCCCGCTCGGCCAGCCGCAGATAGCACTGGCTCAGGTTGCGCCCGAAGTTGACCGCCCCGTACCCGTGAATCTGGTTGTTGACGATCTCGATCTCGTCGAGAATTGCGCGAATCTCGTCCGGCGTGAGCGATGAATGATTGAGGTACGCGCAGAACTGCTCGAAAGCTTCTTCGAAGTAAATGTTGTTCTCCCACAGCGTGTCGTCCGCGTCGAAGATCAGGTGCTGCCGTCCGGCAATCTTTCCCATCAGAGCTTATTTTCGACTACGGACTCGCGTGAAACCGGCACGTGACGCAAAACTGATAACCTGCGTGCATGGAAGTGGAACTGACTCCGGACCAGCAGACGCTCGTCGAAGCAGCGGTCGGCAGCGGCCGCTACCGAAACGCTGAAGGCGCGGTGCGCGACGCCCTCCTTCACTGGGAAGCGGAAGAACGGCAACGCGCACACTTGCTCGCCATGATGGATGCGGCAGATTCCGATCTCACCGCCGGTCGCTTCAGCGACTACTCCGAGTCCACTTTGTCCCAACTCGCCACCGAAATCAAACGCGAGGGGCGATCGCTGCACGAAGAACGAAGCGCTCCGCGTACCTGATGGCCTCTTTGCGGCTGACCCGGGCAGGCTCGCCGCAGCCTTACTGAAATCTGGAGCTCGATTGCTCCGGACCGCGAAGAATCCGCAGACCGGGTCATCGATCAGCTGTTGGCCGGTTTTCGCCTGCTCAGTCGAAATCCCGGGATTGTCCGGTTCCGTGATGACCTGCGCCCCGGCGCCCGCACCTTCGTCGTTGGCCAGTACGTGATCATTTATCGCGCGTCTCACGACCGCGTGACCATCCTCAGCGTATTTCACGGCAAGCGCGACTTTGCGCGGCTGATTGAATAGGCCAGAGCAGGCTGGCGGCCTTAATGGCTATTTCTGCTTTTCCGCTGCCGGAATTCATGCGGCGCGATGTACACGAAACGAAGCAGTTCCGCTGTATATTCCATCGTCTCGCTCACGTTTTCGTAGCTGACTTCCAGCGCGCGGTCAGGATGAGCCCCGTCATGGCCGTCGTCTCTTATCGCTGGCAACCATTCGTCAAAGATTTCAGGCAGCCGGCAGGATGCGATAAGCGACTTCAATCCTTCATTCAATGGCTGAAGCTTACAGCCCCGTTCGATCAATACACCGTATAACACTCGCCGAAGCCTGAAAGGTTCTTTGCGCTTCCGCCCAATCGTCGGCGATGTAGCCCCCGGGCTTTGTGGCCGTTTGCACATAGACGGTCCTTCAGCACTCACTGAAATTACCATCGAGGAACAGGTGGATTTGGATCAGCGGACCGCTGCCCTCTGCCTTAAAGTATTGGGCCTTCACCTCAAGAGTGGTGGCCACATCGCAGTGCGGACAAATGCCGCGCGCGATTCTTACGTTGCTCGGTCTGCCGCAGCCAAACACTCAACGTTCATCGCCCACCCTTTTGGGAGCGCCATGATTCAATCCTTCGCCTCGTCGAGCGCCACGCCGTGTGGCGCAGATTCAAGGTCTTTCAGCCTAATAACTCACCGACTTGCCCGGCGCCAGGCGGAACGGAATCTCCACCAGCACATCCACCTCCACCGGCACCCCATCCCGCAGCGCCGGTGAAAACTCCCACTTGCCCAGCGCCTCCACCGCGCTCTCGTTCAGCCGTGCATCGAGGCCCCGCACCAGTTCCACCGTCGAGACGTGGCCGTCGCGCCCGATCACGCACGCCAGCCGCACGGTCCCTTCCACCTTGTCCGCCTGCGCCGACGCAATATACTTCGGGTCCACCTTCCGGTACGCCACGGGCGGCGCCACCGGCCGCAGCCCCGCCTCCCGTGCCGTGCGGTCCGAATACCACATCAGCCAGCTGCCCGAATAGCTCGTCAGATTCGGCATCTGGATCGCCATCATGTAGACGTCGCGCCCGTTGAACCGCGGCTCCGGCGCGCTCGAAACCTTCGCGGCCGATTGCGTCGCGCTCCCCGCTGCTCGTGCTGCCAGCGGTGACGCGCCTGCCTCCGCCGCCCGGGCCGCATTCGCACTCCCGCCGTTTGCCTTCGCCGCTGCCAGCGCCTGCGCCGCCCGCAGATTTGCCGCCGACGTTGGCGCAACCATCGACTGACCGATCAGATCCGGCTTCGCCCCGCTCGCCCCGCGCACGAACAGATCCGGCACCGCCAGCCCCTTGCCGTCTCCGGCCGAGTCCGCGCCATTCCTGCGAATCTCCGGCGCGCCGGAAAATTTCGCCGGACTCGCCGTCGTCGGCAGTGCCGTCGCATTTTCTTTCGGATGCAGCCCCACCACCGCCAGGTTCATGTCCAGCGCATTCGCGAGCAGCGCATCGGGCGCAGCGGGCGCACCATTCGCCGCAATGGCGGGTGGCGCATCCGGCGATACGCTCTGCGCCTTCGCCCCGGCGCTCCCTTTCGCCGGCGGAGCAGTGAAGGGCCGCGACGGCGCTTTCATCCGGAAATCCAGCGGCGCATCCGGCGCCGCGTTGCTCGCCATCAGCTGCGGCGCATCCGGCGCAACGGTCACCTCCGGCAGCTTCACCGGCACCTTCTTCGGCGGCGCGGTGAACGCCTTCACCAGTTTGTCGGGGCGGGGAATCGCGCTGTCCTTCAGCGCCTTCGCTTCCAGTTCCGGCGCGTCCGTTGCGATCTCCACCTTCGCCGCCTCTTTGCGGATCGCCTTCGGCTGCACGAACTGCTTCACCAGTTTGTCGGGCTTCGGGAGCGGATCAGCTGTCAGCGCCTTCGCTTCGAGCTGCGGCGCGTCCGGCGCGGACTCGATCTGCGTCTGCGGTTTCACAATGTCGGGCGGCGCCACGAACGCCTTCTGCGGCGCCCGTTGTCCCAGCTTCACAGCGATCAGATTCGCCGAATCGAGCTGCGTCACTTCCTTCAGCTCCGGCGCGGGAGTCCACACAAACTGCTCCCGCTGCGCTGTTGTTTTCGGCGAGGCCACAATCGTCTGCTTCGACTGATTCAGCGCCTTCACCGCGCTCTGCTTTGCCTTCGCCGAAGGCGGCGTCACATCCGGCAGATCCTTGTGGAACTGATACCACACGACCTTCTCCTCGTGCCCCTCGATCGCCTGCTCGTACTCGTTCGGCGCCTGTACCGGCAGCTTCACCTCCGGCGTCTGCATGAGCAGCAGGAACGCCGTCGCGTGAACGGCCGCCGAAATCGCGAAACTTCGCGCGCGCCGCTTATCGGCCCTGCGCCGCCGCGTCCCTTTCGCTTCGACAATGTAATTCGTCAGCGACATGCTGCTCGTGCCCTGCTGCCTACAGGACGGCCGGCTTGTGTCCGAACCCGTTGGTCGGCGCCGCCCGCTTCATCTTCGCTATATACTGCCGCTTCGGAACATACTGTTCCATGAACTCGGCGAAACTGTGCAGCCGGTCCGCTTCCGACCGGCTCCGCTGCATCAGATTCTGAAACTCCAGGTCGTCGACGGCGCGCGCCAGCCGGAAACTCAGCAACGGATCGTCCGCGTCCACGCCGCCGGCTTCCGTCTCGTCGCCTTCGGCTCGCCGCATCCGCGCAAACGCATCCATCGCCCGCTGCCGCAGTTCCGGCGCGACCGGCGCGGTGTCTTCATCCCCGAAATACTCCACCTCGCCCCGCAGATAAGCCTTCTCTTCGTTGAGCGAGCGGATCGCAAACCGCCGCTGTCCGCGCGTCACTACGTCGAAGCGCCCGTCCGGATAGCGCTGCACCACTTCCTCCACCAGCACCGTGCAGCCGGAATTCACGATCCCGCCGTCCTTCGCCAGCACGATGCCGAACTCGCTGCCCGCGGCCTCCGCCTCGCCCACCATCTCTCTGTAACGCTCTTCGTAAATATGCAGCGGCACCACGCTGCCGGGAAACACCACGAGCTGCAGAGGGAACAGCGGAAGCAGCCTGGACATATCGCCATTATCGCGTTTCCCGCCCGCTGCGTCACAATATCCATGACAGCCTAATATGGTAGAGAAACGGCCGACCACATGGTGATCCAGCTCAAGCGCATGCCTGCCCTTTTCCTCTGCGGCTTCATGGGCTGCGGCAAGTCCACAATCGGCCCGGCGCTCGCCGAAGAACTCGGCTGGGACTTCATCGATCTCGATTCCCGCATCGAAGCCGCCGAAAACACCACCATCGCGGAAATCTTCCGCAGCCGCGGCGAAGCCGAATTCCGCCGCATCGAAACAGAAGCGCTGCACTCCGTCATGTCTGCGGTGGCGCGCGGAGTCCCGGCTGTTGTCGCTCTCGGCGGCGGAGCCTTCGTGCAGCAGGCGAACTTCGACATGCTCGATACCCACGCCATCACCATCTGGCTCGACTGTCCGTTCGAGACCATCGAACGCCGCCTCGCCGATACCTCTTCCCGCCCTCTCGCAGCTGACCCCGCCGCCTTCCGCCGTCTCTACGACGAGCGCCGGACCGCCTACAGCCGCGCCAGCCACCGAATCGATTCCGACTGTGAACCGGAACAGGCAGTGCAGGCCATTCTCGCCCTGCCCTGCTGGAAGTAGCAAAGCGTGGTGGCAGTAAAATTTCCCCGATCGGCGGAGCGAACAACATGAAACGGAATCTGCGCAAAGACGCACGTGCCATCCTCAACGCTGCGCTTCTCGCGGCGGACCCCACGGTCGCCATCGAAGACGCGCTTCGTGTGCGCGATTTCTCCGGCTTCCGGCGCGTCTTTGTCGTCGGCGCGGGAAAGGCCAGCGGAACCATGGCCCGCGTCGTGGAACAGTACCTCGGCTCGCGCATAGCCGCCGGCTCGGTGAACATAAAGGAAGGCGAACGTCCCGACCCGCTCGCGCATGTCCGCCGCGTGCAACAGCAACCGTGCGGCCACCCCATCCCCGATGAGCGCGGCCTCGCCGGTGCCCGCCGCATCGCGGAAATCTGCGCCGACGCCGATGAGGACGATCTGGTCATCTGTCTCCTCTCCGGCGGCGCCTCCGCACTTCTGCCCGCCCCGGCCCCGCCGCTGACTCTGGCGGACAAGCAGGAAACCACCAGTCTGCTGCTCGCCTCCGGCGCGGATATTCATGAGATCAATGCCGTTCGCAAGCACCTGTCCGCCTTGAAGGGCGGTCAACTCGCCCGCCTCGCCGCGCCCGCCCGCGTCCTCAGTCTGATCCTCTCCGACGTGATTGGCGACGACCTCGACGTCATCGGCTCCGGCCCCACCGCGCCGGACCGTTCCACCTTCGCCTCCGCCCTCGCCGTGCTGCAGAAGTACGACCTTACCGGCCGCGTGCCCAAAGTCGTGCTCGAACGGCTCACGGAAGGTTCGGTACCCGACACGCTGCCCGAAACCCCCAAGCCCGGCGATCCCATCTTCGATCGCGTCGAAAACGTCATCGTCGGCAGCAACCAGATCTCGCTCGAAGCCGCTGCCCGCGCCGCTCGCGATCTCGGCTATCGAAGCATGATCCTTGCCAGCACCGTGCAGGGCGAAACGCGCGATGCCGGACGTTTCCACGCCTCCATCGCACGTCAGCTTCGTGAGTATGAGCAGCCTCTGCGCCCGCCCGCCTGCATCGTGTCGGGCGGAGAAACCACCGTCACCATCCGCGGCACGGGAAAGGGCGGCCGCAATCAGGAATTCGTCCTCGCCGCCGCCATCGATATCGCCGGCCTCGAAGACACCCTCATCCTCAGCGCCGGCACCGACGGTATCGACGGCCCCACCGATGCCGCCGGAGCCGTCGCCGATGGCTCAACTCTATCCCGTTCCGCCCGCAACGCCGCAGAATTGCTTGCGAATAACGATTCCTACCCGTTTTTCGACGAACTCGGCGATCTCATCGGCACCGGCCCCACCGGCACCAATGTCATGGATCTCCACCTGATCCTCTGCGCCTGAATCGGGCTCCAGCCCGCCCGCCAGGCCGTTTTTTTTACGGTAGATTTCTCCCCCCCTGAGCCGCTACGGATGTCCGAGCTACCTCGATTTAGGGGACTCGGGAATTTTCCTTCGCCCTTCTTTCGCCATATTTCCCACTAATTGTGGTGTTTCGGTCTTTATGCCGTTCCTGTAGTGACCACATAACTCGAATCAATTCAGAAACTTGTCCCATAAAAGGACTTGCAACCCGACCTGCGTCGTGCCACAATCCGTAGTGTTAGCTGAGTGGTCGAAAGTGGACCAAAAGTGGACTTTTAAGTGGAAGATGCCGCCCCAGTCACGACGAACCCGCCGCTCGAGCTGCCGAGAGGACGTTTCTCCAGCAGGCTCGACGACAAAGGTCGTTTGAAGCTGCCAGCCACCTTCCAGCAGTTTTTTGGCGGATTACCGGAGAAGAAGTTGTTCATCACGAGTCTCGATCGCAACATCGCGCAGATCTATCCTATCGCGGAATGGCGTAAGAACGAGGCGTTTTTCGACAACTACACCGAAGATCCCGAAGCCGCCCGCGCCATCGCCTTCATCGCCAGCGATTGCGGCGCCGAAACCGAACCCGACGGCCAGGGCCGCATCACCATCCACACCGAACTGCGCCGCGAACTGGCCATGGAAGGCACCGATCTCCACCTCGTTGCCTATAAAGGCCACATCGACGTCTACACCGACGCCATCTACCAGAAGATCAAGTCGCAGGCCTCTGCCGAAGACATCAGCCGGAGCCTCAATCGCCTCCAGAAAGCGGGTCTGCGGTGACCCGGTCGGCCGTGACTTTTTATGGCTCAGCATTATCCAGTCCTGCTCGCCGAATCGCTCGAGTACCTTGCGATCAGACCGGACGGCCTTTATCTGGACTGCACCGCGGGTCTCGGCGGTCACACCTCGGCGATCGCCTCGCGCCTCACTGCGGGCGGCCGTCTGATCTCCAACGATCGCGACCCGCAGTCGCTCGCCATGGCGCAGCAGAATTCAGCGCAGTGGGCGGACCGGATCGAGTTTCGTCACGGAGCATTTTCGGAATTGAAGAAGGCCGGTCTGCAGGGCAAACTGGACGGACTTCTTGCGGATCTCGGCGTGAGCCGCTTTCAGCTCACCGATCCGCAGCGCGGATTTTCATTTTCGGCAGATGGACCGCTGGATATGCGCATGGATCAAACCCATGGCTTACCAGTGGCCGATCTGCTCAATCACCAGGCCGAGAAGGCAATTGCCGACTGGATCTACCAGCTCGGCGAAGAAAGGAGAGCGCGGAAGATAGCTGGAGCAATCGTTCGTGCACGGCCCATTCGGAGCACGCTACACCTGGCGGGTGTAGTGGAACGGGCCGTGCCACGGACGGGACCGATTCATCCTGCGACTCGCACTTTCATGGCTCTCAGGATGCTGGTCAATCGCGAACAGGAAGAGCTCGATGCGCTGCTGGAATCGGCGCCGTCGCTCGTCAAGCCGGGCGGCCGGATCGTGATCATCTCTTTCATGTCGCTCGAAGACCGCAAGGTCAAAGATTCTTTCCGGGAACTGGCGCGCACGGAACGCGCGTTGATCCTGACGAAAAAGCCGGTCGTTCCGTCCGAAACGGAAGTCCGCGAAAATCCCCCCAGCCGCAGCGCGAAACTCCGCGCGGCTGAAATGTTGATGTAAGGCGGCGGGCACGCGCCCGATGTTGCAGCAGGAAGCGGTCAGACAGAAATACAAAGGAAACACCATGGCGACTAATCTGGCGACACTCTTCAGACGGACGAACGTGATGACCATGTCCGCCCCGCGGCGCAAAGCCGTCAGCGTGCAGGCCGATCCCTGGGCTCTCCGCGGCTTACCGAACGACGAAACTTACTTCTACGCCAAGAAGGTCGATAACTCGCGGATGATCCGCCAGGCCGACCCCGCCGCCCGCGGCGAATGCTGGTCCGCCGTGGGAGCCGCCGCCGTGTTGCTCGTGCTCGGCGGAAGCATCATCGCTCCTCACGTTGGTTCCGTCCTCGCCGGCTACAAGCTCGAAGCTCTCCGCCAGGATCGCGCCGCGCTTCTCAATCAGCGCCGCGAACTGGATGTGAAGGAAGCCGGCCTGCTCGCCCCGGGCCGCCTCAACGGCCTGGCCTCGGCCCACCGGCTCGTCAGCCCCGCCGCCGATCAGGTCATTCACCTCGACGCCGTGCCCTCCGATGCCAGCTTCGCGCGCAACCATGCGCCTCTTCCTGTCGCCGCGGGAGCCACGCGTTAATCGCTCTGAACCGGGCAGTGTAAGCCGGCGAGCGGCAGCACCGGTGGCCGGAAGAGCGGTGGCCAGAAGAGAAGGAGCGGAAGCGAAGGAGCAGAAGTGGAAGGACCCGGGTCAGTCAGTTCCCACAGTTCCGCGGTAAGGCGTCTCACGTACCTTTCCGCGGTGCTGCTGTTTTGGGGCGTTGCCATCTTCGCCAAGCTGGTCTCTCTCCAGGTCATCCAGCACGGCAAGTACGCGGCGATCGCGCGCTCGCAGCAGGAACATCACGTCGATATCCCCGCTCCCCGCGGTTCCATCTTCGATCGCAACGGGCAGGCCCTCGCCATCAGCGTCCCGGTCGATTCCGTTTCCGTCAATCCCCAGCAGATCGCCAACATCCGCGTTGCCACGCAGGTTCTCGGCAACACGCTGAATCTCGATCAGACCGTGCTTTACGACCGCCTCACCTGGGCCCACGATCATCACAAAGGCTTCCTCTGGGTGAAGCGCCGCATCGATCCCTTCGAAACCGAGCGCCTGAAAGCCCTTCACCTCGACTGGGTGCAGTTCACCACCGAAAGCCTCCGCCACTACCCCAAGCAGCAGGTCGCCTCGCACGTTCTCGGCGGCGTCTTTCGCGATGAAGAGGGAGCCGGCGGCATTGAGCGAACCATGGAGCCCGTCCTCAAAGGGCGCAACGGTTCGGAGAACGACGTCATGGACGTCAAACGCCGCGGCTTCGAATCCCATGTCGACAGCGCCGCCCAGGCCGGCGTCCCGCTCACTCTCACCATCGATGAGCGCATGCAGTTCGTTGCCGAGCGCGAACTCAAGGCCGGCGTCGAAGCCAAGCACGCCCGCAGCGGCAGCGCCATCGTGATGAATCCCTACACCGGCGAAATTCTGGCGCTCGCCAACTATCCCGATTACGATCCCAACCGCCCGCCCGTCGCCGGCGAAGATCCCATCGCGCGTCTCAACCTCGGCGCGCAGGTTCCCTTCGAACCCGGCTCCGTCTTCAAAGTCGTCACCCTGACCGCGGCGCTCGAAACCACCGACCTCCGTCCGGAATCCATGATCGCCACCGGCAGCGGTACCCTCAAGCTCCCCGGCCGCATCGTGCACGAATCGCATCACGGCTACGGCACCATCTCGATGGCCGACGTGCTCGCCAAGTCCAGCAACATCGGCGCCATCCTCATCGGCACCCGCGTGGGCCGCGAAAATATGTACGACTACGCGCGCCGCTTCGGCTTCGGTCAGAAGACCGGCCTGCCGCTGCCCGCCGAATCCGGCGGCAAACTCCGCCCGCTGGAAAACAAGAAGAACCCGAAGGATCAGTGGGGCACCACGTCGCTCGCTTCCATCTCGATGGGCCAGGAGGTCAGCGTGACCTCGATTCAGCTCGCCCGGCTCGGCGCGGCTATCGCCAACGGCGGCATGCTCGTCCAGCCCCGCCTGGTGCTGAAGCGCGGCGATAAGGCCGAGCCCGCCCCCGCGCCCGTCCGCATCATCAAACCCGAAACCGCCATCACCATGCGCCAGATGATGGAAGGCGTCGTCCTCAACGGCACCGGCCGCCTGCACGCCCGCCTCGATGGCTACACGTCCGGCGGCAAGACCGGCACTGCGCAGATCTTCGAAAACGGGCACTACACCCACAACTACAACGCCTCGTTCCTCGGCTTCGCCCCTGTCACCAACCCCGCGCTCGTCGTGCTGGTCACGATCCACCACACCTCCGGCGATGCCGGCATGGGTTCCGACGCCGCCGCGCCTGTATTCCAGAAGATCGCCCAGGAAGCGCTGCGCATGCTCGACGTTCCCAAGGACATTCCCGAGTCGCAGACCGCTGCGGCGAAGAAGCCCGCGCCTCCGCAGCCCGGCGAATTCGAAGGCGACCTGGCCATCGCCGGCCTTGGCGCGAGCAGCATCATGGAATCCGATCCGGACGTCAAAGCCATGCTCGTCGCGCAGATGAAGCCGAAGGTGGATCCCGATGAGATTCCCGCCGCGCCGCCGCTGCTGGCCTCCGCCAGGCCGCCGCTTTCCGCCGCCGCGCCGATGCCTGTCGCTTCGATGCCTGCCGCTGCCCCGATGCCCGCTGCAGCTTCGATGCCTGCCGCAGCGCCCGCGCCGGCCGGCCCCGTGGTCCCCGATTTCCGCGGCAAGTCGCTGCGAGATGTGATGGCCGACGCCGCGGCCAGCGGCATCGACGTCATGGTGCAGGGCACCGGCGTCGCCCGTGCCCAGTTGCCGCTGCCCGGCAGTCCACTTCATTCGGGGGAGCGAATCCGTATCGTATTTACGCGCTGAATCTGCTATGACGGTCCACGAGCTCCTGGCGGGCGTTGCGGTTCACTCCGGTGTCCCCGCTACTCTTGCGTCCGCGCACGTTCTTGGCCTCGAATACGATTCCCGCCGCGTCGCCGGGGGCTATTTGTTCTTCGCTTTTCCAGGTTCGAAGGTCGACGGTCGCGTCTTCGCGGCTCAGGCAGTGGAGAGAGGTGCGCTCGCCGTCGTCAGCGAATCGCCCGCCCCGCCTGACTTCAGCCATCCCTGGATTCAGGTCGCCCACGGCCGCCACGCCCTCGCCCGCGCCGCCAAAACCTTCTATGGGAATCTCGACGAAAAGCTGAGTCTCACCGGCATTACCGGCACCAACGGCAAGACCACCACCAGCTATCTCATCGATTCCATCCTTCGCGCCGCCGGCAAAACCACCATGCTGGCCGGCACCATTGCCTGCCGCGTCGGCGACACCATCATCCCCACGGCAAACACCACTCCGGAATCGCTCGACCTGCACCGCATGTTCGCGCAGCTGGATTCCCTCGGCGGCACGCACGCCACCATGGAAATCTCCTCCCATGCCCTCGAACTCGGCCGCGTCTACGCTCTTCGCTTTCACACCGCCGTCTTCACCAACCTCACGCGCGATCACCTCGACTTCCATCGCACCATGGAAGACTACTTCGCCGCCAAGCGCCTCCTCTTCACCGGCTCCGGCGGCCCCGCCCCGCAATACGCCGTGCTCAATCGCGACGACGACTGGTCGCGCCGCCTCGGCTCGCTCACCGGTCCGGAAAAAATCTGGTACGGCCTCGGGCCGGACGCCATGGTTCGGCCCCGCCACATTCAGTCCTCCATCGACGGCCTGCGCTTCGACATCTCTTTTGAAAAGGCACGCTTCGCCATCCGCTCCCGCCTCATCGGCCGCGTCAATATCTACAACATCCTCGCCGCCTGCTGTGCCGCGATGACCTGCCAGCTGCCCGCCGAAGTCATTGAACGCGGGATCGCCGCCTGCGCCGGCATTCCCGGCCGCTTCGAACGCGTCGATGAAGGCCAGCCCTTCGCCGTCGTCGTCGATTACAGCCACACCGACGATGCTCTCCGCAACGCCATCGCCGTCGCCCGTACCCTCGACGCCAAACGCGTCATCACGCTGTTTGGCTGCGGCGGCGACCGCGACCGCACCAAGCGCCCGCTCATGGGTCAGGCCGCCGGCGAACTCAGCGACCTCGTCATCCTCACCAGCGACAATCCGCGCTCCGAAGATCCCCTGCAGATCATGAACGACTCCATCGTCGGCCTCCGCCGCACCGATACGAAGTTCATCGTCGAACCCGACCGCGCCGCCGCCATCCGCAAGGCCATCGACGAAGCCCGCGCCGGCGACGTCGTGCTCCTCGCCGGCAAGGGTCACGAAACCTACCAGATCTTCGCCGACCGCACCATCCATTTCGACGACCGCGAAGTGGCCCGCGAAGCCCTCCGCGCCTACGGTTACCGGCCCAAAGAGGCAGCCGCGCGATGACCATCTCGATCCAGGCCATCTGCGATGCCATCGGTGCCGCTCCCGCCGGCGCGCCGTACGATCCCGCCCACGGAATTGACGGATGGTCCATCGACAGCCGCACCATCAACCCCGGCGACTGCTTCTTCGCCCTTCGCGGCCCCACGCACGACGGCCACGCCTTCGTACCCGCGCTCGCCGAAAATCAGGCTGCTCTCGCCATCGTCGATCATGTTGTGGAAGGCGCCGCCGTCCCGCAGTTCGTCGTTCCCGATACTCTCGTCGCCCTGCAGCAACTGGCCCGCTGGAGCCGCGCGCACTGGGGCGGCACCGTCGTCGGCGTCACGGGCAGCGCCGGCAAGACCACCACGAAGGATGCCATCGCCGCCCTGCTCAGCGTCGGCATCCGCACCGGCCGCACCATCGGCAACTACAACAACCACTTCGGCGTGCCGCTCTCGCTGCTGCGCCTTCCGGACGACTGCCGCGCCGCCGTTATCGAAATGGGCATGAACCACGCCGGTGAAATCCGCCAGCTCTGCGACATCGCCAAACCCGACATCGGTGTCATCACCAACGTCGGCTGGGCCCACGCCGAAAACTTTCCCGACGGCATCAGCGGCATCGCGCTCGCCAAGCGCGAACTCATCGAATCGCTTCCGCCCGCCGGCACCGCCATCCTCAACGCCGACGATCCGCGCGTCCGCGAATTCCGCCACATCCACCCGGGCCGCTCCCTCCTCTTCGGCTTCGCTGCCGATGCCGACGTCCGCGCCGAAGACCTTCAGCTTTCCCCCGACGGCGCCCGCTTCGTGTGCCGCAGTCTGGCGCATGAAGCCATTGCGTTCCGCTCGCCGCTCGCCGGCCGGCACGGCGTCAGCAACGTCCTCGCCGCCATCGCCGCCGCCGAGGCCATGCATATCGCGCCCGCCCGCCTCGTCGACGCTGTCCACAACCTCTCCGTCGGCAAAATGCGCGGCGAACGCTTCGAAAAGAACGGCATCACCGTTATCAACGACTGCTACAACTCCAACCCCGAAGCCGTGCGCTCCATGATCGAGCTCCTTCGGGGCACTCCCGCCAGCCGCCGCATTGTCGTGCTGGGGGAAATGCTCGAGCTCGGCCGCGAGGCCGAACCACTGCACCGCGGCCTCGGACAATTCGCCGCAGAGCAGGGGATTCATGCCGTAATTGGCATACGCGGCGCTGCACGCTTCATGGTCGATCAGGCCGGTGAAGCGGGACTGTCGGACAGCGCCGCGTCCTTTTTCGAGTCTCCGGAAGAGGCGGGCGACTTTTTACGCGACTATCTTCGGCCTGGCGACGCCGTCCTTTTCAAAGGTTCGCGCGGCGTGCAGGTGGAAAAAGCAATCGAACGGGCACTCGGCAACTAATCATGCTTTACTGGCTTCTCTACGAAAAACTCTTCCCCGCCATACGGCCCTTCCGCGTCTTCGGCTACGTCACCTCGCGCGCCATGTTCGCCAGTCTCACCTCGCTGTTCCTGTGCGTGCTGCTCGGCCCTTATCTCATCCGCAAGCTGCGTGAGTTTCAGATTGGCCAGCACATCCGCGAAGACGGCCCCAAATCGCATCAGAAGAAAGCCGGCACCCCCACCATGGGCGGCCTGCTCATCGTCATCAGCATCGTCGGCCCTACGCTGCTCTGGGCCGATCTTCGCCAGCCCTACGTCTGGATCGCGCTGTTCGGCCTCGTCTCCTTCGGCATCATCGGCTTCATTGACGACTACGCCAAGGTCATGAACAAGCGCAACCTCGGCCTTACCGCCCGCCAGAAGTTCGGCCTGCAGATGCTCGTCGCCGCCGCCATCACCGCCGTCCTCGTCGTCATGCAGTATTACGGCGAATACACCACGGTTCTCAACGTTCCTTTCATCAAGACGTTTCAGCCCGATCTGCTGATCCACGCCGCCCTTGCCAGCCCGTTCACCTACGCGCTCGCCTTCCTGCCCTTCTACCTGTTTTTCGTCTTCGTTGTTGTCGGCTCCAGCAACGCGGTCAATGTCACAGACGGCCTCGACGGCCTCGCCATCGGACTCATGGTCATCGCCGCCGGCGCCCTCACCGTGCTCTGTTACACCAGCGGCAACCGCGAAATGGCCACCTACCTCCAGCTCGCCCGCAACCCGCGCACCGCGGAGCTCACCATCTTCTGCGCCTCCACCACCGGCGCCAGTCTCGGCTTCCTCTGGTGGAACGCACACCCGGCCGACATCTTCATGGGAGACGTTGGCTCGCTCTCTCTCGGCGGAGCCATGGGCGTCGTCGCCGTTCTCATCAAGCAGGAACTGTTGCTCATTTTCATCGCCGGCATGTTCGTCATCGAACTGATGAGCGTCATCCTCCAGGTCGGCAGCTACAAGCTTCGCCAGAAGCGTATCTTCCGCATGGCGCCCATCCACCATCACTTCGAAGCGCTTGGCTGGCCCGAATCGAAAATCATCGCGCGTTTCTGGATCGCCGGACTCGTCCTCGCCCTCTTCGCGCTCACCACCCTGAAACTCCGATGAACTTCTTCGAGAAAAAGATCCTCGTCGTCGGTATGGGGCGCAGCGGCCGCGCCGCACTCGAATTCCTGACCGCCCGCGACGCCATCGTCACCACCACCGACGTCACCCCGCGCGATTCCGCCGGCTTCCGCCCGCAGACCGACGAACTCTTCGCCGAACCCTGGGACCTCATCGTCCTTTCGCCCGGCATCCCCGCCGACCTGCCCGCGCTCGTTGCCGCCCGCGCCCGCGGCGTCGACGTCATCGGCGAAGTCGAACTCGCCGCGCCGTTCCTGCAGGGCCCCGTCATCGGCATCACCGGTTCCAACGGCAAGACCACCACCACATCGCTCACCGGCCACATTCTGCAAAGCGCCGGCATCCCCGTTCAGGTCGGCGGCAACATCGGCACGCCCGTCATTGCCATGGCGGAAGCCTCGCGGCCCGATCAGTGGAACGTTCTCGAACTCTCCAGCTTCCAGCTCGAAACCACCCGTTCTCTGCACTGCAAAGTGGCCGTCTGCCTCAACGTCACCCAGAACCACCTGGACCGCCATCACACGTTTCAGAACTACGCCGACGCCAAGGCCAACCTCTTCCGCATGCAGCAGCCCGGCTCCTTCGCCGTCCTCAATGCGGACGATCCCGTCTGCCGCTCCTTCGCCGCCCTGACTCCCGCCCGGCCCGTCTGGTTCAGCTCGAAAGACGTTCACGACGCCACCGTCTTCCTCCACGACCACACCCTCATGCCCGCCGCCGACATCCCGATTCCCGGCGCCCATAACATCGAAAACGTTCAGGCCGCCGCCGAAGCCGCCCGCGTCGCCGGAGCAGGCGTTCCGCAGATCGCCGCCGCCGTCCGCACCTTCCGCGCCGTCGAGCACCGCCTCGAATTCGTCCGCGAACTCCACGGCGTGCAGTTCTTCAACGATTCCAAAGCCACCAGCGTCGATGCCACCATCAAGGCCCTCGACTCCTTCCCCGGCAATCTCTGGGTCATCCTCGGTGGCAAGGACAAGGGCAGCGACTACACCGTCCTTCGCGACCGCCTCGCCCGCAAGGCCCATGCCGCCCTTCTCATCGGCGCCGCCGCCGAAAAAATCGCCGCGCACCTCGAAGGCTCCACCCGGCTCATCTCCTCCGCAACTCTCGAAGCCGCCGTTGCCGAAGCCTGGCGCGCCGCACGCCCCGGCGATACGATACTCCTCGCCCCCGCCTGCGCCAGCTTCGATCAGTTCCAAAGCTACGAACACCGCGGCACCGCTTTCAAAGACCTCGTGAACGGATTATCCTAATGGCCCAACGTCTCCGCACTGACTGGATTCTCTTCTCCACCGTCATCTTCATGGTGCTCTTCGGCGCCACCATGATCTACAGCGCGTCCTCCGTCGTCGCCGACATCCGCATGGGCTCCAGCTACTACTTCGCCGTCCGCCAGCTCATCTGGATCGCCGTCGCCGTGCCGCTCATGATGTATCTGAAGAAGGTGAACTACCGCCGCCTCCAGACGCCCGCCGTCGCCTTCACCGCCATGGGCATCGTCATCATTCTGCTCGTCGCCGTATATTTCGCCGACCCTCGTCAGCATCGCTGGATTCGCTTCGGTCCCTTCGGCGGCCTCCAGCCTTCCGAATTCGCCAAGCCCGCACTCGCCCTTTTTCTGGCGTATTTCATCGCCCTCCGCGCGCGCGCCATCAACAGCCGCTATACGCTGCTCCCCGCCATCTTCGCGCTGGCCATTGTCACCTTCGCCGTTGTGGTCGCCGACCTCGGCACGGCCATCGTCCTCGTGGGCACCGCCGGCGTTGTGTTTTTCGTTGCCGGCCTCGAAACGCGCTACATCATGCTCGCCGGCGTCGCCGGAGTGCTGCTGGCCTGCGTCGCCATTGCCGCCAAACCCTACCGGCTCGTCCGCGTCATCACCTACAACCAGAAGGTTCGCGACTTTGTCGAAAAGCACGACAGCACCGGCTGGATTCACGCCCAGATGCGCAAATCCATCACCGCCCGCGACACCAACTACCAGCAGGAGCAGGCCAAGATCGCCGTCGGCTCCGGCGGCCCGGTCGGCGTCGGCCTCATGCAGGGCCGCCAGAAGCTCTTCTATCTTCCCGAAGCCCACACCGACACCATCTATGCCGTCGTCGGCGAAGAGTTCGGCCTCTTCGGCTCGGCCGGCGTTCTTCTCGGCTTCATCGTCATCCTCTGGCGGGGCATCCGCGCCACCCTGTATATTCCCGATGAATTCGGCCGCTATCTCGCCCTCGGCATCACCACCATGCTGATCATTCAGGCCTTCTTCAATATGAGCGTTGTGCTCGGCATGGTCCCCACCAAAGGAATCCCGCTGCCCATGATCAGCTTCGGCGGCAGTTCGCTCCTCGTCACGCTCGCCTCGCTCGGCATCCTGCTCAACGTTTCGGAGCACGCCGGATGACCACGGACGAACACCCGTCCGCGCCCCTCTTCGTCATGGCCGGCGGAGGTACCGGCGGCCACGTCATCCCCGCCATCGCCGTCGCCCGTGAACTCCGCGCCATGGGCTTCCCGGTCCTCTTCGTCGGCACCGAGCGCGGCGCCGAAGGCCGTCTCGTCCCCGCCGCCGGTTTCCGCCTCGAAAAAATCCGCGTCGGCGGCCTCATGAACCTCGGCCTCGCCACCAAACTCCTCAGCCTCTGGCGTCTCATCGCCGAAACCTTCGCTCAGATCGCCGCCTTCGGCCGATGGCGCCCGGCCGCCGTCTTCAGCATGGGCGGGTACGTCGCCGGACCGCCCGTCCTCGCCGCCCTCCTCCGCCGCGTTCCGGTTGTCGTCATGGAGCCGAACGCCACCCCCGGCCTCACCAATCGCTGGATCGCCCGCTGGGTCAAGCGCGCCCTCATCAGCTTCCCCCGCACCGCCCGCTTCTTCCCCGAAGGCCGCACCGAACTCACCGGCCTCCCCGTTCGCGACGAATTCTTCCGCCTGCCCGAACCGGAGACCTCCGCCTCGTTCACCATCCTCATCACCGGCGGCTCGCAGGGCTCCCGCACGCTCAATGAAGCCGCCCGCGCCGCGTGGCCGCTTTTCCGCGACGCCGCTCTTCCCGTCCGCCTCCTCCACCAGACCGGCTCCGCCATGTTCGAATCCATCTCGAACGACTTCCGCGCTGCCGGTCTTTCCGGCGAAGTCCTGGCCTTCATTCCCGACATGCCCTCCGCCTTCGCCCAGGCCGACCTCGTCGTATGCCGCTCCGGCGCCGGCGCCGTCTCCGAACTCGCCGCCGCCGCCCGCCCCTCCGTCCTCATCCCGTTCCCGTTCGCCGCCGACGACCACCAGCTCCACAACGCCGAAGCCTTTCGCGACGCCGGCGCCGCCCTCCTCTTCACCGATCGCGAATGGACCGGCGAGCGATTCTTTGAAGCCGTCCGTGCTCTCTTCGGCGACCGCGCCCGCCTCTCCGCCATGTCCGCCGCCGCGCGAAAACTCGCTCAACCCGGGGCCGCCCGCCGCGCCGCCGAAATTCTTGTCGAATCAGCCGGTTTGACCGCAAAAAGCATTGACACGCGTCTTACAGAGTCGAAACAATAACTAGGTAAAATGTTTTTCGCCCGACAGCATCTGCACTTCACCGGAATCGGCGGCATCGGCATGTCCGGCATCGCCGAAGTGCTGCTGAATCTCGGCTACACCATCTCGGGCTCGGATCAGAAGCTTTCCCCCACCACCGCCCGCCTCGCCTCCCTCGGCGCCACCGTCTTTGAGGGACACCGCGCCGAAAACCTCGCCGGCGCCAAGGCCCTCGTCGTCACCTCGGCCGTCGCCGCCGGCAATCCCGAAGTTGAGGAAGCGCGCCGCCTCAAGATCCCCGTCATCCCGCGCGGTGAATTGCTGGCCGAACTGATGCGCCTGAAGTACGGCATCGCCATCGCCGGCAGCCACGGCAAAACCACCACCACCTCGATGACCGCCACCATCCTCACCCACGCCGGTCTCGACCCCACCGTCGTCGTCGGCGGCAAAGCCGCGGCCATGGGCGGCTCCAACGCCCGCGTCGGCAAAAGCGATTTCCTCGTCGTCGAATCCGATGAAAGCGACGGCTCGTTCCTCAAGCTTTCGCCCATCCTCGCCGTCGTCACCAACATCGATCGCGAACATCTCGATCACTACGCCGACATCGACGTCATCCGCGCCGCCTTCACCGACTTCGTCAACAAGGTCCCCTTCTACGGCGCCGCCATCCTCTGCCTCGATGACGAAAACGTCCAGCAGATCCTGCCCCTCGTCCGCCGCCGCGCCATCACCTACGGCCGTAACACCCAGGCCGACTACCAGCCTCGCGAACTCGACGGCGACACCGCCTCCTCCGGCTTTCAGACCCGCTTCAGCCTGAAGTGCGGCCCTGCTTTCGACAACCAGGATCTCGGCGTCTTCACCCTGAACTTTCCCGGCGCGCACAACGTCCTCAATGCCACCGCCGCCATCGCAGTCGCCCGCGAACTCGGCGTCGCGCCCGATGTCATCCGCGAAGGCCTCGCCAAATTCGCCGGCGTCGCCCGCCGCTTCGACGTTCGCGGCACGGCCCGCGGCGTCACCGTTGTTGACGATTACGGCCACCACCCCACCGAAATCCGCGCCACGCTCGGTGCCGCCCGCGCGTGCTGCCAGTCGCGCGTTCACGTCATTTTTCAGCCGCACCGCTACACCCGCACCCAGCATCTGCTCGATGACTTCGCCCGCGCCTTCCATCAGGCGGATGACGTCGTCGTGATCGATATCTACGCCGCTTCGGAAAAGCCCATCGCAGGCGTCAGCGCCGAAGCTCTGGTCGATCGCATGCGCCAGTTCGGCCATCGCGGCGCCTCCTACGCAGCGTCGAATGAGGAAGCCATCTCGCGCGTCGCCGCGGCCGCCCGGCCTGGCGACATGATCCTCACGCTCGGCGCCGGCAGTGTCTCACAACTCGGCGCACAGATTCTGGAGGCGCTCACCCCCGCCGGATCGGTGAAGTAACCATGCCAAAACCGCTCGAACCGCCCAAGCCCGTCTGGACCCCGCGCCGCACTCTGCGCCTCCTCGGCGGACTCGTCATCCTTGCCGGCGCGGCTCTCGGTGCGAAGGAAGTCAACAGCTTCCTCAATCACGACCCGCGTTTCGATCTCGTCTGCGCCCCCGGACAGACCACCTGCGCCAGCCTCGAAATCCGCGGCGCCGTCTACTCCAGCCGCGCCCGCATCTATTCAATCTTCGCCCAGGACTTCGGCAACTCCGTCTTCAACATCCCCCTCGACGAACGCCGCCGCCACCTCCTCGCCATCGACTGGGTTTCCGCCGCCTCCGTCTCGCGCGTCTGGCCAAACCGCCTGGTCGTCACCGTCACCGAGCGCAAACCCGTCGCCTTCGCCAAACTGCCTGTCGAAGAATCCTCGGCCGGTTTCACCAACGGCTTCCGCATGGCCCTCATCGATGCCGACGGCGTCCTCCTCTCCATTCCGCCGCGCGTGCGCTTCCGCCTGCCGGTTCTCAGCGGCGTCAGCGAGCGGCAATCCGACGCCGACCGCAAAGCCCGCGTCGAAGCCATGCACCACCTGCTCGACGACCTCGGTCCGCAGTCCACCCAGATCTCTGAAGTCAACGCCGCCAATCCCGTCGACATGCGCATCGTCGCCAGCCTCGACAATCAGGCCGTTGAACTCTGGATCGGCGACCAGCACTTCCGCACGCGCTATCTGAACTTCCTCAGCTACTACTCGGAAATCCGCAAACACTCCGGCGACGCCAGCGTCTTCGACCTCCGTCTCGACGACAGGATCCTCGCCAAATGATCACCCTTTTCCTGCGCGCCTCACGCACTCTTTTCCCCGGAATCTGTCATGAGCAATAACTCCATCTTCGCCGCCGGCGTCGATACCGGCAGCAGCTTCACCCGCTGCATCATTGGCGTGCTCGAAGGCGAGCGCCTCCGCATCATCGGCTACGGCAGCGTGCCCTCCGAAGGCTGGTCCAAAAGCCGCATTGCCGATCAGAACGCCGTCTCCGCCTGCGTCCTTGCCGCTGTTGAAGCCGCGGAAGCCATGGCCGGCGTTCAGGTCGGCAACGTCGTTGCGGGCTTCGGAGGCTTCACCTCGCGCGGCGCCAACAACCGTGGCCGTCACGACCTCGGCCGCCCCCGCGAAATCGAACAGCGCGACATCAACCGCGCCATGGAACGCGCCCTCCGCATTCAGTTGCAGGAAGACCGCATGGTCCTCCAGATGCTCCCCCAGGATTTCGTCGTCGACGAGCAGCCCGGCTTCCACGACCCCCGCGGCATGATCGGCTCCTTCATCGAAGCCAACGCCCATCTCATCACCGTCTCGGCCCAGGAACACAACAACCTCGTCGGCGCCATCAACCGCGCTCATCTTGCCGTCGACGAAACCGTCTACGAAGCCTTCGCCGCCTCCTACGCCGCCGTCCTGAATTCGGATCGCCGCGAAGGCGTTGCCGTGCTCGATATCGGCCTCCACTCCACCGAGCTGATTTGCTATTACGGCGAATCCGCCCAGATGGTCGCCACGCTGCCGCTCTGTGGCGATCACTTTTCGCGCGATCTCGCCCACGCCCTCGTTATCCCGGCCGATGCCGCCGCCGTCGTCAAACGCGAATTCGGCTCCGCGGTCGCCGAAGGCACCCCCGAAACCAGCTTCGTCGAAATCCCCCGCGGCGACGCCGCCTCCGCCGAACTGCGCGACGCCCCGCGCGCCTTCATCAACCACGTTCTGGAATCCCGCGCCGAAGTTCTCTTTGAGATGGTGAAGGCCGAACTCGCCCGCGTCGGCATGGCCAATGCCATCACCAGCGGCATCGTCCTGTGCGGCGCCGCCGCGCAGCTCCCCGGACTCTGCGACGTCGCCGAACGCGTCCTCCAGTGTCCCGCCCGCCTCGGTCTCGCCCAGGGCTTCATCGACTGGCCGGAAGAACTCAACGACCCCTCGTGGACCACCGTCGCCGGCCTCGCCATGTATTCCGCCCGCCTGCGCAGCCGCGTCGATCTCGAACGCCAGTCCGTCGGCGCGCTCGGAAGAATTCTGCGCTGATCCGCCGCCCCAATCCCATTACGCCGAAATCTCACAAGGAGACACACATATGGATGCCCTCAAATACGAAATGCTCGATGAAACCCGCCGCGGCGCGCGCATCAAAGTCGTGGGCGTCGGCGGCGGCGGCTCCAACGCCGTCGGCCGCATGTTTGAAGAAGGTCTCGAGGGCGTCGAGTTCTACGTGATGAACACGGACGCCCAGGCCCTCTCGGCCTCCCGCGTGCCCAATAAGATTCAGATCGGCCAGCGCATCACTCACGGCCTCGGCGCGGGCTCGGATCCTCAGATCGGTCGCGAAGCCGCCCTCGAAGACACCGAACGCATCCTCGGCATTCTCGAAGGCGCCGACCTCGTCTTCGTCACCGCCGGCCTCGGCGGCGGCACCGGCGCGGGCGCGTCACCCGTCGTCGCCACCCTTGCCAAGCAACTCGACGCCCTCACCATCGCCGTCGTCACCACCCCGTTCTCGTTCGAAGGCGGTAAGCGCATGCGTCAGGCCGAACGCAGCGTCAAAGACCTCGCCTCGTCCGTCGACATCCTCACCACCATCCCCAACGACCGCCTGCTCTCCATCGCCCCCAAAGGTGCCAGCATGTCGCAGGCCTTCCGCATGGCGGACGACGTACTTCGCCAGGCCGTCGTCGGCATCAGCGAAATCATTCTGACGCCCGGCCTCATCAATCTGGATTTTTCGGATATTAAAGCGGCCATCTCCGGCATGGGGCACGCCCTCATCGGCAACGCCGTCGCCAAAGGACCCAACGCGGCCGTCGAAGCCGCCCGTGCCGCCATCAATTCGCCGCTGCTCGAAGATACCAAGATTGCCGGCGCCCGTCAGGTTCTGCTCAACATCACCGGCTCGGCCGATATCGGCATCCACCAGGTGAATGAAGCCTGCTCCATCATCCGCGAGGCTGCCGGCAACGACGACCTGCAGGTCAACTTCGGCCTCATCGCCAGCGAAGCCATGGGAGATTCGGTGAAGGTCACCATCATCGCCACCGGCTTTGTTCAGCCCGAGCCCGTTCGCGAACCGGCCATCGAAGTCCGCTCCGCGGCCGAATTCTTCGCCGAACGCCCTGCGGAAGTCGTCGCCGCCCCGGCCGCATCCGCGCCCGCCGCGCCGTCCGCACCGGAGCCCACGCCCGCCGCTGCCCCGGTCTTCGAAGACGAGCTCGATGTCCCCGCCTACCTGCGCAAAGGCAAAATGCTCAACTAATTAAGAAGCTCAACTAAACAAGTTGCTCAACTAAAAACGACCGTCGTCGCGCCGCCAGCCTCAGCCCGCCGGGCTTGGAGTGCTGACTGCGCGACGACGGTCCGGTCTCTACACCACCGCTGCGCTCGCCCGCGTCTCCATGCTCTGCTGCGGGATGAACTGCATCTGATCGAGGATGCCGCACCGCGCCAGCTCAAACCGGTTGCGCACTCCCAGCTTGTGGAACAGGCGGAACAGATAGATCTTCACCGTGCCTTCGGTGATATTCATCTCTCCCGCGATCTGCTTATTCCGCATCCCCTGCTTGAGCAGCGATACAATCTCGCGCTCGCGCGGCGTCAGCGAAACCTTCCGCCTCGGCTGCTGCACTTCGTTCGGCGCACCGAATCCGATCTGCAACTCCCCGCCCGCCACCTTACGCAGCGATTCGGCCAGCGCATCCGGATGAGAATTCCGCTGCACGATCCCCCGCACGCCGAACTCCAGCGTCTTGAAGGTCAGTTCCAGCGGCAGATTATCTGCCCACAGCACCACCGGCGATTCCGGGGCCTGCGCATGCAGTTCGCTCAGATCGGCGAACGTCAGGCCTGCTGTAATATCCAGCAGCACCAGCGTTCCCCTTGCGCCGCCATCGGCCGGCGCCGTTACTTCAGGCGTTGCGGACATCCCCGCGATTTCAAATCCGCGATGGCGGAGTACATGTTCAAAACCGAGTAAAAGAACTGGTTGATCGCTGATTAAATATACCTTTGACAAAGAGAACCCTCCGGTACGGCAAATTTACGTGACTCATATGGTTCGGCGCTCTGCGGCGTCGTTCAATCTTTTTCCCGCCACCGTACCGGGCTGGGGTGTACTGCCTGGATGAAATCTGCTGTCCGCCTCTGCCGGGCGTTGTGCGTTCCTGCCGGACTGTCCATTCGCTTCGCTGCCGGCCGTAGCCTTCGCTCTGCGCGTCCTGAATTCGTATTTGTCGATTCGCATCGCCGCCTGCCCGTTCACGTGACGGACAATCCGGCCTTCCGCCACCAGCTTCAGCGGCACCGAATTTTCCAGCCGCGCCGGCCAGTCCACCGATACCTGCAGCAACTGCCCCGGCTGGAACGGCTCCGCCGTCGCAAACAACATGCCTTTGCTGCTGATGTTCAGCGTCTCGCTGATCGCCTCGCCGGAGAAGAACGGCTGCTCCAGCGCCTGATAACTCACCGCCAGCCGGCACGGGAACCGCGTATTCACCCGCCGGTCCGGCCCGCTTCCCTTCGGCGTTTCGTCCGAGTCCGTATTCAGCGCGCCCGCCACCGACCGCCGCAGCATCTCGCCGTCGATGTCTTCGTAGCAGAAAAAATCGTGCGCGCCCTTCCGCACCGCGTTCACCGCCGTCTCACGATCCTGCGCGTGACACAGCACGATGACCGGCGTCTTCGGCGCCTGCTGATTCAGATGCCGCACCGTCGCCAGCCCCTGCCCGTCCGGCAGAAACAGATCCGAGATCAACAGATCGTACGTCCGCTCCTGCAGCAGCCGCAGCCCGTCGAACAGCGCATCCACACGGCTCCACTCCACCTTGCCCTCGAGGCTCTCCTCGATCGCGCCTTCTATCTTCGTTCCGGCAGCCTCTTCGGTTCGGATGAAGAGGATCGAATATTCACGCATCTTAACTCCCAGCTTTCCTTGCGTAGCAGAAACGTGACCAAACTCCCCGGCTATATCTCCCTGTACAATCACAGGTTTACGTGCGTCATATCCGAAGTTATCGTGACAAACTGTCGTCTTCGCTATAACTCCTGTGACACTCCCGCCCGTTAGACCCGCGTCGCGCTGATTCGTTGTATGTCCCATCACGCAGCCTTCTTCACCGTTCCCGCCCCGTGCTGTCTGGCGATTTTGGCCGCAATTTTCAACATCGACGCGCCGAATCCCGACTTCGCCGGAAACTCGAATCTGTCCTGCGGCAGCTTCTCCAGCGTGAAGTAATCGTTCGGCAACACCCCGAATATCGACACCTCGAACATCTGCTCGATGCTCTCCACCCAGAAGTCCTGCGGCGATGTCAGGTTGCGGTTCAGAACGATACGAATCCTGTTTCGGTCAAATCCCCGGTTCCCCAGCAGTTGCAATATGGCACGCGTCTGATACAGCGCCAGCACATCCGGCGCCGTCACCAATACCACTTCATCCAGGTACGGCAGATACGAGTAGTTCGACGGATTCAGATTCCGCCCCATATCCGCCAGCACGAAGTTATATTGCCGCGTCATGAAACGGAACAAGCTCTCAACTCGCCACGGTTCCGGCGCCGTCATCCTCGGATCGGTCGACGCCGCCAGGATGTCCACCCCAGGCCCCGCCGCCGTCGCCAGTTCCCGCCACGTCGTTGCCGACAGCCGCCGCACCGATTCCAGCGCCTCCGGCAGATACCGCTTCGGCTCCCTCCGCAGCATCCTGTGCGTCGCCGGCGTCTGCAGGTCCAGATCCGCCAGCAGCACCTTCGCGCCCGGTTGCACCGACTGCAGCGCCGCCGTCATATGTCCCGCAATCGTCGTCGCCCCGCAGCCGCCCTTCGCCGAAAGGAACCCGATTGCCCGCCCGCGCTCGGTCGTCTTCGTCTGCCGCGCCTCCAGCAGCGCCCCGATGCGCTCCATCGCTTCATTGATGCCCGGATCGAGCGGCGGACACAGAAACTCGCTCGCCCCCGCCCGCAGCGCCGTAATCATCTCCGTCGGGTCGGGCGTCATATGCAGCGCCACAATCAGCGGACGGTCTTCCTCGCGCCGCACATCCGCCACCCAGTCAGCCGCCGATTTCGCCGTTCGCGACAACTCCACAAACAGCACATCCGGCCGTTCCCGTTCCACTGCGTTGGAAACTTCGAGTGAAGAGACTTCCGGCCGGCAGGCGAACACCAGCGTGCCTCCCGCCGCCTCAATCCGCCGCGCCAGTTCATTGGCGAACGGACCCTCGTCCATGACGAGACCGATCCGCCACGGCCACTCGACCGTTTTGGGAGCGCTACCCGACCCTCGCAACGGTTCGGAAATTGTCTCTTCTGGATTCGCCATCTGGACCGTTAGTTCTAGGTCATTAGTAGCAAATCACGGGACTCAACAGAAGACTAACCTTCGCCCGCTAACTCGTTAGTGCCGGAGATACTTCTGGCCGTTATAGGCCGACAGACAGACACGGAGTTATCAGCCACACCCCCTGATTCGTCCGCTCCCTCTCGGCAGTGCCCTTTCCCTGCACCAAAATCCCGCTTCCGTCAGTAGGGAGGGTCATCGGTGAAGTGTTACCAAAGCAAACTGCTCGTCACGGTACCGCGGGAATTCTCTCTTCACGGATTTCGTCGGCTCCCCCGCTTTGCGCGCCCGATTTCTGCGCCGCTCGCCATCCGGTTCGCCTCGTCGTACGTGATTGTGGCGCCCGACGGAATGTTTCCGTTCGCTTCACGCGAGTCCGCAAATTTGAGACTCGGTTGGCCGGCCTTGATCGGCGGATGCTTTTTCCGCAGTCACGAATTTATTTCCGGAACGCTTCCAGCCACTTACCCGCGCCATCGCGCCAAATCGCCGCTCCCGTTTGCTACTCCTGTGTCAGACCGCAATATTTCGATTGAGAAAGGACCGTGCCCTCATGACCGCCGCGACACAATCACCGGCAAGCCGCGCCAACGCGAAAAAATCCACCGTTGCGGGCACCGCC
>Ga0214192_1000034_pt1 | contig 82375 bp, 98 predicted proteins | sample TroBogEpilimnion_44_FD_153030 | JGI IMG/M metagenome (GOLD analysis project Ga0214192, IMG submission 153030) | Freshwater microbial communities from Trout Bog Lake, WI - 29JUL2008 epilimnion | ecosystem: Environmental > Aquatic > Freshwater > Lake > Epilimnion/Euphotic zone | place: Trout Bog... | reverse complement strand
GACTCGCTATGACTGTGAGTGCATGAACTGTCAATCTGATCCTAGGTTTCCAGATCAAAAGTCCAAACCAGAATTGGAAACTAAAACTGGGATCTAGCGACAGGTTCTGGCACAACTTTCCCGCCTAGAGGCCTAAACAGGCATAGACCTTTGCTCCTGCAGACAGTATAATACATACATAGCACACTACACACAGGAGTAACGTATGGGCAAGTACATGGTTGTATCCGATGAAGGTAAGTTCGGTAGTGTAGTAGTTGGTTCAGCTTACATGATAGGCACACTACAGGAATGCCGCTTGTATCAGATGCAACATGGCCTGCGTGCTAAGACGCAGATTATCCCCTTTTAACACTGGAGTATCGTATGACAACAGTAACTATCATTGGCTACAGTGCAAAGGGTGCTGTGCTGTGTGCTGAGCAATGCAATGAGATGGAAGCGTGTGATCTTCAAGAAGAGATGCTCCGCGATACAGATATTGTGCGCGTTGAGTGCTTAGAGGACGAACCTATGCTTGTATATGCGTTTGGTGACTAGGGATTAGCCAGAAAAAGGCTAATCTTAGACTAACAAATGTGTAAGTAATGCGTATGTGCTTCCTGCGTGTGACTACATTAACAACGTAGTCAAGACAGACCGCTACACAGGATCGACATAACAGATGTATATAGATATAACCGCCGATCGGAGTATCATTCCTACATAGGTTTTTGTTTGCAGTTATCAAAATGATATCTCTTCATTTGCGGGGTGCCGCCAGTGAGCCCGCAGTGAGGGCAAGTGAGTTTAGGTTTTGGTATGCCTTTTATTGTGGCGCTATGTTTAGCACAGGCAGTAGGCGATCTAGGTATATTACGACGTAATGCACTGGCAGCTTCTAGCTGTTCAGCTGTAGCAGTTTTTCCAAAGTTGGGATTCTTTTCTCCTCGGAGAGATTCACTCATACGCCTGCGAGTCTCATCCGAGGCGGGAGGTCTAAGTGCCCTCGCTGCCTTGAGTTTTGACTTTGTCTCTTCTGTATGAGGTCCGCGCAGCATTCCTACCTGAGCAGCACTAATCTTAGCTTTAGTTTCTGCTGTGTGTCTATAGATACGACCCGAACACCCGTCTCCACCATCGGTTATGTTCCTAAGAATACCTGTTCCATTATCTTTTCTACCATACCATTTAATCATACGTCGTTCTATAGCGAATGCACCTATCTCTGATAGGTTACATTCTAAGAACACGATACGAGATTTATCTTTTGGTACGGTAATTCTACCGTGTTTTATGAAGGCACGTTCGCGCTTACCTTTACCTATGTAATAAGGTGTTAGGTTTCCTGTCCTAAGGTAAGCGTAAACGTAATAAGAGCTCATGCTCTTATTTATCAATCAAACGTAATAAAGTGCAGCCTTCTTAGCAGCAGCAGCCTTTGCCACCAACGCCTTTGCATCTTCGAAGCTGAACGTCCCGATCACCGTGTCGTCGGACTTCTTCTTCACTGTAAACACCGTCTGCTCTGGAGCAGTTTCGCCTGCATTGCTGACTTCGCCGCCAACTGCGGGTGTTGCAACAGCTTCCGGCGTGCCAAGCAGCACAGCAACAGCTTCTGCAACAACAACAGCTTTGGGCTTGCGTCCGCCCTTCTTGTCGTCTGCACGCCCCAGCCCTTCCACCAGCTCGGGAGTTGCAAGCTTAACAGCTTGGAAAGCGTGATTGTAGTGCGTTGCAGCACTTGCAAGCGTGATGCCGAATTCCTCCATCACGTAAAACATAACGTTCTTGCGGAAGCCGGTGTTGCCAATTTCAGCGCGGGTGGGGAGCAACTCCAAAAACTTGGCGTTCGCGGCCGGTCTGATTCCTTTATCGATGATAGCTCTCCTTTGTGCCTTAGCACGTTAGTTAAACAATATGCACCGTTTAGCGCATATATGTATTGTAGCACCATTGTGCTCCAATGTCAACAAATAAATTGTAACAAACATGCTTGCTTGCGCTTGCTTTTTGTTTGCTTTATTTGTTTCCATGTGCTTATTATATGGCAGAAAACAACTTCGAGCAAGCATTATTTTAACTGTTACATCTGCTTACAATCGATAAATAGCGTATGTATAAAATAGTCTCGTCCCTTGCGTTCTATGTCTACGCTTACTTACGCGAGGATGGGACACCTTACTATATAGGCAAAGGTAAGGGAAAACGCTCTAAGAGCAAACAACACATAGTCTCGCCTCCAACTAATAGAGCTCTCATAGTAATTCTTGAGGCTAACCTTACTGAGTTAGGTGCGTTCGCTATTGAGCGTCGTATTATACGCTGGTATGGAAGAAAGGACAATGGGACTGGCATACTTCGTAACAAATCCGATGGAGGAGATGGAAGCAGTGGCTACATACACACAGATGCCGCAAAACAAGCCTCGAGCATAAGCAATCGTTCTGCCTATGCTAAACCCGAGACTATGGAACGTTATACAGCATCAATGCAAGAAGTATGGACTAATCCAGCGCGTAATGCTAAAATTAGTGTAGCACTACAGGGCTCGAATAATCATATGTTCGGTAAAAAACATACAGCAGAATCCCGCGCTAAGATGGGCAGAGTACCACATAATAAGTTAAATTTAACACCCGATGAAATAAGATTACGTAGAAATGCACAACAGCGTGAACGCAATAAACGCAAGTCTCTGCAGACAAAAGTAGTTGCGTGCATCGGTACCGAGGCGAAAAATAGTTGTTGACAGCACAGTTCCTTTGCGCTATAATAAACACATCGCAACAAGGAGTACACAATATGTCACGTAAGCAACTCAAAGCACTTGCAAAGCGCATTCACAGTATGCAACAGTTCGCAGAAGCGTGCATCAACCTCAGCAACAATGACATCTATGAACTGTACGAATGCGAGATTACAGCCGATCTTAAGCAAGAGATCGACTACACGTTCTGGAGTGTCTCGCCTGAACCCTGCAGAGCTGCGCTACGACAGCTCGGCGCACGTTATTGCATACACGAGCTCGAAGTTTATTAAGTGTGGCAGTGCTTGACAGCACTGTTTTCTGTGCTATAATAGCGTAAGCAACAAGGAGCACAGATGGACTTCACACCCGAACAACACGACAAATACTGGGAGCGCACAACGGGCTATGCAGAGCATGTTCACAGAAGTGAGAGTCAACGGTTCACGCCTTTGACTAAAGAACAGTATGACGCACTCTGCAAAAAGATTGAAAGCAGCTTCAAATGAAAATACAAACCCTCTTCATCCGCGTTATGCCCGCCGACAAGGACCGTGGCTACATCCTCCTGGCAGGCTATGACACATCGCTGGTGCAAACCTCGTGCGCCTATCAGACGACCTTGAGCGATGTGTCGAGGCGATACCTTGATGAGTCAGTTGCTCGTCTGAAGGTTAAGTTTGATGCCGCTGAGGTGCGTGATGTCACCGCTCTCGCAATCCAACGCAAACTCCAGAAGCTATTTGGCGAGGCACTTACACCCCTGCCACCTAAGGCGAAAAAAGTCGTAGAAGAGGATTGACAACCTGCTCCTACTGCGCTATAATACATACATCGCAACAAGGAGCAGCATGAAACGCTTTCTACAAGACCTAATAGGTGTAAGGGACTTACAACCTGTGCTTATTGTATTGGTTGTAATGGCGATTGTCATCCTTTACACATTCCTCTAAGGAGCAGCAGATGAACTTCAAATCAGAACAGTTTGATTACAATCCCATCAGCAAAACCTACGTCGCAGAGGCAAGCGACCTGCAGATTGGCTCCCCGGGGCAATACATCAGCATAGACGGCTATGCGTTTATGTTTACAGGCGCTGACAAAGACGCAAGCGGTGAGGACACAATGGGCTGGCGTTACAAGCCCACAATGAACAGTGTCAGCTTAAACAGTGCGCTCGCTTACTGCACGGCGCTGATTATAAACGACTAGCCCTTACTGGGCGACACACAAAGGGACTTAGGTCCCTTTTATTGTGGCCGCATAGTCTCGCTGCAGGATTTTTTATCCTTAAAAACCTAGTGCGAGACACACCTTTGTGTTGCGTGCTTGCTTTACACAGCTAGTTTACAACGTGCAGCAAGCAGCTTAAAACGCGCTACAGCAGCACTAAAACAAAAGTTAATAGCAGAGTAGCAGTATTGCTTTTAAACGCTGTTTACTACAGTTGCTTATAAATGTCAAAGCACCCTCTCGTATTAGGTTTTTAATACCTAAAAAACCTGCAGCACGGACACAGCAAAATGGTAGATAGGTTAGCAATATTGTGCCCCTCTCGCTTTGCACGCATGTACGTCTTTAAAAACAATAGCGAGATGCGCGTGTGTGTTACATCTTGCTTAAAGGATGTAGACTAAGCTTAGCCTAAAAGCAAGATGTAACAATGTGTTGCCCTCGCTTTGCACGCATGTACGTCTTTAAAAACAGTAGCACGACACAGCAGCACTTCCCCTCGTTGCAGGACTTGAGCAATGCAGCACGATTATAACGCGCATAAAAAAGCGCACTAAAATAGTGCGCTTTGCGTTAAGTAGCTTGCGCTACTTGTTGTTTTACTGCAACACTTGCTTTAGCGCAGCTAAACGCACAATGTTTTGCAACTTTACAGTGCGTACACAAATGCTATGCGTTACGTTATTGCTAACATTGTGCGTAGTGTTGCTTGTTTGCAACATTGCTTTTGCTACGCTTGCACTGCAAAAGCTTGCAGCAGTTGCAGCACTAATAATTGTGTTGTTTAAAACATACACACTTTGCGCGTTGTTGTAGTGCAAATACAAATATTGCTGTGCGCTATTGTTGTTTGTAACAATGCTGTAGCAGTTAGCATCGTGCGTAAAGCTTGCTGCGCTTGCTGTAAATTGCGCGATTGCAGCAGCGTCGTTGTCTGCAATTTTAGCTGCGCTGCGTTGTACGCAAGCAACATAATTTAATGCGTTAGCAAACAGCAACACACTTGCGCGTGTTACTTTTTGTATAACAACATTTTTGTTTGCCGCGCTGCATTGCACTTGCGTAACTTGCGTTACGTTTGCGATTGTAGCTGTGTTGTTGTATTGTTGCAACAAAGCACTAATGCGCGTAGCATTTACTTTGTTGTTTTTGTGCGCTGCAATTGCAGCTTGCGCGTAAGCTAATGTAAGCATAATTGTTTACTTTACTAAGTTGCTGCACTTAGCATTATTGCTGTGCAGTGTTATTATTATAGCGCACTTTTTATGTTTTGTGTGTTGTATTTTTGCAACTTACAAACTGTTACATCTAACAAGTTCATGCTGCATTATTGCTATTTGCTAAGCGAGGCCCAAAAAGTATAGTTACAGTTATACATTGCGCGTTAAACATATTATAGCACAGCTCTCGTTAAAAATTTTCAGCAAGCTTAAAATAATTGCGAGGCAGTGTGCAGCGCATAAAACATTAACCCCTCGCTGTGCAACTTGAGCAATGCAGCATGAAATGCTAAAGTGTAACAGTTTGTAAAGTAGCACACAGCAGCACAAAAAAGCGTTATAATACAAGCACTGTACAATAATGTGCAGCACAAACAAAGTAAAGCAATTATGCGTAAACTTACAAAAGCACAGCAGCAGCTTGTTAAAACACAAGCTAACACAAACGTAAAGCACAGCGCGTTTATTACGCTGTTGCAAGTACGCGCACAAAACGCTGCAAACGCTGCGCTGTACACAGCAGCACAGCACGCTACAGTAGCAGCATTAGCGCGTGCTGTGCAAGCAACGTACTTTAAGCAGCGCGTGTACACAAACTTACGTGCTAAGTTTGTTAGCATTAAAGTTAACAACGCGCAAGTATGTAGCAACTTAATGCTACTTGCAAAGCAATATAACGCTAGTGTTGTGCAAACGCAAAACGCAATTGTATTGCGCTTGTTTGCTTAACACATAACGTAGCATAGCGCAAGCTATGTTACATGTGTTACATGTAGCACCCCCGTGCTACTATGCATGTAGCGTGCATAGTAGCAGCGAGACTGTATGTTAGCGTGTGCTAACGTGCAGCACGTTGCCTCGCACTTACATTTAGTTGCGTGCAGTGGCAAGCGAGACACAGTAATGTAAAGTTATGTAAAGTTATGTAAAGTTTTGTAAAATCCCAGTCAGTCGTGTAATTTTACAAAAAGGTAAAGATAGAGAGGCGCGGGCAAGCGTGCCCTATGTTTTTTCGCCTATCTCTATAGGTCCCTCCTTTCTAATCGTTCTATCTCTATAGGTCCCGGAAAAACTTTGGTCGGTCACAATATCCTTACCCTCCAAAAATTTTTACACAAATTTTCTACTGTAATCCTATAGGACCTCCCTCAAGATAAATATAGGATTATGCAACTTCAAGAATTACTCCTAGAGCTTAGACGCAATCCTGGGTGGAATGTAATACACGCTGAAGTAAAATAGTTATAGCGGTAGATAACTAGTCTAGAAAAATTGCGCTTACGGCGCGTCTACGACGCCAGATACAAACCACCCTCCCCACTTGACATCCAACTTAATCATTGTTATACTATGTCTATGATTCCCATTGACAATCACATTTCCGAATCTCTAGACCATAAGGGTGTTCCTAAACGTTATGTAAACTTTTCAAATTGGACATATGTTGATCTTCATGATTTAGATAATGATCCACGCTCTTATGGTGTTAAGGTTAGACTTATGAATAGCTATATGATTTGGTTAGAGGAGCACTTAGGTTCACGAGGGGAAACATGGGAATACCGTACAGGGGATCGTTACGCACAGGGTATCTATTTTAAGGAAGCTCAAGTTGCATTAATGTTTAAACTAAGTTTTATTGTATGACATATATTAACTTCAGAGGGTTGCCAAAATTAAATGCACCAGGAGTCTGGATAGGTGGTATTCCGTCACACGTCTATAATTGGGTAGTAGAAAATATAGAAGAACCTGATTGGGATTTTAGAAATGGAATGTTTCTTGGACTTATACTAAACGACGAAGATGCTACCATAATCAAATTAAAGTTTGCATTATGATTATGATATATCCTTTACATAGCTTTTATATTAAGCAACGGCAGGACATAGCATACTATAAGGAAATGAAGGGTTGGCTAGATGATAACAATATAAAGGATTATCATTGGAGCAGTGCTACTGATACTATTACGTTTGGTAATTCGGAGGATGCATTAGCCTTTAAACTTAAATATTGGGCGTATGATGGTGTACATTGAGATGAAACGTTTGCCACTACCTATGTATAATACAATTTTACAATGGCTGGCCGATGATAAGATTCAATACACATATACAATGTGTGAGGATGATTTTGTTATTGATAGAATAGATATGTCAGATGAGGATGCAATTATTATGAGGTTAAAACTAGGAATATGAGTTATATTAGTTTTGCTGGTATGGAGCGATACAATGATCAACGTCTTAAGAATAAAGAGTTAGAAGACTGGATACATGAAAATATAGAAGAACAAAATCAAAATTATTCTAGCTGGGGTGTTTCTAAATCCAGGCCGGGATATCTATGTGGAGTAACCATAGATTCTGAACAAGCTGTAATACTTAGATTAAAGTTTGGAATATGATTGTAGACATACGCAATGTTAACTTTATGGATTTTATTCCTATGATTGCGTGGATGGAAGAAGTACTAGGTACTGAGAATAATGTTTGGCGGTGGAGTAATATGCTAGAAAGTATTGAGTTCTTCTACGAGGAAGATGCACTTGCATTTAAGATAAAGTTTGGATTATGATAAAAGTATATTGGCCAATGGATGATAAGATACCTGACTCTATAATATGCGATTGGTTAGATGACTTAATAAAACAGTCCCCGAATAAAGTAACATTCGAATTACATGGTGATCAAACTCTGTATTTTGTAAGAGAAGATGACGCAATTGCTTTTAAACTAAAGTTTGGATTATGATAGTAGAAGAAGGCATACACGTACGACTTTATCGACCATGGGCTATTAAAGAGTATTCTGTGATTAACGAATGGATACATATGTGTGATAATGCAGTCTGGGATTATAATGGTGGTAAAACTTATCTAGACGGTAAGACCTATTATCACATGGTATTATTAGATAGTGAAGAAGACCTGTTGGTATTTAAATTAAAGTTTGGTTTATGAAAACAATTTACATCTTTAAAAAAGGTAACGACATAATGGACTCTGTGGCCAACCTTGATGTGCAGGTATTGATAGAACAATCACATTGGTTGGCAGCATTACCAAAAACTAAGCGCGGTAACCCTGCATTTAGAATGAAGAAATATAACTATGGTAAGGCTGTATTTGCTGTAACATTTGTCAGGCGTGAGGATGCTACAGCATTTAGATTGAAGTATGGATTATGATAAGCATAGAATACAATTATTTTAAAGTAGTCAAGCCTAGGTATCCTTTACTTGTATGGGCTAAGACTCACGGAGGTGTTGTAGTGCGTGAGCCACGTAAGCACGGTTACCTGGGTCGTATAATTTCTATACAATTCGAAGACGAGATGGATGCAGTAGCGTTTAAATTAATGAGCGGACTATGAAACTATACGCATATCCCTACTGGAAGAATATGGTAGCTTATTACTACGGTAACGATATTCAGAATAGAGATGGGTTTTTTGTTACTTCTATTTGGTTATGGTTATCAGAAGACTTTAGAGCAACAAGAACAGTAGATAGAGTAGGAAACACTGAGTTTCTAATCTTTGCAGATGAAGCAGATGTTTTAGTTTTTAAATTGATGTTTAGATAATATGGTAAATCTTTATTACGAGGCAGATGGTTCTTGGTATGGTGTACGAGGCAGGTATTGGGTGCAGCGCGATGTTCATAGCATCTCTAACGAACATTTCGAGACGAGATTACTATATAATAGCACGGCATTGACACTCGCGGAAAGAGTATGGCGTGAGGAAGATAACGAAGTTAGATATTATAAAAATCGAATGGAAGATTTAAAAGAGACATTCGGCGAATGCGACATGGAAGAATTTATGTGGATTAAACTACAGGCTAAACCATTACCATGATGTCAGTTAGAGAATATGGAGAGGGTGTTATATACGTTGCTTTTCCTCCGCATGGTAAGTATGGTGAATTTAAGGCACCCGATGGCATGATTGACTGGTTAAAAGAAAATACAGAGCCCGAATGGGGTCATGTGAATGGTCATTTAGCAGGTGTATTCCTGGAACAGGAAGATGCTGTAATATTCAAATTAAGGTGGATGTAATGGATGGTGTGAAGTTTAAGGAACAAGGTATAGAAGTGACATGGGCTAGTACCGACGGGTCCGTTAATGCTTTCCACAGAATAGAAGCTCAGGCTGAAGTAGATGGTGTAATGTGGTATACTATATTGGTATCTAGAGATGTAACAGAGTGGTTGCAGACACAAGATCAGAGGCAATGGTATATACATAAGTTAGGAAAAATAGATAGAGAATTTTATGTGACTAATATGTTCGATGTACATGAAGAACTCTGGCTAATAATAAAGTTAAAATTCAATGGATGAAGAATACTTTATAGAATTTAATTTCGATGGGAAATTCTTTGATCATAATAATGAATATCGACGATGGCTAAATGGAACTATTGGCAGATCTAACTGGCAACTCTACGGATTTGGTACACACCATCCCGGTACAATACGATTTGAAACTAGAGAAGATGCGTTAGCTTTTAGACTTAAATTTGGTTTATAGAAGATAAATACTGCCAATTAGCTAGAGGATTTAATGGCAAATATAAGGTTACAAAATGTAATTGGTAATATTGACGTTGTTGAATCCTATATGCTTTTCCGAACTGTTGAAGACTGGTGCCACGATAATGTAGCAGATGGTAACTGGCAGTTTGATCACACCTATACCATATGTGCATATGGAGTTGATATCGCAGGTGGAATTATATTTCGCCACGAAGAAGATACAAAAGCATTCAAACTTAAATTCGGTTTATAAATCAGTTCAGTGTATAATATAACGTTCACAACGGAGGATAACATGACTTTTCTTTTTATAATATTGGCTATTCTTGCCATATTAGTAATGATATGGTGGGCATACAAAGAAGGTGAGAAACGTGCTATGAAAACAATAGAAGATGGCGCCAGAGCCAGAGCTCATGTACGGTATACAGATCGAGTTAAACACGATTCCGAGAAAGAAGACAAACATCTTCTTACGGGATATCATGTTGTCGAAATAGAAGACCTATTCAACGAGTTTGGTAATCTTTCAGAAACACAACAAAGGGTTATTGATAAGATTATGAATGATTCCGGGACAGAGGTAACAGTCTGTTCTCTAAATCATGTATGCAATAAGAACTGTATTGGAATATGTCTATAGGGTATAAATAGTAAACTTAATAGAGAGAACACCAAATGATTAGTTTTCGGAAATGTATAACCTGTCCTGGTGAGTTGTCTATGAGGTTCTTAATATGGCGGGACACCGCTGCCACATTTGGATTTATATTAACATTACCACTTGCCTTATTAGCTCTAGGTTTACTATTCTTCTCTGAATACATCGACAATCTTTTTGATTTACATTATAATGATTCATTGGATAAATTCCTAGACGAGCCAGAAAACTATATAGAGGATAAAAATGATAACTGAACTTTTTGTGCTTATCTTCCTAATAATATTTATGTTTATCCCTACGTTGGTTGCACGAGTAAGACATATTAGGCACACGACTATTTGCTTCTGGATTAATTTGCTTTTAGGTTGGTCTATACTATTTTGGTTGCCTTTATTGGCGTGGACTTTCCTAACCACTGACATCGATACATATAAAGGGTTAGATACATGAGTGAACAGAAAAAGAATCTGCTAGAAAAATTAAAGGCATTGCCGATAGAAGATGTTCTTAAATATGAAAGTGCTGCGGTAACAGCTGGTAGAATTATCAACGTAATCGGTATTATTCTTTGTTTCTTAATGCTCGCTTTTCCCGGGCCACTTGTTTTCTTAATATGTATTCCTATAGTATTACTCATTGGTAATATGGGAGCAGGCATTGGCAATTCATTAGGTGAGATCAGGCGGCACCTCCTTGACCCGAAGAGAGTCGATAAATAGCAGATGCAATATCCATATCAAAATCTATTAATCTCCACCAATCAGAACACGATAGCACTAGATGCTAATGTGCAGATGGTAGTGAACGCGATTAACACAAATTCGGTGATTCCTTACGGTGATTATGGTGGTCCTAACGTCTACTACTTTCAAACTATAAACAATGGTCTAGCTAATCTAATCTATACAATGTTCGATAAGGAAACCAATCTAGGACTAGCAAGTTTCACAGTCCGATATGGTGCCGCATCGACTATACGTGATGTTATCCTTATGCCGTTTCCACGTAGTCAGATTGATTTGCAATATCTTATTCTCCCAAATATCCCAATTGTGAATACCGTTAACGGAACAGTTACTCCGTGAAATTATTTGAATTTGAAATACTGGAAGAGGGTGTAATTGCAGTATTAAATATAAAAGATATCTGTATACTAATTAACGAACATCTGCCAGATCAGGAAGAAGCACGTAACATTCCTCGAGCTCAGGTAAGAGAAGTTATTAAAAAGATTCCAGATTTTAGAAACAAGTTTGCACCATTAGATTCAAATACAAAGTTCTACATATGGTCTAAATCAAAAAAGATGGGCATAGGTCTACGTAAAAGAGATGACAAAGACGGTTATCAAAGAGTGGAAGTAATGACTGCTGTAAACAAAGATTACGATAGCGCAGAGGTTACGTTTTTCACAGGGTAAGTCTAGTTGACTTGACTCTTAAGAGAGTGTATACTGTACTTTTATAGAAAGTATTTTATGAGTCGAAATGTATCAGTAGATGTCGAGAGCGATGGACCTTGTCCTGGAATGCATTCAATGATTTGCTTTGGAGCAGTTATTGTTGAAGCAGGATTACAGCGTACATTCTACGCACAACTAAAACCAATTTCAGAGATTTATATTCCCGAAGCACTTGCTATTAGCGGATTCTCTCGTCCAGAGACATTAAAGTTTCCTGATCCACGAGATGCTATGCAAAACTTCGAGATATGGCTAAACAAGAACGTAAGTGGACGACCTATCCTGTGGTCGGACAATAATGGCTACGATGCAGCCTTCCTAAATTATTACTTTTGGCAACAACTCGGACGCAACCCGTTTGGGTGGTCATCTGCTAATATCGGATCCTTCTATAAGGGAATAGCAGGAGATACTATGTCAACCTTCAAGCACCTACGTGAAACAAAACATACCCATCATCCAGTTGATGATGCTAAAGGTAATGCAGAAGCCTTACTCAAAATGTTCGATATGATAAAGAAGAAATAATATGAATGAACGAATTAAAGAACTTGCCAAACAGGCAGTGGTTGTAAAAATGAGAAAGCAGCATGTCAATGGTGGACTACCTCCCCGGGCATATGAAAGTCTTGAATTTAGCAAGGAAAAATTCGCCGAGTTGATTGTCAAGGCATGTGCGGCATTTATTGATTCGCATGAACAGCTTGACAAATACGGCGAGCCTTACGAAATGGTGTACGGGAAAGATGTGTTAAAGCATTTCGGAATAAAAGAATGAACAGAAGAATTAAAGAGCTTGCAAGACAAGCAACTATATCTAGATTTAGTTCGGGTAATTCCGAAGCAGACGATGCCAGCATAGAAATGTTCGCTAAACTATTAATAGAAGAGTGCGCCAATGCTGCTGAACTTCACGCACGATCCTATTCAGATGGTGATGCAGGGTCTGGATGTTATGGTGCAGCAGCAGCAGTCAGGTGCGTTGGGAGAGATGATGAATGATTACGATAGAAGTAATCTAGACTTCCTTCTAAGCATTAACAAGGCTACTTTAAAAGATTGGTATAATAAAATGAGTAGTGATGATATTGATTATGCAAGCGAAATAATGACTCTATATAGTGCAGAATTAGCAATGAAGTCTGCCTTGCTCAATGATGATGTGGCTGATATAAGTGCAGCAAACAAAATACTAAAACAATTTAGATTATGAGTATGCATCTGTGCGGGCCAGCACTTACAACAACTTCCTATAAGAAGCGCGTCGAAAAGATTACAAAATCAAAGCAGGAAGAGTTTGAACGGGGCTGGCGTGATAGAAATCAACGTCTAAAAGATATGCATCTTCCTAAAGAAACATTTGAACAGTATATGGAGTTCGTGTATGGGCACAGCAAAAAAGAGAAGAGGCAAACGCCAATTCACTCAACGTTTTCGAAGACCCCTCCCGAAAAGATTACTAATGGCAAACGTGTCAAGACCGTGGGCAATGATTGCTTCAGCGGCCCGACGTCTACAAGGGAAGTGGACAATGATATTCCCTCGTTGGATGTCTGGGTCACAGGACCCTGTTCGTCTAAACCGTCGCCAACGTATACAGGGACGAATATCTTAGGTATAGCAGTTTTACATAAGAGCTGCCTGCAACCAGTATTCAGTAGTGAAGAAGCAACCGAAATAGCAAGGATGAGGAGATAAAATGGATTTACTACGCAGTGAAGATTTCGATAATACGGTTGTGCCTGATAAGTTTCTATACTTCGAAGTTATGGATAGAACACATATTCTGTGTAATCATATTGAGGTAGCGTTAGGAGATCATCCAGGATTGGATGAAGAACATTCAGCTATGGCATTACAGGCAAGTGAACTACTTGCTGAAATTTATCAATGGGCTGGACGCAAGATGGGTGAGGTAACTAAAGATGATTAGGATAGCACACCGTGGTAATTATAAAGGTCGTAATGAGTTAAAGGAAAACACAACTGCATATATAGAAGAGGCAATTGCTGCAGGGTATGACGTAGAGATTGATGTGTGGCTTATCAATCATAAATGGTATTTAGGTCATGATGTTCCGAGAGAAGAAATTGAATTATCCTTCTTAGAGCGTCCGCAAATATGGACTCATGCTAAAGATTTACAAGGATATGTAAGTCTTTACAATAACCCGAAAGTACATGTATTCTGGCACGATAAGGATGATTATGTATTCACATCGAAAGGGATTAAATGGGCTAATACCGGTATTCGAACACACGATGGTATAATGGTTATGCCCAATGATAGTAGAATTATTAAAGAAATTCAGGCAGGTTCACTAAACCCGTTAGGTATATGCTGTGACAACTTTTCAATTTTTAAAGGTGCTTAATGAGAATAGTTATAGATATAGACGGAGTGTTATGCGACGAATTTAATCCCGATGTTAATCTACGTAATCCGTACAATGATAGAATTTCCTATCTAAACAGTCTGTTTGAACAAGGGCACGAAATTATTATCTATACAAGTAGAGGTATGAAATCGTGTAATGATGATCCTATTGCGGCTGATAAGAAGTACAGAGAAATGACAACTAAGCAATTAAATAGTTGGGGATTACATTTTGATAGAATATACTTTGGAAAACCTAATGCTGATATTTATATCGACAATCACAATATGTTAATGGATGATTTCTTTGAAAAGGCTAAGCAAGCCGGGACCGACAGTAATTCTCAACCATAACCCGTCTCTGTAAGGTAATGTAGTATTCTTCTTTACGTGAATATTATTTTTATCTAATGCAGCAACTAACTCATCAGTTTGTTGCACGTGAATCCAATTACCCTGAGATGAGATAACATCGAGCTTTGCAGACTCAAATAGTTTGCAGAGCTTTTTTCTTTCTTGTATTGTTTTCTTACAATACTTTTCTATCTCGGTCTGGTTATCGAGTAGAAACATTGCATAGCGTTGCGAAGGTCCAGTAACCTCATACATAGGTCTAAGTTTAGAAATTAGATCGATGTTCCGTGAGTGAGAGATAAGATATCCTACTCTGCAACCGGCGGCACCGAATACCTTTGAGAAACTACGAGATATAATTAGATTATCGTATCGATTTATAAGATCTGTAATACTATCTTTATTCTCAACATAATCTATGTATGCTTCGTCAACAAGAACCCATCTACCAGAATCGTGCCTCAACATCTTAATTATATCCTCCCTTGTAAAGAAATAACCTGTTGGGTTAGATGGCCTAGAAATTACTATTAGGTTTCCATAAATAAACTCACTCACATCATATCCGAGATCTTGTGTAGGGTATACTTTATTTAGAGTTAAATTATTCTGTGCTGTATATACATCGTACATTGGGAAACAAGGCATAGTTGTTGTAATTACCTGATGTTCGGAGAAGCATTCAAACACATTGCTTATGCACTCAGCACTACCCGGCCCTAAATAGATATTAGATAGATATATATCATGATGTTCTGCTAGTTTAGTTTTAAGTAGATTGGTGTCGGGATATAATGCAAAGTCTTCCCATGTAAGAGTTTTAACAAACTTCTTGAATAGCTTAGGCGGCAACGATTGTGTCCATTCGGAATATCTTAGATCAGTACCTCCGGGGCGGGGCAATACATCCACTCGTTTTATATTACTTAACCATTGTTTCATATATACCTTTTTAATAGTGAAGATAACTCTTTATAGGAACATGTTAGACAATGATCGGTTGGTTCATCTGTTTTGCATCCCCACCTGATTGCTTTGAATTCCCTACTCTTGAATATCTCATCTAAACTACTTTCAAATATATTTCCTAAAGATTTGGCAGCGGTATTCATGCAACATACCTTTACATTACCTTCGACTGTGGAATAGAATCCTTCCTTAATCCACATACAATCGCTCCAAGTCCATGGAGCCTTACCTTTAATCCTGCCTTTATATTTGTCTAGGAAATTTAACTCAGCTTCAGTATAACCTGTTGTGGTGCCTTCATCTTCGTTCCAGTTCTGAACAAGATTAAGTCTCAATTCACCTAAATTGTATTCTTGTGCAAGTTCTTCAATAATAGGTATGTCATATACGATACCGGGTGATATAGTATAATTAACTACTACTTCGCAGTTATATCTATTTACATGTTGTAGGTCTTCTAAAAATTTAATTAGTCTATCCCACTTGGCTGGAGTACGCATACGTTCATAATTTTCGTGTGCCCCGTCGATACTTATATAGAGCATGTCGATATACTTCATAGAGTCTACCATATTCTGTGTTAGCAGATATTGTGCATTAGTAGCACTTATAAGTTTGGCATTGGGGAATATATTTTTGAATTTGCGTGTTATAGCAGAAAACTGTGGATGTAAGAACGGTTCGCCCATCCCCATCAGCTTTGCCTCTTGTATAGGTTGGTCCTCTAATTTCACCATTAATTGGCTAAAATTGTCTACGCTCATGTGTTTGAGCGGACCGATGACGTCTTGTCTATTGCACGTTACGCATCGTAGGTTACAATAGTTGGTAGTCTCAATGTATGCGTATTTTATCTTCATACGCTCTCAATTCCTCTGGCGTACCTAGTTGGTCGATATCACCTAATAATTTAATTGTAACTTTATGGCCGGGAGACATGTGATTGTAAACTGGTGCAACATAATATTCGCCATTTGTTGTGTCTTCATTGATAATCATTCTATCTACGCATTTCATAAAGTTATGAAAGCTCTTCCAATAATACATACCGCCGGTTGCAAACTGACTTATCTGTTTCTTCTCTGCAACTTCAACAACATATCCTTCTGTATCTAATCTAGCATATGACCACTTAGGTCCTGTGCCGTAGAAACACCAAATTGCGCCATCTACTCCGGATTCTCTAGCAGATTCTACGCTATCACTATTATATGTGAATAGTTGATCACTGTTAACAATTAATACATCTTCGTCGTGCTTAATGATCCTTTCAGCCAGGTATACACTAAGGGCGGCGCCCTTCAGGGTATATGGGAGTTCTACAATATCAAATTTTAAATCCGGGAAGATACCCTTCATGTTGTAGGCACCCATATGCTCTTTCTTACATATAAAGATATATTCGTGTTGCGGAAGATTAAGTGACTCAACTACACGTCGAATCATAGGTTTACCATTTACGTTGATAAAAGGTTTAGGATCAGTATATCCTTGTTCAGTAAATCTACTACCAAGACCTGCCATCGGAATAATAATCTTCATTAGAACATTTGCACCTTATATTTATTTTGAAATTTTATAGCATCAGCCCATGTATCAACAAGCGGTTCGCCTTTGATATTAAGACTTGTGTTTAATAGGATAGGGCATCCTGTTCTTCTATAGAACTCTTCGAGTACAAGATACATCGTTCTGTTTTGATCTATATTCAGTGTCTGCACTCTTGAGGTTCCATCTACGTGGCAGATTGCAGGATACAAATCGGGTCGTAAACACCTGGCCGTATATTGCATGTAGGGAGATGTTTTCACAGGCATATCAAAATATTCATGTGCTACATGCTCTAACACCATAGGCGCAAATGGCCGGAAGCGTTGCCGCTTCTTAATATCATTTACCTTGTCCTTAATACTATCGCCACGCGGATCTGCAAGGAGTGAGCGATTACCTAATGCTCGTGGCCCATATTCTGCTCTCCCTGTTGCCATACCGATAATATTACCCTTTACAAGAGCATCGACTGTAGCCTTTACATCAAACAATCTCTTAATCTTAGTACCTAAGAATGGACCTGCCCATATTGCTTTTTGTTTGGTATGTGCAAGAATTGCACCCAGTGAACTTCCTGCATCACCCGGATTAGGCATAATCCAAATATCATCAAATAGATTTTGTCTTGCAATCTTTTCATTAGCAACACAATTCAACGCACAGCCGCCCATTAATACTAAATTCTTAGATGGAATATTTTCACTGGCCCAGCGTGTAATATCACACATGAATTCTTCAGTAATCTTCTGAATGCTTGCTGCAAGATTCATATAATCTTGTTCAGATTGAATTTCTGGGTGCCACCAACGCATGCCTCGATGTAGATTCTCTTTTAATACAAAATCAGGGGCCCGGCAGTCCTTCATAAAGTCTTTCTTTAGATCATCATAGTAGATTGGTTGTCCGTATGCGGCCATACCCATAAGAATATACTCTTCTTCGTTTGCCTTTAGCCCGATACGGTCAGTAACAGCAGAATACATTAATCCTAAAGAGCTAGGATAACGAGATGAGTTTACTTTCCTCATTTCGTTTCCTTTAGCATGCCAAATAGAAATAGTATCCCACTCACCGATAGCATCTACGACTATAACCGCAGCGTCATCGAATGGCGAAGTAAAGTAGCCAGCGGCGGCATGAGACTCGTGGTGAGATTTATATGTAATAGGTACATTACCTAACCCGACTGATTTCAAGTATGCAGCAGGAGATATAGACTTAACTTCATTCCATTGTTTCGCATATGCTTGTCGCGTCTTCTTTACATAAGGTCTTTCAAACCAAATAAACTCAGATGGTGTTCCGAATTTTGCAGCAGCCTCGATTAGACCCTTATCTAAATATGGATCATTCTTAACTCTCGAATACCTTTCAGAGTGCCCTGCAAATAGGATTTCATTACCAGACATCACCGTAATAGATGCATCATGGTTGAGAGCACAGATTCCCCAAATTATATTCATTTGTAAATAAACGGATCTCGTTTTTTAATTTCTGCTAACTTCTTCTTATATCTTTTTTCGGTGCGACGTTTCGCAAGTAATCTTGTTAACCAGTTATCGCTTATCCATTTTTTAATCCAGTTCATATTAGTCCTTTGTATATGTATCGAAGATGTCAAACATCTCTTTCTTAAGTTGTGAGTTGAATAACTCCGAATCAATAGATTTAATTAATTTCTTATATTCGGGTGTATGAAACATGTAATGTCCGGCTACAATAACAGCCATATTATTATCATGTAGATCTGCCGGCATCCATCTGGCCCAGAGATTTGATTTATAAACAGCGTTTGCAAAATCAATCCACTCTACACTATTCTTAGATAGATCCTGTAAAATTCTTGTTTGAACTGTTCCTAATTGCGGTGCAATATTCAGTGCATCGACTCCTGCACTTCGCAATTTAACTTCTTCTTTTGTAAGATAGTCTGCATTATGTTCTTTGAATAGGAACCCTGCTTCGTGAATCCGTTGTGCTATTGGCGTATTGAAATTAACATCAAATGATCCCATCTGCTTATGTTGTGTAAAGCTTCCCGTCTGTGTGACAAAGAATACAATATTACCTGCATATTGTGTAATGAAATCTAATTGTTCACTAATATGAGATAAGCTATTATCTAAGTTTTTACCTGTATTATTTTCGCTGCCGAACTCCATCATAATATTTGGACTAAGATCTAATGTAAACTCGATTAGTTCCTTAGCGTATACAAATTGATTGTCGGCTATCTTTGATACGTCGATATGTATGAGGTCAAATCCTGCCTCAATATCTTCTGTTATAGTCTTTTTACATTCATCCATAGCTGCGGCCAATGACAGGCCTTTATCAGAGTCGCTAAAATAAGGTCCGCAATGATCTCGACAAATAAGAATACCAGGATTAAGAATTAGGTTAGTTAATTCTTTAGAGGTACATACATAACCATGATTATAGTCAACTTGATTGCGTGATGCCACTACCATTAATTTATTAGTCTCTCCGTATTCATTAATAGACTCAATGATTTCGTGACTCATGGGTCCGACGCCTAATTTATAATTTTTCATAATATTATACTTTCCGGATGTTTTAGATGATACTATTCTATAGATTTTTTTCTAATAGCTTCTTCTGTAAATTCTGGTAGATCTTTGCAATTCGATCTTACTATAGCCATTTCCCACTCATTGGGTATTAATCTTACTTCAATTTTATTAGTGGTATAGAAAGAACCTAGTAACGATTCCATACCATAATTTGGATTATTGTCTGGAAATTCTAAGAATTTCTCTATGGTTAGCTGATTGGCTATCCATATACAATCCATAGCCCAGGGAAGATTATTAACATCATTCATTAATAATCCTGTCCCATAAGAAACATTATTTGGAATAGGCTCTTTAAATATTTCTGTTATACCACTTATCATTGAATCAACTACCCATAAATCTGGTCTAATTATTATAACATATTCGTAATCTATACCAGAATCAATCATCATATTGATTCCTGCCTTTATAAGAAATACAAACCTATTTAATGTTGGTCCGCTTATTTCTGTGAAGGTTTTGCAATCTTTTAACCCGATTATTTTTCTTATTCTTTCTGTAGTTACTTCTTCTATATCAGTTGCAGGTGTCCATTCTCCGTCGTATAATTCTTCATACGTTGTATTCCATGTGGACATATACATGTCGTATTCCATACCGGGTGGCATAAATTTCCACGACTTGACAGCAGTTTCGAATTCTCTATATTGCCCACATATTAGTACGGCAACTTTCTTTACTGAATTAAGTTCTACTGCATTTTCTGGATGTTTTAAGTTCCACCATTCCTTTGTTTTCTTTCTAATAGCGGCCTCTGTGAATCTCGGTAAATCTCTACTATTAGATCTTACACCCAACAATTCATACATACCCGGTATAGGTACAGCTCGGAGATTTTCAGCCACATAAAAGTCTCCGAACATACGCTCTGAACCAAAATCATCATCCGGCCTTAATGATAATTTTGTAAACTTTTTCATCGTCTTATAATTGCCTATTAAAAAACAATCTATTACCCAAGGTCCGTAAAATGGTTCGTTGAAATTTAACTCGCTTGGCCCATATACAACATCATCTGGTAAAAAATCAGCCAATAAGATTTGATCAAATCTTATTCCATTTGTTAACCACATATCAGTACGAATTATCATAACATAGTCATATTCTATATTAGAATCTATCATTAACTGTAAACCAGTTTTTATATGGTATTCAAATTTATGTATGGTATTGATCCGTGGGACTGGTTCTGTGCTAAGTTTATAATCTTTGATGTTAGGTACTGTCTTTAATATGCGATCGATAGTAATTGTCTCAATAGGACCCGCTGGTGTATTAAACGTATCATACAACTCCTCGTATGACGTATCCCATGTCGACAAATAGATATCAACGTCTAATGGAAGATTTAGAAACTTCCATGACCTAAATGCGATATCGAATTCTCGATACTGACCACAAATTACTACAGCAACTTTCTTCATCTGTTAATAATAGATTGTAATATAAGCACAGCATCTAATACTGCACCAGATCCTGCATCACTTTCTGTCACATAATCGGCTGAAGCAATCGCTTCTCTTCTTGCACTCTTTGGTGCTATACCTACAGCTACTCTAGCCAATATAGGTGCATCATGAATCCCGTCACCGATATATGCAACTTCTTCTAGATTATATTGTTTTTCAATCCATCCTAATCTATCACCTTCGGTAACAAGGTGAACATTTGAATTTGTGAATCCCCAATCCTTAATTAATCTAGCACAGGTTATTTCCCATCCATTAGCATCGGCTGTAATGAAATCAATAGTCAGTCCTAATTTCTGAGCAATCTTTATACCGTCTTTATCGTGCGGTCCAAATGCTTTAAATATCTTTCCTTCTGCACTATAGAAAAAGTGCCCTGTATTAAGGACACCATCAACATCCATTACCAAGTGTTTAATCATATACTATTCACATCTTCTATTGTAATTAATTTTTTTGTATAGATTCCGAATTGTCTGATAAACTGACGCTTGTAGAACTCCATACCGCCTACGTATTTAACATTTGCCGCCGCGGCCTGTTGTTCTAACTGGTTTGGCTTAATTGCAAGATCGATTATTAATTTCACTGGCGGTAATATATTAAAAGGGGAATCTTGTGCCGCTGTACCATATGAGGTACAGTTGATGACAACATCATCTGCCCTATATCTATATTCCCAGTTTCCTAATCTTCTTGAATATACAAGTGCTCTATCATCTAGTATTTTCTTAAACATAGATCCCATTGCGCCATCGCCTAGAATACTTACTTTAGAGTTTTCCGGTAGCTGTTGAAGTACATGATATGCACCAAAGTAATCTGTATTGTATCCGTGTAGACCATCGCGTTCTTTATATACTGTATTGCAGCTATCAAATCGAGAAACTGTATTTTCTACAAAGTCTATTTGTTTTATAACATCTGTCTTGAATGGCATGCTAATACTGAAACCTGCAGCATCACATTCTTTCATTTGTTTAACTCCATCTGCAATATTATCACAGGCTAAAGCAGTATAGGTATATGGCATATCAAATTTCTTAAACATAGAGTTAAAGAAATGTTCTCCTGTCTTACCCGGATATCTACTTAGACTATAAAACTCTTTCATAGATTCTTTACGAAATATTCGTCCCAATAATAATCACATATCTTGTTATGCATATCCACGCCGAAATGCTCACCATCTCTTGCTGTAGTTGTATTAAACTTTTCTATAGCAGGAAAGTTTACATAATTAAAATCGGGGCAATTTCTTTTTATAAATGCAGTTTCGTTTTCGGTTTCGGTACCCGGCATCTTCCAGGACGAATATATTACTGAGGCATTCGTTCTTCTTCTTATAGAATCTATCAGCATTAAATCAACACCTGTTCTATAGTATGAGAAATTTCTATCCATGAATAAACTGTTAACTGCATCATTATCGGTGGCAATTCCTATCGGATTATACCATGTTTTAATCTTGCCATCACCGTATAGATATTCTCTCCTTTGAAAGGGAGGGCATAGCATTACTATATATTTTAAGTCGACAGCAAATTTTCTATCAAACCAATATAGGCCATTGGCCATTGCATCTATAGATGCGCCCGATAATGCAGTATTCCAATACGGTATATTCTTACCTGTATGTACTTTAATTCTTTCTAATAATAAATTAGCCCAAATATGATTTATAGGTAATCCCGTACCTTCTGTGAAACTACAGCCCATAAATAAAATAGGTAATTCAGATGATAGGTTGAAGTCATCACATCGAAATCCGTCTATATTATATTTGTAACTAATATCATGTAACCCGTAGGGATTGGGGCCTGCTAGAGTTGATTCTTTATAGTTCTCTATAACATCGTAGTCTGCCCATTCAACATTATGCATTGATCTGAGCGTAATGAGATGAGAGTAATAATTGTCTATATCTGAAAACATTATAGTTGTGAAAAGAAGAGTTGTGCCAATGCGATTAAAAATTTATCAAATGGCGCTTCATGTAAAGGAGACATATTAAGATATATAATAGGCACAAGTGTTTTTACTTTGTCCCAGTCATGTCCTCTTGCCAATACCCACTCGTGAAGCTGAGTAACATACAAGTTTATATTGTCTACCATGGGGTAATCGATGATAACTTGATCACTGAGTTCTCTGTATGTAAACTTATCCTCTTTTACTGCTTTATAGCTCAAATACAATCCGCCGAGCATCTTAGATAGATCATAATACATATCACCGTACTGATCTCCTGCGAAATCTGTTCTCCAATCTATTGCTGTAAATTTTCCGTCATTGTATATGATGTTATCAAACTGCATATCACCGTGTGTAAAGCACCAGTTTGTCTCTGATGCAAGCCAAGCAAAGTCAATGTCGGCAAGATACTCATCTATTGATTTTACGTCACGACCATTAACTACCGGAAATTCTACCCATGTGCTATACTTTATTCTAAATTTTCCTAAACGATCGAGTGTTTTCTTACGATAAAAATCATCAGCATAAGCAACAGTATCTCCAAATGTCTCTGCATGAATCCAGAGATTCTCTTCAGCCCATCCCATGAATTTAGAAAATATTTCAGGCGTCAAACAGGTGTACATTGTTTTGCCTTCTGTATAGTCATAGATAAGGAAGTTATTATGTTTCTCAACATTGGTGGGCATACAACCAGGATTTAATAAGGCACGATTATATCTAAGAGTTGATAATTTTTCATTTGTTGTATACTTAATAATCTTACCATTATCACAATAAAATAATTCATCGGGCTTCGGAAAACTTATCTCGGGCAGACCTTCACTCAACGTTTGCCATTTTTCATATGTACCGAAATCTTGCCATTCTTCAACTGTATATGCTTTTAAATTAAGCGCAGGTTTGAATCCTTCATACGTTTCTTTTGCATTAGCATCAATCAGGTACTGAATATATTCCTTATCCTTGACATACATGAGACCAATGAATGCATCAACCGCACTAGCCGATTTTACTTTGTTCTTGATATCAACTATATCGTTTCCGTTTCTTTGAGCCCAACAATAATCCTGTGATACACTACTATCAACAGGATGCACAGCAATCCAATTATGATCTAGCTTATCTTCGAAATTAAATTCAAATAATGTGTCGCATGTAATCCATAAAAAACTACCTGGTAGATGATCTGAACAGTACCTAATTGTGGTGGCAGGACCTGTATTACCTTCGTCGAATTCTGGAATATCCACGTAAACGATATTTTTCTCAGAATGCACATTTGAGACGTAATCTTTAACCTGTTGCCCCATGTTGCCACACGCAATAACAAATCTTGTATTAGAGCTAAATTTGCCCATAATGTGACTAATTAGTGGCTTGTTATCGTACGGTATAAGACTCTTGTTTACCATGCGCGAGAACGGTCCCATACGTCGGCCGTAACCAGCTGCAAGTATAAGGACTGTTAGATTATTTAAATGATTCATATATTTTCTTTGCAAATTCTTTATGAGATATCACGCCGGGGTGATATCCGTCTGATCCGAAATCCGATACTACGAAAGATAGAAAATCGTCATATGAATAGTCTGACCAGTTTATATTTTTATTAGACACCCAGTTTTCTATCTTCCCCATTCGATATTCTATTCCAACACTCTTTAATAATAGAGTGGCATGATTGATATATTCTCTACTTCTAAATTCTAGATCGTGCATAGAATGCACTTTAAAAAAAGTATCATCTTTATCGATATGTAATAGAACCGATGTTCTTATACACCCGGTGGCTTCATGATAGTCGAATAGAATTTCTCTGTTAGCATATGACCAGCATATTACACATAGGTCACCTGGTAAGAATTTAAAATTCATTATATTTAATAAGATCTCATGATTGGAGTTACCACCGGATGCCTTATTAATTATTTCAGGAATATTTAGATATTCTGCAAGATGATTTGACCAGGCAAGATTACTAAGTATACCTTGCTCACCGGGTTCGGGTTCCCATCCAGGAAGAAATTGGCCAACAGTATGACTACACCCGAATACTACTAATCTATTGAAGATGGTAGAATTATTTGTGTTCTGCATCGATTCTACCATTCTGCCTATTTGTATCATCTAATAGTCGCATGACATCATCTAATTCTGCTGTACTTGTTTCCATGAAGGTTAGATCTGTGGTTGCTACCACTCTATGTAAGTGGCCAGGCGATATATCGAAAATTACATCTGGGGATAAAGGTACCGATCTCAAACTATCAATGTGATCTTTTATTTCTTCTGCTGACATATTTCCATTAACATATAAATCTACATTAAAGAACTTATCTGATAGAAGAAGTATGCCTGTACCGCTTATAACATAGCTTGTTTCATATTTGTGCTTATGAACTTGAAGGCTTGTTTGGTTACCTGCATTGAATAATATCTTTTTATTTGCGTATGGTGTTCTTACACCATCTGCAATCCATAATTCGTGACCCCACGGTTTTTTTACGAATTTCGGTTGAATGAGTTGTATAATTGTCATGATGTATCTCCGTACTATTTATATGTATATTTAATCTGTATTTCGTAAATGTGTTACAGAAATATGGTTGTTGAATTGATATTTTCTAAGATATCTTTCTTAATCTCATTTGAGAATGGTCCAGCTTGAAGTAATACAATAGGATTCTTTATACCCCTAAGCACCTTAGGAGATTCTGCATAGAGTGTAGTTCCGTATAGTCTTTTACCTTGTTTTGATACATCGTTATCTAACAAGGATACTATCTTCGTAATATCTAATCCAAAATTTATTAAATATTGGGAAAATACATGAGCGCCAAATTGGTAGACAGGACTATTTGATATAGAAATTTGCTGATTAAGTTTATCAACAAGAGCTGTATAATGATCTATATATTCTGAAAATAATATTTTATTCGTTTCATAGATGCCGACGGGCATCTGTATAGGTGTAACTGTTGTATCTTTAATTACAGAATAGAATATGCTATGATCTTCTGTGTAGTAGGTTTTATCTACTATTCTAAATTTATATTTCGCTAATAAGAATTCTGCATGTTCATCACCGAGATAGAATGTATGTTCAAAGTTCATGAAGTTTAGATACTTTCTTTCTAACATTCCTTTCATGTTTGGGATAGAGAATACTAACTTCTTACCATCATCTATCAGTGTTGATAGCAAGGATATAAATTCATCGGGATTATACATATGCTCAAATACATGAGAATGAACAACAGTATCGAAATACTTATTAAACTTAAAGTCCCTGTCAAAATATCCTTTGATAAACGTAGCCGTGCAATTTTCAGTTGGCGAAGGATTAGGTTCTAAGATTGTCCAGGGAATCTTATCATATGTATATTCTTTTGATAGAATACCGTGGGCACCTCCTATTTCAAATATAGCCTGTGGCTTTTGTTTACTCAGGAATAATGCTAACTCTGAATGATGATCTTTCCATACCTTTCCTGTGGTACCAGAGTTATGTTCATGCTGGTAAACAATATCTAATGGTAGTACCGGATTAACCTGTAGCATACCATCAATCTTATTGATATAGATATTCATATCTGCTCTTAAATCGTCGTCGATGCTCTTTTCAGTAGTTCCCATAAAAACCGGAAAATCTTTAAAGGTATATAGATGTTCAATTTCAGGTTGCTGGTTAGAATCTATATTAATTATTCTAGGAATTTTTTTTATATCCACGAATTTTCCTTTAGTTTAGTTAAAACAGAATCAAATACAACACGTTGCCCGACAGCAGAAGTATGCAGACTTGGTAGATCGTCCGGATAATTATTACTTAATTCTCCCCACGAGACATATACTAGATTAGTTGGATCCATAAATTTGCTATATTCTTTAACATCATCTATTAGCATTAGGTGTCTTATCCCAGCCCTTTTCAGTAACTGATGTGCCATTGTTAGAACACCTATACATTGTATACGATCTATTCTTGGATCATGTATGCTTGCAGCAAAATCGTATAATATCTTTGTTCTTTCTTTAGGTTCATCTTTGAATCTTCTGTAATACCCTGATTCTCTATTCTTAGACGCAAAATTCTCCCAATAATCGATTACACCCATATAATTTTCAGTAAACATTTCACCTGTATATTCTGGATCATCCTTCATCGGATTGTCTAGTAGGGTGATATAACTGGCCGGGCCATACGGAGGATACTGATGATAATTTACGACAGTATTTGTTATTTCTGCATTCTTATGTTCAAAGTCGACTGGAAACCAATTTACTCTATCATAGCTTGTATTTGATACTAGGACTAAATCTGTTTTATTTTTTAATTTATCTACAGCATATTTTGCCTGCAGATATATACTAAAATTGGTACTAGAACCTTTTGCCAAATTAATTACGGGTTTATTTAGTTCTTTACCTAATAATGCACCATACGGTTCGTTCTTTAAATCGCGACACCCTATTCCGACATTAAAACTATCACCACAAACTACTATTGCTTTTTCCATATTTTGTTATCCCATTTATTTTTTTCTTCTGCTAAATCATTAATGCTATACCCGTGTCTTAATTGACCATTTTCAAACATATGATCAGTCGTATCGTCTCTTAATACTATGTTCTGTATTACATCAATGAGTTTATTATCTAATTTTATTTTCTTATCTATCAGGAATTGACCGAATAGACTATGTATTTCTGTATAACTATGTTCCACCGCATATTCGTACAATGTACTTAAGACACCAAATGTTTGCATGTTGCAATACAGGAATAGATCACTAGCGTGCGGACTACCATTCTTTGTGTATATAAATGATGTAGAAGATATATAATTATCTTCTAGTATTATATCATCTAATTTGGATACGGGCTGAACAAATTGTGTATATAGATCGGGCCGTATAAGTAATATCTTATCGTAATTCTCTAATTGATAAGATTGAATTAGATGATATGCGTATCTCCACTTCCATATCATCTCTATGGTAGGATGAAGATATAATTTAGGATGAGACTCTTTTATTTCATCTGCCGTACATATATTAATAGATTTAAATTCGACAGAAGAATTATTAAGGTTATATGCTAAAGAATCTACGGCATATCCTACTAATTCTCTGCCTTGCGACTTATAGATACCTCTATCTATTACCAAATGGAAATCACCCGGGAGACTTCTCCAGCTACTAGATGCATTAATCATATTACGCATCACACCCGATACTATTATAGCGGTTGACATCTTGTTATAAATTCGTACATTATGTTAGCTACAGCTACATGGCAGATTGGATTAAAATGCCAATCTCCGCCCGGATACTTATTTCTTGTAGGATCTTGCCAATATTCCATATGTTGATCCATCCAGTCTTTCCAGTTATAAAATCCGTCTGCCGGTATTAAGTTTTTAACTTCACCGACATATCTTGTGGGTTCTACTGCCCATGTATATACCTTATATCCTAGATATTGTAAGGTTTTAATTTTATGACACCATCTAGATTCATTATATAAGGTTATTTCATCCCATGATTTAAATCTATCTACAAGATTGTGTTGACATGCGGGATCGATAAATTCTTCAATGGTTGATCTACTAAAATAGCTAGGAGAAATAATAATAATATCATCCTTTGACCAACTTATTATATCTTCATCTATTCGATCATTTATGTAATTCCACCCTCGGCCAGCGCAGCTCTTAGAGATACAATTTATCCCTAATCTCTCTGCTAAATGTGTCCCCCAGAAATCTACTCCATGGAAATCTCGAGTAAGATCTTCATTGATGGTTGCGATTCCGTCTGGCACTAATCCAAAAGGTTCACTGAAACTACATCCGTATACGTATAAATTGTTCATGGTTTATAATATAATGCATCTATGTCGAAACATGTATCATACTCTTCTACTGGGTGATAACCATATGTTTCTGGTCTGTAAATAGTATATCCCCTCGCTTTCATATTTTTTATATTAACCCTAGAATGCTTTAGGTATTCAAAAAATCTCATATCTAATAATGTATTATCATAGAAAAATAAAGATGCACGACTCATTATTTTAGGAGATGCTATCCAATATAATTCATCTATCCTAATTACTTCGTTGTCGACAACTTCGCAATTATCGGAATAGAAAGAGTTCTTATCTTCTATAAAGTTAACGATCTCTGTATTTAGTCTCCGGGCTGGCGGAAAAATAGTATCTAATCTAAGTCTAATACACACATCGTAGTCAATGCCTGTAGCTATTTCGTAGTCTGTCATTAATCTTATACTTTTATAGAATGAATAATACAGTGGTGATATTCCGTGCTTAAGACCGCCAGCAAGTTCTTTTTCGATCTCGTAAGATTTTATATTGTATATCTTAGAAAGATATTCTAGATGTTTATCAGTTATTGTTTCTTGAATAACGATATTCTGTCCTAGATGTTGTTTTTCATCTAGCCAAGGTCGATATCCGTCTGTATCCCATGTATGAACAAAGACATCTATATCAGGTAATAATTCACCGAAGTATCTTTTTAGGTTCACAGACGAAGCATAAGGCGCCCTAAAGTGTCCGCTAAAGCATACAGCAATCTTCATTGATATAGTCCTTTACCACAGGGACCTACCCATTCTTTAATTATCGAATCATATGACTTACCCTGACTATGCAAATACTTCTGATAATACCTGTACACGATAAACTCTTTAGAAGCTATGTCGCATGGAAGAATATTATTCTCTATTAGATATCGATAATGTAATTCTTGAGTATCTGTGGTATCGAAAAAAGAAGGGTCCCAATTAATAAAATTAGTAGAAATATCTATAATATCTGATCTACCTGTGAAACATATATTCTCAAATAGATTAATTGGTGTTTTATCCCATCGTAATCCGTATATATGATTAGAGTTTAAATCCATAGATTTTAGATCATCACCGAGGTGTTTATCTGAACTGAAGATTAAATCTGGCCGCGTAGCGATTACAACATCATAGGTAAAATTATTCTCTCGTTCGTATTCTTGTTTTAACGCATTTACTTCATGCATACTGTAATACAAGGCGGGTGGTCCAGGCCTTGTCAGAGATTGAATATATGTTTCTTGATTATCTATTTTAAACTTTTTAGGTTTATATATGTCTAGAAATTTATCTATTTTACCTACAGGCATCGTAAGATGAGCCGATATCATATTTCCTACAGATGGTTCGGTAACATCAAAGATATTAGGTAACATCAGATTTTCATTTAATTCACAGTAAGAAATAGTTTCTTTATCCCATGTATGTATAAAGAAATCTATATCAGGTAATAAATCACCTAAGTAATTTAATATATTAGGTGCAGCGTCGATACCGGTTCTTATCTGGGCACTAAGGCATACAGCAATCTTCATCAGTGTAGTATCCTAAAAAGTTTTCGATCAATTTCGTGACATGCGTCAAACTCAGTTAAGGGATCCAACATTAGTGCTTCTGTTCTATAGATGGTATAAGGCCCTCCTACCATGTCTTTAACCTGTATATTAGATAGTTTTATATAATCGAAAAAATGCATATTCAACAACATATTATCGAAAAAATATAGACTTAGTCTTCTCATTATATCAGGAGATGATAGCCAGAATATATCATCTATCATAATAGGTTTACAATACTTCAAAGTACAATTATCAGAGTAGAAAGACTTTTTATCCAGTACAAAACGGATGACTTCTTCTGCTAAATGTCTCTTCTTAGGAAAAATAATATCGGGTCTAAGTTTAATACATACATCGTACTTTGTTCCAGTTGCTATTTCATAGTCTGTCATTAATCTTACACTGTTATAAAATGAATAGAACCGGGGCGTTGCTGGTGAGTTAAATCTCTCTATAATTAACTCATTATTATCTATTTCAAATCCCTTGACATTATACACCTTAGAGAGTTCCTGTAATTCTCGGCTGGTTACTTCTATAGGTGGCCGATTGTGATCCTCTATGTCTAGGTTGGTTTCGTACACCGCATCCACACTTAGATCCCATGTATGTATAAACACATCTATACAAGGTGATAGTTCACCGAAGTATCTTATTAAATTAGGTGCTGCCGCAAGAGCTGTCCTAAGATGGCCGTTGAAGCATATAGCTATTTTCACTGAACTATACCTCTTTGTTTTAATTGAGTTAGAATATATTCTGCCCATAAATCATGTGCTAATGCTAGTGGATGTTTATCCGGGCCGCGTGGAAAGGCGTTCCGGTGAACAAATGAGTGCATCGAACCTCTATTATGATGCATCATATTAGGATGACTATTTTGCCATGCTAATTCCTTCTTGAAAACTTCGTCTACATTTAATATGTACTTTCCGCTACCTGCTTCCCACCAGGCAGTTAATGCATTGAAGAACAGGTACTTTATATTAAGACTCGATAGCAGACTCGATAGCAGATATATTTGTTGAAAATATTGGTATAATTGTGCGTATTCAGTATCAATACTTGTTATGTAATTTTTCTGAAACTGATCTATACTATTTGCAAAGTCTTTATCTTTCGAAAATTCTCTGTGTATTGATTTGCTAAACTGAGTGCTAGAATTAAACTGGACCCAGTCTGCATATCCTTGTCCATTATCTAAATATAATTCCTGCCTATCAGATATTGTCCAACCGATAACAAGAAGAAGATTTTCTCTAGCAGGAATAGGATAGTTTTTAATAAATTCACATGTCTGTCTTAATATTCTAGAATTACTGCCGCCACCAACTGATTGATCTATTAAGGTAGGTATAGCAAGTTTCTCTGATAATTTTCCTGGCCAATTAAATTTACACCAGTAATCATTGACATGACCTGCAGGTTTATTATTTTTATCTATTAGAACCCACTTATCCACTGGACTATGTCTTAGTTCATGTTCTATTAAGTAATCCTGATATGCCATGTCGCACTCTAATTCATTACCTGATGTCCAGCTGCACCCGTTTGTATACAAGGTATCGATCATATTATATTATTGTCTCTTATATAAGTTGCTAATTCCTGTGCCCATGCCTTGTGTGCTTCCGGACTAGGATGCCATCCTGTAAATACAGGATTTATATTTCTATCAGGATTTTCTATAAATGACTTGAATGTGTTATTAGGTATATCTTTCTTATAAAATCTAATAGGATCCACTGTATCCCACAATGCCTTATAATCTAGTACGGCATTATATTTTGTCAAACCGTCTCTTGTAGAGTTGAAATGATACGGGTGCTTCATTGTTTCTTTTATAGAATCAAGTTCTGCAGCGATATCTAAATCTTTCCAATCGGATATTGTTTTCTTTGGTGTTTGATAAAAACTGTTGAAACACATCCATTTTATGTTATGTGCCTTACAAAAATTCTGAAGATATATAACATTACGCACATATCTCGGTATATACTCTTCAGCATTCCAGAGATAGGTTACATATGTTTTCCAAATTTCTTCTTGTGCAGGAACATCAAAATTAGGAACCTGTGGCCATAGTCTAAACGGTCGAGATAGATTATCGTCTTTATACCAGAATGAATTTCGCTCTGGACTACTCCATCCTATAACTACTAATAGATTATCAGTGGATATACCTCTTGCTATATAAGTATTAGTTATAAAATCAACTGTCCGATTTAAAATGGTTGCATTATCATCTGCTGGCCAGGATAGATTAATTACTTCTGCATCTAATAGATTAGATAGATGCGTAGGAAATATTTTTGGTATGCGATACCAATCATTCTCTGGTAGAAAATCATAGGCACCCGGGTGTGTATCAGCTGAATATTTCTTAGCTAATTCCGGGTCTGCAATCTCACAACCGAATACCCAACTATCTCCATCGCAGATGATCTGCAACCTAGATGTACCAATCAAACCATTTTTTTCTAATTTCGTCATAATCTTTAATTCCATCTAAGTTTAATTCAGCGGCAGTCGACCTAACTATTGCGTAGTCAAAGGTATGATGTCGTTCTGGATGTATTCCTAACCTTATCATATGATTATATAATAAACATCCGGGTCCGTAGTACATTGAAGGATCTACATCATTGGTTTCTAATCCCTTTTGTAATTTCTCTGGTGAATGCAGTATTTTATACGTATGATATAAATCAGCCACTAAATCCATAGTAGGACTATCACCATAAAACACGACATCATCGAAGTTGTTATAATTAAATTCTAATGGCATTAAACTAACATGTGGAGAATAACACATTTTGGTAGTCATTAGATCTAATGGAATTTTATGTCTCGGATTATAAACAGTATCGAACCTGCTTTTAACAACCATATCATATTGAAAATTATTTTCTAATTCGTACTCTCTTTTTAGCATTACGCTTCTTGCATGACTATAGAACATAGAATCCCATGCTCTTTTAAACCTAGGCTGCTCCCACGGTTCTTGAATCATTCCCTTAGGATTATATGCCGCATATACATCACTCTTATCACTATGTGGTTCAATCTTAAAATGTACATGTTCCATCTTATAATATCGCCATGTATTAGTATCCCACGTATGTATAAAGTAATCTGTCGTAATAGGCAGATTTTGATTTCCATTTATATATCTTTGAGATTCTGGAAACTCGAAAAATTGCTTTATATTCGCCACCGCTGTTCTCCAGTGTCTAAGTTCTCCACTAAGACACACAGCAATCCGAAACGTGTTTGATCTCGGGAAGAGATCTTCTAAGTTAGATGAGTTCATGATTACCTAATCCTCCTGTGAGTCCAGCTTCAATTTTTTTATCTAGATAACTCGCTTCTCTAAATATTTTCGGATCTACTAATATAGGACTTATAGTCATATTCAACATTTTTGCATAGAAATAAAGAGTATGTTCGGTACCGACAGATGAATGAGGGAAACTCTTCTTTCCAATAACAGGATACCATCTATAGAAATCACATATTCTATCAAATGTTACGCTGTCGGAATACCAAAAAACATCTCCCAATCTTACATAAGGAAATGTGTGTTCATCATGAGAAGTATGACACGAATAAAGAGTATTATATTCTGGCATCTCAAGATCGTGTCCTAGAAGACATCCTAATTGACCTTCATCGAAGAAAAGATCATATCTCATACGTAAACACATATCATACTTAAATCCGTGTTCAAATTCATATTTTTTCTTAAGGTGGGCACTACGCATTATAGCATAGAATTGACTAGATGCCCACGGAATTACACTTGCACCGTGCTGCATGATTTGATTTCTATTTCTGTTTAGTGTCTGATAAACAGATGATAAACTAGCAGTTTCATTTTCAAATATAAAATCTTTCGGTTGCATTACATTCACTAGTCTCTTCTTCTCTTCTTCAGATATAGCAACACCTGTATAATGTAGAAAATTTACAGGTTTGTTGATCACAACTACGTGTGATGATGTATTAAAGTCCCATGCTTGACAAAAGATATCTACTTCTGCATTAAATTTCTCTTCTATTTTATGGAAGAGTAAATCCCATGTATCACTACACTTCTCCCAGGTACGTGGTTGCCCACTAAAACATATTGCTATTCTTTTCATAATATTTATTAATTTGTAAATGATTTAATTGAAATTGTATCTAATGGACTAATTCCAGCTTCGACGTGATAATCTCTATAGATATATAGTTCGTTATATTTAAACGGTCTAGAGAGTATGTTGTGTTCTTTAAGATATATACTATGGTGTGTTTGCCAATCAATATCTCTATATGAATTATTAATTTCTCTTTCGCGTATATAATCACATGCTATATCCATAGTATCTGAAGATGACATCCAACATATATCTTCTATAGACTCGGGACACTTATTCCATTGATCATTAACATAGAATACATCTGTTTTACGGTGATCGCATACATAGTGAACTTCATCTTCTAGTCTTAGACGAGAATTCATTACCATATCGGGTCTCATTTTTATTACTAATTTATATTTGAAATTGTTTGCATCTTCGTATTGCTTCTTGAGCATATTTGATTCGTATGCACTATGAAATAATGGGTGTTCACTATATCCAGCATAACTCAGTAAATCATGTTTTTTCTGCGTGTATTCTCCGAAACTATCTATCTGCATTTTTATTGGATGATATATTTCTTCCATTTTTATAAATTTTTCAGGATTTACAGGAAATGGCTTATCAGCCAAGTTTTTATCTCGTCCTTGCAGACCCCACTTAGAGATAGTTTCTGTATCCCATGTATGTATAAAGAAATCAACATCAGACAATAGATCTCCTACATACCGCAAGATACTCTGTGAAGCTATTACACCTGTTCGAATTTGTCCGCTAAAACATATCGCTATTCTATTACTCACTTTAAATCCTTTGTATCAAATGGACTAAATGCGCCATTAGCTGTTCTATAGATATACAGGTTGTTATTCTTCCATTTTACAGGAAATATATCATGTTTGTAAAGATAGTATCTAAGATGATCTTGCCAATCAATGACAGTCATGTCGCTTCGTGTTTCTCTTTCTAGACTAAAATCACATACAGTATTTATTGTAGATGATTTTGCTATCCAGCAGATATCCTCTACACTTCTCGGCAATTTCGCCATGAAGTCAGAAACATATAACCTATTTGGCTCGACATTGAGATACTCAAGTTCTTCTTGTAATGTGTGACCCGGATCAAAGAATATATCAAATCGTATACGTATGACAAGCCCATATTCGGAACTATTTTCTATTTCATATTCTGTCTTGTATGAATTTGACTCATATAGACTCTGAAACATCCCTGTGTGCAATACGGGTGGTAATCCAGATCGGTTAATTACTCTTTGATGATAGGATATCTCATACGCATTTATATTATCCACTACCATTTTGATAGGATTATATATTTCCTTTATCTTAATAAACTTATCTGCCTCAATGGGCAGATGTTCAACAAGGTCTGGTTCGGGAAACATACCTGTTTTCGGATCCCAAACTAGGCTGGTATCTGTATCCCATGTATGTATAAAGAAGTCCATTTTAGGTAATAGGTCACCGAAGAATCTCTTTAAGAACGGGGCAGTTTCTAGTCCCGTTCTTAATTGTCCGCTGAAACAGACTGCGATTCTCTCTTCTAAATTCATAGAGCCTTAGACCATTTACGATATTCTTCTTCCATCTCAGGGAATGTTTCTAAGAAATTTGTGCCTCGTCGACGATCGTGCTCATCAACAAATTTAATAAAGTCTTTCTGATTTTGATTAACTGCTTCTACGTCTTTTACCTTACAGACCAATTCGTAAATTCTCTTAAACTTGTCTGCCTCCCATTGATAGAAGCCTTTACTTGCAGTACCAAACCATAATGAATTCTCAATATGTTGATGAATAAAGGTTACCTGATCATATACAATTGGTAAGAATTTCTCAGGCATAACAAAAATTGCCTGATGAGTTGGATATCGTAGATATGGGACATCAAGAATAATCGGTGAATCTGGCCTATCGAATCTGCTAAAATCTAATTTGATTTGCAGAATATCCTTCATAAATTCTTTGTATGTGGTAACACTGAGCAGATTATAGGTACTCATAATCGTGAATGTACAGTTAGGTACTTCACTTAATACTTTTCTAATATTCGATAACCATTTATTGTAATCTAACCCATGTCGAATATACTCTGCCTGCTTACCATGTGCTTCTGCGCTGGTAAAAATATTGAGTTGTTTTACCTTCTTCTCTCCACAAATAATCTTAATTTTCTCAATAAATTTATCTAATAATCCGTCTGGTGGACACATATTAGTGTTTATAGAGAGACGTAAATTAGGATTAGGATTATCAATGACATAATCTAATACCTTAAATGTATCCTTTGTGAGCAACGGTTCACCACCGGTGATACGGAAATGCTCTAACTTAGTATAGATATCTGGCCACCATTTCCAGAATGCGTCGACATAAGGATTTTCATCTTTATGAGGAATAGGCATAGCATCACTCTGTCTTAGCCATTCAATATCGCCAAACTTCGTAGATGTAGGATATGGTCCAAATTTCTCAATTTCTTCCATCCATTTACTACTAACCTGTGGGGTGCAATAACTGCATTTAAAGTTACACACACTACTAAAAGATACCTCTAAGTAAGAAGGGACAACATCATTATCCCATGGCATCTCTTTAATTGCGTCGATGTGTGGAATCGCCCAGTCATCGGACGATTTATAAATTCTGTCGCTGAGGCCATCACCGGGACCGTCTTCTATTCTCCAGCAATAATCGCATTCGTTAGGACGAACACCCTCGAGCATCTTCTTTCTTTGCAACTTCTTAAAGTTTGTGTTATGTAATGCTGACGGATTTGCTAATAATTCATCTAATGGAATCTTATGTGTACGCGGGTGGTGACAACTATGCGTATGTCCTGTCTGGAGATGCAAAGTAACCTGCTGCCACTTTGCAGCGCAAAAGGACGGGCTTATTGCATTTAGTTGATCTCTAAAAGCGTGAATTGGGATAGTTAGTGTTTTCATGTGCGTCCTATTAACATATTGCGTGTGATTGTACCTACGGATGTTTCTATCTTTAGAGTATCCGAGAATAAGGTCTCAGATAACTGTGTTTGTTCTTTAAATTCATCAAAATCATTTAGTGTCTGTAGGACCACAATTGTATGTTTTGGTAATTTTTTTATCCATTTCTTTACATCTATGTTTTCGCAAGATAGACTTATAACAATCTGTTCCGTATAAGTGCGAGTATAAATGTCATTTATCTCTGTCTTCAAAAGCGGTATAACTTTAATGAGATGATTTAAGAATACTTCATACTTGGAATTCGTTTCTAGTAAAGTTATAGGTATATATTTGTAGAATCGTTGTAGCATTAAGCTCGAGACACCATACCCAGCACCCACTAGTACAGTTGTTTCATCCGAAACAATCCTTAACTGACCTAGCTGATTTAATGCCCATTCATATCTATAAATTTCATGTGATCTGAACATCTGTTGAAATTCTTCGTATGTAGGAGAATTTTCCGGGGGTAGTGACCACAATGCATTTGTATAATTTATAATAAACCAGGAATCTATCATTTTCTAACCTTTAAGTCTTTCCTATAATCATGTACCTAAAATACATCGGTGTCTCTAGTTCACCGGAGAACAAAACTTCTGCCAGTGCTGTTTGTGCCTCAAACTCTTCAATTCTTCGTACACAATTTATGTGATCTTCACCTTCGGTAAAATTATTCGATTGTAAGATCACAATAGTGCCTTTTGGTAACTTATCTAACCACCATCTAACATTTGGTATATGTTCACAGGCAGTATTTATTACGACCTGTTCCCTGTACTTATAATTATACATATCCTTGGTTATAGATAGTACATCTAGATCATATGTAATATTAGTTAGATATGTTTCACATCTGGGATCTATATCTAACATTGTTAGAGCAATGTATGGAAATTGTTTCTTTAACATTAATCCAAGTGTCCCATACCAAGCCCCGACAATAACAACAGATTCATCAGAGATAATGTTTAGTTGTTTGAGTTTATCAATGAGCCATTCCTTACTTAGGATCTGCCCCGAACTAAACATATCTCTAAATTCTTCATATGTAGGGGCATCTTTGGATTCCGTTGTATATAAGCCATTAGTATAGCGTATTAAGAATTGGGAGTCAATCATTTATTGTTAATCCTTCTAAGTTCATACAGTTCCTCTTCAGTAAACATCTTATTCATGCGTGGAACATTATATTGTGCTGCCTTATAGAACCTGCTCTGGGATTCGTCTAGTTCTGCAAGTTCCATACCGAGCCCTTTTCTTAGTTCTGTTCCTAAGTCAGTTATAGCGGTCCATAACTTCTGGTTATCCCATACATAGCCTGTCTTATAGCATTTCTCTGCATAGTGTGGGCCGGATCTTGTAGCAAACTTTGGCATAACTTCATCTGTGAAAAGATTATTAAGATAGTCAAAATCTCTTACGTTTACGTAATTCCATTCAGTTAGATTAGTCATTTGGCAACCAAGTCGCGTACCATACATAGACCATAATCCATTTTCTACATCAGCGCCGACGCTACACCATGTGATAAGACGTTTATAATTACCCCACCAGATCTTTTTCTTAAAATCATCAGGGTGTACTTTGCCACCCTGATCCAAGCTCATCTTAACGCCTTCTCTAAATCCTGCACGAAATGCTTGCCGTGGACTACCATTGGGATAGGTAGTGCTGTACTGATTTGCCATCTGCACATAGCTACCCTCCCAACAAAAATCTACTTGATTTCTTTCATCTTCACTCACAGCATTCTCATGAGTACGCATATCTAATACGTACTGTTTCGGCCAACATTTCAACCCACCATTACCATACTCTAATCCATTTACGAAGTTGACTGCTGCCCAACTAACTGCTTTTCCGGATAACTTCGGGTGATCAAAATCTAATTCCATATCGAAGAAATTCGGATCTACAATGTTATCAGCATCAACAGAAATAAATCTATCTGTCTCTGATAAGTTGGCGGCAGCTTTATGTGCAGCGTCTGACCCTTTTACACCATGTACTCGTTTGGCCCAGGGAACCTTACTTTCTAGGTCTGCCCAATTTTCTTCACAATTATCTTCATCATAACTGATAAAAATAACATCTAATTCATTTAACGATCTGAAAGCCATTTTATACCTCTTTTTTGTATACGTAACTGTTTCTTATTAGTCTCTTTGTATCCATAGCCGATTATGAGTTTCTTCGTATAAACACTTGTACTTGTATCAGTATAATCCCCTGTATAGTTGAAATACAACTTATCCACTCTAATAAGATCTATTGGCGTGAAGGTAAAAGAGAATAATAAATGATATGGATTATTCTTCTTTGTTAGATATACCACTGACGGCCCGCTAGTAAAAAAAGTAGCAATACTTTCTTGTTGTTCTTCGGAACATTCGTTTTTGATATATAATTCCTTAAAATCTTTATTAATTTCCACTGATATAACACTATCGTCTGTGATATTTGTTATGGTAAGAATAGTTTCATGACGTTTAACATCATCTACTTTAGTTAAATATGAATCTAATGTTCTTGTATAGGTTACATTAGTTTGTTTCTTAACAATCTTATAGGTTGTGCCAGAAACTTTGTCAATTTGTTTTACTTGATAATCAAATGTACTACTCTGTGCTGTTAAAAACATTTCTACTTCGGCCAATGGAAAAGTCGCTGATGAAAAGTTAATAGAAAAGTTTTCATCCAATATCGGTGTGATTGCCTTGATATCTCCATTCTTATCATAGAAGACATACATTAAAACTAAGGTATTCATATGTCGAGCCTCTTTTCTAAGATATCAATCATTTCATCTGTTAACCATGATTTAGTTTGATAATGAAACGGTAATGTCTGCTGATAATTGCCTACCTTAAATGTCCCGTCTTCGGCAAAATACGTAGGAAAATGTTGTGTCCAATCGTCTGTTAAGAATTTTTCATCAACATTCTGTAAAAATGATTTCATGTGTACAAATGACGGCACAAGATCTGAATTACCGAAACATTCCTTTTCTATTCCTAATATTTTAATTGCTAATGCGTAAGCAACATCACCTGATAGATATTTTGGACGAGTTTCGTCCATATAATTATAGAAGAATCTTTCCCAATTTTCAAAAATTAATTCTACCATTTTAAATAATTCCGCCGCAATTTCTGATTTCTTAAAATACATAAATGCTGTATGTACATTCGGTAATTCATTTGAAACAAATGACTGTCTATATCTATTTGATGTGATTACTTCGCCGCGAAATGTTCTAGGTTTATCTGTAATCCATATGTCTTTCTTAGATAGAGTATCCCACCAATGGCTGATATCAGTCGGAAATAACATATCAGCATCCAAAATAATTGTTTCATCAAAAGGAGACATGTAATAATATTTCCATTTATTCTCAATTTTCCACTTAGAATACTCAGCCTGATCTGTCCACGGTATATCTATTACGTGATCAAAAACTTCGAGATACTTATCTGGAAGATTGACGTCAGTAGTGGCTAATGCCACATTACTTTCGGTACTTTGAGAATTTCTAATACTTAATGCTAGTGCATATGCTAATCTAGTATAATTATCCTTCTTTGTACTTTGAGAGAGAATTAAGTAGCCTCTTGACATGTGATTTCCTTATATAATTCGATTATACGATCTATGTGGCGACTTATTGCCCATTTATTCATAATATGGACATCTGTATCTTTTAATCTTGTTAAAATATATGTTCCTGATTGTTTAACTTTTTCAGTATAGAGAGTAATATCATTTATATCATTAATACAATAAATATCATCTCTATCCCAGGACATTAACAATCCTACAATAGGTAATTCACTTATGATAGGTTCTTCGCTGTTGAATCCGTTTAGCATATGTATTGCTATACTAAATGCTGTATCATTTCTAAACATGCTGCTCGAAAAACAGTATAGATCTCTATAATATCCGTAATTTAGTTGAATATCTTCTACCAGAGAAAACAGATGTCTGGCAAGATCGGATCTTCTAAAATAAATCACAGTTGCCCAATAAAGAGTAATACTTAGTTCATCTACATTTTGTGTATATGGTTTCGCATCAAGAGGTGAAAATATTTTATGATTAATCATTACATCGTATTTACTGTCCCAACATTTACTTAGAGCTGAACTCATAATTAGATAATCACTATCAATAAGTAGAGTCTCATCATACGGTGATAACTCATAGGCTGCACCGTGACCGCAATTATAAAACTGTAGAGATTTTGTAGAATATGACGTATCAGAAAAATTTCGTGTATTTTTAAACATCCAGTCTCTATTTACTTCAATGATGTTATCGAAACAACTATCTACAAAATCTTTACCTAAAGCTGACTTACCCCAATCTGCAGTGCCTGAATCAGTTATCAGCGTAACAGGTACATTAAGATTTTTCTTAACCATTAACGCATTAGCACAAGCAATTTTGAAATAATCAATTTCAGTATTGTTGTGTGCGAACATTAATACTCCGCGGCTCATTCTTCAACCTTTACACCGATAATAGATTTAACATTTCTTAATTTTCTAATGGACTGATACTCTCTTAGGTAATCATCTGTTACTTCAAAATATCTTCGTGTTATATCTTTAGAAAAACTAGCAATATCTTCAATTTTAACAGGAGTATTATCAATGTCTAATATATTTGCTTCAGTTACTCCAGTGCGTACTAGATAATCTAAGAAACAAATTAGTTCTTGATTAACAGTAAAATTGCCTCCGTTCTTAGCAAACATTAGAAGCCCCTCGGCTTTAACTTTTACTTTGTGGAGTTGGTTGTTGAGAGTTTGTCTATAGTTAGCAAACTCTAGTGCTTGTTGTAATCTTTCTTCCATGGAAAACCTCCGTTTGCTCTATTTATCTATAGTGTTAACGGAGGCTTGTAGGATGTGATCTATTATTTAGGTAGCAACAAATCCTAGACTTGCAAGTACAGGTGCAGTTGTAGGAACCGCACCTGCAGAATTTCTGTATGCTGGTGTCATTGTAGTTCCTGTCTTTGCAGCAAAAAGTGTTCCCGAATCTGCCTGGAAGAAGACTACCTGGAATGTAATTACCGTAGTACCTGCTGATCCGGCGGCAGCACCTAATTTAGCATTTACTTGGATATAACTTCCAGAATATGGTGAAAGAGCATATGTTTGCGTATATATTGTTTGATATGCTGATGTTAACGGATTTGTAGTTCCTGTGTTCCAGAATCCTCCGATAGATCCAGGAGTCCCGGTATTTGGTGTTGTGGCACCATAATTAAACACTAAAGGACTCATACTGGTTAACATTCCGTTCCATTCGGCATCATCACCAGATACACCTGGGTGAGCACCAGAGATATAAATTGCGCCGCCGGCATTGAAGAAATATCTAGCATGATCCCAGTCACTAAAAGTTGCTGTGAATGTATATGTTAACGTATGTGTCCAAGAAGGTGCTGCAAAAGGTGTTGATGGCATATTTACGACAGAAGTCTGACCTGCATACAAATTAAATCTATTTGTGATAAGAGTATTAAGTAATGTCGTAAGTGCGCCAGCTGGACTATTATATGCTGTAATAGCACTACCGGCAACAGGTAGAGTAGTAGATCCAGTCACTGGCGCAGGCCATCCTGGTCCGACTCCAGGTAATGGCGGTACAACAGTAGTGCCTTGGTGATTTCCACATTTCGATATATCAGAAAATAATGCCGCCCATTCAGCCGCTTGTACTTTTGCGCCGCTTGCTATGGAGGTGGATAAGGCAGTTTGACCATACCCATAAGATGCGCTTGTATATGAAGTTGTGCCCGCATTTGTATCTGCATAAATGCTATTCGCGATAGCTGAAAATGCATTATATGTTGAAGCCTGTATTGTGCCGTATTGTTGGTAGGTCATTTATCTTTCCACCTTAAGAATAGATTGCTGGGAAGATCTGATTCCATGCACCACCGGCATAAATCGATATAACCGAACCGACAACCATCATATCACCATTTAGTGCCACTTGTGGTAAGACAGGTAAGGCAGTAAATATCACAGGCACGTGTAATCCACCTTCTGCTGTGATTGATCCATCTACCGTTAGGTCACTAGTAATATTTTCAGTTCCGTTAACTTGTAAATTTCCATTAATTGTAGAATTACCTGTAGCGTCTAATGTAACAATTTGTTGCCAGTTTGCTATTCCACCTGATGTGGCACCAGTTGTTCTCACATATAAAGCACCAAGAGTTTTATTAAACCATAGCTGACCTTGTAATGCTGTTGCATCACTAGGAAAGAATCCTGTAGAACTTGCGAAATTTTCTACCATTTGCAAGAAATTTTGTGCAATAGGTGCACCGTAGTCAATTGTATTTCTACCAACTAATTGTGTACCTTGACCTAACCCTGTAGTTCCACCGGATTGATTGTAATATGCAAGATCGATTGCATTATCGGGGACCGTTACTGCGGTACCATCTGATTTATGAATTGTATATGCCATATACTTAAAATTCCTTTGTTTTGTTATTTATCACTTATGCACCCATTTGTATTCTAAGGGTATATACGATTTCAAGTGATCTATTAGCAGATTTCTGTATTGGGTGAAAGATAACGTGAGTAAGCATTAATTTAGACTTCGCACCGGGCGTAGTTGAAAAATTAGGAGTCTGTGTAATAAAATTATCAACATCAGATATATTTTGGGTAAACCCGCCAACAAATAAGTTATTAGAACCTGCAAATAATCCAATCTCATTAAATACAAGTTGGTTTGCTGTGAAGTCTGTTGCGGCACCACTGTTAACTATAGAACTATTTCCTACAAATGTAGAATTATCTAAAGCAGTCTGCTGAATAATAGTAGAAGCAGTAATTCCTACCGGTGGTTCACTATAACCGATTGTAACATCCACGATAATATCTTCGTAATTTGTTGCATAATTTTCAGCTGAAATATATGCTCTTGATAGTTGATCATAACTCGGTGTGTCTGTTGAATCGTTTGATAGTTTTTTTACATAGATTGTATTATATAAATTAGCCGTAGGATTCTTAATTAGACTCCCTGTACCACCTAAAGATGGTTTATATGATATAGTTCCGGTCGTCCCAATGTATGCACCACCATTACCAAACCCCATATAGTACAAGAAACTATCAGAATTACCAATTAATGCGTGTGCCAGCGCAGCCGACATATTTCCATAAAGGACGTCGTTATGTGTATCTACTAGTACTTCTTTAGTATCTTTGTCTATAATCTTAACGAAACCCTGGATGGAAGCACGAAAAATATCTTGCATCTTAACCCCTTTTATTTACTAGCACTTCACCAGTATCTTTATCTTTTATTATCAAATGACATTGAACGTCCATGTGCGCTGTATCAACGATACCGCTATCTTTTTTAGGTTCAGGTGCCTGCTCTCTATCATTACTTTCATTATTTATCATCATTATTATCTACTTAGTTTATTAAGGTATACTCACGCCCTGTTCTTGTTTTAAGAACACGGCTTCCGGTGTCTGTGCGTACCATAGTCCACCTATCGGAACGGATGTAATATTATCGGACCCATTTGGTGTAGTGTCGTATGCATTCCACACATCAACATCAGAGGTTGTTGGCATGTAATTGCTTCTCTCAACCCATACTGGATTCGGCACTAAGACTAACGGATCTGCTAGACTAGGAATCAAAACTGTATGTTCTGTTGCTGATGTACCCATTGTCCCTCTCTGTATCAGTTTGAGTTCCCACGTATTTGTTGCAACTAATTCTTTTACTCTATATTCAATTCTTTCACCACCTATCCATATGGTGCCGTGATCTGCGCCCGGATCCGGTAGTACATGATTAATATCTAGCACTGTAATAACTTCTATATTTTCATTAGGTTCTTGTGGTGCCAATAAATCATATACCAATGTTGCTGAGTCTATTTCTGCATTTCTATAGAAATTGGCACCATCTCTATCATTTGAATTTTCCTTAGAGCTAATTGTATTAGGTAATATTTCTAGTACCAACACCGGGTCCCACGGTATACTTGCTGATCCGCCAGCATCTACAAGTGCTTGAGCTATAGGGTTTGCGATAGAATCCCAGGTATCTCCCCATCCTACATATGCTGTCGGTATACCAGTTGATATATCGGCAGGTAATCTTGTATCAACATTAATAACTAGATCATCTGTCGCGAAACCTCTTGCAATTTCATCTTTATGAGTGCCTGAATTCATTGTTAATAGTTGACCACCATCAAACCATACAAGTGCAACTGGCGTAGGTGAAGTTCCTGGATCATTATAGAAATAAACAGTAAATGTTGTATTATCGTTATCCCCGACATAATAATCTTGCCCATATAGTAGAACAGTCGTACCTATCTGAATTCCAACTATATTATACGGTGTGACAATATTTTGTGGATTACTTAAATTTATATCATTGAAGTTAAATGTATAAGGAAATAATGCCGAATACCCTACCTTACTTGAATCGTAGAAAGTTAATGGTACGGTATATACATCTTCTCTTGAAACAAATTGATCTATGTTGTCAATAAATGTTTGTGCATCTAAAATATAAGATGGTGTATCATAAGATAAACCAGGATAATCTGGGCCAATTTGCAATTGGATATTCCATTTGTGACTATCTATTGCCGTACCAGCTGCAATATCAGTAGTAAGATATGTGCTGGTGTAGTCTCTAATCTGAGTATGATATGGTTTAGAATCAGTAATAAATTGCAGGATATTAGTAATCTGATCAGGGACATATAATTGAGTTTGTGTCAATGGTATGTTATTTTCCTTAACATAGATATAAGATGATTTAAATAACCAGTTTGGATTTTTCTGCTCACTCATTACATAATTCATCATAGAGAAGAATAGTTCATTCTGATCTACAATAAATGCGTCAACCATTACCTCTAATCTGAATGCATTTAATAATGCTCTAAGTTCCGTTGAAAGACTATATACACCGGTAGTTGTATATATTGAATTCATTAAATTAATAGCACTACTTTCAATACCGACAAGCGTTAGGCTAAGTACAGGAATATTGGGATTAAGTTGAGAAACTGCATATAGTGCCCAACGTCCATCAGTTGTGCCATTAGATACTTCAACAATATCTTCTACTTTAAGTAATCCAGCTGTCAATGCATCCTTAGCATTCTGTAAAGTTTGGAATACAATATTCGGTGTTACATTCTCGTAACCAACCGCATACCAGTCGGTATATGTCCAATATATACCATAGTAAATATCAGTAGATGTTGTTAAGTTCCAGGTAGGTATCGATGCACCCCATCCCGGATTATTATCACGTATAGGTATATACACAAGTAATTGATTTGCAGCCTGTGTGAATATTTGTCTTGCTGAAGGTAAGTTTACAAACATTCCCTGACGTGGTCTATAATCGATGCCGTATTTTTCACCTTCGCTTAACTTTGGATCAGGTACTGGTAAAATTACACCATAGTCTGCATTATCCCAGAAAGATGTATCCCAACCGGCACTATCCCACGGTAATGAAGTCCATGTAGGAATTCCATCTATAGATTCACCCGTTGCCGGTAATAATGCCGAGTATCCGCATAAACTATCAACCATCTTGTTCCAGAATTGATCTGTTATAATAGATGCAGGGTCACCTTCTCTAAAGAATGCCCACTGGGTATGCTTCTGATCGTTTCTCTCTGCAAGTCTGTATTGTATCTGTACATTATCACCCTGATATGAGAGGATATTTTGTACATTATAAAATATATACGAATTGTTTGTAGATGTTTGTTGAATTGGACAGAAGAATGCAAAACCTTGACTCATTGGAGATTGCAACATAAGAGCAACGTCTTGCGCTGCCATTGTTCTATTTTCGATATTTGGTTTATCGGTTGTGTTCAAGACCCAGAAATAATAATTGGTAACCGTGGCACTAGTAAATCTATTTGATGTCGTTACCTGAACATATGTTGTTATATCTCTCGGTGTTCCTGTCCCGGTATAGAGTGCTGGTGGTACAGAACTCTGTACCCATTCATAAATCGCAATGATACTACCCGGGAAAAGTTGTCCCCAATTGTTTCTTCTATAAACTAAGTTATCTAATGCAGTTTCATCATAAACTAATGTCCCGTTCTCCATTTTTAAAGAACGAGGTTGTTCATAATAAGTATATCTAGTGGATGATAGATCCCACCATAATTGACCAACTTGTCTATTAGCGAAAGTTATGTTTTCACTGAACAATGTTGCGTCAGCTGTGACATTGTAACTGGCAGGATCTTGCTCAGATATATATGCAATATTCTGTTTTGCAGGGCCCGGTAGTATAGACTTAAACGGATCATAGATGGGTAGTTGAATTAATTCATTTCTTGTATCTGACGCAAATATACTTGCACTCTCAAATAACGAAGTATTGATTAGGGGTTCTTGTTGCCTAAATGGTGTTAAAATACCCCATTCATATACAAATAACCAAGTTAATACATTCCATTTACCATCTACATCATCTACCCAAATTTTATCATTATACTGAATATACGATGGAGGATATCCCCAGTCTGGCGTGACAGGGAATCGCATAGTCTTATATAATAACATATCTGTGAAATCAGCATAGTTACCAATATCAGAAGAAGTTATATTCACACCAGCTAATGTTGTTAGATAATATGCATTATATGTTATAAGAGTATCAGGGTCTGTATATGTGCCCGGGTCGTTATAATCTGTAGTGGTATACGGTAGAATGCCAACTGTGTAATTATTAGAACCAACTGGTGTTCCATCAATGACCTGTTGTAGAACAATCATGTTACCGAAGTCGGTTCTATCACCGACTACCGAATTCCATAACTCTGGAATAATAGTTACATTGGCAACAGGTGCATAGCCGGAATTAACTGGTAAACCGTGAGTGTTACCGGGCTTATTCATAACTTCTACTGTAAGAATTTCACCGACTACGCTTGTTGTAATTGAGAATGTTGCATCAATATCTGATAGTGAGCCAGGTATTGCTCTTGCTGCAATAACGGTATTGACAACAGTATAATCGATACCTGCTTCGATAATATTAACAGAGACGATGCGACCGTACCGATCGACTACTGGCTCTAATACTGCCCCACTACCTAGTGCTGGCGGTGCCGCATCTATAAGGACTTCCGGTGTTGTATAACCTGCACCCGAAACACTGACTGTATAGCCTGTAATAATACCCTTGGATCCTTCCGATAATATTGCTGTTACCTCGGCCAATGTTGTTGGTGCAGCCCCGTTGGTATTGAATATACTAACCGACGGTATTGTATAATAATACCCGCCAGTGTTGGAGGGTGTAACTGTTAATATGGCTGTCCCAATAAGCTCTGCAGTTGCAGTAGCCTGGCCGGCTTGCACCACAAGAACCGATAATGTAGATACTACGCCGTAATCAGTTAATAATAATAAATCATCATTATTGTCTTTGGTAACTATCCAATTTTCAGTAAATTCTGCCATTTTATAGACGGACCAATCTTCGATGAAATTCTTAGCGACCCAGACTGTGTCATTTACACCAGGGTTCAAGGAGGCAGTTCCCCAATTTACTGCTGTTTGAGTTACATCGAAAGACGTCCACGTAATATCATTAAAATTTACATATCCTGCATTAGGTAAGGAATAATTAATTTGTGGTGTTACAGGGAACTCTAAAGAATATGCCGGATCTGCAGGACGAACAGTCCACACATCTGTTTGATCAATATCTATATTAATGATGTTATCTAAAACATTGTCGCTTATAATTGAGCCTTGCCATACGCTGTAAAGTTGGTCTGGTATAGAGAATATTGTTGGTGATGAATCAATACTAATTACAGGGCTCTGTAGATATCCATAACCCGGATCTGTAATATCTACGCGAGAAATTTGTCCTGTTGCACTGAGCACAATATATGCCTTAGCTTGGCGTAATGCTTCTGTTAGATTAGGATCCGAAGGACTTGCGTCAGGTGCACTAATTATAACCTTAGGTACTGTTACATATGTATTCACTGCATTTAATATGCTGATCTGTTTTACAAACCCGATTGTAGAAGGAATATAATTTAACCGCGCAACAACAACCTCTCCGGTATTCTGCTCTGGTTGTAGAATAAATTCAGTAGATACCTGTTCGATTGTATTACCGAACTCTCCCAATTTTAATGCCCATTCTTCAAACACCTGAATAATTTCGTTGCTCTGAACTTTGGTAGATCTAAATAGTTTATCGAAAGCCTGGGTAGTGCCTTTCTGTCTAATAGCGCCCTGATAGAATAGATATTGAATATTATTAGCTACCTGAAGATTATCAAGGTAACTCTTACTTTCGTAGCCGATTAAATGATGACCTAACGCTTCAAGACTCGGATTATCAATTACAATATTTGGATCATAGAAATATCTCATACTATCTACGATTGTATCAAAGTTAGGAACAAGTTGACTGTTGATAACAAGATAACCAGGTGCTTCCATTTTACCGTACCAGCCATTGCTTCTAAAGCCGTTGAATCGTAGACGTTGTTGTCTTGCGCTCAATAACGGTGAATAAACAGTATCGTTGAAACTTGTCGTATTATCGATTATGATAATGTGTTCTGTTTCAGATGTGTTAACTTGTAGATAAAATATGCCACCCGAAGATAGTGTGGTTGGTTCAACAGTAATAAGTCGAGCATCTCTATTAGTTGTAGTATTATTAGGCGGAATAGCTACACCATATTTGTCTAGTATACTGTATACACCATTTGATAACGATTCTACATCGTTAGGATATCCATGAGAAACAATAAGTGTTGCACTATTTGCTAATGGGCTTAATTGTATTGATGCATCAGGCGCCCAATTTGTGTTTATCCAGAACAGGAATTGTTTTGCACAATATAACCAATCGCTTAATATGTTTGTATCTTGGTTTACATCTTGAAATTGCCATCCTCTTGATTCTAGGTATGCCTGATAACCGATCATTAAATCAAATACTTCTTGTGCTGTCTTTAAGATAGATCCGTATGGAATTTTTGTAATAGTCGCTAAAGATGCCGGCTTATAGATTGCAGAGACTCCGCCGATAATGGGTAGGCTCTTTAATTTCTGATAACCTTTTGATATAAATTTCTGTACTGTCTGAGTAACTAGACTTACATAATATACACCATTGTATCTAACAATATCTCCCTGATTGTATGTAGCACCTGCCGTAAAATATAAGAAAGGTGCAGGAGTTCCACCGATTGATACATCTATCAATGTGGCATCTGAACGATCAAATACTGTAAATTCTGCATTCAATAAATCATAACCATAGACAGCAAATGTGCCATCGGCTAGTGCGCGAATAATGACACCGCTATATGAGTAGGTGTCTACTACCGGACTCTTATGAAGAATACACTGAAAATTAGTCGAGGGTATAATTAAACTGGTTGTAGTAGCGTTAGGGCTGACTGACTCGATATAGAGATTAGTTGTGTCTTTATTGGTGAATCCTGCTAGTTTATTCGCAAGATTTACATCAAGTGTTCTAACCTTTTGGCCAAATGTGGTGGTAATATCTTTTCCTAAGAAAAGAATTCTATCACTAATCCAGCGTTGATATCCGTATCTAATTTGCACTACATTATTGACTGTTTCGGCGTGAACAATTTGATCTGCATTTTTTGGACGCATCCATGCAAAGAATGGATCAGCACTCGTAAATGTATCATTTTGTACAAATTGCCAATTAGAAGTTGACATTACTGGTAATTCGGGTACAGGATCCGGAAAAAATACTAATGGGTCTGTTATCATACCAGAAGATAGTTCTGTGCCAACTGTGTCCCACAATAATTCTCCATATGGTGCCAGTCTCATCAGGAATAAGAATTCTTGTACACTAAATGCATATGCAGATGTTGACATCCAAGCTTGTTCAACTGGTGAACCATCGCCATATTTCCATTCTGCATCAAAGTGATCAAATGGCTCATAATAGTTACCAGAGAAAGCAATATCAAATATAGTCATTGCGGGGATAATCTCTCCGGCAGCATCTACAGGAATAATTGCTGATAGTCCGGGTCTTGCCCACATAGGCTGCTCTTGTGGTAATAAAGTTACAGGATCATAGATAGCACAAGGTCCCTGGCGGATAATGCCGTGTTCTAAGTCTGCCCAAAGTAATGCATTGATAGAAGACCAGTCTGTACCATATTGATCAACCCACCACACCGGTTGTTCACTAAATCCTAACATCTCCCAAGGACGAGTATCTGGATAGATGGTATCATAGTAATATTGAAAAATACCTTTCCAATTACCTGGTAGATTTAATGGCTGTGTCGTTGCATTTACTGCGTAGCTGTAATTATATAGTTTCCAAATATTACCAGAGCCCGGAACAAAACTCGGTACTACTGCGGGATCTAGGCTCGCTGAATACCAATCATTGGCACGATAATTGGCACGATTCTTAGATGCCCACTTATTTAGGTATGATTCTGTTACACCAAGGTATTCTTGCCTTGAATAGCGAGTTTGTCTAAAATATCCAGACTTAACTGATTCCACTCTTAGTGGTAGATAATATTGATGTCTAAATTTGTATTGTATTAGATTATAAATTCTTTTTTCTAGTTCTAATAAAAGCTGATCTCTATAATCACCATATGCAATTGTCTTAGAGCCATCATGACCAATGATAACATTTGTCGGATTTATATAAGATGTATCCCATTCCATTCTAGGTAGATATGTAGGATATGCACCGATCTTAGATGGTGTAGATGGAATATATGCCGGCAAAGGATTTTTATATAGATTGGCCACTACTGCACTACCAGCAGGAACATTTGCAGTAAATTGCACAGTAATTGGATTCATTGATACAATCTCATAATCTTCACCAATTACAAGTAAAGTTTCTTGTCCGGTTACATCATAGATATATAATGCATTTCTTGCATCAGATAAGTCAATATAATTTGTTAATGTTAGTAGCCCACTCACTGGAACATTATTTGTTTCATTTAAATATGCACTACCATTTGCAATCATGTAAGAATATGCAAATGCGTTTGAAAATTCATTTGAGATATTTACAACTTTTAGAATTTCTTCAACCCATGCACTAACCACAATAGTGTTATTATGGTATTGAACTGGGTTAAATCCCTGATTAATAAGTTGTAGAGCAGTCTTTAAATACTTGTTCTTAAATTTAGTATATTCATCTTGACTGAATCTTTCTCCTGCAATAAAATCAAGATCATCTTCCGATGATACAAGCATCGTCTTTAATACAGGTGCGACATTCTGTAATATATAGGTGCCAACAGATCTATTTTTTCTAGTATCTCTATAATTATTATTGCCACCAAAAGCAATACCTATTTCACCGATCTGATTTGCAATAATAGATGCAAAATGTTCAGTTAGATTACTTCCACTAATTTCAGAGATTTCTAACTGATTTGGGTTAGCTTCTAACTGTTGCGGTATCGCAAAATAACCCGGTGCAAGTGGATCTAATAATCCCTGAGTATATGTTTGTACTTCAACAACAGGTGCTTGTGTTTGAGTTGTAGTTAATAGATTAGTGATATATGCAGTTAAATCAACATACACACTATTGTTAATTTCGGAAAATATAAATCCACCAATTTTATTCTGAATTTGATTTCCATTTACAGATACAGATAGATCGGCTGTTGGTTGAATATCGCCCGCGCCAAATGTGTAACCATACGGTGTAACACTTAATTTAAATTGGAACTCTGATACATATCCGATTATAAATTTATCAATAACTCGTTGCTTACTTGTCTCTAAACAATTTGCAGGAGGCGTCGGAGTAATATTACACGGGCACGGCTGATATAAATTCCAATTGTTATATAGTACAGGATCAGTTACTGCCTTATAATAGTAGTATCCATTAATAGGTAATTCTGCAGTTTGATATGTATATCTGTCAGTAATAAGATTATTCTGAAAAACAATGTCGGATGCTTGGCCGAGAGCAGTATAGATAATACCGAATCCTAAGACAGGGTCTGTTGTTACACCCGGCGTTGTATCAACTTTATAAGAGAATATCTTACTTCCGTTAAATGTGCTTGCTGGATAAGTTACTGGATTATCGAGGCCTATTCCGTTATGATCATACAACTGAAACTCTGGTGGTTGGTTAACAGATATCTTATCATTATGTGCTTCTTGCCATGTGCCTAAACTATAGTACCAGGTGCTCCCTCTTAACGCAGAGTTATACGGACCATCTTCTGTAATAAAGAGAATATCGCCTTCGAGTATAGGTGTTGACCAAGCAGTGTAAGGCGAGAAAATAATTTGTCCGCCCGGTAATATGCTTGTCTGAAAGATATAATCATTAATTACTCCGTTACCGGCATCCCAAGAACCAGGTGGCGTTTCCCAGCGCGATATATCCCATACACCAAATGTTGTTTTATCATTAAAGAAACAGACTAATTCCCCGCCTACAAAATCAGTTCCAAGGGCAGCATTAACTATAGATGCCTGCACGCCCTGATAGGTGGCCAATAAGATTGGTACATTAGCTGATATATCTGCAAATCCGTAATTAATATCGGCTCTGAATTGTGTACCTGATTTGAAAAGAGTTAGATCAGCTATAAATTGAATAATAGGTCTTAATGCTCGTGTAGCATTTACAGGGAAGGATGTTGTTGTGGCAGCAATGGTTGCGGTGATTGCATCGATATGAAACCATTTATTGGTTCTAGACCACGCATTTCTATCAATAGATCCACGCTCGATTGTTATATAATCACCTGCAAGTGGCTGAGTCTGAGTATCCCATGTAGATGCATCCCAGTTCGTATTATCTATAATTCTACCAGTAGATAGTAGTATAGATCCGTCCCAGGGTAAGAATTCAAAAATAGTTCCCGGAGTATAATCTGGAAACTGCGGGACTAATTGAATACCTATGCACCCACCAATATTCTCAACTGTGTGAGAAGCGGAATATAATGGGTCATCAGCCAATGAAATGGACATGCCAGTTGTAATAGTTAAATTAGCAGGTGTGGCACCCGAAACATCATTTGTATTAAATGATGGTTTACCAATAATATCGGCACCGGTTACACCAGTAATAGTGATTGTAGTTAATCCCTGCTCGACCCAATAATAATTTTGGTAGTTAATAAACATATCATAGTCGATCGGAGGCCCGAAGCTATAATATTCAGACTCAAATAGTCTATCTTGATTAAGAATATTACCACCGTAATATTCGATATTATCTAATAGGTCTTCATAAAAGAAAATATTCGTTTTATTGCTACTAGCATCTTGTGCGTATGCTGTTGCTTCTAGTTGCCACCATGTTCTGTTCTTATTAGGTTCTGGAAGATAAAAATCAGTAACAGGATTATAATTTCCGGCTACTCTACGTCCTAAATATCCTGCCAATAAATCACTATCTCTCTTTGAGAAAATTTGATCAAATGTAGCATCAAAGAATTTTGTTTCAGTTACTGTCTGAAATACCGCCGGCAGTTTTTTAATATACTGAGTCATTATGATTTCCGTTGTACGAGATAGCCATGTGCATGACTATCTCTTTTCAGTATTTATCACGAAAATTATATACAGTTTAAACTCGGAGATTTTGGTCTGTTAAACCGGACACTATCTGCACATTATTTACTGTTGCAGTTGACATAAACAATTCGTTAGGTTTTGCTATAATTTCAAATAAGTTACCAAATAACGAATTGGCACTATTAGGCACAATAACAACAGTGCTAATAATTGTAGAAAGTTGCTGATGTATGAATGCTGCAAGTTCTGTATAGAAGAAGTTTTCACCAAAATCCCAGTTCCTGATATCAAAATATTGATCTATAGCAGTTATAACCATTGTCTTAACTTCATTATCGCTAATGTTTGTTGATGCTGCCTTTACTACTTTAAAAGTTGCCTGTAATTCTGGTGCAGCCTGTGTGCCGAATAATAATCTAAATACACCCGAATTCCATATCATTGAATCGCTAACCATTTTATATTGATCTAAGTTCTGAAATTGTATTCTAAGATCTTCTGTTGTTGGCGATGCAGGTAAAGTAAGAACAGTTCCATTACTATTTCTCCAATTTATCATATCGGTATAGAAACTATTAGTAATAACAAGCATATCAATAATATTTGTTGCTGCCGGGTCTATTCGTTGGTCAATCGGGGAATAATGACTCCATTTGAAGTATACCGGCAATTGTTGTGCCGTAGGTACCGTTGTATTTTGAGTAAACGATTTACCATTTTTATCATAATGAGTTGTATCTAGTGCATCTTCTATTACGCTGCCAGTGATATACCCTGTATTAGATGTAGTCACAAACCCGAATGTATAATATACGCCAAATCCCGGAGTATTAGGTATTAGATAACTCTTATTTAAGAAGTATGTTGTTAAAGTACTTGATTTATTAACTAGAGTATATGTTCCTGCCAACCAAGGATAAATTGCAGATATAATTGCATCAGTTGATGAGCTAGTATTATTGAAAAATAAACTTAATTGATTAGCAATACTAACAACATATGGTGCTGGGTGGCCGATTGGATCTGTATAATGAAGTTGTGCTAGATTATTAATGAATAGTAAATCTACAGAATCCATATATACATAATTAAGTCCACTAACGCCGCCAGGATTAAGAATATCTGTACCTGTTAATATTTGATCTGCTATATATGGTGAACTGTAAATTGTTATATCACTTCCCGGGGTTAACATAGGGAAATAAACATATAATGGTGTAGATATATTTTCTAGATTAGTTTTCCACCTAGAAATCCACGGACGAGTACTTTGATAACCGGATATAGCATCTGTATAATATTCAAACACAACTCTATCTGTTGTTGAAACTATTCTGTCAAATGCACCTGGGTCATCGGGTATACCATCACCATTTACATCAACAAGTGATATCTGCACTTTGGCATTATCAAGATATCCATCGTCCTGAATATATACTCCGGAGATATTAAAATCAACCCGAGCATTCAGAAATGCTGTTAGACCATTAATTGGTGGCGCTGGCGGTAAGTTGTTATCAATAGAAGCATTTGTATTAATGAAGGGCATAAATTCAATAGAATCTTGCAATGCTAATCCAGAGGCATTATCGATAATAACTTTATTTGGTTCCCAATAGAATCTAACATCTCTATATGATTCAAAAACGTAAACTCGGCCTCTAGCCGTTAGATCATATGTTACTGTTGTATCTAGATTAGGAACAATAGAAATATATAATAGACCACCCTGTGTTGTTGTTGTCCAATTAGTTGTTGAATAGATTTGTGGAGTCCCGCTTATTATATCAATATCGGCAGGTGCATATTCAAACGGTTGTGATACGCCTGCTCCCGGATTCGCAAATGTATGCCATTCGTCTGTTAATAAATCATAATACATCCAGAATGATTGTCCATCATTTATTCTGTTGTTAATTCCATAGAATCCTGTAGGTTCGGACCCACCATTACCGTTAATTTCTGTAGAATTTAATACATTTCTAAAAGCAGGATACACCTTTGCTGCGCGATAATTCACTTGTTCATTCACACCCAATTCTATCGGGCCGATATTAGCATATGGATTTAATGGATTAACAATTTGTGGAATACCATTTTGAATAACACTATTCACCCCTGCCGAGTTCAGTGTAGTTGAGTCTCCTGGTAATTCAAATTGTAATACTGCCCCTGCAGATATAAGGTTCCACGGTTCATACACACTGTTTGGAAGATTATCTGGTGTGAGTGTATTTACTAATGGTAAGGCTGTAGGAGAACCCGCTGCTCCACTAAAGAACCCTGTTGTATTTTTAAATTTAGCAGGGCTTGTCTGCCAGAATAGTGGCGACGAAGGATCACCCAATGTTGGCACTAAATCCAGTAATGATCTACCGGTGTTTGGCGGATTAACTCTAATCGTAGACTCGAATTGAGGCACGTATTCATCATAGAAGAACTTATTAACTTTAGGATCTTGCAACATTGACTGAATTGTGTTTACAAGGATCTGATTAATTGTTCCCGAGTTAGATGAGTCTTGTATAACTTCTGTTAATACGTTTTGATTATCTCTAAATAATGCACCATCTTGCCCGAATATAATTAAATCCTTATGGAAACCAGTTGGGTCATTTAGGTCGATATAACGACTATCTCCACTAAATGTTCTAGCTATTGCCTGTAACTTTGTAATCTGATTACCGTAAATAAGTGGTAGAACATTATAGTCACTACCATTAACCATACGAGATTGCGTTGAGAATACTTCTGGAGCACGCAATCTAATTTGATCATTAGTTTCTGATGGAGCAGCATTACCAATTGTTTGTTCTAAATTGAAAATAACTTGCAATGTATATGATTGCTGATCTACTCCAATATAAGGAATATTGATCTGAAGACCTTGTGCATCATTTGGTCTAATAACAAGAGCTTGATTTGCACTAATACGAGTCCAGAATCTAAATAATCCTGTCGGTACATTACCGAAATTACCATCAGCAAATCTTATAGTGACAGTATCATTAGCACCAGATAATACGTCAAAAATATTTCTTTGTGCAAACTGAATACTATTGTAGATAATATTTTCCCCGGCGAGTGCAGGCACCTTAAGCCATTTGTTTATAACCGTACCTGTCTGATCCGTCTGTTGAACATACACGTCATCTTGATTAATATTCTGAATATCAATCGGGAATAATCTATTTGGCACAGGGAAATCAAAATTCGTATCTGTGTTTATTAAATTGCCTTGCTTAAAGTATAGAAAGAACCCAGTATTTGCAGATGCGACACCGAGACTATCATTTCTGTATAAGAAATTAAATGCGTTATCAGGATCTGGATCCCTCTCAAAGATTGTTTGATTAGATATAAAATCTGGATTACAGATATCTATAGGATACTGCTGACTATTGATAGTAATAATAGCCGGATATGTAACATTTTGTCTTGTAACATTATTTAACTGGTATAGGTCAGTTGGAATATTTCCTATTACTCCGCTTTTTGTAGGACGACCGAACGGATTTAGCGAGCTAAATGCAGCATTACAAATTTGCACAAATTGGTCAAACCAATCTGGATTATTGGGATCGTTCCAATATACCGAACGAGAACCAATATTAATACCGTTTGCATCAGTAAGTGGCTGATTTGTTTGCACAGACGCAACCTTAAATAATCCAGCTGCGGCAATATTTCTACTTGGAACATAATTAACCATCTGAGCTAAACGGATAATACTTTCTCTACGTTCGGCTGTATCAATAAAGTTTTCGCGACTATTTAAGTCAGTTCTAAATGCTAAACTTGTTCCGAAGTATGCAATAAGTTCGATGATTGCAATAAATTCAGAACTTTCAACATAATCGTTAAAATCTTCAGGATAATAGATCTGAATATAATTAATCATTGCCTGCTTTAGTGTGTCGAAGTCATAGGCTGTATAATCAATAAATTGATATGCCTGAAAGACTTTCTTATAATCTTCTGAGGCGAAAAGATTTGACTGGCGAATACTTTCAGACATTAGAACGATTCCTTATCGGTTAGCGAGAATGTAGCAAATAAACTATCAGTAATAGATTCTGGTACAAATAATAATACCATAGCAATAGTTAATGCTTGGTCACTTTGGAAGACATCAATAGATACAAGTTCTACTCGCGGTTCGTCTTGTACAACTCTTACGGCATCTTCAATAATTGCATTTTTAGTATAATCATCAAACGGATCAAACAAATAGCTATAAATGTTTGTACCAAATCCCGGCAACATTAGTCTAGTTCCCAGTGGTGTAGCAAATTGATTCAGGATATCTCTCTTGACTAAATTAATATTAGTCATCGAATACGGAGGTGAGGGCTGGTTTACCGTGTTGAATCCAACAAAGTAGGGTTTCCTTGTTATGATGTTTTTCTGAACTAACCCACGCTGATTTGATGCCATATAATTCTCTTTCTGTTATTTATCAAGAAAATTATATAGGTATTTATTTCGGTGTCTATGCGTACCTTTTTAGCCCGCCATGGTCATATTTATTATGCCACATTGTCATAACTTTCAACGGATCACCGGGTTTTCGATTACCGGCCTGATTATAACTTAGGTGATACCATACAGATCCTGACTTATCACTATACTCGTATATCATTTGATCATACGGTAAATTATCCCTTATCCACGGTGCCATTTCCCAATACTTATCGAGACTCCATCCCGGAAATTGTATATCCATAGCCATACCTTGCGTGTGTTGACTATGATTAGGGCCGGGACAAGTTTCCTGATTTCTTATAGAAGAATTTATTCTAAACTTACCAAATTTAGCCAAAAGTGGTTCTGCTACATTCACAGCCAGGGCCTTTAAATTATTAAATCGATCTGTAATATCCGTAAAATTAGTAAGTTGATTAGGGAAGAATGCATTGATAGTAAAATCTCTGACTTTAAAATTAGGACTTAATGGTTCGTCATAATCGCCGGACCATGCTCCTTGAGGTACTGGTTTACCTGGAATATATGGCGGAACCTTGTCATCGGAAGCAAATGGAGGTGTTGTATTTGGCCCGGGCAACGATGTTTGTGTCGATGGATTACCTACCTGGACACCATTGGCACCATTTGCATTATTGCCGCCGGCTATGTTACTATTGTATTCGTCGAATGTTGGATCGCCGTTATCGCCGCCGAGTTCTTCTAATAATGCCTGGGCATTTTCGGCATCGCTTGTTGACATTGTCACTCCACCAACAATCACAGTGGGCGCTTTACATCCGGCCATATTATTCCTTATGATATCGTTTATTTGCAGCGTCTCGCATCTTCTGTTTTGTTTCAGTAGACATAATTCTGCCTTTTAATTTTTCAGATTTCTTTCTTTTTGTCTCTGCTGACTGTGGTGGCCTATTTTTAGCCGATTCTTTCATTTTCAATCGTGTCTCTTGGGTTGGACTTTTTCCAAAACTATGATTCTTTTCTCCCGATCGGGATGCAGACATTTTCTGTTTGGTTTCTTCTGTATGTCGTCTACCTATATTTGCGTTTCTAATTTTTTCTTTTGTCTCATCTGATACTATATGTCCCATATGTGCATCTGACATATTCTTTCTTGTTTCGGGAGATCTATTTTGTTGGGCATAAGTTATTCTGTCTTGTACGTCTTTTGGTCTATTCTTCTGAGCTATAGACATCTTTTGTTTTGTTTCATTAGAAATAATTCGATTCGACATTATTTCCGAATGTTTTTTTCTTAACCACCCATATTCTTTATTATTTTTTACACGATTTGTCATCCACTTAGCCGCATATATTAACTTAGGATCATTATATATTTTAATCAATAACAAGTGTGCAATAAGATGTTCTTCGGGTGTAAGATAAACAAGATTATCTTTATGATTCGTCCCACCTATGCATATCGGTAATATATGATGTTGTTCTTTATATATTTCGAGATTTCTATATTTTGCTCGATCTATTAGATTATTATAATGTTGTATATAGTTCATACTATATTTATCATGTCGGCCACTTTTTATCGCAACCGTTGCTGTCGACGTTTTGTACAATCATTGTTATAATTCGTGGACCACGTTGTCCTACCTGGTTAAACCAAGCAGAACTCTTTAATTGTGCTCCAGCTTCATTGAAATTACCTGCCTTCATTGCTGCTAAGAAGCTCTTGAATTTGGATAATCCACCTTCACCCATATTGTAACATAAGTCTGCACATGCACGTTTTCTAATATCAGATAAACCACTCCAACAATCCATACCTAATAATCGTTGTGCGCCACCTATTGAACTTGGCGCATCAGACTGGAACCAAGTGTTGACTTGTGCTTCGGAAATAGTAGTCGGTACAGGATATTGTGATATTTCATTTTGACGCAATAAGTGACCAATGCCGCCTGTTGGCAAACCCTTTGTATCCTTATAAGAGACGTATTTTACACCTTCGTTTATCTTTAGTTCGCATTGATAAGCGGCCATGTTAAAGTCTTTGGATATTGCACTATCTTCGGCTGGTACAGGTGCAATATCTTTATTATTTGCACCCGGTGTTGTGTTAGTCGCCGGCGACGATGTTGCTCCGCCACCTGCACCACCCGAACCTTCATATGTCTTAGATGCTTCTGTCTGTTTTGGTGTATAACCGCTAATAGATCCAAAACCAAAGTTTTCATGTTCTGGGCACGGTTCATATGTAGGAAGTCTAGAAAGTGTTGTTTCTAAAGACTCGGCCTTTCTCTTAAACTTATCTTCTGGAATAAGTATTGTCCATTGTTGTGCAGGAAATGTTGCCGATGGTGGTTGGCCACCTGCATTGCATATGTATATAATATCATTATTGGTAATAAGATCGCCAGAATTGTATGCCGTATCTTTTTTCCACTTAGGGTATGTTACAGTAGGAATCCAGGTTGCAAGAATATTAATTTTCTCAACAAGTGGTTTTATTTCGGCTTGTTTAGCAACACCTGATGTCATTGCAGGTTGTGCAGCAATAGGTGAACTTAGTGATGGTGCTGCACCAGGGCCGCCAGTTGTGGCGCCATCGCCGCCGCGAAGTCCCGGGAAATTTCCTACTATGGTGCCGCCTGTTATATTGCCAGTGACATCTAAGTTTCCATTAATACCAACGCTAGTGCCAATTCCCACAAATGATGCATCTAACGAGAATGATCCTGCAGCAGTTTCTATAATATTACCTGATGCATTAAGACTCATATTAGCACTAGTACATAATACGACATCGCCCATACCTACAACAGATACGCTACCATTTGCTCCTACTCTGATATTACTTGTTGCCACTAAATCTATAGAAGCTTGAGTAGACATCTTAATACCTAATTTAGCATTATAATCTTGACCTGCTGCAATTGTTGTAAGACTAAATGCATTACCGATATCAATGTCCATATCATTATTAACAACAGTTAAGAATGCATTATTTTGTGTAGTGCTGTGCCAGTTATTAAGAGCCTGCATAACAATATTGCCACCGTCACCGAGTCCCTCGCCTTTATAGTTCCAGACAGGGATAGTCTTTGTTTTCGGTACATTATTTACATCATATGTGAATACAGTAGTTTCTTGTATTGTATCTTTCGCTGCCTTTATAAAGACGTTTTGTCCCGCCTCAATATTTACATTTCTGTCTGCACGAATATTGATATCTTTCTGGCCGCGTAAGGAGATAGTAGCAGCACTAAAGATATCTATGTTTCCAGTTTGATCCATCTGAACCCATGCTGTACCATCTCGATTAATCATGTAAACAAAACCATTGGTTTCATCTAGTCTAATCTGGGCACCTGTCTTTGTAACAAGCTGAACATACTCTGTACCATCGCCGTCATCCATAATAAAGGATGAGCCACCTTTTCTTCTAAACTTATCAGAGGTCACATTGCTATCAATTAATGGTCCCGGAGTAATAATACCGAATACAGTACTTGGCGCTTCGCGTCTTGCGCCGGATGTTGTTGTGCCGCGACCTTTATCGTTAATAAGTCCCTGATTACCGACACCTTTAAATTTCGTCTTCTGATACGGTTTAATTGCTCGATCAGGAGTATCAATGTTATCCCATTTATTATATTCGGCAACAGGTATAACCTTGCCCGGATATTCCCAGTTCTTAGCATCTGCAGCCATACCGGGAATCATATTATTCATAAACTGATTATACAGGCATCCAATCCATATCCCTCTAGATGCATCACCATTAATAAACATTACCAATACTTCATTATTAATGTCAGGCGGCACCATCCACATACCGTATGATGTCTGCGTCTGATCAAATGAATGAGTGTCTGTCTTGCTTATAGTATCGACGTTTGTCGCACCAGCAAACGGTGAACAATAGCTGCAAATCGTCCATCCATCGGGGTTATCTGGTGCAGAGCCAAATTCTGGAATCCACACACGTAATCTACCGTTTCTTTGGACGTCTGTCGCTTCTTTTATAAATCCTATAAACAACCCAGTCAGCGGCGATGACCGACCCATTGCCTCGCCGGCATCAGATTTCGTTGTTTTTGTTGTTCTGGTTAGTGTATCTGTATACGACATATGTACCTGTTAAAATTATGGTGAAGACTTTTGGGGCAATTGCTGACCTATTCTCTGTGTTGCTGTTAATCCACTATTAGATGGAATATTTGATGTAGATGTTTTTGTTGTAGGACTCACGTGTTTAGTTGTATCTACACCCGGTGGATTACTTGCAGTACCTGCTAATTTTTCTGTTTTTGTAGCAGTTACTGGGATTGCCGGTGGCGCAGGAATACTGGTAGATTGTAAATCTTTATTTGTTGCTTCTAACGTTGATAACAGACGTAAAAACTCAGGTAAAGAACCGAAATCGATCAATGGATCTAAGATAGCTTCTAATTCCTGACTAAATTTGCCATTCTCAAATTTGCTTATTACTCGCGTCATTTTATATATGCCACTAAATGCTTCTGACTCAGTAAATGGGTCTATTGACCCGGTGGTGTCATTAAATATTCTCGGTGTTCTAAAACGAATAACAATAAAATTATCTGTCCCAAGTATATTTACTGTAGCATCATCTCCTGGCGGCACATTCTTTATTTCTGCAATTGCATCAGCGTCAGCCATATTGGATTTATAAACTAAAGAGGTAGCATCCCTGCTAAGACTTCTAGGGAATAGCCAAAAAGGATCTCCCTTAATTGTCATTTTAATACTTTGTAAATCGGCACCTTGTCCGGAATATAGTGCCGCAGCAAACATACTAGAAGTTTTGGCACGACCCGAATCAGCAGCAGGATCAATACCTTTAAAGTTGCCTTCTTGTGGTGCTACCTGAGTGGGAATAGGTCTTAATTTTCCTCTTCCGGAAGCTTCAGCTGTTGATCGAGCACTCTGAGCGGCTGGCGAACTTATATCTACATCAGAAACAAAATTTAGCTTTCCTTGATTACTTTGGGTAGAAGATGCCAGCGAGCTCATTGTTAAAGGCTTATACGGTTTACCTGTCAATGGATCTGTCTGACCTGCAGTTCCTACTGTACCTTTCTGATTTAGGCCACCACCTGCTGCAAGTTCTTTTCCGTATGCTTGTTTCTGGCCAGGTCGACTGTGGTCTAATATGGCAGCATATTTCGCCGCAACCTCAGGACTTACTTTCGTAGCAGCTATCGACTTTTTTGCTTGTGCAATCTTGGCATCGACATTAGTTCCGGGAGGTGAATCATTAATGAATTTTAAAGTATTTCTGATAATTTCACCAGCTTTCTTTTCATTATCTTGATTCTCTTCTTGAGTAATACCCTTTGTGCTGCCAGCGGCACTATCAACATATATGCCGCCGAAACGCGCTGTTGCAGTTGCGAATGCATAATTCATATCTAGATCTAATTTTATAATTTGATCGTTTAATCCCGTAAATATGTAATTATACTTCTTTCTTAAGATTTTTTTCTTAAGATATTCATCTAATCTTTTTTTCATAGCAGGTATTGTATCGGGTGTCTGCCCTGTCTGTGCTGCATCTGCTTGTAGATTACCTAGATCATATTGAACTACATAAATGGTTATTGCATTAGCATTATTCTGTCGCTGGGCATCATACGCAATAGGCTTAGTCTCTGTTACAACTCTCCAGAGCTTTTTCATCTGATCTTTGCTTTCTTGAGGTGTATTAGGTTTTGCGGAAGGCGTCTTAGAATCTTGTACCAATTCCTGGCCCAACGATGTACTGCCCAATAATGAATCAACAATCTTATCAACACTCGTACCTTGTGTAAATGTTGCGGACTTCTTTGAAAGATCGACCCAATCGGATGCTCGTTGAGTATTCTTCTTATAATCTGGATTAACTAGATCTATCTTAGCTAATATCGGATCTACAATAATTTTAAATGTATCAGGTATGCTATAATTGTCAATTAATTGTTCATACGCATCTTCGTTTAATTTCTTTTCTAGGTCCGCCATCGCATCTTTAAATTTTGCTAGATTCTTTAGTGTAACGCTATGTAATAACGAAGAGTATGCATTTGCTTGAGCTTTTTCATCATACAAAACTGCTTCAAATTCGTATCTCGTGCCAACGTGTGTCACATTAATTTTTGACTTAGATATAGTAACAGGCCACACCCACCTCATCTGCCCGATTCCGCCATCTACTCCATTGATAACAGATGCTTCTGTTTCTGGATCGCGACCTCTAAATTCTAATTGTAGATAAAATGGACTAGTCATCCAATTACCTAAACCTAGCGAAATTGTTTCGTAGAATATTTTGTCTAATAAACCTGCACCCGATGGTTCTACAATTTCAAATTTAACATTTGTCATTGTGCCGCAACCACTTTCTACCGATGGGGTGGCGATACACGAGACTTCTACCTTATCTATTGTTAAATCAGACACACCGCTTTCAGCAATAATCGACTGAATAGCAGTATTAAGAACTGTCCCGGATGCAGAAGCAGACATAGGCACCATAAATAATTTCCAATGATATGTATAAACATCATAGTAATCTAATATGTTGGGCGTAAATGCCATACTAATATTATTAATCGGCGATGCCATATTTGCATATGCCGATTGAGAATCTTTTGCCGGATTAAATGTGCTTGCCGGAGCGTTTACAATTTGAGGTGCCTGTGCAGGAGCATATGATGCATTTGTTACTGGCGCTGGGCCGACTTGAGGTGTGCTAGTTGTAAATCCGTGTGCAGTATCAAATGCTGCAGATTCTTTATCATATGTTGCCTTGTCAACAGTTCTGCCATTAAGTGTATAGGTATGTGTGGTGACAGGCGGCGCCATGAAACTTTTCGGTGAATCTACTGGCATATTAATTCTTCAAAATGTTTTTAGGAATATAAATTTCTAATCCGGAAACAAAGTCATTTATAGGATCAATTATAAGATCTGGATTTCTAAGAGAGAATACCCACCATAACTTTGGAGTGCCATATTCTTGTTGGCTTAATAAGTCAGGGCGTTGATCAAATGCCGGCGGTATGACTAAAATCTTATCATAGTCGTTTGCGGCAATAGTTCTTGGCACCCATAGATCTAGATACCAATTTTTAACTGGGGTCAATAGATACTGACTCGTGTCTTTAGAATTGGTTGCCATTAAATGTATCCCTTATTAAGTAATTTACCTTGGCGGAATTTATCTAGATTAAATTCATTTCTCATCTTAATAGGAATATACTGAGTATCCAAATCTAATTGCACCTTTAAGTGTGTTGGTACCCAAGTGAAACCACCGTTATTACCAATCGGAAGATTTACGCCAATATTGCTAGAGAATATTTGATTATTTGCTGTACTAATTGGAATATAATCAATATCTGCCTCGTATGTGTATTCGAAATTCTTAACAATAACAGGGACATTATTAAATTGATAATCACCTAAATAGTTAAATATAAGGGTCGGGGGAGGTGTTCCTGCCTTCTCATACGGGTTAACACCGAAATAAGATTTCGTAACGGACCGGAAGAAACTTATCACCGCCAATAAATATATAGCTTCATCATTTGACTGCGCTGTAAATTCCGCAGAAATACTAATAGGTTTCGGATATGACCTAACATAAGCATTATATCCATAGTTTGAATGAATAAAGCTTGAAGGATCGTACTCTACAACGTTGCCTGTAGCAACAGACGGCGTATAAGGAAAAAGGACACCACGTGTTGACCATAGAGGGAATAAAATATTTGTAGGATCTCGTGGGCCGAGAACCTCTTCATTATCTAATGATTTCGGTTGTAATCGTGCTCGTTGATCTTGATTTGACATTTATATATTCCCTTATCTGCTTATTTATCTTGGTTATAAACAGGTGTGTTAATCACGGAACCCTTGACTCTACGAACTTCTTTTGTTATACTGTACAGAACGCTCTAAAGGAGAAAATATGATCGGTTCTATAGATTTTGAAGAAGAGGAAACACCGGAGGTTATTTCAATATTCCCGGTTAAGAAAGTTAACTACTTAAATAACAAAGATATGTTGAAGGAAATTCACCAGAGTAAGAATTCTTTCTGTGAATATACTGATCAGAAGTATGCTGACTATGATGTTATCATAGATAATGCTCAAGAAGCATTTCTTCCCGAAGTTCAGGAAAAAGCAAAAGCTGCCAGAGCAGCTAGAATTGGATCGGCTGCATTTGCTGTAGCGGTAGCTAACAACACATCTAGGACAGAGAGACCAAAGATGTCCGAATATAAGATTAAACCTGATACAATTAATGTTGATGATTTAGTATATCGTGTTTTAACATTTGAACATATTCCACTTGCACCCGGTAGAAAGAAGAATCCAAAGAGCACAGCAGATAGCCATGTTAAATTAAATTTCTTCCCATTCAAACATTATATTATTGAAAATGGTACTACAAAAGAAGTTGGCCGATCACATTCCAAAGGTGGAAAGTTTAATCTAGAGCGCGGTTCTATTACTAATAAGCTTGCTAAGATGTTTATCCTTATGGTAAACAAATACGGTCAACGTGGCAACTGGCGCGGTTATACATACATTGATGAAATGAAGGGGCAGGCTCTACTTCAATTAGCGCAAATGGGTTTACAGTTTGACGAATCCAAGAGTGATAATCCATTCTCATATTATACACAATCTTTACAGAATAGCTTTACGAGAGTTCTTAACTTAGAAAAGAAAAATCAAGATCTGCGCGATGATTTATTAATCGATAGTGGAGCAAGTCCTAGCTTTACACGTCAGTTAAATATCGAAGCAGATATTAGGCAACTAAGAGAAGAAGCACAGGAAGCGGCCAGAGATGACAACGAATAATGTGATCCAAAGTGATAAATAACATTATACACTTTGGATCGTAATATGTTTATCTATAAAATAACAAATGTCGAAAATAATCTCTGCTATATCGGATTCGATACACATCTCGAACATCTCGAACATAGATGGAAAACACATAAACGGGATTGTCTCACTAAAGATACAAAATTCTATATGGCTCTAAGAAAAGGCCCAGATAAATTCCGATACGAGATCATTGATCATTCTGACAGAATTATCGATTTAGCATTTAAAGAGATTTACTGGATAGATGAGTATAATTCATACAAGAAGGGCTATAATTCTACCCGTGGCGGTGACGGTATAGGACAAGATTTATCGCAATTTACAGAAGATGAGATTAACCAGTTAAAGCAATTATATAGTTTTACAATGACCGACTATAATTATAATATAAAATGGAAGAATAAAACTAATGACGAACGACGCGAATTAACGAAGCATTTACATACTGAAGAAGTATATAAAAAAAGATCAGAGACACTTATCGAATTTTATAAATCTCATCCCGAGTTAGTGGAAAAGAAAAGAGAACAAATGATTATATCACGAAATAAAAATAAAGAAATTCGAGATGAACAGGCAAAACTAGGCGGATTATTAGGTGCAGCAAAAGTATCTAAAAAAGTAAAGATAGAATTTGTCGATGGGACAATTAAAATATACGATAGTAAATCAGCATTCAGTAGAGAATATGGGTGCATAATAGATCGTATATTATTAAAAACAAAAGAAAATAAAACTCATCGCGGATTTAGGGGGTGGGAGATATGACAAATCAACTTTTTAAAAGAGCGATAGTTTTCAGTGACATCCATCTCGGTCTAAAGCATAATTCAGTAACACATCTCGACGATTGCATAGACTATACCGAATGGTTAATAGCTGAAGCAAAGAGTCGAGATGTTGATACATGTATTTTTATGGGCGACTTTATGCACCATAGGAATACAATCAATGCTCAGACACTCGAATATAGCATTAAATTGCTAGGTATGTTGAATAGTTCGTTTAAGAAGACATATTTTATGGTTGGAAATCACGATTTATACTTTCGTGATAACCGTTCTGTAACATCAATGAAGTTTGCTGCACTATATCCTAATATTGTGCTCGTAGATGAACCTCTTGTCGTCGATGATGTTGCTTTTGTGCCTTGGTTAGTTAATGATGAGTGGGAAGATATTGTTAACATCAAATCAAAATATCTTTTCGGTCATTTAGAACTTCCGGGATTTAAAATGAATGCTCAAGTCGAGATGCCCGATCACGGTGGCATCAATGCAGAACATTTCAAACATCAGGATTACGTGTTCTCTGGACACTTTCACCTACGGCAAACAAAAGGCAAGGTTACTTATATTGGTAATCCTTTCGGACATAATTACAGCGATGTTTGGGACTTTGAACGTGGTGCCATGTATTTAGAATGGGATAAGGAACCAGAGTTCTTAGATTATACAGGTGGACCGCGCTTTATAAGTATCAACTTAGCGGCATTACTAGCTAATCCAGATATCTATCTTAAACCTAAAACATATCTTCAAGTTACTTTAGACATCGACATAACGTACGAAGAAGCAGCTTTTTTACGTGAAACATTTATGTCTCAGTATAGCGTAAGAGAGTTTAAGCTTATTCGAAACCCCAATGATGATTTAACTAAGGAATTTACGGGTGATATTACACTAAAAACAGTGGATCAAATTGTTATCGAATGTCTAAACACGTTAGATAATGATTCAAAGTTTGAAATTAATAAGTTCATCGAAATATATAATAATCTATGATAGTAATCAATTCAATAACAATTAAGAATTTCTTAAGTATCGGTAATGTTGTTCAGAGTATTAATTTTCACGGCACTGATTTAGTTTTGGTTCTGGGTGAAAATTTAGATCTAGGCGGCAACGATAATCGTAACGGAGTTGGTAAATCGGCAATTGTAAATGCATTATCTTATGGATTGTTTGGTGCGGCATTAACAAAGATCAGAAAAGATAATCTAATTAATGCCACAAACCAAAAGAATATGGTTGTTACAGTCGATTTTGAAGTGCATGGGCAAAAATATAAAATTATACGTGGTAGAAAGCCTAATATATTTAAGTTTATTAAAGATGGCACAGAACAAGATGATGGTGAAAAGACAGATGAGGCACAAGGTGAAAATTCTAATACACAAAAAGAAATAGAATTAATACTTGGCATTTCGCATGACCTTTTTAGTCACTTGGTAGCCCTTAACACATACGTAGAACCTTTCCTTGCGTTAAAAACAAATGATCAAAGAATTATAATTGAGCAGCTCTTAGGCATTACCAAACTCTCTGAAAAAGCAGACAAGCTTAAAGAAGAAGCAAGGATAACAAAAGATGAAATCAAAGAAGAGGAATTTAGAATTACGGCGGCAACGGAGGCTAATAAAAGGATTGAACAGAATATTACAGGGCTTGAGGCAAAGTCCAAGGCGTGGGATAGCGCGAAGTCGCTAAGGATAGATAAACTTCAAGCATCTATCTTAGAACTACTTAATGTTAATATCGATGATGAAATTGCTTTACACAAGTCTAAGAAAGAAGTTGAAGATTTAACTGCTGAGTATAGATCTCTTGCTAAAGAATTAAGCGGGCTCGAAAAGGATGTTACTGATTCATCTAGGACGATTGTTCGTTTAGATAAAGTTTTAGCAAGTTCTGTCGAGAAGATCTGCCCTACATGTAGCCAGGAAATGGACAAAGATACACATGCTGCGGTGCATAGCGAATATGTAGCCCAACATAGCGACGCCAAGACAAGATTAGCCGAAAAAGCAGTAAAACGGGACGAAGTAAAAACACTTGCAACAACAGTTGCATCTATGATCCCTAAGTTGCCCGAGCCCTTCTACGATACAATTGATGAAGCATGGAATCATAAGACAACACTAGATACCTTAGGTAATAGTTTAGCATCGGATTTAGATACAATTAATCCATATGTAGATCAGATCGTAGTTCTAAAACGGGACGGATTACAAGCAATTGATTTTACGGTATTGAATAATCTTGTCAATTTACGAGATCATCAAGATTTTCTATTAAAGCTATTAACAAACAAAGACTCATTTATTCGTAAGAAGATTATTGATCAAAATTTAGCATTCTTAAATCATCGTTTAGCACATTATTTAACAGACATAGGTTTGCCACATTTAGTAAAATTCAAATCCGATCTGGAGGTAGAGATTTCTATGTATGGTAAGGAATTTGACTTTGATAACCTTTCTCGTGGCGAGCGCACACGATTAATATTATCTCTAAGTTGGAGTTTTAGAGACGTATTTGAGAATATGAATAACAAGATCAACTTATTGTTTATCGATGAACTAGTAGATTCGGGACTCGATTCAAGTGGTGTAGAAGCTTCTGTCGCTATATTAAAAAAGATGTGTAGAGAAAATAATAGAAATATTTACTTAATTTCACATAGGGATGAACTTGTAGGTCGCGTATCAAACGTGTTGAAGGTTGTTAAAGAAGGTGGTTTCACTAGTTTAGAGAGTAGTGATGTAGTGATTTAACGCGAAGTTCATTGCTTTTCAGTAAATGTTGAGCATATACTGAACTTCTTGACACAACAAAGGAAACAATGTCTACAGAATATACACAACATCAGAAATATAAAAACAATACATACAAGTTCGAAAATTTATCCGAGGCCGATCTTAAGGCTCTTAATGTCTTTGCTATCTCAGATATAGATCAAGTAATATTTCTACCAGATCTATCATTAGAGCAACACGAATTAGATAAAAATAACTATACCTTTCATGATGAAAAATATTTCCACCCTATTCTCAATGTCACTAACTCAGTTATTGCAAGAAAAATATTTAAAATAGCATTATATGATAGATATTTTAATCAACAGACTATATCTAATCTAATTTATCTTAAAGATAAACATGCAATTGTTAGAGGTAAATCTGATAATATATTTGATAGACTAGATACATATAGAGTTGATTTTGAATTGCGGAAGGACAAGAAATACACCCTAAGACACCACGGAACTAAAGAGGGTGGCGATCTTAGGCAGGCATTCTTTAAGGATGAAAATTTAGAATATGGGTTGCTTCTGCAGCATGGGCCGAATAGTTCTAAGAGACAACTAGAATCGCATTTTACTAAACGTCCTATTGAAGGCATAAAATTATCAGATCCAAACACAAAAGAACTTAGATCTAATATTCCTGTACAGTATCATCATGCAAAATATAGTATAAGTGGTAGTACATATAAAACCAAAGAGCCATCTCAATTACTAGGTTTAAAGAATTATAAAAATTTCAGTCAAGAAGAACATGTAGAAATCTTAGGTTGCATTATCTTAACAAGTGATGAGCACGACACGGTTCATATTTTCAATGATGGTGGTATAAATATTTGGTTGAGGTGGAGTGAAGAGTTTGGATATACTGTACCATTCCACTGGAGATGTGAAGAGAATTATAATATAACCTTACTACACTTAGAGAAAATTAGCAATGGAAGATTTATAAAAACTCTTGCACCTTCTTATGAAGAGTTTATTTTGTTGAATAGCTAATTATTAAAGAATATCTCATTAGTCAGCTTTAATATCTCAGATAAGGTATAAGAATAATACCCCTTATATTGTAGTATCTCATCTATCTCTAACTTGTTTTTCACAAATACAAATTCTGGAACGTTATTGTATTTTATAATCAATAATGGTAATTTATTTGCGTTTGTGGAATCTTGTTCTACCTGCTTGATCCATGTATCCCACTGTGTCACTTCTTTATTGACTATCGACTGAAATGATGGCCCGGTTTTATAGTGCTTGCATTCTACTGAGAATAAAAAAGTATCAGGGCATATTAAGTCACCAAATGCAGCGTGTTCTAAGTCGTATTGTGTTACTCTCGATTTGTTACCGCCACCAAAGAATGAACCACTGTCTGCATTTCTTCTGAAGCTTTTTTCTATACCGGTATGTTGGTGAAATCTCTCAGACAACAGATTAGCAATTTTTCTTTCGAATGTATTGCCTTTACTTTTCCCATTTACTTTTCCTGTTGCCATGTTAAGTCCCTTGTTATCACTATTTACCTGCTATTTATCTCCCGTTATAAATATAAGAAGCAAGGGGAATAAAGATGAGATTTCACGTATTAGGCGTTCCGCACACGGTTAGCAGTAAAGAATTTACAGCTTGTGCCTTCACACAAAAAGTAGTTAAGTTTTGTCAAATGATGTCTGACCGTGGTCATACTATCATACATTACGGTCACGAAGAGTCTGATGTTGTATGTGATGAACATGTTACGGTTCTAACATCAGATGTATGGAAACAAACATATGGTGATTACGACTGGCGTAAATCATTCTTTAAATACGATCTAAATGACTTAGCATATCAAACTTTTTTTAAGAATGCTATTAAAGAAATTGGAAAACGCAAACAACCTAAGGATTTCATATTACCTTTCTGGGGTCACGGCGTTAGACCTGTATGTGATGCTCACCCCGATCTTATAACAGTTGAACCCGGTATTGGATATCCAGCAGGGCATTGGGCTAGATATAAGATTTTTGAATCATATGCCATGCATTCTGCCTATTATGGATTAAATAGTGTATTACAGTGTAATGAAGATTGGTATGAAGTTGTAATACCTAACTACTTTGATTTAAATGATTTTACTTATACAAAGAAGAAAGATGATTACTTCTTATACATAGGTCGTGTTTATGATGGTAAAGGTGTTCATATTGCTGAACAAATTACTAGAGAAATTGGTGCAAAGTTAGTTATTGCTGGTCAAGGCAGTTTATTAGATATGGGATATAAGACTATCCCTGATCATGTTACTGAAGTAGGCCATGCTGATACAGAATTAAGACGAAAGTTAATGAGTAAGGCTCGTGCTACTTTTGTTATTTCGATGTATAACGAACCATTCGCAGGTGTGCAGATAGAATCTATGCTGTCGGGAACACCTGTTATATCTTCTGATTGGGGTGCGTTGGCTGAAAATAACATACACGGTTATACAGGATATCGTGGTAGAACATTTGAACAATTTGTATGGGCAGCTAAAAATATTGGTAATATTAAACCGGCAGATTGCAGACAATATGCGGAAAAGAATTACTCTATGGAAAGAATAGCACCTATGTATGAGGAATATTTTCAATCAGTGTTAAATATACACGGTAAGAAGGGTTGGTATGAACCTAATCCTGGAAGAAAGAATTTAGATTGGTTAAAGAAGGAATTCCCACATGCATAACGATTTAGAATTTGAACAGGGATTCTGGGGCGATTGCTGTAATACATTTGGCGAAGATCAGAAACATTTTATCTACGGTAATCTAATGGGATTAGTGGGTAATTATTTTTCTTATGATGCAGAGAATAAAAGAATACTCGATATCGGCGGTGGGCCTACTTCTATGCTATTAAAGACATATAATCTTGTCGAAGGTAAGGTTTGTGATCCTATAAATTATCCTCAATGGACTAAAGATAGATATAAGAGCAAAAATATTTCAGTCCAAGTAGTGGGCGGCGAGGATGTTAAAGAAACTGGTTGGGATGAAGTGTGGATTTACAATGTTATGCAACATTCAGAAAATCCTAAGAAGATTATTCAGAATGCCAAGCGTGCCGCTAAGGTACTACGAATATTTGAATGGATCGATATACCAGCACACGAAGGGCATCCACATATGCTAACGCAGCAGAATTTAGAAAAGTGGATTGGACAAGCAGGTAAAGTAACAGAATTAACAGGACAAAACGGATGCTATGGAAAATGTTTCTATGGAAATTTTGTCTTATAAAGGAGAACTATGGAATATACACAAGCATTTGAAAAGGCTATAAATCACGCAATGTTATACGAAGTCGGTAGCTTCTGGAATCTCGATACACCGGGTGCAGAAGATGGTACTAATGCTCGGGCCTGCGGATATACAAACGACCCCCATGATCATGGTGGAGAAACAAAGTACGGAATTGCTAAGAATTCTAACCCCGATTTAGATATTACACATATGGATTGGGATACTGCCAAGGCTGTTTATTTCAGTCACTATTGGCTGAATGCTAAATGTGATAAGATGGATGGTCGTTTAGCAGCATTGCAGTTCGATGGTGCAATTCAACATGGTCCTGGTACAGCATCTAAATTTATTCAACGTGCTATAGAAGTAGAAGATGATGGTGCAATCGGCCCCATAACACTTGCTAGCCTAGCTGATCAAGATGCTACTGAAATATGTAACTCAGTCTGCGATCAGCGTGTAAAATATTATAACGAAATTGTTGCTGAGGATCCTACTCAACAGAAATTCTTAGATGGCTGGTTACGCAGAGTGAAAGAAATGCGTGCATTTGTTACTAGCCCAGCACGAAGTTTTTAGCATATCAATATTGTTGCACTACTGAGATCAGCAACGATAAAGTAGTGCAACAGTAAAAAAATCTGTTCAAGCAAAATTATATAGATAGCAGGACTGACGCGCCCTGTGAACGTATTAAGAACTCCAGCGTATAGGTTTTATAAATCAAAACTACACAAGCACAATAAAACCCAAATCTTTTCAAAATCAAAAATCAACGTTAGAAAATCATAGTTAAGGTTAGCGAGCCAAGTTAATTTCTCGCCGGCGTGTCGTTCAGAATAGGGCGCAACAGCCAAGCCCGTTGGATATGCAATGGCAAAATCATATGAAAGCGGCCGAGTCGTGAGTAAGATGATTGAGTTTAAGTTTGTGGGAGGCACGTGAAACGGGTATGCCCTCCCAGATGCGTAATCATTGGTTATAAGTGGTTGCAATGCGTCGAGTCCTAGAGACCCCTTCAGAAACGCTGTAAGAAGCGGTAGTTGACATAATCAATCCAACACTACAAAATATTTCAATATAACAGTCTGCGAAACCGTCAGGTATTCCAGTATCCAGGTTTTGGATACCCTTGGTCTGACTCCTCCGTCAGTTATATTGCTTTATCTACATTATGTCTCTATAATACACGTGAGTTCGAGCAATAGATTAAATACAGACGCGACAGCGGATGGTATTTAATCTATTGCTGATACGGCACGAAGTGATGGATCATTAATAACAAAGGAAATATATGATACCTATAGATCTTGATGAGGCACGTAGAGCACTCTTTGAGAAGAAGATTAATATGTGGGAAATGACTCTCTTAGAGGGAGTGCATAAACAAGATGATATTTCTGAAAAGCAATATAATATATTATGCGTATTAGCAGAACAGATGCTACCGTATAAACTTATAAGACAATCCGGTAATTCTGCAAATAATGGGTGTCCTGTGGACCCATATTTTAAGCAACAATATTATTCTGATGAGTACTAAATAGATAACGTATTCGTTTCGCGAATGACTTGGTCTGTAAGACCACTTAAGGTTATATCAGTTTTCTTATATATGCGCTTTGTGAGCTTAATAATATCAGGACTGACATTAATACTAAGTTCTGAATATGGACGTAGGCGTATTGACATAATATCGTTGCCAATAGATTCTGCTGTAATGACTCCTGTGAATTTCTGAAAATGCATAGATACAAATGCATTGACACGTAATTCGATATTTCCCATGAACTCTTGAATTTCTACACGAGTTCTCTTATCTATATGTCTTGTTAACTTAATCTCACCCTTGGTGATATATACTTCCGTAAGTATATGATCACCTTCTGGTTTATTAATATAGATATGTGAAGTTTCATATATAATATTTCTATTTGAATTAAAATACATATTCACTTCTTTATCTTGCAAAGTGTCTGTCTCGTAAGGACTCCACTTGATGTTTTGAGCATCAAGTAATCGTGATAGGTCGTATACCCATCGATGTTTAGGATAACGCTCCCAACACTCGATATCATCTACCGGGATATCAAGTTCTAGCGTGTCTGTCTTTTTTTGCATATATTTTCCTTACATATATTCCTTACCACCGGGGTTCTGCTCTTTCAATCTCTTATTGAGAACTTTAATTGTAATCTCCCTATCTTGAAAGCTCATACCCCATGCTGAATTCCATTCAATCCCGCCCTTCATAAAGTAGCATATATCAGCTATTTGTTCTCTTAGTAATAATGATTCTTTAGCATATGATTGAATTAGGTCACCTAATTGTTCAGCAGGTAGAAAAATTAAGGACCTTATGAAAAATTTACTGGATTAAAATCAATCTCGCTTTCCCATTCGTGATTACATTTTTCACAATGAGGAGTAAATGTTCTTTTAATACCAATCTGATTTATTTCTTTAATTAAATCACTAATCTTGTCGCTACTCTTCTTATCAATGTTTTGTAAGAATTCTTTAATATCATTCTTATCTGACACATTAATTTTCTTACTTTCATCAACAACTTTTAATACAGAATTAACCATTAGTTCGTATGTAATAACAGATAGTTCTTTAAATGCTGTAGCAAAAAGTTTTAGTCTAGCATCTTCTGTGATATTCTCACTTTCGATAGCGCGTGTTAGTTTGCTTTGTTCAAACTGGGCATGTAGGCCTTTGAGTAATTCTGGAAAACCATAAGGTTTAACAAATATACTTAATCCATTATCCATATTAACAACATACTCTGTATCTAAGAAAGACATATTATCTATAGAATATTGCAAGTCTAGTGGATATAGATTCTTATGACTACATTCAGGGCAGGTTAATTCTGTCTCAAGTGCATCATTATATGTAGCAAATCTAATAGCTGTGATAATCGCATCGATATCATTTGTTAGTAATATCCGCGGATCACTTACCGCCGGCGTGCAGCTTCTAATAACTTCTAGCAATGCTTCACCGTTTAATAGAGCATCTGGATTCTTTAAGATAAGTTCATCTTTGCCAGTCATGGGCATAATTCCTACTTCTCCATTATCTGAAAAAGTTATAGCACCAGGCGCATAATATGATGTTCCGCTAGGTAGTTTTAGAAATAACTTAAATTGTCTGAAGTACCCCTTCAGCGGGTTTTGGCGAATTTCTTGTTTCATAATTTCCTCTTTAAAATATTTGATAAATAGTATCGAACATTGTTTATCTTATTTATCACGGGACTTAATCAAAGAAACATATGGCTGATAATTCTGTCTTTATAACTGGCATCGCAAAAGGTGCGCTCACTGAAGAAATTGAGAGTTTACCGCCGTGGGCAACGGAAAATACCGCGGTAACAGTTAAAGGAATACTTGCTCAAAGCTTATCTGTACAGAAACAGGCTCTTGCTCAACTCATTAAAACTGCCGCTGCCGGAGGCTCTGGTTTAACTCCAAAAGAAGTTAATGATGTTAAGGATGCGTTTGAAGACTGGGCCAAAGACTTAAAAGATGAGAATGTCAAGGAAAAGAAGCGTAATAAAGAGAAAGAGCTTGAAGATAAGAAAGAAAAGAAACGTCGATTAGAAAATGCAGAAGTATTTGGTAAAAGAATCTCTTTCGATCTTAGTCTTGCTGGCGCCGCAAAGCTTATCGGTGATACATTTGTTGAAAATAAGAAGACATTTGATGAGTTAACTGCTGCTGGTGTAAATGTTATAAGTGGTATGGGCGCAACCAAAGATGGTTTTCAATCATTGCGTCAACTTACAGCAGAAACTGGTGTTAGGTTTACAGAACTTGCTGCCGCAATGACAACATATTCTAATGCGGTAAATTCCTTTGGTGTTGGAAGATTTGCTAAAACTGTAGGTATGGCAAGTTCTAATTTAACACAATTTGGATTCTCTGCTAAAGAAAGTGCAGAATTATTAGGACAGTATCTAAGCATACAACAACAGACTTCAGATGTCAGCCATAAGACAGCCGAAGAAACAAATGATGGTCTACAGAAATTTGGTAAGAATGTATTTAGATTATCGATGGCAACAGGCCAGTCACGCGAAACAATCATAAAGCAGACAACAGCACTTGCTGAAATGACAGAAGCAAATATATATGCTGGGCAGGTCGGCACACAAGCAGCAGAAGGAATGACTACCTTTTTAGGATCATTCAAGAATCAAAACATCGCTCAACAGATATTAAACTTAATGTCTAGTCCTATTAAACAACTAAATGATACATTTATGAATCTTCAGAAAGTAGGTATGGGTGGTTTTGCTCAACAATTTACAGCCTTCACTAAAACACTCGAAGGTATGCCAGCAGAAGAACAAGCGCAGAAATTAAAAGCATACGTTGAAGCACACAAAGGTGAATTTGCACAGCAGAAGCAACGATTAGCATTACTAAAGCAGGCAGGTGTTGCTGAGGCAGGTGCAGCATTAGATTTCATTGTAGGATTAGAAAAACAAGCCAACGCTATTAAACCTCTTAAAGAAGAAGAGATTAAGCGACTACAAGCGAGCAATGCTGCAAGTAAAGGTCTTACAAATGCATGGGAAAAATTCATATCGTTGCTACAAAGAGCATTTGGCCCTACTGCTACAATGATGAATATATTAACCGGCGCATTAACCCTATTGATTAAACCAATTGAGTGGGTTATAAACGGATTAGATTGGTTAGGTGAAAAGATAGGTGGAGTATTAAGTGCTTTCGGACTTGCTGATAGCTTTGATTTAACAGCTTGGATCGGTGTAGGCATTATTGGTGCGGCATTATTACCAGTCTTTAAAGGATTACTAGGTGGTTTAAGTGGTTTAAAAAATGGATTTAAAAACCTTGCTGCTCGAGTTGTGGGTGGCCCAGCGAAAGGCGCCGCAGGTGGTGCAGCTGAAGCCGCAGGTGGTGGAGCAAGTAGTGCATTATCCACATTAGGCAAAGGTATTGCAGACTTAGCGAAAGGCGCCGGCAAAGCCGTTACTGATATATTAAAAGGTATAGCAAACGGAATAAAAGCATTTGGTTCTACTCAAGTATTGAAAGGTGTACTAGCAATGGCAGGGATTGCTGCATCATTATGGATTCTTAGTAAGGCACTAGTCGAGTTTAATACTATAGAATGGGAATCTTTAGCAAAAGCCGGTGTAGCACTTCTAGGATTAACTGTAATATTAGCAATAGTTGCACCTGTATTAGATGCAATGTTTGTTCCATTGGCATTCGCAGCCGCCGGCATTGGATTATTCAGTGCAGCATTATGGATATTAGGTGGAGCAATACAAGCCATAGGGTCCGGATTTACAATGCTCAGTGATGGGCTTGATTCTCTAAAAGATATTGGTTTACTAGATATAATAGGTATTTCTGCCGGGTTAGTGGCATTAGGTGCCGGGCTGGCATTTGCTACTCCATTCTTATTAATCGGGTCGGTAGGATTGGTAGCATTAGGTGCAGCATCAATGGTAGCAGGACCCGGTCTTGCTTTATTAGCATGGGGCCTTAAAGGACTGAGCGATATCAGTGGCATGCAAATAGCAGGTATTGCTCTAGGACTTGCAGGTTTAGCGGCATCAATACTACTTGTTTCTCCTGCATTATTATTAGCTGCCATTCCTCTAGCAGCATTTGGTGTTGCTGCGGCAATCGCGGCAGTACCTATTGCATTATTAGCATGGGGTCTTAAATCATTAATGGAAGTTAGTGCGGGTGATTTACTTGCAGTAGGAGGCGCCTTAACGTTATTTGGGGTCGCTCTTGGATTTGCATCACCATTCTTGGTAATTGGGTCGGCAGGATTAATTGCAATTGGTGTAGCGGCATTAATAGCTACGCCCGGATTATTAGGCGTTAGTTTCGCATTTAAAATATTAAGCGAAGCAATTACAAATTTATCAGCTATAGGATTCTTGGGATTAGTAGGTATCGGATATGGTATTGCTGCATTAGGTGTTTCACTTGCATTTGCAACACCTTTCTTATTAGTGGCATCTGTCGGTCTAACAGCAATAGGTTTAGCAGCATTAATTGCGGCCCCAGGAATAGGATTATTAGGTGATAGCTTTAAGTCGTTAGCCGAAGGTATGAAAGCATTTAAGGATGTTAGTTTATTGGATATGATTGGCATCTCGTATGGTCTTATAGCACTAGGAACAGCAGCCGTTATTGCATCACCATTACTATTATTAGGATCTCTTGGATTAGCAGCATTTGGTATCGCAGCATCTATGGCAGCACCCGGAATAAAGATGCTAGGCGAAGGTCTTACATTGTTAGCTGATATAGATGGATCATCATTAATAGATTTAGGAATAGGTTTAGGTGTTCTAACTGCTAATGGTAAATTGGATTTAATGAAATTTGGCGCAGCGGCCGCTGATGCAGCGCCAGGAATAAAAATGTTAGCCGAGGGATTAAAACCACTATCAGAAATAAATGGAGACAATCTATCTGGATTATCAAAAGGTTTAAATGCATTCGGTATGGGTAGTGCAATGTCAATAAGATTACTTGGTATTGCCGGTGAGATAGCTGGAGAAGGATTATTACTTTTAGCAAATGGACTAAAACCACTGGCTGAAATAGTTGGTAATAATTTAGCTGGACTAGCAAAAGGTTTAAATGCATTCAGCATCGGAAGTGCAGTATCAATATTAGAACTCGGCTTCGCAGGTGAGAAATCTGGCAATGGATTATGGCTTCTTGCATCTGGATTAAAACCATTATCTGAAATAAATGGCAATAATCTAGCTGGTCTAGCAGCTGGTCTAGCAGCATTCAGTATCGGGAGTG
>Ga0214192_1000033_pt1 | contig 83510 bp, 74 predicted proteins | sample TroBogEpilimnion_44_FD_153030 | JGI IMG/M metagenome (GOLD analysis project Ga0214192, IMG submission 153030) | Freshwater microbial communities from Trout Bog Lake, WI - 29JUL2008 epilimnion | ecosystem: Environmental > Aquatic > Freshwater > Lake > Epilimnion/Euphotic zone | place: Trout Bog... | reverse complement strand
GGTAATGGAAAGTGGCATCATTAAAGAAGGCAATCATAGCATAGAGCAAGGTGCCGGTGTTCGTGCGGTTTTAGGCGAGAAAACTGGCTTTGCTTACAGTGATCGCATAGAACTTCCTGTACTACTTGAAGCAGCTAACAATGTCAAAGCAATCCTTAGACAGGGACAAGAAACCAAGGTAAACTTAACCTCTAATAGCAATAATGTGCGCTATTACCCCACTGGGAACCCACTAAAATCGTTAACCGATCAACAAAAAATTGATTTCCTACGAAGCATTGAAAACCAAACTCGCCTGCTTGATAATCGGATTGAAGAAGTCATTGTCAGTCTAATCGCTGTTCATGAACATATTTTAGTTGTTGATCAAAACGGCACATTAAGAGCCGATGTTAGACCACTCGTACGAATGAATGTTACCGTTATCGTTGTTGACAAAGGACGGCGTGAACAAGCGAGTATGGGAGGAGGATCGCGTAGTGATTTGCTCTATTTTTCAGAACAAGACCGTGGTTTGTGGTATGGACAAGAAGCTGTTAGACAAGCATTAGTTAATTTAGAAAGTGGAGAAGCACCTGCAGGCAATATGACTGTGGTATTAGGACCTGGCTGGCCAGGTATTTTACTGCATGAAGCTATAGGTCATGGACTGGAGGGGGATTTTAATCGAAAAGGTACTTCGGCTTTCAGTGGTCGGATCGGCGAACGGGTAGCCTCTGATTTATGTACGGTTGTAGATGACGGTACTTTACCAGGAAGACGCGGGTCACTCAGTATAGATGATGAAGGCACAACGCCAGAACAAACTGTATTAATCGAAAAAGGTATCCTTAAAGGTTACATGCAAGATAAACTTAATGCTCGATTAATGGGCGTAAAGCCCACAGGAAATGGTCGAAGAGAATCTTACGCGCATGTTCCCATGCCAAGAATGACAAACACCTATATGCTTGCTGGATTGCATCACCCTGAAGAAATCATTCAATCTGTTAAAAAGGGTTTATATGCAAAAAATTTCGCCGGTGGTCAAGTTGACATCACTTCGGGTAAATTCGTTTTTTCAGCCAGCGAAGCTTACTTAATAGAAAATGGTAAAATAACGCGACCGGTTAAAGGTGCCACACTAATAGGTAATGGTCCAGATGTGTTGACTAAAGTATCTATGGTCGGCAATGATTTAGAAATGGATAGTGGCGTGGGTACTTGTGGTAAAGACGGGCAAAGCGTACCCGTTGGTGTCGGTCAGCCTACCTTAAAAATTGATGGCTTAACTGTGGGTGGTACCCATGTTAGTTAGCTTTAGATTCAATCAGTTTGAAATATTCAGTTTCAGAAAAAATATCTAGACTTGTTTCGACCCTGTCTAGATAAACAATACCTTCAAGATGATCGTACTCATGCTGAAAAACCCTGGCAACAAAACCATCTAAGCTTTGATTCATTACTTTGCCTTGCTGATTGGTAAAAGTAATATTAATAACTTGATATCGTGGCACTAAAGCTCTTATTGATGGAATACTTAGGCAACCTTCCCAATCTTTTTCCAGACTATCCGAACAAGCAAGGTAACTAGGATTAATCATAACCACGGGCTCCATCAATGGTGCTTTTGGATAACGGGCAGTGGGTCTCGAAGCGACAATGATAATACGCTTATCAATATTGATTTGCGGAGCCGCTAAACCAACGCCTTGGGTATTCGCCAAAGTGATTTGCATAGCGGCAATAGCTTCTTGTATATCAAGTGCATCAATATCTTCAACCCATTGAGCCTGTTGTCGTAAGCTTGAGGCTCCTAGTTGAACAATCGAACAAACCTGACTCATCTTGGCGCTTTATAAATAGACATCTGAAGGTATACTGACAATAACTTGCTATTTTTTTACGTAAAGATCAGTAATGGTACCGGTAATCATTTCTGCTGCAAATGCAAAGGTTTCAGACAATGTAGGGTGAGGATGAATAGTTAAACTAATATCTTCTACATCTGCGCCCATTTCCAACGCCAAAACCGCTTCAGCGATTAACTCACCCGCATTAGGACCCACCATCCCTGCGCCTAAAATTCTACCTGTATTTTTTTCAGAAATAATTTTTGTAATACCTTCTTTACGCCCCATACTCAATGAACGTCCACTCGCTGCCCAAGGGAAAGAGCCTTTATCGTAATCGATTCCCTGTTGTTTAGCCTGATTTTCTGTCAAACCCATCCAAGCAATTTCAGGATCAGTATAAGCAACAGAAGGAATAGTTAACGCATCAAAACTTGCTTTATGACCAGCAATTACTTCGGCAGCTACTTTTCCTTCATGTACAGCTTTATGAGCCAACATTGGATTACCAACAATATCACCAATCGCAAAAATATGGGGTACATTGGTACGCTGTTGTTTATCAACAGTAATAAAGCCCTGCTCGTCAACATTTACTCCCGCTTGCTCGGCAGCAATTAACTTACCATTAGGTCTACGACCCACAGCAACCAGCACAGCATCAAATAATTCTGTAATCGGCGCGCCCTTGCCTTCAAAAGAAACTTGTAAACCTTCTGGTAACGCTTCTATAGCAGTTACTTTAGTTTCTAACCAAATATTTTGGTATTGTTTTTTAATACGACGGAATAATGGAGTAATCAAATCTTTATCGCAACCAGGAATGATTTGATCCATCAATTCAACAACACTGATTTCTGAGCCAAACGCATGATAAACCGTCGCCATTTCTAGACCAATAATTCCACCACCGACAATCAAGAGTTTTTTAGGAATCTGTGTTAATGCTAAGGCATCAGTGGAATCCCATAAACGCGGATCATCATTAGGAAAAACAGGGATTTTAGTAGGCTGTGACCCTGCGGCAATAATGGCTTGCTGAAAGTTAATGACTGTATTGCCGGTCTCGCCTTGCACCAAAAGACTATTAGCTGAAGCAAATTGTCCGTTACCATGAACCACAGTAACTTTACGCTGTTTAGCTAAACCTGAAAGCCCGTCATTTAAAGTTTTAGTGACGCTTTCTTTCCAACTACGAATTTTATCTAAATCCAGCTCAGGCTGGGCAAAACTAACACCATGATCCGCCATATCCTCGGCTTCATGAATAATTAATGCCGTATGTAACAAAGCCTTAGATGGAATACAGCCGACATTTAAACAAACGCCTCCTAATACCGGCTCACGTTCCACCAAGACAACTTGCTTACCTAAATCAGCGGCTCGAAACGCTGCACTATAACCACCTGGTCCACCGCCTAATACTAAAACTTCTGCTTGTAATACTGATTCATTCATTGTGATATTCCTTGACTAAAGTAACAATCGGCGTATATCGCTGAGATTTTGTTTAACTAAACTCATAAAACGAGCACCTTCAGCACCATCGATAACGCGATGATCGTAAGTTAGATCAAGCGGTAGAAGCAACCGTGGCAAAAATTCCTGACCATTCCAAACAGGTTGCATCTTAGCGCGTGTAACACCTAGAATAGCTACTTCTGGTGCATTGACGATAGGAGTAAACGCAGTTCCACCAATACCTCCCAAACTAGAAATAGTGATACATCCACCCTGCATATCAGTCGGCAATAGTTTACCCTGTCTAGCTTTGGCGCTTTTTTCCGCTAATTCTGCTGCTAATTGATTAATACTTTTAATATTAACATCGCGCAATACTGGCACTACCAAGCCATTCGGTGTATCAACAGCAATACCTATATTAAAATATTTTTTCAGAATCAAACTTTCGCCATCTGGAGACAAAGACGCATTAAAGCTTGGAAATTGCTGCATAGCAGCAACTAACGCCTTAATAATAAACATTAATCCGGTAATTTTAATTTCATCTTTTGTCTTTTCTGCATTCAGGCTATTCCGAAATGCTTCCATATCAGTAATATCAGCTTCATCATGATAGGTCACCATGGGTAAGTTCAGCCATACTCGGCTGAGATTCTGACCGGTTAATCGTTTGATCTTACTTAATTTAACAGTTTCTGTTTCGCCATAAGCGCTAAAATCAACTGCTGGAATACTAGGAATACCCGCTCCAGAAGATACCGTTCCTTCAGTCAATATTTTTTTGACAAATAACTTAATATCTTCTTTTACTATTCGACCTTTTCTGCCAGTACCTGAAGCCATTTTGTTGAGATCAACACCAAGTTCACGTGCAAACATTCTAACTGAAGGCGACGCATGCGCTTTTACAGAAACAATCGGTTCACGAACAATTTCCTTAATGGGCGTTTCTGGCGTTATATCCGTCGATGTAACTTTAGTTTCAACGGCAACAGGTTGAATTTGTTCCTTTAAATCGCTCGAAGAAGGCACTTCTGGTAAAGACACACTTGTTTCAGCTGTTGCCGCTGATGCTATTAACACGGTAGCAACTAAAGACCCCTCAGAGACCTTGTCTCCTGATTTTATGAAAATCTTTTTCACTATACCTGCAACACTAGAAGGCAACTCCATAGAAGCTTTGTCTGTTTCTAACGTAGCTATTGTTTGCTCTAGCTCAATTTTGTCGCCCTCATTAATCAAGACTTCAACAACATCAATTTCAGCAACATTGCCGACATCTGGAACTTTTATTTCGACTAAATCACTCATTCTAATTTCTTCCGTTAGATTAACCAGGGAGCTTTAGCATCCGCCGCTATACCATACTTAGCTATTGCGACCTCAACTTTAGCGAGTTCGAATTGTCCTAAGTCAGCAAGACTTTTTAAAGCTGCGATAGTGATATGGTAACGATCAACTTCAAAGAAGCGACGTAAGTTTTCGCGAGTATCAGAACGACCAAAACCATCAGTGCCTAATACCGTATAAGGTACAGAAATAAGACTGCGAATTTGTTCGGCGAAAGCCCGATTATAATCGCTTGCTGCAATCACTGGACCGACAGTATTTGTTAAACAACTAGCAACATGTGACTGTTTTGGAGGCTCTGTAGGGTGTAAGCGATTCCAACGCTCACAACTTTGACCATCTCTTGCTAACTCAGTAAAACTTGGACAACTCCACAAATCTGCTTCTACGTTCCAGTCGTTTCGCAATAATTCTGCCGCAGCTTCAACCTCTCGAAAAATAGTACCCGAACCCAATAATTGCACACGCGGATTACGACTTTCAGCACCTAACCTAAAACAATACATCCCCTTAAGAATATTTTGCTCAACACCTTTAGGCATTGCAGGATGTGTATAATTTTCATTCATCACAGTAATATAGTAGAAAATATCTTCCTGTTCTACATACATACGTCGTAAACCATCCTGAATAATGACAGCGAGTTCATAAGAATAGGTTGGATCATACGAAACACAATTAGGTACAGTAGCCGCCATCATATGACTATGTCCATCTTCATGCTGCAAACCTTCCCCATTCAGAGTTGTACGACCCGCCGTACCTCCCATTAAAAAGCCCCGAGTACGTTGATCTGCAGCTGCCCAAATAAGATCACCAACTCGTTGAAAACCAAACATTGAGTAGTAAATAAAGAATGGGATCATCGGTACATTATGAGTAGAGTAAGAAGTACCTGCAGCTATCCAGTCACACAAACCACCCGCTTCATTGATACCTTCTTGAAGAACCTGACCATGCTTATCTTCTTTGTAGAACATCAATTGATCGGCATCTTGTGGAGTATATAACTGACCAACTTGTGACCAAATCCCTAACTGCCTGAACATACCTTCCATACCGAAAGTTCTAGATTCATCAGGCACTATCGGCACTATGCGTTTACCAATGTTTTTATCTTTAATCAAGATATTGATTAAGCGAACAAAAGCCATTGTCGTCGAAATCTCACGTCCTTCGCCACTGGCTTCTAACAATGCTTTAAAATCGCTCAATACAGGCACATCCAAAGCATAAGATTTCGCTCGTCTAGCAGGCAAATGTCCACCCAGATCAGCACGACGTTTGTGCATGTATTCCAATTCTTTGGATCCCTCAGGAAAAGTTAAATAAGGCAATTCATGAAGTTGTTCATCGGTAACGGGTAGATCATAGCGATCGCGAAAATGTGTTAGCGAACTAGCGCTCATTTTCTTTTGTTGATGGGTTATATTCTGAGCCTGACCAGAATCTCCCATGCCATAACCTTTAATAGTTTTAGCTAATATAACTGTAGGTTGTCCCTTATGATTAACAGCAGTATGAAAAGCGGCAAATACCTTAACCGGATCATGACCACCACGATTAAGTTCCCAAATATCGCGATCAGACCAATCGGCAACCATCGCTTTGAGTTCAGGCGTATTGAAAAAATGTTCTCTGACATAAGCGCCATCTTTAGCTTTAAATGTCTGGAAATCACCATCAACACAAGCCATCATTCGAGCAACCAACAAACCGTCAGTATCTCTGGCTAACAAGGCATCCCAACGTTGTCCCCAGATTAATTTAATAACATTCCAGCCAGCCCCTCGGAACTCACCCTCCAATTCTTGAATGATTTTTCCATTACCGCGAACAGGCCCATCCAGACGCTGCAAATTACAATTAATAACAAAAATGAGATTATCTAATTTTTCTCGCCCTGCTAAACCAATGGCGCCTAATGATTCAGGTTCATCCGTCTCACCATCCCCCAAGAAACTCCAAACCTTACGACCCGATGTATCAGCAAATCCTCTATCTTGGAGATAGCGCATAAAACGAGCCTGATAGATCGCCATAATAGGACCTAAACCCATTGAAACAGTCGGAAATTGCCAAAAATCTTGCATTAACCAAGGGTGTGGATAGGATGAAAGACCATTACCATTCACTTCCTGACGGAAATTATCCATTTGCTCAAGACTTAAACGACCTAATAAAAATGCACGAGCATAATCACCTGGTGTTAAATGTCCCTGTGTAAAGATTAAATCACCGTCGTGCTGCTCAGAATGAGCACGCCAAAAATAGTTATAACCGACATCGTACAAAGTGGCTGCCGAAGCAAAACTAGCTATATGACCGCCCACATTAGTATGTTTATTAGCGCGTAATACCATCATCATGGCATTCCATCGGACATAAGAACGAATACGTTGTTCTATGACGGGGTCGCCAGGAAATTGTGGCTGCTGGGCGACAGGGATAGTATTGATATAAGCAGTGTTGGCACTAAATGGAACATCAAATCCAGAGTGTCTAGTTACTGAGACCAATTGTTCAATTAAGAAATGCGCACGTTCACTGCCATCTTTTTCAAGTACAGCTTGAAGTGCCTCAATCCACTCAGCGGTTTCAGTGGCATCGATGTCACATTGACCGGTAATTTCTGAAATTAAACTATTCTTCATTGTTTGATCCTATTGGCACATTGTGCATAGCTTGAGTCGTCCAGATATTGAAGCATACCCTGTGATTTAAAATTTAATAGCCGTTACGAATTGGTAATAAAAAAACAATTTCTTAAAATAAAACGTAAAATTGTTATGTTAATTATTCTTCAATTGATAATGACTATCAGCTAAACTTGTCAATTGTTTTGCCTGATAAAAACTATCCATTCCCAAAATTCAAAAACAAAAATCAATAGACACTTCAAGCATCCATAGTTGCATAGTATATACAAAGGTGAAGAGGCAATACACCCGTTTTAAACGCTAACGATCCCCCAATAAATAACGGAGCAGGTGTAATGCGAATATGAAAATAAAACTATTATTGTCTAAATCTATAGACTGTAACTTAACAATAGCGGAGAAAGCCATAAAAGTAAAATCCGTTAACTTTTACCCTACGTTACATCAACATTCTTAAACACAAAATAGCTATTGCCATTAATCAAGCTTCTCAAAATGGCTTTTACCAACACCACATTCAGGACAAACCCAATCATCTGGTATGTCTTCCCAACGCGTACCCGGCAGAATCCCAGAATCTGGGTCACCTAGTTCTTCATCATAGATATAACCACAAACATTACATTCATATTTTTTAAACTCTGACACAGTTTACTCCAAGATATATTCAAAAAAGTCACTATCATGATACTGTATTTTAAACTAGGATTGCTACAATGGCCGAAAACATCAACTAACAAAATATAGATTTTTAATAATCATGACCAAACATGAAACAGACATACTCAAATTTTTTTCACTATTCATTTTTCTATTGCCAGTCAATGTAATAGCTAATCCTTGGGCTAATATCAACTACCCTTCCGTCGTAAATGGACCCGCTCAGAGTATTGGAACCTACGATGCTGGTTGTATTAGTGGAGCCGTTTCATTACCTATAAATGGTGATGGCTATCAAATCATGCGCTTATCACGCCAAAGATTTTATGGCCATCCTGATTTGAAACAATTTATTGAAACTATCGGACACAATATCAAACAGAAGCATCTGGGCGTTCTACTAATCGGTGATTTAGGACAGCCACGTGGAGGACCAACACTCAGCGGTCATCGTAGTCATCAAACCGGACTGGATGTAGATATCTGGTTTTTACTGTCAACTCAAGCAGAAAAAAGATCGTTAACTACGACAGAGCGCGAATCCATGAGCGCACCGTCAGTGGTTTCAAGCTCATCAAATAGTCTTAATTTAAGTCAATGGTCAAACATTAATGAGCAAATATTACAACTAGCAGCAGAATCTCCCTTGGTTGACCGAATATTTGTCAATGCCGCCATTAAAAAAGAATTGTGCCAACACTATTCAGGACAAAATTGGATACGCAAAATTCGTCCTTGGTGGAAACATGATGACCACTTCCATGTGCGCCTTAAATGCCCTATAGATAGCCCTTACTGCGAAAGTCAACCACAATTACCATCAGGGGATGGCTGTGATGCTAGCTTAGCATGGTGGTTTTCCGAGGAAGCTAATAAACCAACTTCTAAACCAGTAAAGCCCAAAGAACCGATATTACCGATTCTTTGTCAACAAGTGTTAAAACAATAAAAACGCTTATTAATCCTAACTAGTTGCTAAAAACGGGTAATCGATATAACCCTTTTCATTGCCACCATAGAAAGTAGCTGGGTGGGGCTTATTCAGCATTGCATTATGACTAAATCGCTCCACCAAATCAGGATTGGCTATGTACAACTGTCCAAAAGCAACAGCATCAGCGCGATTTTCAATTAATGCCTGTTCTCCTCGTTGCTGATCGTACCCACCACAAATAATCAACTGTCCTTGGTACGCCTGACGTAATTGATCCAAAGCAACCACCTTGGCGCCATGACGAATATCGCCTTCCAAAACATCAACAATATGCACATAGGCCAAATTTAATTTAGACAATTGCTCAGCCAAATAAACAAACAAAGCACTTGGATTACTATCAGTCATATCATTAAATGTACCACTGGGCGACAACCGAATGCCGACTCGATCTGCCCCCCAAACACTGATCACCGCATCTGTTACTTCCAATAGTAAGCGACAACGATTTTCCAGACTGCCACCATAACAATCTGTACGCTGGTTGGTTCCATCACGTAAAAACTGATCGAGCAAATAACCATTAGCACTGTGAATTTCAACACCATCGAAACCTGCTGCCATTGCATTGGCAGAGGCTTGACGATATTGTTCAATTATCTCAGCTAGCTCTGTTGTTTCCAGAGTTCGCGGCTCTACAAACGCTTGCAAACCTGTTGGGGTAATTGCCATGCCTTTAGGAGTGATAGCCGATGGTGCAACCGGAAGCTGACCATCATGAAAATCAGGATGAGAAATACGGCCAACGTGCCATAGCTGCAAAAAAATACGTCCTTTTACTTCATGGACCGCCTTGGTCACTTTTTGCCAGCCTGCAATTTGCTCGGCAGTGTAAATACCCGGAATGGCTGGATAACCAATAGCCATCGGTGTAATTGGTGATGCTTCTGAAATAATAAGCCCTGCAGTTGCTCGTTGCTGATAATAAGTAGCCATTAATTCATTAGCTATATAGCCAGGAGCACGCATACGCGTAAGCGGTGCCATCACTATGCGATTAGGTAACAGACAAGCACCTAGCTTAATCGGTGAAAATAAAATTTTGGTCATAATTTTTTTTGGATTATTTAGAAAAATGAGTAACTAGTATCACTAGTTTTTTAATTTCACTCTAATACTCAAGGTACTTGATTTCCCTTATTTGTCAAAGATTATCTGATTGACAGAACTCTGCTAAAAAGGTCGCTTCATCCATCACATTAATTCCCAATTCTTGAGCTTTGATTAACTTCGAACCGGCATCTTGCCCTGCCAATACACAACTCGTTTTTTTAGAAACAGATCCGGCAACTTTAGCCCCTAAATTTTCAAGAATTGCTTTTACCTCAGTACGGGGCATTTGTAATGTTCCAGTGAGCACCCATGTTTGTCCTGCCAATAACTGCTGCTGTAATGGCTGCGAATATTCATCCTCACAAATAACACCTGATGCAAAAATATCAGCAATAATAGCTTTGTTATTTTCTGTGGAAAAAAAATCAACTATATTTTTTGCCATCACCGGACCTACATCAGGAATCAGTAATAACTGATCAAAAGTAGCTGCTTCGACTGCTTGATAATTTTTAAAGTGTCTGGCAATTGTTTTAGCACTTTCTTCGCCAATTTCCGGAATACCTAATGCACCTAAGAAAGTACCTAATTTAGTGATTTTTGAATGATTAATTGAATCAAGTACATTTTGTGCGCTTTTTTCACCCTGTCCATCCAACTCGGCAATATCGTCTAATTTAAGTTTATAAATATCCGCAATGGTTTTAAGCCGTCCTTTACCATACAAAACTTCTATCAACTTACTACCCAAATTGACAATGTTCATATTTTTTCGTGAGGCATAATGACGGATATGTTCCGCTGCCTGTGCCGAACAAGTTAAACCACCGGAACAACGATAAGCTGCCTGACCATCAATCCTAACGACTTCAGCAGCACACACAGGGCATTGCGTCGGCATTATTATTGGTTGTCTATCCTGACTAGCTGTCACAACTTTAACAACTTTAGGAATAACATCACCGGCTCGCTGAATTTCCACACGATCACCCAAACACAAACCCAGCCGAGCAATTTCATCCATATTATGTAAAGTTGCATTACTAACAGTCACACCACCGACAAATACCGGCATTAAACGAGCAACTGGCGTTAAAATGCCAGAACGCCCTACCTGAAAATCAACGTCTAACAATTGAGTGACCACCTGTTCAGCAGGGAATTTCCGGGCAACCGCCCACTTAGGTGAACGGGCAATAGCACCCAGCGTATTTTGTAATGCCAATGAGTCAACTTTATAGACAATGCCATCTATTTCCATTGGTAAAGATGATCTTAATTGCTCCATGCGCTGATAATCATTAACCAGATCATCATAACTGGCAGAAATAGCCCGTGCTTGATGGCTTTTGCTAAAACCCCATTCATGTAAATAAGTTAATATTTGGGAATGCAAGGTAAACTCGTATTCACCTTGGTAATCGCCAATCCCATAGGGAATAAATTGCAAATTACGTTCAGCCGCAATTTTCGGATTCATTTGGCGAATAGTGCCCGCTGCAGCATTTCTGGGATTAACAAAAAGCTTACTATTGTTATTTCTTGCAACTTCATTCAATTTTTTAAAAGCCTCTTTCGGCATAAATACTTCGCCTCTGACCTCTAAAACTTGCGGCGGATAGTGACTAGTCAATTTCAACGGTACAGAATGAATAGTCTTAATATTGTGACTAACATCTTCACCAACTGAACCATCACCGCGAGTTGCTGCATAACTGAACAAGCCATTCAGGTAATAGATAGTAATTGCCAGTCCATCCAATTTAGGCTCACTATAAATAGTCAGTGACTCGGGTAAAATCTCCAGCTCTTTTGCTGCTTTCTCAAAAAATTGGCAGGTCTCATCAAGCGAAAATGTATTCGCCAGTGATAACATTTTTATTCTATGTTCAATTTTTTGAAACTCATCGATTGGTTTCGCACCTACTCGCTGAGAAGGTGATTCTGGCGTAACCCATTCTGGATAAGATGCTTCAAGCTCAAGTAACCGACGGAAAGCCTGATCATATTGGCTGTCAGTAATGCTTGGATTATCGAGTACATAATACTCATAATTCCATTGATTAATATCGGCAACTAATTTTAGATAGTTATTTTTCAAAAGGGTTTTCCTAATACCATACTAAGATTACGAAGTGGATAAGTTTCCACGCTACTGCTAACCCAATCAATCTGAGTAAAATATTTAAATAACAGCTCAACAAATGTTACTATCTAAGTAATTTATTAGCAGAGTGCTTAAATATATCGGGTTACTTACTTACCCTTCCTCCCACTCACATCAATAATTATAACTATTATGAAAGAAATATCTAACAACGCTATTATTTACGCAACCTTAGCCCTCAATAGTGAAATCGCACTGCAAAAGGAATATCTTGAATCCTCAGATGTACCTGAAGATGAACGTAATAATGAAGAAGAAATTCTTGCCGATTTAGAACAAGCCTTCATGGAATTCGTGGACTTATACAAACAACGTTGCAAAATGGACAGTGAATTACCCAGTATTGAAGATTTGCTAAACAGCCAATTGTAAACTCCAGCTGTGTATTAAACACTTATGATTAAACTCTATGGCATCAAAAATTGTGATTCTGTAAAAAAAGCGCAAAAATGGTTAAATGAACAGCAAATTGATTACCTTTTTCATGACTACAGACGCGATGGTCTTAACCGAGAACAGTTAGAATTTTTTACAACTCATGCCAGTTTGAACCAATTGCTTAATCGTCAAAGCACTAGCTGGCGTCAGTTAACTAGTGACCAGCAAACTAATCTAACAACTGAAAAAGCAATCCAATTGATGTTGGATACACCAACATTAATCAAACGCCCGATACTTGAATTTGAGCAATCATTAATTATCGGTTTCAACGCCGATAGCTATTCCGAGTTTTTTAAAACTATTCAAACAACTAAGCCTTAAGTCAATGACTAGCTAGGCTGCGCTAACCCAGTAGCATGCAAATGAGTGAAACATTAAACCTTACCAAACAACTGATTAAATGTGCATCCGTTACCCCCAATGACGCCGGTTGCCAAGATATTATTGCCGCCCGTCTGACTAAACTGGGTTTTAACGAAGAACGCCTGAATTTTGCAGATACCCAAAATATATGGTTACGACGCGGTCACGAATCGCCTTTACTGGTATTCCTTGGGCACACCGATGTGGTTCCGGCTGGCGATTTAAGCGCATGGCAGTCACCGCCATTTGAACCTAGCGTACGTGACGGCAAACTTTATGGACGTGGTGCTGCTGATATGAAAGGGGGTATTGCTGCCTTCATGACTGCTATTGAGCGATTTCTTGTCAGTCATCCCAACCATATAGGTTCAATAGCCGTACTCTTAACCAGTGATGAAGAAGGTTTAGCAGCTAATGGCATAGTTAAAGTTATTGAAGTACTGGAGCAACGCCATGAAAAAATTGACTGGTGTTTGGTAGGCGAACCGTCTAGCGATAAAACTATTGGTGATGTAATACGTGTGGGTAGACGCGGCTCATTATGTGCAAAATTGACCGTTAAAGGCATACAGGGACATGTTGCTTATCCTGAATTGGCTGAAAATCCTATCCATCGATTTGCACCTGCCCTACAGGCATTAACAGAAGAAATATGGGACCATGGTAATGACTTTTTTCCACCTACCCGCTTACAAATCTCAAACATTAACAGCGGCACAGGTGCCGAAAATATTATTCCTGGTATTTTAGAAGCACAATTTAATTTACGCTTTTGCACAGAACTTGACGAACAGACTATCAAACAGAGAACCCAGACTATTTTAGACAGGTTTGACTTAAAGTACGATTTGCAATGGCGACTCTCAGGACAACCTTTTCTGACAGCCAACGGCGCATTAATGGATGCCATCCATGCCGCAATTTATGCTGTTACTGGAAAAAAAACTACCAATGATACCGGTGGCGGCACTTCAGATGGACGTTTTATAGCACCGACTGGCGCTCAAGTGATTGAACTAGGACCATTGAATGCAAGCATTCATAAAGTCAATGAACACATCGATATTGAAGATCTGAACATTTTATCGGCTATTTATGAACAAGTGCTTATTGAACTATTGCTATAGCTTTTATTGACTAATACTGACTTAACAAAAGGGGTAAGCTTGACTGACTTACCCCCTCAACTTGATTAGCGCAATTACTTTTTCTCGCTTTCCAGCGCATCAACCAATTCTTTAGCAGGCAAATAACCCGGATAAATATTACCTTTTTCACTGATAATCATTGGTGTTCCTTTCACATCAAACTGATCTGCCAAACGCATATGAGCATCGATAGGATTATCACAGGTTTTAGCCTCTATTTTTTGATCTTTTTTCGCTGCCGTTAAAGCGGCATTACGGTCTGCTGAACACCAAACAGATATAGCTTTACTATAAGACTCGGAACCTTTGCCTGCCCTTGGGAAAAACAAATAGCGAATAGTAATGCCTTCAGCCATATATTGATCAATTTCAGAATGAAGTTTACGACAATAGCCACAATCAATATCAGTAAAAATCGTCACCGTATATTTATGAATTTTCGGCTTAAAAATAATCATATTATTTTCACCGATCTTATCTAAGGCAACCAAACGAGTGGCTGCCAACTTTTTCTCGGTTAGATCAGTCCTTGAAGCGACATCAATCAAACGACCCTGAAATAAATACTTTCCATCATCAGTAACATAATAAATATTTGAACCAATAACCACCTCATAAATACCCTTAACATCTGATGGTTTAACTGATTCAACTTGTACTTCAGGCATTGATTTAGCTAATGACTGTTTTATCGCCTTTTCATCTGCATTAACAGCAGAAAAGGTTAATGCAGCTAGTGAAAATACTAACGTTTTAGTGAGTCTGTTCATCGCTTTCTCATGGGTTTATGTAAATAAATTGCTATCAATTTAGCCACTTAGTTCACTGGTTTGGTACTTGAATAAACCAGCGAAAAAATAAAATTAATTAAAAAAATCGCTGAACATCCAGCAACATGGCTAAAATCATAACAGCCATTAATAGGGCAATACCAATTTTTTGGAAAAACATTTGTATTTTTTCAGATACCGGTCTACCTTTAATGCCTTCGAGGGCAAAAAAGAACAAATGACCACCATCTAACACCGGAATGGGCAACAAATTCATGACCCCTAAACTAACGCTAACCAAAGCCAGAAATTTAATGAAAGGTACTAAACCCATATTGGCAGACTGTCCGGCATATTGAGCTATACTGATTGGTCCACTTAAATTCTCGACTGATGCCTTACCTACCAACATCTTACCCATCATTTTTAAAGTGGCGACTGAATATTGATAAGTGGTTTCAAACGCAGCGGGAATGGCGGCAATGGGTGATAACGAATATTCCACCATCATATTTTTTTGCAAATCTTCAGGTATGTAAACAGCCGCACCAATTTTACCTTCAGTTCCCATGAGTTGGGGGGTAATAATCAGTGACGACAAAACACCGTTTCGTTCTATTTTTAGTTCAATCGGCTTGTTAGCATGTTGCTTAACAAACTCTACCCACTGCATCCAGTCTTTAATTAAAACGCTATCGGCACTAATGATTAAATCGCCTGTTTGCAACCCAGCTGCCAAAGCAGCGCTTTCTGGCAAAACTTTTCCGATAATAGGCAACAATATCGGTGACCATGGTTTAAAACCGAGATGTTTATATAACACTTCAGGGTTTTCAGTATCACTAGACTCAACGTTAATGACTCTCAGTGTTTCTTGATCGTCAAGACTTTTAGATCTTATAGCAATTGCCTGCTCACCTTCCATTGCCGATGACACAATTGCTGTCATCACTTCGGTCCAAGTAGGTGTTAACTTATTATTGACTGAAATTATTTGATCACGTTCTAAAAAGCCTGCCTGAGCAGCTAAAGTATTGGGTTCTATATTGCCCAGCAGGGGTTTAATGCCGGTTTCACCAATAACTAAAACGCTCCAGAATAAAAAAACAGCTAATAACAAATTAAAAATGGGACCAGCGGCGACTATTGCGACTCTTGCTAACAACGGTTGTCGATTAAACGCGAATGACAATTCTTCTGGTTTAACTTCACCCTCGCGTTCATCAAGCATCTTAACGTAGCCACCTAACGGAATGGCTGACAGTACATAGGCAGTCGAAGCTATCGTTTTCTGATAAGAAAACAATATCTTGCCAAAACCAATGGAAAACATGAGTACTTTTACCCCCATTATTCGTGCCATCCAAAAATGACCTAGTTCGTGAAACGACACTAGCAAACCAATAGAGATGGCAAAATAAAAGAGGGTATTTAAAAAATCCATTAATGAAGAACTTTAGTAGAAATTTTTGTCACTATCTGCTGAGCGACTTCTCTGGTTTGACGATCAATGTCCAAAACAATTTCCAAGGTATCGGCTGCTTTCACTGTAAACTCTGACATAGTTTGTTCAATAACTAGTGAGATATCAGTAAAACGAATTCGTTCATTTAAAAATGCATCTACGGCAATTTCATTGGCGGCATTTAACACTGCTGGCATAATGCCCCCTGCATAAATTGCCTGATAAGCCAAACGCAGACAAGGAAATCTTTCAAAATCTGGCTGTTCAAAATCCATGCGAGCAACCTTAAAAATATCTAAAGGTTGGGCACCAGAATCAAAACGCTCTGGCCATGCTAAACTGTGAGCAATGGGTATACGCATATCTGGATTGCCCATTTGCGCTAACACGGTACCATCAACATAATCAACCATAGAATGAATAACACTCTGTGGATGTATGACTATCTCAATTTGCTCCGGTTCCATATTGAATAATAAACAAGCCTCGATCATTTCTAAGCCCTTATTCATCATGGTCGCCGAATCTACTGATATTTTTTTACCCATATCCCAATTAGGATGTGCTACCGCTTGAGCCGGCGTCATATTAACCAATTGATCTAAAGGTGTTTGACGGAATGGACCACCTGATGCAGTTAATAATATACGTCTGGCTTGTGGATACTTAGCACCGGTTTGATAACCAGCAGGCATACATTGAAAAATAGCATTATGCTCGCTATCAATCGGCAACAAATGAGCGCCTGAAGCAGTAACAGCTTGCATGAAAATATCACCGGACATGACTAATGCTTCTTTGTTTGCTAAAAGCACAGTTTTACCTGCTTTTGCTGCTGCCAAACTAGGTAATAAACCAGCAGCACCTACAATTGCCGCCATCACAGAATCAACTTGATTTAAAGTGGCTACTTGTTCCAATGCCTTAGAGCCTGAAAAAACCTCACTTTTAAAAAGACCAGACTGCTGCATGCGATCTTTAAAAATTTGGGCTTTTTGTTCATCAACAACCACCACGTACTCTGGCTGATGCTGACAACATTGCTCGTATAAAGTATCAATATTAGTATTGGCGGTTAAGGCAATGACTTTATACTGATCAGGATGTCTCGCAACTACATCCAGAGTACTGACTCCGATAGAACCTGTTGCGCCGAGGATGCAAATGCCTTTCATTCGATTGCCCTATAAATCAATAGAATACCTGCGTAAAAGAACGGCGTGGCAGCAATCAGACTATCAATGCGATCGAGTATACCGCCATGACCGGGTAGCAAGGAGCCGGTATCTTTAACGCCTCGCTGACGTTTGATAACACTGATAAACAAGTCACCATAAATTGAAATCATAACGGTTAATACCGATAGCAAAATAAAATCAGACGCTATTAGCATATTGAAACCATAGTATAAGCTTAACGTCAGCGCACAAACCAGACCGGTTGCCAGCGCGCCATACATGCCTTCTACTGTTTTTCCAGGACTGATATCTGGAGATAATTTGGTTTTGCCGTATTTTTTACCTACAAAATAAGCGGCTATATCGGCTGTCCAAATGAGTATCAGAAAATACATCACCATTTCAGGACCATAGAACGCTTTTAAACGCGATAAAAACAACCACACTGAAAGTATAATAAACCAGCCTATAAGTAACTTATATCCTGACTTTATTTTCAGTTGCAACATACCTGTCGGTGCATTTCTAATTAACACCATCGCTAACACCCAAAAAATAATGGGGGGAACGACCAACCATTCCAATACGCCGGAATAGCTTCTGACATCAGTCCAATCTAAACTCAGTGCTATAAATTCAAGCGCCTGTGTCCAGAAATGCAAGCCTAACATTGGTAAAAGCATCGCCAGTAAAAACAGCAGTCGTTTCGGTAATGATTGAAGTTGAACTAGATTAGTCCATTCCCATCCTGCACCGAGTGCAATCACCCCCAAAAGCATTGAAAAATATTCCGATGGCAATTTGAACACCGCCAGAGCAATTAATGAGGCTAAAATTGATGCCGTAATGATTCGCTGTTGTAACATTGTGTTATGTGCTTAAGAAAAGTTAAAACTGACAGATTGATTAACAATCTGTTCGCTAGTATGACCAAAACGGCGTTGCCGAGTTTTAAAGCTACTGATCGCCAGATCGAGTGCCTGTTGGTCAAAATCAGGCCACAATGTCGGCGTAAAATATAATTCTGTATAAGCTAATTGCCATAACATAAAATTACTGACACGCTGTTCCCCGCCGGTTCTTATGAACAGATCAGGTTCTGGCAAATCAGCAGTCGTTAAATGTTGAGCTATTAACTGTGGCGTTATTTTTTGTTGCGTCAGTTCACCGGTTAGCATTTTATCTTGCACTTGCTGAAAAGCTTGACATAAATCCCAATGCCCACCGTAATTAGCGGCTATTACCAACGTTAATGCTGTATTGTTTTGCGTTTTCAACTCGCCGTCTACCATGATGTTTTGCAACTTCAAAGGAAAGGCTGTTTTATCGCCAATAAAACGTAAGCGGATATTATTTTCGTGTAACTTGGCAATTTCAATCTGCAAGGTACTAATAAACAGAGACATTAATAGCGAAACTTCTTGTTCTGGTCGGCGCCAATTTTCGCTGCTAAATGCAAACAGGGTTAATACTTCAATCTTTCGAGCAACGCAACTTTCAACAATTTCTCTTACTGTTCTGACACCCGCTTGATGTCCAAAAGCACGGGGCATCTGCCGGTTTTTAGCCCAGCGACCGTTGCCGTCCATGATAATAGCGATGTGTCGAGGATTGGGGCTGTGTAAAGAAATGACATCTTCGCTGGACATAATGCTGACTACTTAAATTGACAACAAATCAGATTCTTTAGCTTCTACAAGTTTCTCTACATCTTTGATGTACTGATCTGTTAATTTCTGGATTTTTTCTTCGGCTGCACGTGCCTCATCTTCTGAAATCAATTTTTCCTTGAGAGCGTCTTTAATTTCAGAATTTGCATCACGGCGAATATTTCTGATAGCCACGCGACCATTTTCTGCTTCATGCTTGACTACTTTAACTAAACTGCGACGGCGTTCTTCAGTTAATGGCGGCAAAGGAATGCGGATGGTCATACCGTTAGTTGCTGGATTCAAACCTAAATCAGACTTCAAAATCGCTTTTTCGATCAACTGTACCATGGGTTTTTCCCAAGGGGTAATCGTTAATGTACGGGCATCTTCTACCGCAATATTAGCCACCTGTGACAGACTGGATTCTGTACCATAGTAAGACACACTAATTTGATCCAACAAACTAGGGTGCGCTCGACCTGTTCTAATTTTTGAAAATTCGTGCTTCAATGCTTCTATGCTTTTTCCCATCCGTGTTGACGCATCTTTTTGAATATCATTTATCATTATCTGTTCCTCGTTCAATCAGAGAACCAATGTCTTCACCCATCATCAGTCTCATTATTGCGCCCTGCTCAAACACGTTCATCACCCGCATGGGCATATTATTTTCCTTACACAAAACCAATGCCGTGGTATCCATTACATTTAGACGTTGATCAAGTGCCTGATCATAAGTCAGTCGTGAATAAAAACTGGCATCTTTAAATTTTTCAGGATCAGCAGAATAAACACCTTTAACTTTAGTTGCCTTAATCATTAATTGAGCATTGATTTCAATGGCTCTGAGACTGGCAGCTGAATCGGTAGTAAAAAATGGATTGCCAGTACCGGCGGCAAAAATAACTACCCGACCCTTCTCTAAATGTCTGACAGCACGACGGCGAATATAATCCTCACAAACCTGATTAATTTTAAGTGCCGACATAACCCGAACCGGTTGTCCCAAATGCTCAATAGCATCCTGCATTGCTAAGGCATTAATCACGGTTGCCAGCATACCCATCTGGTCGCCGGTGACTCTATCCAATCCTTCGGACGTTTTTTCAGCTCCACGCAAAATATTTCCGCCGCCAATGACCAAGCCAACTTGTACGCCGACATCGCATAACTCTTTAACTTCAACAGCAAGACGCTTAACAATATCGGCGTCAATACTCCCGCCGACTTTACTCATTAAAGCCTCACCACTTAATTTAAGCAAAATTCTCTGGCAAATTAGTTTAGTCATTTTTATCGAAACGGTCGTTTTGCGTGGTAAAAAAATAATGGGTTAACCCACTACAACTTAATTAGCTCTTACTTGAGCCATTACTTCTTCAGCAAAATTTTCTTCTTTTTTCTCAATCCCTTCACCCACTTCAAAACGGCTGAAACGAATCACTGAATTACCTTTAGAAGCAACCAGTTTGCCTACTGTTATTTTATCGTCTTTAATGAAAGGTTGACCCAATAAAGTAACTTCAGCTAAGAATTTGCTGACGCGACCTAACACCATTTTTTCAATAATTTCAGCTGGCTTACCACTTTCTGCGGCTTGAGCAGCAAAAATTTCTTTTTCTTTTTCAATGAGTTCTTGTGAAACTTGTTCATCAGAAACACAAATAGGTTTGCTGGCAGCAATGTGCATCGCCACATCTTTACCTAACTCAGTGTCAGCAACCGCTAAATCGACAATCACGCCAATTTTGCTGCCGTGCAGGTAGCAAGCAGTACCACCTTCTGATTGAAACTTTTCAAAGCGTCTGATGGTAATGTTTTCACCTAGTTTAGAAATTAAACCACGACGCATTTCATCAACGGTAACACCGCCTTCTAACGGCATTGCCAATAATTCTTCTTCAGTCTGAATATTTGCATTTAATAACGCATGCGCTACGCTGTTAACAAAACCAACAAAATCATCCGCTTTGGCAACAAAATCTGTTTCGCAATTAATATCAACAATGGCAACTGCTTTAGAGTCATCGCTTACTTTTACACCGATAATACCTTCGGCAGCAATACGACCTGATTTTTTATCCGCTTTTGCCAAACCGGCTTTACGCATATTTTCAATCGCCAACTCCATGTCACCTTCAGCTTCAACCAGAGCTTTTTTACACTCCATCATGCCTGATCCGGTTCTTTCACGCAGTTCTTTAACCATTCCTGCACTAATATTGATAGTCATCGTCTAATTTTCCTCAAGTTATTATCACTATAAAAACGCCCCCATAAGGAGGCGTTTTTTGACCTAATTTAACTGCTTAACATGACAAAGTTATTGCCTGATAAAAATTTCTGCCATTTATTCCGCTGCAGCTTCTTCAACAAAGTCATCAGCTTCAGTTTTTGCTGACATACCTAATGTTGCTGATTTTGCATCCAAAATAGCGGCTGATGCGCTTTCGCAATAAAGTTTAACTGCGCGAATTGAGTCATCATTGCCAGGGATAATATAATCAACCTGATCAGGTGAGTTATTAGAATCAACTATACCAATTACAGGTACACCCAATTTTTTGGCTTCACCAATAGCATTTTTCTCATAACCAACGTCCAAGATAAAAATAGCGTCAGGAACGCCTTTCATATCTTTAATACCGCCCAAGCTGCGTTCCAGTTTTTCTAGCTCGCGTTCCATCAGCAAAGCTTCTTTTTTACCAAAACGCTGATACAAGGTACCATCCGCCTTCATCGCTTCCAGCTCTTTCAGGCGATTAATTGATTTTTTGATGGTTTTAAAATTAGTCATCATCCCACCTAACCAACGGTGGTTGACGTATGGCATACCACAACGGATAGCTTCTTCGGCAACAACTTTACGTGCTGCTTTTTTTGTGCCCACAAACAGAATAGTGCCTCTATTAGCTGCCATCTGTCCTAAATAATTCATGGCATCGTTAAACATTGGAAGGGTCTTTTCCAAATCAATGATATGAATTTTATTACGAGCACCGAACAGGTACTCAGCCATTTTTGGGTTCCAATAACGGGTTTGATGTCCAAAGTGAACACCCGCTTCAAGCATTTGACGCATAGAAACTGCGGCCATTTTTTACTCCTAAAGTATAAACCGGACTCTCATCCGGAAGGGTTACGCCTCCATTTACCCCGATTGACAACCTATTGCAGCAAACTGCAACGGCACCCAGCCAAACGTGACGATAAACGTGAGTATTGATTTTAAATTGAACTTACCTTTATACCATAATCAGCCATTTTCGACAAGATGGCATCGACTATTCTTTTATTAATCATAATAATCGAGATAACAAAACAACGCTGCTGTATGCCAACATGGCTGATTAAACTCAGGGCGAATTAATTCGCCCCTATACTTGCTTTATCCTAACTTTATAAAAGTTGCTGCCTGTTCAATAAGCGATTAAAAAGTAACGCCTAAATTTCCTGATACCGCCTGACTAACCCCGGCTGCATCGGTATAAGTTATACCCAGCTTAAAATCTTTGCCGATCATACTACTGCGGTTAGATTCGCCACGTAAGTTAAAATTAATACCGTATTCCTGCTGATTATTAATTAATGAACCATAACCACTGTCGAAACGGGTATCCGCAAACGATAAATTGCTACTCAGCGCACGACCGAATAAAGAATAATCAAAATATTTGATTAATTGCAAACCGTTACGGTAAACGTTAATACTTTGATTAGAGGTTACATTAGCAACAGTACTACCGAACAACAGTAAATTATGACTAAATAAACTGGTTGAATTGTAAGTAAACTGGTTTTGCGCTAATAATGAATACCCTGCCCCCAAATTTAACCCCAAATTGCTTTGAATACCGCCTGAATAAACCATGCTGCTATCAGCGCATTGTAAATCTTTACTGTTGGCACAATTCAAATTAACTGCACTGATTCGACCCAAAGGCACTAAATCCCAATTAATGTTTTTAAAACGTGCCATTGGCATTCTTAACCCTAAACCCAACGACGCGTTATAAGTTGAATTACTGGATTGGCTTCCATAGGTCGTTCCACTGTAAGTTGAGCCATTGACATAGGACAAGGGCGCATCAAACAATAAACCCCAACCTTTGCCCAACTCCTTAGTGTAGCTCGGTGCTACGGTATAGACCTGAACGCTTTGATTGCCAATATTGTAGGTAGAAAGACGTGTTTTTACAGCCAACTGGCTTTTATGCCTTTCCCAGCCATCGCCGCCAGCAACATTATTGCTGAATAAATGACCACCGGCTACTCCCCCCAAATCTAAATTTTGGTCAAAATACGCCATTTGGGAAATTTGACTGGCTGGATTACCTTGTAACATGCCATTTTTAATATAACCGGAAGCGGCTGCCTTAAAATCCTGCAGCGTATTGGTCGGCGTTGGATTGTAGTATCCAAAAGGAATATTGGAAACTGGTAATGGGTCTGTACTCGGCGTAGTGGCTTTAATTTTGTTCAGATTCGACAGAAACACCTGATATTCAGCTGCGGTACCGGTTGGATCAGCGGGTGCACTTTCTGCTTTGTTAATGGCAGAGGTCAAAGTATCAACTTTTGGATTACTATTGCTAAGTATGGCGGCATCAATGCCAGCTTTAGCATAACTAGTCTGACCAAATAATGACGGATAGAGGTATTTTTCCAGCTCACCTTCAACAGAAACACCTGTCGGCGCTTGAATAGTTGTCAACACCATGTGGGTATTGGTTGAATCCGCCTGAGCAACCACAAAGGTAGACACATTCGCCCTGATGACAGTAAAGGTGGTACTCGTACTGCTGTCGGTGACGACAATGACTTCACCAATCCGATTGCTGTCATGAAAAATCTGGCTGTTCTGATTGACATCAGAAAACACCACGGAAGCATCAAGCGCGTTTGTATAACTAAACTGACGGGTAATGCCGTTTAATGATTTGGTGACATCAATCTGCGCATAAGCCGTTGAACTCAAACCTACCAATGACAGCATCATTAGAGGGATACTGTACTTTTTTATCAACATAAAATGATCTCGTTTGATAAATTCAAAAAAAAACCGCCAGTAATTATCAATTAAAGGCGGCTTTATTATTTCGGAACTTGGCAGGTTATGCTAAATAAACAACATCAGCTAACCTACCGAGTTATTACAACAATAGCGGTTTAGTTAAATTTATAGTTAACGTTAAATTTAAAGCCGTCTATGTTGCCGTTTTGACCATCTTTAAAGCTGAACATATAACCAGCGCTCAGTTTCAGATTTGAATTAAACGCATCTGGTTTAACCGCCAGACCGGCTTCACTGATTTGATCAAAGAACAGTTTAGAACCGAAATATTCACTGTCGTTAAAGTAAGCTGATGTGTCATAGCCAGCAAACTTTTTACCAAAACTAATACCGTTTTTCAGGACATAGTTAGACAGTGTGTTGCTATAACCTGAAGCACCGGCTGGAGTGTTATCAGTACCGCCGATGTTTTCAAAGTAAGCGTTCATGTTAGTCAACGAGATTTTGACGCCACTGTAGCTGAAATCATATTTGTTGGTTAATGAACCGCCGTACATAGATACGCCATCACCCAAAGCAATCGGGTTATAAACCGCATTATAACCTGCAGTAGAGTTACCATAACTTACTGTTCTGTAAGCATAGTTGAAGGCAGGAATAATCGACCAGTTGTCGGTGATATTGTATTTAAGCGCGATGCCAGTACCTACTTGGTAGCTGTCAACGTTGCTCAGTGGACTGCTCACATAAGACAATGGCAATGACAGAATCAATGAAGTTCTGCTATTGAATGAGTTAGTGAACGAAGGTGTCAGGTTCAAATTGTTAATTGAAGTACCGGCTAAACTGTAGTAGTTATAGTTTAAACCGACATCAAATGAACGTTTAACATCGCCATCAGAAGAAGCAGCAATGTTAGCATTGTTACCGCTGCCAGTACCTGATGCTTGGCTGAATTGACCATCTGCCAAGATGTTCATCATACTGGATGGGTTACCAGCAATACCGTTAGTTGCAGTATGTTGAGCAAAATACTCAGCAGTTGTTGCATTAGCAATAGTTTGCGAAGCGCCTGCAAAACTAGTGTTTAAAGCATCCAGTTGACTGCTAGTCGTTTGTGCCTGAGCAACACCAGAAGCAACTTGGGCTTTAGTTTGAGTGATTTGTTGTAACAAAGCATTAGCAGAGGCAATTTGCGCTGCTGAAGAACCTTGATCGGTTAACACTTTTTGTGCAGCAGCTGCAGCACTATTCAATGTAGCCGCTGGAGCACTTGCCGCTGCTTTACTAGCTGCTGCTGTAGTACCTACTAAAGAATTAGCTTGAGCTATAACCGAAGCTAAAGCCGCTTGATCAGCAGCAATTGCTGGTGTCGCTGCTGCTTTAACAGTCTTCAAATCTTCAGTTGCCGCAATGATTTGGCTGGCTGAATTTGAATTTGCAATGGTACCGGTATCTTTGCTCAACGCCGCTGTATCGGTTGTTACCAATGAAGTTGCGCTAGAAAGAGCCGATGAAAATTGTGAGCCTAGAGCTTGCAATGCGGTTGTCACTGCAGTGTAAGTGCTAGTCGCTGTCGCCAAGTCTGTCGCCGCACCACCAAAGCTAGCAACTTTTTGAGTCGCTGTGGCAATATCAGCTGCTATAGTAGCATCTTGAGCATTAATTTGAGTTAACAACTGATCCAACTGAGCAGCATCATTTTGAGCTTGACTCAATTGACCATTCAAAGTGCTTTGTAAAGACGTAATTTGTGCTAACAAAGCAGTGGCAGCATCTTTTTGAGTTGATGAAGCATTTGCATTTGCGAGCACTTTATTAGCCGCCGCCTGAGCACTGGCTAATGAACTTAACTCTGAATTCAGATTGCCTTCTGCAGTAACAATCGCTGATTTAGCACCGCTTACTGAGCTTGCATTCAATTCTTGCAAGGCTTGTAAGGCAGTTAATGCCGCTTGCGCTTGAGCAGCAGTTGTTGCGTTGTTCAACGCTGTTAAAGCAGCCTGAATAGCAGCATTATTGCTGTTCAGTAATGCTGGATCAGCTGAAAGCAAGTTACCCGCCGCAGTCAATACTGACGAAGGATTTGAGCTTGATGATAAAGCATTTGCAGTGTTGTACAGAGTTTGCGCCTGAGTTAAATCACCGGTTGGCGTACCAAAGTTAGCAACGATCAATGTTGCATTGGCAATATCATTTTGTAACAGCGTATTTTGTGTGGTAACACCAGATGCCAACGAAGTCAATTGAGCCGCTTCGCTTTGCGCTTGTGTCAATGCGCTGTTAATAGAGGCTTGCAAAGTCGCAATGTTCGCTAATAACGCAGTTGCTTGTGCTTGTTGCGCAGCAGAAGCATTAGCATCAGCCAGAATGCTTTGTGCATCGGCTTTAGAACTCGCTAATGAAGTTAATTCAGCTTGCAGAGTACCAATAGTGCTCGCCAATTTAGTTTGCTCGCTACTAACAGCGGTTGCATCTAATGCTGTCAACGCTTTTAATGCATTCAACGCATTTTGTGCATCGGTTGCTGTTTGCGCATTTGCCAAGGCACTGATCGCACTATTAATAGAGGTTGAATTGGCTGCCAAAGCAGTATTTTCAGTGTTATACAACGCAGTAGCTGCAGCCAACTCAGTGGTTGGTGATGCGTTAGTGAAAGCCGAATTAGCTTGAGCATACAGAGCATTCGCTGCAGACACGATAATATCCAATGCCGCTGACTTTTCAGCAGAGGTTGCATTCGGATCATTAGTGACAGCGGTCGCCAACGCGGTTTGCGCAGCCGCCTGAGTGTTTAACGCAGCTGTCAATGTGCTACCCGCCGCAGCCGCAGCCGCTGGGTTATTTTGCACAGCAGTTACAGCTGCACTTTGAGTTGCCAACGCAGTGGTTACATTCGCTAACGCTGCTTCTTTTTGTGCTGCTGTCGCGTTAGGATCGTTAATAATGCTACTAGCAACATTAGACAAAGCCGTTACTTGAGCGACGGCTACTACTGCGACGTTAGCTGTTGCGAAAGAAACCAAGGCTGATTTAGTTGGGTCAGCTGCGATAGCTGTTAATGTTGCTTGCGCCGCTTGGACTTCAGTCGCTGCCGCCGCTGCTTGAGCTACTGGGCTTTGTGTTGCTGTGGTCACCTGACCTGCAGCAACAGAAGCCGCAGTCAATGAGGCTACTGGCGTAATTGAACTCACATCCGCCAAACTTTTAATAGCAACTTGTTGATTGTATATTGCTGCTGCTAATGCTGCTGGGCTGTTATCTTGAGCAACAGACGAACCAGTGACATTGGCTGGTGCTTTAACGGTTGCTGTCGCTACTGCCGCAACATCTGACTGCAATGCTGTTAAAGTAGATTGCGTCACACCGCTTTTTGCCGCCAAATTTGCCAAAACAGGGTCAACAGTAGCGCCCGGTGTGGTTACGGTTGTTAAATATGAGGTTAAAACATTAGTAATGGTTCCTAAACTACCATCGGCTAAAGTAGGCGTTTTGCCTGTTGCTGGGTCAACTGGTTTAACCAATGTTACCCAAGAGGTCGTACCGTCTGCATTAGGCTGACCCACCGCCATATCAGCAGCATCAGTTTTGACAACAGTTATGGGTACGCCGTTAATGATAGACTGACTGACCATACCGACTGCTGAAGCAGGTGCTAAAACGTTACCGTTGGCATCAACTGTGGTGAACAAACCGATTTGCGCAGGTGTTGGATTAGAAATAAGGGCATTAGCATCCGCTTGAGTTGCGAACGTCATGGTACGAGTAACACCGTTTAAGGTAACGGTACTAACGATAGGGTCAGCAAAACTGCTCTGGCTGGCGAATAGTAGCGTCGTCACTGCTACTGATAAAACTCTTTTTTTAAGGTTCATAAAACTCTCTCCGATTGAGGTATTGGAAACTACTTACTTAGAAACAAAATACTGCACGATAAAATTAACCCATGTCGATTATACGATTGAATAAATCATTAATCTAGTGTTAAATTGCTGTAGTGTTGAAAATAACCAACAAATTTTGATTATTTAGTTGAATAATTTTAATATTGATAACCATGTTGTTTGCCAGCAACAAACATGATTAAAATCAGGAAATATTTGCAGATTTGTTTGACTGCTGGGCTGTTTGTCTAGGTATGCTTTAATTGTCTCAGGCGGCACATTGTCGTCTTGACCGCCAGCAAAATGGTATTGATTGATGGTCTTGGCTAACGGCGGCTTTTGTCGCGGGTTGATTGAACCTTTAAGGGACTGATGCTGATGATACTGGGTCCAAGCATCGACATCTAAATTAGCCGCCACTGTGACTACAGTCTGTACAGCTGGCAACTGTTGCGCCATCAACACCGCTAACACACCGCCACCACTGTAGCCAATTAATGTGACATTATTATTAATAGCATGGCTTTGTAGCCATTGGGTTAATGCCTCAGTCATGCTATTAACAACCGCCTGACTATAACGCTGATCCGTCCACAATACCGGCGAACAGGATGGGCTTTTATAGAATCCGTAATAACACGGACGACCCAATAAGATAGCGGGCGTTGGGTCTTGTGCCATTAGTGATAATATTAGTGGCTGACGGGCGGTCGGATCAATGACTTGCTCTTCATAGGGTGAGCCGTCGCCATCAATATAAACATGCAAACCCTGATGATTGGGCGGATAGTTATTGGCATAAATTCTATGCTGAAACTGTGGGGTGGTTAGGGTTGTTTCTTGAAACCCATCTGTTTTAGCAATCTCGGCAAAATGCTCAGACGGAGTCGCACACGCTGTCAATACTAGACAACAAAGTATGATTTTGAGCCTATAGCCGTTAATGCGCTATCCCCTTATTTGATGACACAGGCTTTGCCATTACCATTAATAACCCGCGAATATTCATGCCCTAACCATTTATTATGGTCGGGACCCCAAGTACTGACTTGAAAAGCATCAGCAATTGCTGAGGTAGTGACTCCCCATAATGCCGCATGTTTCCATTGATCTGCTTGATTCAAATTAACGGGCAACTGATTGATATAATATGTTTTATATAAAATCTGATTGATACAGGGAAAAGCGACAATGGCTTCCTGAGTGGCTAAGGCTGTGTAGTGATGGTCGGAATGATCTATGGGATTCAGGGTGGTATCAGGATCGGTTATATTAATAGATACTTTGGTCGCTGTTTGTGCCTCATAACGGATGATGGCATTGAGGGTATTAACCATATCTGTCCAGCCATTGATCACTAATTTATTATCAATAGCGGTCATGGTTGCTATTTGACCACTGTACAGTCGTTGTAAACTTTGATAGCCGGTCGTCTGAAAACCGACACCGCTGCCATTGCCATCTGGAAGACGCAAAAAATAGGTGACAGTATTCTTGTAGCTTAGTCGTTCCAGATTTTTATGATTTAAATTAACCCAAGCATCGGTCACTGTTGCCCCTGCCTGCCCAAGATTAGCAAGAAAGCTGACTGCACGATTAGCTCCATTTTCTCGTGCCTGATAGTAAGGTTTAGGCTGTCCTTTGGTACCTGTACCTACCCCACCATCACCGGCTGTAGTATGAATAAAAACGACTTTATTGGTATTACCCAACTGTACATCGTTCCAACTGGCTACACCCATAAACAACTGCCAATCGTCCTCATGGGCAACAATGTAGAAACTGGCTGACGAACTTACCGGTGCAACTGCCGCATGACTGACAGTCGTTATCGAAAGTAGCATAAGAACGACAACCGGAAAGTGGAATTGCCAGTGAAATGGTATTGCTGTTTTCATAAGTAGCCGGCTCAATAAGGGAGTAATAGTGGTCGTATGTATAGAGTAACTTTAAGTTACTCCACTGAGAAATTATGTTAGAATTTATCTAACATAATAAGTCAATCAACACTGTATTCGTTCTATTTTATAGCAATTTTAACGCTGTCTCTTTATAGCAGACAATAAACTGTTTTGGTTGTTCAACCTTTTTGACTCAATTAATTCATAGGACTGACTATGTTTACACTCACACTGTTCATTAAGCACCCTTTTAAGCGTTTTTACTATGGACTGGGAATTTTTGCATTGTCTGCCAGTACTATCATTGTCATCACTGATCCTTTTAAAATGCTGGATCTGACTTTGATGGTACTGGGCGTGTATCTTATGGCAACCGCTATTTTGCGACGCTATTAATTATTAATAGCTAGTATCTTGATATCTAATGATTCAAAAGGACATTGTTCTCTTTTTGGCAACAGACCTGTGCACATTTTTTAAATTAGTTTTGACACAATACATCATCTCATGATAAAAAATACCCGTTGTTTGTGATCACCTCAACAACCAACTCTGGCAGAATGACTGTTTATGGGTTGTTCCCTTGAGGAAAGGGAAAATAATAATTATTATTAATATTAAAAGAGGATTTAAAAATGTCTGAAGCTCAAGAAAAAGATAACTTCTGGTTAATCGTTGGCGGTTTAATCGTTACTACTGTTATTTTGGTTGGCGTATTAAAAGGTAGAGAAACTGAACATTTACAAAGTGGTGCCGTTGCACAATTGCAAACTGAAACTTTTTCTAAAATTGAAAAAAGACACACTAGCAATAACAGCACTGCTGCTCAAATAGCTGGCAAATAAAGTCTCTCTCCCCCTTGGCATTGCCCCTCTTTGCTGAGGGGGAGTTATAACGTTAGATCTTTTGCTTTACCCTCGTTTTTTTATAAATAAAAGCCCTCTGTTAGGGGTTTCTTTCAAAACTCGTTAGCTGATGTTGGTCAGTCGAAATATTACGGATTGATATATTTTTTCCAGCAACAAGGCTGTGCATTCTGCAAGTTATCAGACATCATGTAAGGTTTTCCATTTATCCATGCTGTCTTTTTAGTGGTCGGATTTATACTTTGCAAGCCATAACCCAGCACCTCAAATTGGGACACTGGTATTTTTGCCATTTCTTGATAAATATCTACATTGGATAATGATAACCACGCGGTTTGATTAGCATTATAGGCTAAAGGCTGTGGACTATTCGGGCTACTTGAGGCATCCGGCGGTGTTGCCAGCAATTCAATTTGTACCGCCATCGGTCCACCGTTATCAATCAAAAACATCCCATAATTTTTCAACGTGGTAATTAGATGCTCCATTTTCTTTCTTGCTGGTGAACCGGCTACCGTGCCCATGGTATGGACATAGCTGTGCTTTAGTCGTAAGCGCATCCCTTCTAAGGGATAAGGGGCTGGATTTGAAGAGCTGTAAGGCGTTTTGACATGATTCTGGTGTTGACAGTAATTAACGTTATAACTATCACCATCACCGGTTGGCAGGTCATTCTTGAAAAATTGCCCATCATTACGAACAGCCGGTGGATAGACAAATAGTTCGACAATATCGGCTGATGGCTTGCCTGCATGTAACATTCCGGTGCGGTTCATTGGAAAGGAAAAGGCGAGCGCATGATTAATGGTACTGTTATTAAACTCGGCTAGTCGTAACACGCCACCCAATACGGGTACACCGGAACCACGACCACCAAAATGTTGCCAAAAAGTCGCTACGGATGTGTTAGGGTATGGGGTAGCAACAGGTAAATTTCCATAGCCATTGCCCGCTAAAGTCCATTGGGTAAAGGTTGAAACGGTTGCTCTTTCCACTGATTGCGATGGCGTTTGTAGAGTAGTAGGAAATGCTTCGGTTCCCCACGAACAGATTTCATTAATGCCACAAAAGCTATCCAGAAATGAGTGATAATGGCTCATTTCCCATACCATGCCTTGCGTTGCGCTGGTCGGTGGATCAATAACGCTGGTATTATTATTTGTAACCGAAAGATTAGGATCAATCAGGATAATATGCCCATCATAGGTTGGCTCTCCCCATAATTTAATCTGGACACCATTATTCCAAGTATAAAGAGGCACGCTTTGTCCACTGTCCAGCCAATAATCTCTATTGGTATCCCATTTATTAAAAAGGGGCGATTTTATGGTGTACTGCGTCTGCTCACCTTTGACATAAGCCAGCGTAGTTTGATCACTGGCATTGACTATATGAATAGGCGGAATCCAAGAACCCGCCAAGCGTATCTTGGCGTTATTGGGTAGATTACGACAAGAAGCACTATAGCCTTTAGCATTCATATCGCCATTTGCATCTGTATAAGCGGTTGTTTCGCTCATAAACCGGATCATGGCTGACGAGCGGGGATAAAGGGGGAGTTTAGATTTGTAATAAGCATCATCAACACGACTATTCCAGATTGAATTGTCGGCAAATGCTCGACCACCGTTTATAAAACTAACTGTAGTAGCGGGTTTAGAGGAAATGTTGGCTGGATTAATAATTAATTGTGTTATATCAGGATCAGTGTTTTGTGAATAACCCGTATGGGTAAAACAAAACAGTAAAATACCATGTCCGTAGCTAGCTATTTTAATCAGTTGACTTGCAAGGTTTCGATTATGCTTAGTGATTTTTTTTAATTTCATTCAAATAATTTGGGCTGATTCATTTGTCGATAAAATTTTTCAAACTGATCGGCTGTTAAGGGTTTGCTATAGTAATAGCCTTGCACTTCATCACAGCCTTGATTTTTGAGAAAGGTTAGCTGCTCTGCTGTTTCTACGCCTTCTGCAATGGTTTTAAGACCCAAACTTTTTGCCATATTAATGATGGCACTGACAATAGCATTATCTTCAGGGTCGATATTAATATCACGTACAAAAGATTGATCTATTTTTAGTTTGTAGGTGTTAAATTTTTTCAGATAGCTCAATGAAGAATAGCCGGTACCAAAATCATCAATAGACATGGAAATACCACATTGATGTAATTTGTTCATGACAGCAACGGCTTCAACCGGATCATACATGGCTACGCTTTCTGTCAATTCTAGCTCTAAAGACTGGGCTGACAGGTCTGCTTCATTGAGTAAACTGGTAATGAGTTCTGATAGTTTAACATGTCTGAATTGTACCGCTGACAGATTTACCGCCAGCGTTAATGGTAATATGCCTTTTTCTTGCCAGTCTTTTGCCTGCATTATTGCGGTACGCAGTACCCATTCTCCTATCGGTATAATGAGACCGGTATATTCTGCAATCGATATAAATTCTATCGGAGGAATATCCCCTAGCTCTGGATGCCGCCAACGTAGCAGTACTTCGGCGCCGACCAGTTGACCACTTACTATTGCTAACTGTGGCTGATAGACAAGCGATAACTGGTTCTTACTAAGCGCTAAATTTAATGCACTCACCAGTTGTAAATGACGGTTAGAATGGGTTTGCATTTCTGGAGTAAAAAAGTAAAAGGCATTTCGACCCGCCCGTTTGGCTCGGTACATTGCCGTATCCGCATTTTTAGCCAGCGTTTCTAAATTATTGCCATCCTCTGGATAGCAGGCAATCCCTATTGATGCCGTCAGTTTTAAATCAAAATTTTCAATTTGATAGGTTTCATTAATGACTTCCATCAAGTTGGCAGCTATCTGCGCTGTTTGCTCTCTGTTTGCATCAGGCAAAAGCATAATGAATTCATCACCACCTTGTCGAGAAATCATATCGTTAGCTTGCAATTGGCTCTGTAGACGCTTGGCGACTTCAACTAGTAAGAAATCGCCAATATGATGACCGAGTGAATCATTAATATCTTTGAAGTGGTCAATATCTAAAAAGAGTACCGCCACACATTTATGATCTTGGTTTTCTACAGACAGCAAGTTTTTTGCGTAATTCTCTATTTGAATGCGATTAGGTAATCCAGTCAGCACATCGTAATGAGCCAAATAATGAATTCGCTGCTCTATTTGTTTACGTTCTGAAATATCTTCATGAATACTCAAATAGTGGGAGATCACTCCGTTATTTTTACGAACGGGTGACATACGCACTAATTCAATATATTCAGTGCCATCTTTACGCTTACTGATGAGTTCGCCCTGCCAGTTTTTGCCTGCACTCAAATTCGCCCACATTTCTTGATAAATCGACTGTTGCAAGGCGTCCGCTTGCAGACAACTCATATTTTTTCCCATGACTTCATCGCCACTGTATCCGGTATATTCTGTGAAGGCTTTATTGACATATTCGATACTGGCATTAATGTCGCAAATAACGATAGCATTGGAACTTTGATTAACCGCTTGAAACAACTTACGCATTTCATTTTCAGCTTGTCGCCGTTCGGTTTGATCGATAAAGGTCGCCATAAAACCATCTTCAAAAACAACACCCGAAATTTCAATGATACGAGTATCGCCATTTTTGCAGGTTACATTGACTTCAAGTGGGGGTATATCTTGCTGGGTCGTTATGGCTGTTTGCAGAGATTGCATCCATAATTCAAGAACATGTTGACGATAATCGGCATCGGGATAAGCCAATGGCCACCAGACATCAATATTGGGAATGTCGTCTGTTTGGTAACCCAACATCTGGGTAAAGCGATCGTTTATATATTCCACAACGCCCTGATTACTTACAAAGCAGAGTCCAATCGGTAAGGCTCTAACCAATTTACTAAAACGCTGGTAACTGTTGCTAAGTGATTCTTGAATTCGTTTACGTTCGGTAATATCTTGTACGGTACCGATAGCATTCAGGCATTTGCCTTGCCCATCAAACTCCAACTCGGCGCGTGCCTCTACCCAACGAATCTCACTACCGACTACGATGCGATGTTCGACTTGATAAGGCAAACCCTGCAGCGCTTTTTGCCACTCACTATCGACTGCGAATCTGTCATCGGGGTGAACACATTCGAGAAATAATGAATAACTGACTGGCGTATCAACAGCAATACCAAAAATGCGGTAGGTTTCTGCCGACCATGTGACTTGATTATCAATCGTTGCTAATTGCCAACTGCCAATTTTTGCGACTGACTGCGCATTTTTAAGACTGTGCTCGCTTTTCTTTAGGGCATTTTCAGTATTAAGATAACTAATAGCAATTCCTGCCAACGATGCACCACGTTCAAGCATTTTAACTTCGTCGGGCAACGGTGAACAGGGGGATGGATAATAAAGGGCAAAAGTACCTAATACTTGGTCACGGGCGTTAATAATAGGCACTGACCAGCAAGCCTGAAGCCCGTTACTTAGAGCCAGCTCTTTAAAATCGTGCCAAAGCGGGTCGTTAGCAATATCGCTAACTATTACGGTTTTCTTGGTATAAGCGGCTGTTCCACAAGAACCTATGGTTGCTCCTATAGCGATATTATGTAGAGCTTGGCAATACGCCTCCGGTAAACTGGGGGCGGCACAATGCTCAAGGTACAAACCATCCTTGATTAATAATATTGAACACAACATACCCTGAAAAATTTCCTCATAACCGATAGCCAGAGTGGTCAACACTGTTATCAATGGTTCATTCATGGTCAGCATTTGCAGCATGCGTCTTTCAATTTCATTCTGCATGGCGACACGCTTGAAATCGGTAATGTCGGTCGATATTCCACACAAGCCATTAATCTCACCTGCAGTGCTATATAATGGCAGTTTTGTCGACAAATAATGCCTAGAAGCGTGATGACTGTTTTTGAAATGAAGAAAATCATGAGCTTCTAGCTGAACGCCCTCAACCAGTACGCTTTGATTATTAACTGCTAGCTGTTGCGAAGTGTCGGCATCAAAAAAATCAGCATCATTTTTTCCGATGATTGACTCGGGGGTTTCGCCTAACAGCTCACACAGATAGCGGTTCGCAAATTGGTAATTGTCTTGAGTATCTTTGATATAAACGGCTGCGGGAATATTGTTAAGAATAGTCGCCAGTTTAGTTTCGCTGGCTTTTAAGTCGATTTCCGCTTTTTTTCGTTCACTAATGTCGCGGGTAATACCCAGTAACATAGTTACTTGTCCTTGATCGTTAAAGATAGGTGCTGCATGTGTTTCCAGCCAACGATGCGAACCTTTAAAACCACGTATCTCAAATTCTAAAATACCACTGACCCCCCTCATGACACTGTTATGCAAATTAAGAAATGCTAATTGATAATCAGGTAAAATAAAATCTATGAGGTTATGCTGTTGTGCTTCTTCAAGTGAAGATAATTCTAGCATTGCCAGTCCGGCAGGATTCATTTCCAATAATTGACCATCGAGGGCTATTATTTTGACACATTCTGGTTCAGTGTTGATAATCGTCCGCAAATGCTGTTCGCTTTTGCGTAAGGTTTGCTCGATTTGTTTGCGTTGACTAATGTTGATGGTTGTACCAGCTAAAAATAGGGGTAAACCTGAAGCATCATATTGAACAATGCGCCCACGATTTTGCATCCATGACCATTGTTCTGTCTGTTGGTCTTTAATTCGATATTCTATATCTATGACTTCTCTTTTAAGTTGTATGACGTGTTGATAGCTGGCTATCACTTCAACCCGATCATCAGGATGTATTGCTTCAAACCATGCATCCAGCTTAATAGCATATTGATTATCTTGGTAACTCAGTGGTTTATTATTAAGCTGTAACTGCTTAGTTAAGCAGTTTAGCTCCCAGAAGTTGAGTTGTGAGGCTTCAATTGCCAAATGCAACCGTTGCTCGGCAAGTTGTTTATCTTGGTGTAGTTGTTGTTGAGTGACAATCGCTTTTTCATAAATCAGGGTATTGGTAATACGGACTAACAGATTGTGTAAGGTAATTACACCGATAACTGCGTTATCTTGATCGACTACCACGGTATGTCTAAGTTGTTGGCTTTGCATGAGATTAACTACTTCAACAACCGAGGATTTATGCATTACTGTGATAACCGGCGCATGCATAACCTGATGCAAACCGATAGCTGCTGGATGTTGATTTGGGAAGTTGGCTAACAAAGCGGGGATATCGCGTTCTGTCACAATCCCGAGTGGTTGATTCTTTTGAGTAATCAGCACAAAGCTGGTGCGCTCTCGCAGCATTTTTTTTATGGCGGTATCCAAATTATCATAAGGCGTCAATACCGGCAATTCTGCATCCATGACCGATTCAAGATCATCAAATACTTGTAAAATATCATTGCTTAAATGATGTCGGAAATCGGTTTCTGTCACCAACCCTAGCACGTGTTGTTGTTCGTCTACAACGACCAAATGCCTAATGTGTTGCGCTAAGGCTAAAGAATAGGCCTCGCCAAAATCAGTATTAGCAGTAACAGTTATCACCGGCGAACTCATGATCTCGGTAACTGGCAAGTTACCGCTTATACCTGAATCGAGCCAGCGCAACATGTCGCGCTCGGTAATAATACCTAGGGGAAGCTTATTTTCCATCACTAATAGCGAAGAAATACGCGCTTGTGACATTTGTTGGGCTGCTTTTGTCAGCGTACAATCAGGCGCAACAGATTGTACCAAGCGATTCATTATGTCGGCGAGTGTAACTGCGTTCAATTTTAACAATGCCTTCATAATCAATTCCGTTGCCAATAATTTGATAGTAAAAGTCTGTATTTTTAGTTAGAAAGAACGCATAGGCTATTCAGTAAGTCGCTGGAAACGCTTGTAACAAACTATGAACCTGCTCAGCGGGTATCTGTACGATAACTTTTACCTGCTCGGTAAAATCTTGACTTATTATGCGACCGTTGAGTTTTTTTAGTAAATATTCTAGCGGCTGTAATTCTTTATAATCTAGAATCAGTAATTGTTCAACCCATTCGATGTAGGGATAAAGAGTGGCTACTTCGATAGCATTTCTGGCTGCCTGTCCGTAGGCGCGTGTTAAGCCCCCTGCCCCCAACTTGATGCCACCGTAATAACGAATAACGGCAATCAGCACATTGACGAGTTGTTTACCTTCCAGTTGCTGAAAAATGGGCTTGCCGGCTGTGCCCGATGGTTCATCAGCATCATGAAATCTGTAGATGAGTCCGTGATCGGTTTTAATTCGGTAGGCATAGGCTATGTGTGTGGCGTTAACATGCTCTGCCGATAGATGCTTTAGATTTTGTTGTCCTTCTTGCTCTGTATGACACGGAAAAATAACCCCAATAAATCGGGATTTTTTTATGATTTCTTCTTGAGATTGTTGGTCTTTAACACAATACATAAGGCGGTTTTCTGAGTTGTCACGGTCAGGCGCATAAGGTAATCTGAGTCAAAATTGTTCATTCTTATTGGGATAGATAATAAGTCAGTTTCTTGAGTTATCTTTACTCTTAATTTTACGCTTTCATTTACTGGTCATTGTATGTCAATATCAGTTTTTTTTTATAGCTAGATTAATTTTGCATTGGAATACTGGAGCAGCCGTGGCGATTAGAGCATTTAATGATTATTATCCCGCATTAGGAACCAACGTTTATATTGATGATTCAGCAACTGTTATCGGTAATGTAGCACTCGGTAATGATGTATCCATTTGGCCGGGTGCTGTCATCAGAGGAGATGTTGAAGCTATCAGTATTGCCGATGAAACTAATGTGCAGGATGGTGCTGTACTGCATGTTTCTCATGCTGGTCGTTTTTCGCCTCAAGGTCATCCTTTAACGATTGGTAAAGGCGTTACTATCGGTCATCGTGCTGTTATTCATGCTTGTACTATTGGTCATTACTGTTTAATCGGTATTGGTGCGATTATCCTTGATGATGCCGTACTGGAAGATTATGTGATGCTGGGCGCAGGGGCTCTGGTTTCTTCAGGAAAAAAACTGGAAAGTGGTTATTTATATGTCGGTGCGCCCGCCAAACCCGGCCGACCTTTAACCGATAGTGAAAAAGAATTTTTAGAGTACTCGGCTGAACATTATGTGGCTTTAAAAAATAAATATCTCAATATGAAGCCGGAATAAGCAAGCCATCGGTTTATAACGTACGTTGCCAGTGACCGGATTTTCCGCCTTCTTTTACAAGCAACTGAACGGATTGAATGACCATGCCTCTGTCAACCGCTTTACACATGTCGTAAATCGTCAGTAACGCAATTTGTGTTGCCGTTAGTGCTTCCATTTCTACGCCGGTTTGTCCGCTGGTTTTAACGGTACACTGACAGCGTATTTGATTGTGATCGTTGTCGATAGCAAAATCAATTGATACATGGGTAATCGGTAATGGATGACATAAAGGGATTAAATCGGCTGTTTTTTTAGCCGCCATAATACCGGCAATTCGGGCTACTGCAAGTACATCACCTTTTTTATGCCCTCCTTCAGCAATTAGTTTGAGGGTCTCTGCCTGCATTTGGATATAGCCTTCGGTCACGGCGATTCGTTCTGTGACCGCTTTGCCGCCCACATCAACCATATGAGCTTCACCGGATTCATTAAAATGAGATAATTTGGACATTTGTCAGTACAATTAATTTTAGTTTAGCTATTATCTTTGGATTTTGCACCGGTGTGAATGTTTATGTCGATTAAAGTTCGTTATTTTGCCAGCCTGAAAGAAAGTTTGGGTCGCTCCGAAGATATGCTGGCGTTTACTGAAGGTTTGACTGTTGATGCTGTCTGGCAGGCAAGTAATCATCAACCTTTACCCAAGCAAGTTCTCGCCGCTGTTAATATGGATTATGTGGCTCTGGACAGTCTGGTTAATGATGGTGATGAAGTCGCTTTTTTTCCACCGGTGACCGGAGGTTAATACCATGAGTATCCAGATTGTTAAGGAAGTTTTTGACCCCTGGCAAGCTATACAGGATTATCAGCATACTTATTTACCTGCTGGTCAATATGGTGCAAGTAATATATTTATCGGTACTTTACGCGATTTTAATGATGGCGAGTCTGTTAAAGGAATGACGCTGGAATATTATCCGGGTATGACTGAAAAACAATTGCAAAAAATTGTGGATGCTGCAAATGAGCAGTGGTCAATACTGGATTGTTTAGTCATACATCGGGTTGGGGATATTTTTCCGAATGAATCAATTGTGCTGGTGGCTGTCTGGTCTGCACATCGCGGTGATGCTTTTGATGCCTGCCGTTACATTATGGAAGCCTTAAAATCTAATGCACCTTTTTGGAAAAAGGAGTTATTAGCTTCTGATGAGCAACGTTGGTTAGCGGCTAATACGGATGGTTATACAAAAAAGGACTCTTAGCACTAACTAGTGTGATAACTCTTTTTACATTTTGATTGTTAATACTATGTTAGCAAATGAGGCTAGCAAAGCTTATGCACCCGACTTACATCGGGTGCATAATTTTGGATAAGTCTAAGGTGTTAAGCCTTGACCGACAACAATTACTTTCAACGCATTGGTTCCGCCTTCAACGCCATTTAAATCACCTTTTGTGATGATAAATTTGTCGTTTTCTTTGGCAATATTCCATTTTCTAAGCTCTTTAACCACGCCACGATTAACTTCTGCATGATCTTGATTGTCTTCAATCTTGAAATAAATTGGGAATACTCCACGGAATAACGTGGCTTTACCCAAGGTTTTTTCTTGACTACTGAAAGCAAAAATGGGAATACCTGAACTGATTCTGGACATCCACAACGGTGTTGAACCGGATTCTGTTAAAGCCACGATACCTTTGATTTTGGTATGGTTAGCCATGTACATGGCTGACATGGCAATCGCTTCATCATCACGTTCAAACTGGTTATTGATGCGGTGATCAGATTCACGAACAACTGGCTGTTTTTCTGCTTCGACACAGATACGATGCATGGCTTCAACGGCTTTAATCGGATGATTACCTGAAGCGGTTTCTGCCGATAACATGATGGCATCGGTGCCGTCATAAACTGCGTTTGCAACGTCAAAAACTTCCGCTCGTGTTGGAATCGCATTTTCTATCATTGATTCCATCATTTGCGTTGCGGTAATGGCAATGCGATTGAGTTCACGAGTACGTTTAATCAGTTTTTTCTGTACCGCTGGTAAATTGGCATCACCAATTTCTACACCTAAATCGCCACGAGCGACCATCACTGCATCGGATGCAAGGATAATTTCATCCATCACATTGTCAACAATGGCTTCTGCGCGTTCAACTTTAGATACTATACCTGCATAGCAGCCTTGAGCCACTAATAAACGACGAGCTTCGTTTAAGTCTTCGGCACAACGTGGAAAAGAAACTGCAACATAATCACACTGAATTTGACCAATGGTGATAATGTCTTCTTTATCTTTATCTGTTAATGCAGCAGCCGATAATCCACCACCCAATAAGTTGATGCCTTTATTGTTTGATAAATCACCACCAACAATAACCGTACAGTTAACACGCATATTTTCGACATTAACTACGTCGAGTACTACACGACCATCATCTAATAATAAACGGCTACCGGGTTTTACTTCTAAAGCCAATGGCTCATAGGTAATACCCACTTGAGTGTTATCACCAGCAGTAGGATCGAAATTAATATCCAGAGCGAAATCCTGCCCCTCATTTAAAAAAACCTTAGTTTCTTTAAAACGAGCAATACGAATTTTAGGTCCCTGTAAATCAGCTAAGATACCTACGCGTCTACCGGTTTTTTTGCTGAGTTCTCTGACAGCATTAGCACGATTGATGTGATCTTGTGCCGAGCCATGAGAAAAATTTAGACGCACAACGTCAACGCCAGCCTCAAACAAACCTTCAAGCACGCCGGGTTTGTCCGTAGCGGGACCTAACGTTGCTAAAATTTTGGTTCTTCTTAACATTAGGTATTATTCCGCGTTAACTAAAGCAATTGAGGTATCCAGCATACGGTTTGAGAAACCCCATTCATTATCATACCAAGACAGGACTTTAACAAAGTTGCCTTCCAGGATTTTAGTTAATGGTGCTTCATAAATTGATGAAGCTGGGTTGTGGTTATAATCAGTAGAAACCAATGGTTTATGATTAATTTCCAGAATGCCTTTTAATGGTCCTACTGAGGCTGCTGTCAAAATTTCATCAATTTCGTCTTTAGACGTTTTTCTTGCTGCCTGAAAAGTCAGGTCAACAACTGAAACGTTAATGGTTGGTACGCGCATAGCGAAACCGTCCAATTTACCAGACAATTCAGGTAATACTAAACCAACAGCGGCAGCAGCACCGGTTTTAGTAGGTATCATTGATTGCGTAGCAGAACGGGCACGACGTAAATCACTGTGGTAAACGTCTGTCAATACTTGGTCGTTAGTATAAGAATGGATAGTAGTCATTAAGCCATGAACAACACCAATCGCATCATGTAACGGTTTAACCAGTGGAGCTAAACAGTTAGTTGTACAAGATGCGTTTGAAATAACAGTATCGGTCGCTTTTAAAATGTTGTGGTTAACACCATAAACAATGGTTGCATCAACATCATCACCACCGGGTGCTGAGATGATTACTTTTTTAGCACCTGCATTAATATGCGCAGATGCTTTTGCTTTGCTGGTAAATAAACCGGTACATTCATGTACAACATCAATTTCTAAATCACCCCAAGGTAATTTAGAAGGATCTCTTTCTGAGAATACTTTGATTCTATCGCCATTGATGACCATATACTCGCCGTCTACGCTCACTTCAAAAGGAAATTTGCCGTGTACGGTATCGTATTGTGTCAAATGGGCATTGGTGTTGGCATCACCTAAATCATTAATAGCAACAATTTGTATTTCATTGGTACGACCTGCTTCGTACAAGGCGCGAACGATGTTACGTCCAATACGACCATAACCATTGATGGCAACTTTAATTGGCATTGAATCTCTCCAGAGTTTGGGGGGTAAGTGACAAAAGAGCGAATATCGCTAATAAAAAACTGAGTAACTATATCAAAATATGAACTATTAAGTCTATTGATTAGCCGTTGTTAATAATTTCTCGGAGCAAAGCGGTCGCATAACAGCCTGCTGGTAAGGTGAAGTTTAAAATGAGAGTCTGATTAGTAGCAAATCTCCAGCTTAAGTCGGGTACGTTTACCCTTAAGGCACGCCGGTTTCTTATAACTTCGCTATTGACTAATCCTTGCGCTAATTCTGGAAAAGCATTGATAACCGCTTTTTCAAGCTCTAGTGCATCTCCTGAGACATCCGCTTCACCTTTACCCCATAATACACCGGTTGCATGAATTTCATTTGCGTGCAAGCGACGCAAAATTTCAGTATCGGGTTGTTCTGATCGAAAACAGCTATGTGATAAATCAAAAACATAGGTATCGCCTGTGAGTGCTTGATCCCAGTTATTAAGACTAACTCGGCTTGCTAACAGCTGGTTAAATAAATAGGATCTTGCCGCTGACAAGTACAGACTTCGCTGCTCCCTGCCCACTTTAGCGCCCGCAAACATTGCTAATGCTTTGTTTATATTTTGTCCCTGATAACCAAATCGCTGTTCGCCGTAATAGTTGGCAAGTCCATTTGCTTTTATAGCCTGTAACTGTGCTACGGTTTTTTCTGCATCGCCCTGCCAATCAGAAATTGTAATTTGAAAAGAGTTAGCAGAAAGTACGCCGCGTTTTAGTTTACGCGCATGACGTACGTTATCAATTACTTTTAGTTGATCGGAATTGAGTAAATTCCAATCTAAATCGGCTTTGCCAGGAAGCCAAATACTAAACCATTGTGTGGTCACTGCGTGTCGGTCTTTAAGACCCGCATAACCTATGTCACGCTGCCTTACATTGGCAAATCGAGCAAGTTGTCTGGCAACAAATTCGGTATTTTCGCCGATTTTTTCAATCTTTAAAAAAACATGCTCGCCACTGCCAGAAGGTTCAAAACTAAGATGCTCATGAACAATGAAATCTTCTGGTTGGTTACGAATAACACCGGTTCCAGTGGGCGATCCATAAACATAAGGCCAAACCGGCATGTCGATAGTCATCAATTTTTTTCAATTAAGACGATGGCTTGTACAGCAATACCTTCTTTTCGACCTTCGAAACCTAATTTCTCGGTAGTCGTTGCTTTGACGTTAATATAATCTGTTGCTGTTTGTAAATCTTCGGCGATATGCAAGCACATTAATGGGATATGAGGTGCCATTTTGGGTGCTTGAGCAATAATGGTCATATCGGCATTCACTAATTTATAGCCTTTTTCTTGAACTATTGCATATACATGACGTAGCAGTACACGACTGTCTGCGCCTTTAAACTCTGGATCAGTATCTGGAAAATGTTTACCAATATCACCTAAAGCTACCGCGCCTAATAATGCATCACATAATGCGTGCAATACCACATCACCATCTGAATGGGCTTCTAATCCTTGTTCATACGGAATAGAAACTCCGCCCAAGATAATATGATCGCCTGCGCAGAAACGATGTACATCATAACCTTGCCCTACTCTTATCATTGTTGTTCCAAATAAAATTTTGCTAACGCTAAGTCTTCAGGTCGGGTAATTTTAATATTATCAGCACGACCTTCTACAATTTTAGGTTGCCATCCTTGAAGCTCTAATGCACTGGCTTCATCAGTTACCATCGGATTACCTTCATTTTGTTGCAAGGCTTCTTTTAGTAGTCGATAACGAAACATTTGCGGAGTTAACGCCCGCCAGATAATGGTTCTATCCAAAGTATCGATAATGCGATGACCCTGCACATTTTTTAAGGTGTCATGGGAGGCTAAAGCTAAAATTCCGCCTACTTCTTCATTACTCAGTGAGTTAATCAAATAATGGATGTCGCTCTTGGTAATACAGGGTCTTGCTGCATCATGGACTAATACCCAATCATTTTCTGAGGCTAATGAACTAATTGCTTCAAGACCTGATAGTACAGAGTCTGCTCGCTCTTTACCACCAGCGGCCGTAATAATTTTTTCATGCTTTGATATAGCAAGCTCTGGCCAATATGGATCTTCTTTTGAAATCGCAACGCTAATTGCAGAAAAAATATCGGCTTCTATTAGTCTTAATAAGGTTTGTTCGAGAACAGTCTTGCCGTTAAGCTCTAAATATTGTTTAGGACGATCTGCATTCATTCGCTTGCCGACACCAGCCGCAGGAACAATCGCCCAGATGTTTGTTGAATGATTCATTATTGTGGATTCAACTGATTATGTGCAATTTGTAATATCATACGACAAGTTAGATTTATTCAGCAAAAAAACACGGTGAAACAGAAAAAATGGGTAATGTAATTAACCGTTCAGTAACAAACGTAATGACTGTTAGTCAGCTTAATAGAGCCAGTAATCAATTATTAAGTGAGCATTTTTTTAGCGTATGGGTTGAAGGTGAAGTTTCTAATTTCAGCGCGCCTTCTTCCGGACATTGGTATTTTTCTCTAAAAGATGCTCATGCTCAAGTTCGTTGCGCCCTGTTTAAAAATCAACAGCATCGACGTACTGAAAAGCCGCAAAACGGTCAACACGTTATTGTTAAAGCACAAGTCAGCCTCTATGAACCCCGAGGTGATTATCAGCTGATTGTTGAATCTTTGGAAGATGCGGGCGAGGGTTTATTACGTAAAGCTTTTGAACAACTCAAACAAAAACTTATTAAAGAAGGATTGTTTGATCTGGCTAATAAAAAAAATCTACCTGACTTGCCACACACTATTGGTGTAATAACCTCGCCCACTGGGGCGGCTATTAAAGATATTCTCTCTGTATTAAAAAGACGCTTTCCTTTAATACCTGTAATTATCTATCCTGTTGCCGTTCAGGGTGAACAAGCGAAATTTGAAATTGTGGAGGCCATAGTAAAAGCAAATAGTCAGCCGCTTTGTGATGTACTCATTTTGGCGCGTGGCGGCGGTTCACTTGAGGATTTATGGAGTTTTAATGAAGAATTGGTCGCTCGTGCAATTTTTAACAGTAGGATTCCGATTATTTCTGCTATTGGTCATGAAACAGATATTACTATCGCCGACTTTGTTGCTGACCTGCGTGCCGCTACGCCTTCCGCTGCTGCAGAAAATGCTGTGCCAGACCAAAGAGTCTGGCTTACAAAATTCCTTGAACTAGATATTCGTTTGCAGCAACGAATAAAAGAAAAACTATCTTTACAAGTTAAAGAGTTAAGCTGGTTACAAACTCGTTTGCAACAACAACACCCCGGACAACGGGTTATGCGTAACGCACAACGTTTAGACGAGGCTGAAAGACGTCTTCAACAAGCGATACTTTTACGAATACAACACAGTAATAATATTGTGAGTAACTATGCCTCCCGATTATGGCAATTTAATCCGGTTATAAAATTAAATCGATATCAACAGCAATATAGCTATCTTGACCAACGTTTACAGACCGCCATAATTCGTCGACTTGAAAAGGTGCAGCAATATTTTCTACATTGTCAGCAAACGTTACATGCAGTGAGTCCATTAGCAACACTCAATCGTGGCTATGCACTGGCTATTAATGAACAAAACAATCAAATCATTCGTTCAGTTAATCAAGTTAAACTTCAAGATAGAATAACGATTCGTTTGGGACAGGGATCAATTAGCGCAGAGGTTAAAAAATTATCTACTGATGAAATTAATACGCCATAAACAGTTATTTTTTCCAAAACTCTGGTACAAAAAGAATAACGATTGAAAAAATTTGTACTCGCCCTAGCAACATAGCGAATATGCAAACCATGGTCTGAAAATCAGTCAAAACACTATAATTAGAGGTAGGTCCGACTAAATTTAGACCAGGACCAGCGTTATTAAAACAGGCAATAATTGCACTAAAAGCACTGATAAAATCCAAGCCACTAATTAATAGAGCAAAAATTAATACCACAATACTTATGAAATAGAGAAAAATAAAACCCATTACCGAGGTCACTATGTCATTAGGAATAACATGATCACCAATCCTAACTGATTTAATTGCCGCAGGATGAATGAATTTGAATAACTCCAGCCGCGCCTGTTTCATTAAGATAATCGTCCTTATCATTCGAATACCACCGCCGGTGGACCCAGAAGAAACCGCTATACAACTCAAAAAAAGCATCCACATAGGCACAAATATTGGCCATGAATCAAAATTTTCCGATGCAAAACCACTATCAGTTGCAATGGAGACCAGATTAAAAGTAGAGTATCTTAAGGTTGTTAAAAAATCAGGGTAGGTGCCTGCTTGCCATAACACCAGAGTCACTAATGCACAACTGACTAATATGAGTAGTAACAACGCTCTGGCTTCCATATCTTTTAAATATGGCTTTAAAGATCGTTTTTTTAGTGTTAAATAATGACTGGCAAAATTCATTGCCGCTAGTAACTGAAAAACTATTAAAACTATTTCAATTGGAACCGAATCAAAAAAACCAATGTTTTTGTCATGAGTACTAAAACCACCTAAACTCATCGTAGAAAACGCATGACAAAGCGCATCAAACCAACTCATGCCTGCCAAACGTAAGGAAATAAGACAAACAACGGTAATAAGCGCATACGTTTGCCAAAGTGCTTTAGCTGTTTGTGCAATACGCGGAGGTAATTCAGATTCTTTGATTGTGCCAGGTGCTTCCGCCTTGTAAAGCTGCATACCTCCAATACCAAGAATGGGTAGAATAGCCACCGCAAAAACGATGATACCCATCCCTCCAACCCAAGCGAGTTCGTGTCGCCATAAATTAATGGACATGGGTAAGTCATCCAAACCGCTAAAAATGGTTGCGCCGGTGGTCGTTAAGCCTGATACCACCTCAAAATATGCATCAATAAAACTAAGCTGAGGAAAATAAAAAAGTATAGGTAACGTACAAAAAACCGAAATTAGACTCCAAGAAACAGCAACAAGTAAGAACCCTGCTTTCCTTGAAACCTTCTTTTTCATTCTCAAAGTTGGTAAATACATCAACAAACCAACCAGAAAAGTAATCGCTGTTGCTAACCAAAAAGCGTGTTGAGCACCATCTTTAGCGATGCTTGCCGTTAAAAAGCAAGTCAGCATTAAACCGCTAAAACCCATGGTAACTACACCAAAAATATGAACGATCGTTAAAATAGCTGTCATGAAAATAGCAACTGAAGAAGAATTAGATGGTTATTAGCTATCTGCATTAGATAGGTTGAAATGTTTTTTCAATGCTTGCGACTAATTTTTTATCTATTGCAAACATGACTACATGATCATTTTCTTCAAATACAGTATCGTGATGAATAGGCATGACCTGTTTATTACGTATCAATGCTCCTAGTACTACGCCTTCAGGTAGATTAATTGCATTTACTTGCCGACCTACCACTGAATTAACTCCATTGCCCCGATGAGCAATGGCTTCAATTGCTTCAGCAGTGCCTCCACATAATGAGCTGACTTGCTGTACATCACCTCTTCGAACATGTTTGAGGATGCTTCCAAGAGTTTCCTGATTAGGTAAAACAACTACATCAATACCAGTATTAGGTAATAATTTGCTATACGCTACATGATTTATCAAACAAATAGTTTTGCGCGCCCCAAGATTTTTAGCTAATGATGCGGAAATAATATTAACACCATCATTATTGGTAATGGCACAAAATAGATCTGTGCCTTCAATTCCTTCATCCAACAATAATGTTTCATCAGCACAATCACCCAAAAGAACGATAGTTTTTTTCAAATCATTGGCTATTTTTCTAGCCCGTAGGGGATCTTTTTCTATAATTTTAACGTGATGATCATTTTCTAACGCTAATGCCAAGCGCTTGCCGACATGCCCTCCACCGGCAATAATAATCCGTTTGAGAGGTGGTTCCAATTTATTTAATTCTTTTAAGACCTGACGAACTTCTTTGTGAGGCGCGACAAAAAATACTTCATCATCCGTTTGAATGACAACTTGACCATCCACTACAATCGGCAAACCTTGCCTAAAAATTGCGGCCACTCGAATATACCCATCGGTAAAACGCTCTTTTAAAGCAATTATTTTTTTTCCGGTTAAAAATCCATTTTCAACTACTTTCACTGAAAACAATCGAACTAAGCCACCTACAAAATTTGAAATATGTAAGACACCGGGAAAATCAATTAGATTGCGGATTGATTCCATCACAATCTGCTCTGGGCTGATCACAAAATCGACAGGAATTCCCTGTGGACTGAACAAATGTGGATGGGTTAAATAATCAATCGCACGTACACGAGCTATGGTTTTAGGCCGACTATATAACGCCTTGATAATAAGACAAGCAAGCATATTGGTTTCATCGCTATCGGTTACTGCTATCACAATATCTGTATGATGAATACCCGCCTGTTCAAGTACGCTCGGATGAGCAGCATTACCTGTTACCGTTGCAATATCAAAACGTTCTTTCAAAGACAATAAAAGTTCTTCTTTTAAATCAATGACAACAATATCATTTTCTTCGCTTGCCAATGCTTCAGCAACCGATGAGCCGGTAACACCGGCACCAAGAATAAGTATTTTCAATTTATTAATCCTGTTTGACTACTCAGAAAGAATGATACTTCAGCTTATTCGTCAAGCTCTTCTGCCAATGCTTTATTGCTCGAATAACTGGGAGCCACACTGATCAACAAATTAACCAGTGTAGCCAAATAAGGCACCGCTTGCACTGATAATATTGATACCCACAATCTGCCCGTTAAATTATCAAAATGATCTAACGAACACATCTCAATAATACCTAAAGCCAATAAAATTAATAATATCAGTTCTTGCCTAATGACCATTAATCCGGCAATCAAAGGACCTTGTTTTTCATATTTGGGTGTACGCATAAACGGTTTACCTGAAGTAAACAGTCCTTGTATCGTTCCTTTGGCGACAGTATGAGTCAATGATAACCCTGCTAGAGCTGCACCGAAAGATTGCCAGACTGAACAAGGAACTCGCGCTTGATAGAGCCACAATCCACGTAAGACTTTAAATGTGAACAATCCAATAGTTGGCATTAAAAAAGCATTAATTGGTAATTCGCTATGAATCGGATCATAAACGATTAATGCTGTTAACAATAGACTAGTTACTGTAAAAACCAGTGCTAACGCATCAGAAAACCAAGGTAACCAACCAGCAACAAAATAATATTTTTGTGCTGATGTTAAAGGTGATTTATTTCCGGGGAGAAAGCTGCGCCAATGTGCCTTGATAATCTGCATCGCTCCATAAACCCAGCGAAAACGTTGGGTCATATAACCGGAAAAGGTATCAGGCATTAATCCCTTGCCAAATGAATCTTTGACATAAACAGAGTCGTAACCTGCTTCATAAAGACGCAAACCTAATTCACTATCTTCGCAAATACACCATTCCGCCCATTTTCCAACCTCAAGTAATGCCGATTTTCTAATCATCGTCATCGTGCCATGTTGAATAATGGCATTGTATTCATTACGTTGTACCATACCGATATTAAAAAAGCCGGCATATTCCCAATAACAAATATCTTTGAAGGTACTTTGATTACGATCTCGATAATCTTGAGGGGATTGAATAAAGCCAACGTTCTCATTATCGAAGTAAGGTACCATACAATTTAGCCAATCTGGCGATAAAATATAGTCGCTATCGATAATTGCAATAATTTCAGCATCACTAGCAGTTTGTTCTAAAGCATGATTGATTGCGCCTGCTTTAAACCCAGGCCAATTTTCTAAATGAAAAAATCTGAACATAGGACCCAATCGTTCACAGTCATCACGAACAGGCTGCCAGACTTCGGGATCTTTCGTATTATTATCCATTACTAATACTTCAAGATTTGGATAATCGACCCGCGCTAAAGCTTCCAATGTCTTACGAACCATTAACGGTGGTTCATTATGAATAGGTAAATGCAAAGAAACTTTAGGGTATTTGAAATCGGGTGAAGGCGATAATGGCTGGAACGTTCGAGCAGATTTACGATGCCAAATGACCTCAGCGATTTCTAAACTTTCAATCAACAGAATAATGACAGCTAAAACCTGCATTAAAATCAGAATAGCCCAAAATACAATGGTCAATGGCGTTTGGTATTGCTGGGCACCAATCGATGCCGACCAAAATATGGTTGATACCGCTAGATTGGTGATAACCCCAAAGAACAGCATTCCTGGCAATTTCAAACTGCTACGCGTAAACAAAAACAATGCCATTAAGACAATGCTAAGTATTGCAGCCCCCATCGCCCAATGCTCCCAGCTCGGTAAGGTCAGAATATCGCCTTCCATTGGATATTTTGGTTGCCTATCAGCATTAAATATGCCCCAGTAGGCTCCAGCTGATCCTTCTATAGATTGTTTCCAAGGCTGATCAAAGGCTTCTACTATATAGTAAGTGACTTTTTCTTGGTCTGCTCGATTCAAAAACTCGCGCAATACCATAGCTTGATTAGATACTGATGCCGTAGCATGACGTGCAGGTTGCCCATCAGAAGGCCAACCGATTTCGGTAATGATAACGGGTTTATTCGGATAGGCTTTTTGTACTTCATGATAACGATCAAAAATATAATCGACCGCTTCATCGGCAGCAATACCTTCCCAATATGGCAAAATATGAACCGCAATAAAATCAACTTCATCGACTAATTTAGGATGTTTAAGCCATTCTGCCCATGTTTCAGAGGTGCTTACTGGTCGCCAATTTCGTTTTTTAACTTCCCTTATATATTCAATTAAGGCATCTTCGGTAATATCGGCACGCAACATTACTTCATTTCCGACCATAAGTCGGATAATCTTTGGATTATCTTGACGACTAACGTTGATAAGTGTTTCTATTTCTTGTTTGTTTTTTTCTAGGTCGCCATCTATCCAAGCACCTAAGGTAACATTAAGATTGTGTTTTGCAGCAATATCAGGGATTTTATCTTGTCCTCTTAACATACTGTATGTACGAATGGCGTGTACTTTGTTTTCCAGTAAAGCAAAATCTTTGTCGATATCTGCTTCGCTAACAACTATGTTGTCTTGAGGTTTATCCTGTTTGCGAGTGGGATCATAAGTTAATCCCATAGTCGTTTTGGTCCAAGGTTGTAATTGCAGAGGGTTATTTACATAACTCCAAATGCTAAAATTGATAACAACCAGCAACGCAAGTGCAATCAAAGTGACTATTTTTTTTATCATTAGGGTACTCGACAGTTTCGTTTGCTACGAAAGTATGTGGGTTAATTTGATATATTGTTACTATATTTAAAAATATCTCTCCAGATATTGCTAATCTTTTCCTTTGACTTAAACAAATGGATAGATTAAACAACTATAGAATTTCAAATATTTTATAAAAACAGTACACCTACATTTACATAGTTTGTAAGTTTACCAAGAAACAATTTAATTAAAAACATCTCAATAAAAAAACTATCATTTTAAAATCAACAGCTTAAAAACCAAAATCTACGTAGCCAAAAAAAACAATAACCCATTGATTTTAATAGAATTAATTATCTACAAAAATTATTACTATGAATAATTGATTTAGTAATTTAGTAAAAAAGTGAACATTACCACATAATCAACTTGAAAATACAAGCAGCCTCATCTTTGTCAATGATTCCCTCTGTAATAAACTATCCACAGTTTACTTCTAAATTTTATACAAAATAAAGTTACAAGGAAGCAGCTCTTATTATTTTCGGCATTATCAACCGATCTTCAATAAGTCATACTCATTATAATAACTATTCAGACTAGAGGTCGTTTTATGTGTTGGAGTGGAGAAGCGTCCGGCGTTTTAGCTGTAGCCGGACTAGGTACAGCAGCTTATGTTGCCCTTAAACAAGGAGAATCAAAGGAACTATGGATCCCATTAACCTATTTTGCTTTAATGGAACTATTGCAGGCTCTCACTTATATTTACATTGATTTATGTGACAATCCTAACAATCAAATACTGACATTACTCGGTTACTTACATGTTGCTTTCCAACCGTTTTTTGTCAACATGGTAGCCATGTACTTTATTCCAGTGAGTGTCAAACTGAAAATTCGTACAACTGTTTACACAATATGTGCAATTGGATCATTAGCTATGCTTATAAAAATGTATCCTTTTGACTGGGCTGGTCACTGCCGAATTGGTGAAGAAGGTTTTTGTGGACCCCATGTTTGCTCTGTTCACGGTGATTGGCATATTGCATGGCAAATGCCATTAAACGGTTTACTATCAGATCCGATTACTTGGTTATTCAATTTTGAATGGGGTTTACATGCCCTAACTTATATTTTAGTAGCGTTCTGCATGCCGATTATTTACGGTTCGTGGCGTTTCGTTGGTTTTCATTTTTTAGTTGGTCCGCTGATTTCAGACATCACTACAGATGATCCGAACGAATATGCCGCCGTTTGGTGTTTATTTTCTATCGCGCTATGCGTCTCTGTCATTAAAACCCCGATAAGGAAATATTTACACGTTAAAAATTGGCCGTTTTACAAAACTGAAGTCGGCGATTCTCTATAAACGGAAAAATTACTTTTATCATGTAACTATTAACAACTCTTTGTTGTTAATAGTTATTCTGGTAAAGTCATATTAGAGAATATTAGAATCATTCTGTTATACGCAATAAAAACTATCTGAAGCATCTTTTATTGAGCTTAGTTGCTTAAAAGATATTCAACGAAGCTACTGAAAAATACAGGAGACATTATGAAGATTGGTATACCGAAAGAAATTTATCCCGGTGAAAAACGTGTGGCAACAACCCCAGAAGCGGCTGAGCAACTTATCAAATTGGGTTTTTCTGTCAGTATTGAAAGCGAAGCAGGTTTGGCAGCTAATATTCCTGATGAAGCGTATCAAGCAGTGGGCGTTGAAGTCATTGCCAATAGAAATGATCTTTGGCAGCAGTCCGATATTATTTTAAAAGTCCGTGCTCCAATGCATCGACCTGCCATGGATATTAACGAATATGAATTATTACCTGAAAACGGTTATTTAATCAGCTTTATCTGGCCTGCCCAGAATGAATTTACCATGAAGCGGCTGGTCGCAAAAAATGCGACTGTGTTAGCGATGGATTGCATTCCTAGAATTTCGCGTGCGCAAAAAATGGATGCTTTGAGCTCAATGGCAAATATTATTGGCTATCGGGCAATTGTTGAAGCTTCACAATATTTTAAACGTTTTTTTACAGGACAAATTACTGCAGCAGGCAAAATTCCTCCCGCTAAAGTGCTGGTCATTGGTGCGGGGGTTGCCGGTCTAGCGGCTATCGGTGCGGCAAAAAGTATGGGGGCGATTGTTAGAGCTTTCGATACCCGTCCTGAGGTGAAAGAACAAATTGAAAGCATGGATGCTGAGTTTTTAATGCTTGATTTCAAAGAAGACGGCTCAGGAACAGGGGGGTATGCTAAAACAATGTCTCCCGAATTCATTGCCGCTGAAATGGCATTATTTGCAGAACAGGCAAAAGAAGTTGATATTATTGTCACTACTGCTCTGATTCCTGGTAAACCGGCGCCTAAACTAATTACAGAAGACATGGTTGCCTCTATGAAACCCGGTAGCGTTATTGTCGATTTGGCAGCCGAACAAGGTGGAAACTGTGAATTAACTGAACAAAATAAACAAGTTGTTAAACATGACGTAACCATCATTGGTTTCACTGACTTACCCAGTCGTCTTGCTAATCAATCTAGTCAGCTTTATGCAACCAATCTCAGACATTTATTGACTGAACTATGTCCCAAAAAAGATGGCTTGCTTAATATCAATATGGATGACGAAGTCATTCGTGGCGCAACTGTCATTAAAGAAGGTAAGGTGACTTGGCCTGCCCCTGCCCCAACAATCAGTGCAAAGCCCGTTGCTAAAAAGCCAGAAGCTATCATTAAAAAGCCGGATCAGCCAGAGCAATCTACTTCCAGCATTATTATTAAACAATTGATAACTGCTTTAACTTGCGGATTGGTTTTGTTCGGTGTCGGCGCTTTTGCCCCAGAGTCTTTCATGGCTCATTTCACAGTGTTTGTGCTTGCTTGTTTCGTTGGCTATCAAGTCATCTGGAATGTTACGCCCGCATTGCATACACCTTTAATGAGTGTAACTAATGCCATCAGTGGCATCATCGTCATTGGTGCTATTTTGCAAGTTTCCGCGACTACCGGTATCGTTAGTATACTGGCAGGTTTAGCTATTCTTATCGCCTCAATCAACATCGCCGGCGGCTTCCTCGTCACACGCCGAATGCTCGACATGTTCAGAAAATAACCGGAGAAAAACCAATGTCCCATAGTTTAGTTACGATGGCTTATATCGTTGCCATCATACTGTTTATTCTTAGCCTGAGCGGCTTAAGTAATCAAGAATCATCTCGTCGAGGTAATTACTTTGGCATGCTAGGTATGGCTATTGCTATCATAGCCACTGCTTTAAGTGCTTCAGTAACTGCTTACAGTATCTTAATCGTAGCGGTACTCATCGGTGGGAGTATTGGTGCACGAGCAGCCTTTAAAGTAGCCATGACGCAAATGCCTGAACTGGTTGCTATTATGCATAGCTTAGTCGGTCTGGCGGCTGTGTTGGTAGGGTATGCTAATTTCATGGATCAATCAGCGGCATCAACACTCGCTGGTTCCGAAAAGATTATTCATGAAATTGAAATTTATGCAGGTATTTTGATTGGTGCCATTACTTGTTCTGGTTCAGTGATTGCGTTTTGTAAACTCAGTGAAAAAATTAGTGGAAAACCACTTTTATTGCCAGCTCGTCATTGGCTAAATCTGTGTTTATTAATAGCAACCATCGTCTTAGGCTTTACCTACCTAAACCAAATAGATAATGGTCAAGGTACACTATCATTTTTATACTTAGATGGTGGTGGTGCTTTACCTTTAGTTATTATGACATTAATAGCATTATTATTCGGCATCCACATGGTAATGGCTATTGGTGGTGCTGATATGCCAGTTGTGGTTTCTATGCTAAATAGTTATTCTGGATGGGCTGCAGCTGCAACCGGTTTTATGCTCAATAATGACCTACTGATCGTTACCGGTGCTTTAGTCGGAAGTAGTGGTGCCATTTTGAGTTATATCATGTGTCATGCGATGAACCGTAATTTTATCAGTGTAATTGCAGGGGGGTTTGGTAGCGGTACCACTGGGGAAGCAGCTGTAGTTGAAGGTGAAGTTCAAGCAATTAATGCTGACGACACAGCAAAACTTCTACTTTCGGCAAAAAACATTGTTATTATTCCCGGCTATGGTATGGCTGTCGCTCAGGCGCAACACACTGTTAATGACATTACTAAACTTTTACGTAGTAAAGGTAAAAAAGTCCGCTTCGCCATTCACCCTGTCGCTGGCAGAATGCCCGGACATATGAACGTCTTATTAGCAGAAGCTAAAGTACCCTACGATATCGTTTTTGAAATGGATGAAATTAACGAAGACTTCCCCAATGTTGATGTATCTATCGTTATTGGTGCTAACGATATTGTCAACCCATCTGCACTGGATGACCCTAACAGTCCTATTGCTGGTATGCCGGTCATTGAATGCTGGAAAGGTGAAACCACTATTGTTTTAAAACGGAGTATGGCTTCCGGCTATGCAGGGGTCGGCAACCCGTTATTTGTTCTGGAAAACTCAAGGATGTTATTTGGCGACGCTAACGCCAGTATGCAGGCAGTATTAAAAGCTCTTCGCGACTAATTGTCACACTTAAGCCAGCTAATTCAGAAAATTAGCTGGCTTAATATATACTAAACAAAAATTAATCTAATTGATTGAGTTCTGATAAGCCACCGAAAAATCGTTTAGATTTGCCAAAATAAAAGGAAGGTACTCTTCTTTTTCGGGCGCGAATGCATTGACACCAACTCTTGACAAATAAAATACTTGGTCAGGCATAAAATGTCCTACTGCTCGGATTTCGCCTTCATAATGATAACGACTTCTTAACAACCAAGCTGAAGAAAATAATCGACCATCAGCAAAATCTGGAAAATCAAGTTCAACTAAAGCTATTTTGTCTAACTGATTGGCAAGCAATGTCACTGAATCATGAGGACAAATACGTACACCCAATTGCCCTTCACAATTAAGTAATTGTTGTTCTGCTTGCAGCCATTTAGTTAATGAAACACTCATATTTCCGGATGTCAACTGAGCATCATCTGCTAAATATTGCCATGTGTTTTCGGTCAGTTTTTTATCTTTAATGATTTGCATAAACGCGCTCCTTAAATGGTTCAATACCGACTCTTTGTACCATATTCAAAAAACTTTCCTCATCATCAAGTCTTTGTTTGACATAGACATCAAGAATAGTAGCAATAACCTGACTAACTTCATTTTTTTCTACAGCAGGTCCTAAACGCTCACCTATAGCAGCTTCATTTTCTGAAGAACCACCTAACGTCAATTGATACCACTCAACGCCTTTTTTATCTACACCCAAAATACCAATATGACCGACACTCTGGTGGGCGCAACCATTCATACAGCCAGAAATATTGATTTTTATATCTCCTAGATCATGAATATAATCCATGTCATCCAATACTTCATTGATTTCCTTTGTAATACCAATCGACCCTGCGTTAGCAAGTGAACAGAAATCCAGTCCTGGACAACAAATGATATCGGCAACAGTTCCAATATTTGGAGTTGCCACTTTTAAAGCTATCAGTCGCTGCCACAATGCAAACAAATCGCCCTGTTTAACATCAGCAAGAATTAAATTTTGTCGATGAGTACTTCGTATTTCACCAAAACTGTATTGATCGGCAAGATCAGCTAATTTATCAAGTTGCAAATCAGTAATATCACCAGGGGGAGAATCGGGTGCTTTTAATGATATAAATACGGCGCGATAACCAGAAACTTTATGGGCTACAGTATTGTGTTTATACCAACTGGCAAATTCTGCATTATCTGTTAATAATTGACTATAACTGTTATCTTCTGAAGCATCCCGTTGATAAGCAGGTACTTCAAAATGATTTTTGATGGCTTCTATACGTTCAGCACTTAACAGTAAATCATCACGAATATAAGCCCATTCTTCTTCAACCATTTGAGAAAACGCTTCTAATCCTGTTTCTTTAACAAGAATTTTTATACGTGCTTTATACTTGTTATCACGACGACCGAATAAATTGTAAATTCTTAGAATAGCTTCCAGATACGATAATAGATGCTTTTTTTCCAGATAAGGTTTAATGACCTGACCAATAATCGGAGTACGTCCCAAACCACCGCCAACCAGTATTTTAAAACCAATTTCACCCACGTCATTTTTAACTAGGTGAATACCAATATCATGAAACTGGGTGGCCGCACGGTCATGGGTAGAACCACTGACAGCAATTTTAAATTTGCGAGGTAAATAATCAAACTCTGGATGTAAAGTAGTCCATTGTCGAATAATCTCGCAATATGGACGAGGATCTTCAAGCTCATCAACCGCGACACCCGCCAAGTGATCTGAGGTGGTATTACGCATACAATTACCACTTGTCTGGATAGCATGCATTTGCACCGTAGCCAATTCTGCTAGAATATCAGGAACGTCTTCTAGTTTAGGCCAGTTAAACTGAATATTTTGTCGAGTAGTAATATGGCAATAGTTTTTGTCATAAGTTCTTGCAATATGGGCAATTTTTCGCAACTGACGGGAACTGAGTAATCCATAAGGAACTGCAACGCGCAACATAGGCGCGTGCGTTTGGATATATAGGCCATTTCTTAAACGTAAAGCGCGAAATTGATCCCCAGAAAGCTCCCCTTTCAAAAATTGCTCTGTTTGCCGTCTAAATTGAGCAACCCGTTCATCAACGAGTGTTTGGTCTATTTCGTTATACTGATACATAATGGGAATGGAAGGCCTTACCTACTAAAAAACAAGGTTTGCCATCATATACTGTGATTCATAAAATGACAAAATTTATTAGTTGGTGATACCATTATCGACTGAAGTTTCTATGTATTTTCTATTAATAAAAAGTAGGGGGAATTTGTGGTACGTTTTTTACTGGTGTTTTTAATAGCTTTACTGCTACCAGAAATGGTGATGGCAGAGAGTTTTACCAGCCTAGACATGACCGGAACAGAGCGCGGCATTTATACCGTTCTTATTTTCTTGATCGCCTATGGCTTTGTAATGACAGAAGAATTTACGCATATGCGTAAATCTAAACCCGTTATTCTTGCGGCTGGTATTATTTGGGCACATGCAGCAATTTTAGCCCAACAAAAAGGGGTTCCTGCAGAAGAAATGCATTCCGCTTTTGAACATGATTTAAAAGAATATGCGGAATTGATGTTATTTTTATTAGTTGCCATGACCTATATTAATTCCATGGCTGAACGCAACGTCTTTGAAGCATTACGTTCATGGCTGGTCAGAAAACAATTCGGTTATCGTAAACTTTTTTTGATCACAGGCATCATCACTTTTTTCCTATCCTCAGTAGCTGACAACCTAACTGCGGCATTATTAGTGGGTGCCGTTGTTTTAGCAGTTGGCTCAGACAACCCAAAATTTGTGAGTATTGGTTTCGTCAATTTAGTTATTGCAGCCAATGCGGGCGGTGCTTTCTGTCCTTTTGGTGACATCACCACATTGATGGTTTGGCAAGCGAATTATGCGGAGTTTTTCGATTTCTTTAAATTATTCATACCATCTGTTGTTAACTATGGCGTTCCTGCAGCTATTATGTATTTTGCGGTTCCTGACGAACAACCTAAAGAATCTGATGAAGCCGCTGTCCAACTGAAACCAGGTGCTATCCAAATTTGTGTGATGTTCCTGCTCACTATTGCTACGGCTGTCAGCTTTAAGCAATTGCTACATTTACCCCCTTTTATGGGTATGATGGTCGGTTTATCGGCTTTGATGCTTTATGGTTACTATATTAAAGTGAACTTTACCGCAGAAGGTGAAGAAGGCTTTGATATTTTCAATAAAGTTCGCCACGCTGAATGGGATACCTTGTTATTTTTCTTCGGCGTAGTTTTCGCTGTTGGTGGTTTAGGTTATATCGGTTACCTTGAATTATTATCCGGCGCAATGTACGAAGGTTTAGGTGCTACAACCGCCAATATTATGGTCGGTTTAATATCTGCCATCGTTGACAATATTCCTGTTATGTTTGCGGTCCTCAATATGGGCGTAGATATGGATTTATATCAATGGTTATTAGTGACGTTAACCGCTGGAGTCGGTGGTTCTTTATTGTCAGTAGGCTCTGCCGCTGGAGTTGCCTTAATGGGACAATCTGACCATAAATACACTTTCTTTAGCCACTTAAAATGGACACCTGCCATTGCTGCTGGTTATGCAGGCAGTATTCTGACTCATTATTTAATTAATGGTTGATGTGTTTAAAAGGCACTGTATTTATTACAGTGCCCGTTTTTCGGATTAGGTTATGAGTCATTCTAATTGGCGAATAGCCTTTTCCATCTATACTCAACCTAGAGTACTGAGTATGGTGTTTTTAGGATTTTCTGCTGGCTTACCTTTTTTACTGGTATTTTCTACTCTATCTGCATGGTTGCGTGACGAAGGGGTCGCCAACAGTGTTATTGGCTTTTTTAGTTGGGTAGGCACTACCTACTCTATCAAAGTCCTCTGGGCACCGATTATTGACCGCCTACCATTACCTTTTTTAACACGCTTTTTAGGGAAACGCCGTAGCTGGATGCTACTAGCACAAATAGGCATTATTTTCGGCTTATTTGTTCTGTCCGAAACCAATGTTCATCAGCAATTACAAACCTGTGCATTAATTGCTATTTGGATTGCATTTTGTTCTGCTACGCAAGATATTGTTATTGATGCCTACCGAATTGAAGCCGTTGCCATTAAATATCAAGGCGCAATGGCAGCGACTTATGTTCTTGGTTATCGGCTTGCCTTGCTTTTAGCCAGTGCCGGCGCATTTTATTTAGCTGAATACTTTAGTTGGGCAATTGCTTATAAGACAATGGCTTTAGCTATGCTAACAGGTGTTTTTGCTACATTCTGTTTACAGGAACCTCATCACAAAATCATTCAAAACGAAGCAATAAAAACAATTGGCTCTCTGCAAAATAATCATTTACAGCTTTTTTTTTCTAACCTTGTCTCGACAATATTTAATCCATTTACAGAGTTTTTTCGACGTAACGGAACAATGGGATGGCTGATTTTACTGCTAATTGGTTTATATAAAATGAGTGACATTACGATGGGAGTTATGGCTAATCCATTTTATTTAGACTTGGGATTCAATAAAAAAGAGATTGCTGAAATTAGCAAAATTTTTGGTTTCTTTATGACAATCACCGGCGCAGCATTAGGCGGTCTATTAGTAGCGAAATATGGAATATTAAGACCATTACTTCTAGGAGCAATTATGGTCGCAGGAACAAATTTATTATTTGCCGTATTAGCCGTTAGTGAACCCAATTTATTGTTATTAGCTGGCGTCATTAGTGCTGACAATTTAAGCGGTGGGCTAGCAGGTTCTGTATTTATCGCTTATTTATCCAGCTTAACGAGTAGCGCATATACAGCCACTCAATATGCTTTGTTCAGTTCATTAATGACATTACCTGCCCAGTTAATTGGCGGTTTTTCAGGCATTATTGTCGATACTTATGGCTATTTAACCTTTTTTATTTACGCAGCAAGCGTTGGACTACCTGCCGTCATATTAGTGTTATTGTTAATACGCCAACACAAAATAATTTAATAAAAAACATTTACTATGGATTACAACAGGTAATCATAATCCATTACCAAAGGCGCATGATCAGAAAATCTTTCCGCTTTATAGATGAAGGCATTTTTTACCTTATCATTGAGTGACTCACTGATAATTTGGTAATCAATCCGCCAACCAACGTTATTGTTCCAAGCCTGCCCGCGATTAGACCACCATGTGTATTGCTCTGTCTCCTGATTAACCAATCGAAAAGCGTCCAACCACTCACCAGAAGCAAATAATTCGGTGAGCCAAAGCCTTTCTTCAGGTAAGAATCCAGAGTTTTTTTGGTTAGCTCGCCAATTTTTTAAATCAATTTCTTTGTGGGCAATGTTCCAATCGCCACAAATAATAAATTTTCGCTTTTCAGTGAGCCTGTCTTTAAGATAAGGAGCAAATCGATTCATCATCTCAAACTTGATCGCCTGCCTCGCTTCACTCGATGAACCGGAGGGCAAATATAAAGAGATGACACTCAAATCGTCAAATTGCGCCTCAATAAATCGACCTTCTGAATCAAAATCTGCCCACCCTATTCCACTGATAACAGCACTGGGAGATTTCCTACAATAAATCGCTACGCCACTGTAACCTTTTTTTTCGGCATCATGATAAAAACAATGAAAGCCTTCAGGACAAAAAACATCTGGATCGAGCTGTTTGAACTGAGCTTTGGTTTCCTGTATACAGACTATATCTGCTTGTTGTTCAACCAGCCAGCTGAAAAAACCTTTGCGTTCTGCTGAGCGTATGCCATTGGCATTTAAGGTAATAATTCGCATTAAAAATTCATTTGCTGTTTTAAATTGTAAGTCGTATCATAGAGGGCTTTGTTAATCAATTGTAACCCGTTTGCGGGTAATGTGAAGCTATGAAACCAGAAATTCATCCTAATTATAAACAAATTACTGTAACCTGTGGTTGCGGTAATACTTTTGTGACCGGTTCTGTTTTAGCTAAGGATTTACTAATCGAAGTTTGTTCGGCTTGTCATCCTTTCTATACCGGCAAACAGCGTGTTGTTGATACTGCAGGTCGCGTCGATAAATTCCGCAAAAAATACGGAAAATAAGTCGTATACTGTATACAAAGCAGGTGCACAAAAGCACCTGCGCTTACTTTTTGAGTCTGCTTATCAAAAAAGGCATCATCCCTCCCAGTAGCACACTGAAAAGCAATAAACCAAACGCAGTCTGTGTCCATTCAACGGGATATATATCTTCTTTAGTAGCGGCAGTTATACCCGGAATATTGGGTAAATCAGAATCTCCACCATCCACTTTCAACTGTGCTTTCATACCTTTTTCTGCATGCTGAGGTAATTCGCAATGCACCAAATACGTTTTCTTTTGACTAGGAACAATTAACGATGCATGCAATTCTCCTGCTCCATTAAGCTCTAGATGAAACATTCCTTCTGGATACAAATAACCAGGCAAACCATGAATCATTAATTGATGACGAATTTGATCATCATTGATAAAAGTAATGTTCAGTTTAGCACAGGGTTTAACATCCCATTGTTGCTGATCAAAGGCAAACATCTTACCGTTAAATTTTAGCGCGTATTTTTGACCGGCACGTACTGTAATATCAACAGTTTCAGAGATTTTTTGACAATCACGTGGCAATTGATCACTATTAGCATTCATGATCATGCCCTTAGTATCCATCATCATGCCGCTGTGATGACCGACATGCTCCCCTGCCGAAACATTCTGACTTGCTACTAGTACTAAACTTGATAGCATTACAAATACTTTCATCACTTATCTATCCTGACTTTTTAATTTTTTTCTAGCTATTACCCAGATCAATAGCCCCGAAAGTATTCCGACTGACAAACCAAAAATAATCAGTTGAAAATAATTTATACTTATAGCACTAGCATCTCCCAGTAATTTTGCAAAATCACCTTGTTGCCAAATAGGCTGTTGCTTCAGATAATAATCTTTATTAAATAACTGGCTCAGTAATTGATCGTGCATTTTTGGCATACCCCGCTCATCCAGTAAATCAGAATATGCCAAAATAGCCATGTTACCCCCTGGCTCCAACCCATCGGTTGTTGTTCCCGTTACCACATGATCGTGAAACATCCATAAACCGGGTCCATAACTATTTAACCCATTATTAACCGTTTTTAAGCTTAAATCGAGTCGTTGCGCCGGTGCTATATCAAAAACATCACGAGTTATCTGCTGATTTTCTGCTATATCAACTCCGTCATAGGCGGTAATTGTTGCTTTATGTCCGTGAATATGTAGAGCAACCATCGACCGTTGCAGATTGGCGACGCGCAATTTTATTGTTTCATTATCGCCAGCAATAATCATGCTATCGCGTAAAGTATAAGGAAACGAATGTCCGTTCAAAAGAAAATAATTTTCGAAGGATTCGGTAATATTGTAATTGCGACTCATTCGCTTGGCTATTAACCGCGGATCACTATAATCTTGGATGATTCGAGCTAAGGACTTATCTATGGATTGATAAAATAAATCATATTCTTGAGTATAATCAGCAGCTGTAGCAACCGAACGATGACGTACTTGCCCAGCACCAATATTAAATGTTTGAGGCCAATTATTGGGTTTATTTTCTTCTACTACAAATAAACCACTCAGCCCCATCATTAAATGCTGAGCCGTTTGTACATGGCAATGATAAAGCATACTGCCAGTATGCCTCGGTTGAATTTCATAGGTGTGACTTTTACCGGGAAAAACAGCGTGCTCTTCAGTACCGTCATTGTCATGTCCATCAGCGGTCATCCAAGGATGATCGACACCATGTAAGTGAATGGTATGAGGCAAATAATGGGTGTTTTCTAGGGTAATAAAAACCTTATCGCCCTGCTCAACCCGAATCGTCGGCGAGGGTGCTCGTAATATTGGCGCAGCGACAATTGAATTAAAATTTTTGACTGCCATACCTCGTGATTTCGGTGCGTACACCCAAAGCCCAGGTTGTATACCCGGTGCAATATCATAAGTATTAATCAAAAAATTCCCCTCGGGGTTGTTGCCATTGAGCTCAACAACTTCCAATTTAATACGGATAACATCAGGATCACCATCGTTATCCATATCATCATTCATCATTAAAGCATCTTGAGCAAAATCCGTTTGCATCAAGGTAGCCATCGAAACATTATTGGTTCCTTTGACTGAAGTCGCTACTTCGTATGGGTTGTCTGGCTGACAGGCCTGTGATGCCTCAATATTTATACCTTCAATAATTTGAGCAGCACGCCATTCGGGGTGCTCATTTGAACAAGGCTGTTCGGTACTTAACGTGGTATCTGAAAGTGTTCGATTCTGGGTATCAGGTGGCATGATGCCGCCCTGTTCAATAATATTTGGGTGCCAAAAAATCACAACCGCCAGTAAAACAATGACCCATAATATTAACAAAGGAACAAAATATTTTTTCTTCATAGCCTTGTATTGTAAACAACGTTTAGCTTTTCGTTATATCGCCTACTTATGAATTCACTTAAACAAACTGTTAAGTAATAATAGATGAATCATTTTGCTAATTGTATCTATTAAAATAAACAATTATCTTGAGCGACGACGTTTATCCACAGGCGCTTTACTATTGGGACCCTGTGGTGATTTACCGGCTCTAGCAGCCGGTTTTTTGCTGTGTCGAAAATCTTTTTTACCAGTATTTTTGTTAGGTGCATTTTTCTTAGGGGTATCGATTAATTTTAAAGATACTGGCTCATAACCGGTATCTGCTACACGGGGTATTTCCCGTTTCAACAATTTTTCTATCGCCACAAGCAAATGTGCTTCATCAGGGCAAACTAGAGACAAAGCAGCACCCGAAGCACCTGCACGCCCAGTACGACCAATACGATGAATATAATCCTCTGCTACTTGTGGCAAATCATAATTGACTACATGGGGCAATTCATCAATATCTAAACCGCGTGCAGCAATATCTGTAGCTACTAACGCAGTCACTTTGCCCGTTTTAAAATATTCTAATGCCTTATTACGCGCACCCTGACTTTTATCACCATGCAATGCGATCGCACGAATACCATCGGTAATCAATTGTTTCTCAAGACGATCTGCTCCATGTTTGGTACGTACAAATATCAATACTTGTTTCCAATTGTTGCTGCCTATTAAATAAGACAATAACTCCCGCTTTTGTTCACGTTGAATACCATAAATCAATTGCGTGACATTATCAGCCGTAGCATTCTGCTTAGCGACTGAAATGGCCACCGGATTATTCAATAATTGATCCGCCAATGATTTAATTTCATTAGATACGGTAGCAGAAAACAATAAATTTTGACGTTGTTTAGGAATAACAGACATCACCCTGCGGACATCGGGCAAAAACCCCATATCAAGCATACGATCTGCCTCATCCAGCACTAAAAAAGCAATCCCTGACAAATTAATAGTACGCTGTTGAACATGATCCAGTAAACGACCGGGTGTTGCGACCACAATATCACAACCATGCTGCAAATTACGTATTTGCAAATTGATACTAGCCCCCCCTACGATAGCCTCAACCCGCAATGGCAAAAAATGCCCATAGGTTTTGACGCTATCCATAACCTGCATCGCAAGTTCACGGGTCGGCGTTAAAATCAAGGCTCGAATGCGACGAGGCTTTTGTCCAGAATCAAAATTTTCAGACAAACGCTGTAGTAATGGCAAGGTAAAACTGGCAGTTTTACCAGTACCAGTTTGTGCAGCTGCAAGCACATCCAGACCTTTAAGAATAACAGGGATAGCTTGTTCCTGAATAGGGGTTGGTGTGGTATAACCTTGTGCTGCTATTGCATTAAGCAACGGTTCGGATAAACCCAGATGTTCAAAAGACATTAATAACCTCAAGTGTTGCAAGCATCTTGGGCTTGCAATGATAAGAAAAATCAGACTGGAACAACCAATACAATCATTAGCCGCCAGTCATATTCATATGACGTAATATCACGGGTTGTTCGTTGATATTAAATTCGTGTTTTTCCGGCTTAATTAACATAGCATCAATAATAACCTGCTTTAATTGTTCGTCATCGTCTGGATAACTTCTGAGAATGGCTTTCAAATCAACTGAATGCTCATTACCCAAACAAAGCAATAAACGACCCTCAACAGTCAACCGAATCCGATTACAACGACTGCAAAAATTCTCACTATGGGGCGAAATAAAACCGACTCTTGTTTGATAGCCTTTAATCTTAAAATAATTTGAAGGACCACCCGTTTTTTCAGTGGTGGGAATCAGAGTGAAATACGAATTGAGTTCTGCCTTAATAAGATGACTAGGATAATAAGCATCAGCTCGGTTATGTTGATCCACAACTCCCAAGGGCATCTCTTCAATAAAACTAATGTCGATATCCTTATTGACTGCGTACTGCACTAAATCAATCACTTCTTCATGGTTACGATTTTTTAAAATAACTGCATTAATTTTTATACGCTCAAAGCCTGCTGCTATGGCAGCATCTATACCTTGTAAAACTTGAGTCAAATTTCCAGTTCGAGTGATTGCAGCAAACTTATCGGCCTTCAAAGTATCTAGACTGATATTCAAACGCTTAACACCGGTCGCTTTTAAAGGTCTTGCTAAAGCTGCCAACTGAGAACCATTGGTTGTCATTACCAATTCAGTAAGTCTTGGTATTTTGCCTAACTGAGTTAATAAATCTAACGCACCTTTTCTAACTAAGGGCTCTCCACCAGTAATTCTAATTTTTTTAATCCCTAGCACAACAAATACTCTTGCCAGCTTCGCAATTTCTTCCAATGATAAAATTTGGCTGCGCGGCAGAAAAGTCATATCCTCAGCCATACAGTACACACAACGAAAGTCGCAACGATCTGTAATAGAAATTCGTAAGTAATCAACCGTTCTGCCAAAGCGATCAATTAGTTGTGGTGAATCAGCGATTGAGTTCATATACATATAATAAAAACACGACCTTATATTATAACACAATAGCAAACAGACACGAAGCAAGATAAAATCAGGTTTATAGATTTGTAAAACATTTAATTTCTTAACTTGAGTATTACCGCTTAAAAAGAAATCTAATAAAAAAAAGCGAACTAGTTCATCTTTATATCCGAGTTAGACTTTCGATAATTATAAAAAATTATTTGATATAAACAATTGGCGAGATAGAATGAACTTTATGCTAGACAAATCTTTTTCATTCCTTACTTTGAGTTTTACATTAAGAATGATTTCTTGCAAGGCAACAACACTAATAGCAATATTGTTCACTTTTTTTAAAATATGAGGACTCTAAAAAACAAAGGTTATTTGAACAAATGGTATAATTTTTCCATTACTAAAATGCCTGCGAATGTCTGAAAAATATAATCAAGCCATTTCTGGCTATACTTGGGACAGTATTTTTAATATTGCCCTAAAACATAAAAAGCCCATCATTTATTCACACTTGGTTGCCATATTTGCAACGATTGTCAGTGTTCCTGTACCCTTGCTGATGCCTCTATTAGTCGATGAAGTTTTACTCAATCGACCAAGCTATATCGTTAATTTTATTAATTTAATATCGCCTATTGAATGGCAACAACCCGCTTTTTATATCTTGGTCGTCTTGATAGCCAGTGTTTTACTCAGGCTGATTGCTATCATCTTCAATATCATTCAATCTCGACAATTTTATTTTATTTCTAAAGATGTTGTTTTTAGAATCCGAGAAAAACTTATTGGTCATTTGCAAAACATATCCATGTCCGAATACGAAAGCTTAGGAACGGGCACGGTCATTTCTCATTTAATAACTGATCTTGATACGCTAGATAATTTCATTGGCAACACGATCAGTAAACTGTTAATAGCGATCCTAACCATTATAGGTACAGCCATTATCTTGCTCTGGATGCACTGGCAGTTAGGACTATTCATCATGTTTCTGAATCCAGTGGTCATTTATTTTACCCGAACAGTTGGCTCCAAAGTTAAGGATCTGAAAACCAAAGAAAATGCCGCTTATGAAATATTTCAACAAGCATTAACCGAAACATTAGAAGCTATTCACCAAATTCGTGCGAGTAATCGGGAACGTTACTATTGCAAGCAACTGATAGAATCAGCATATCGAGTCAAAACTCAATCCACAGCTTATGCGTGGAAAAGTGATGCGGCAAGTCGAATTAGCTTTGTCATTTTTTTGTTCGGATTTGACATCTTTCGAGCCTGTGCAATGTTAATGGTATTCTATTCCAGTTTGAGCATTGGACAAATGCTGGCTGTATTTGGTTATCTATGGTTTATGATGGCGCCAGTGCAAGAAGTTCTTAATATTCAATATGCTTTTTATGCAGCTAAAGCAGCTTTGCAGCGCATCAACAGATTAGTTGCATTACACCAAGAACCGAATTATCCACACCTTGAAAATCCTTTTTTAAATACAAAATCGGTAGCATTGCGTGTCGAGAATCTTCATTTTAGCTACGGCGACAAAAAAGTTCTTAACGGCATTAATTTAGAAATTAATGCCGGTGAAAAAATAGCTTTAGTGGGTGCCAGTGGTGGTGGCAAATCCACTTTAATTCAAACTCTAATTGGTCTCTATCCAGCAAATTCCGGACATATTTATTTTGATAACATCTCTATCGAACATATTGGTTTAGACGTTGTCAGAGAACACGTAGTGACTGTGCTTCAGCATCCTGTCCTGTTCAATGATAGTCTTCGCGCTAATCTGACGCTTGGTAAAGAAACGGCTGATAGCAAACTGTGGCAAGCCCTAAAAATTGCACAATTAAATGACGTCGTAGAAAACCTTAACGACGGATTAGATACCATTGTTGGTCGACACGGAATGCGCCTGTCTGGTGGACAACGGCAACGACTAGCCATTGCTAGAATGGTCGTTGCTAATCCAAAAGTGGTTATTCTAGACGAGGCAACATCTGCCCTTGATACTGAAACAGAGCAATTATTGCATAAAGCACTCGCTGAATTCTTAAAAGATCGCACCACTTTGATTATTGCTCATCGGCTGAGCGCAGTAAAACAGGCTGACCGAGTCTATGTTTTTGAGCAAGGTGAAATTTGCGAGCAAGGTCAACACGAAACACTTATTAACAATAATGGGCTTTACGCAAAACTTTATGGCTGACATCTACGATCTGCATTGCCATTCAACAGCCTCTGATGGAGCTCTTTCACCCACTGAACTGGTACAACGAGCCTTTCAAAAAGGAGTCACCGCATTAGCATTAACGGATCATGACACTACTGCCGGTCTAGTTGAGGCAGAATGCTGCGCAAAATTATTAGGCATTCGCTTAATTCAAGGTATTGAATTGTCAACCAGCTGGGAAAATAAATGTTTTCATATTGTTGGGCTTAATATTAATCCTAATTATCCGCCTTTAGCGGAAGCCAGCCATAACCTACTGAATATTCGCTTGCAACGTGCTAGAATAATCGCTGAAAAATTAGCAAAAAATGGCATTAATGGTGCGTTTGAGGCGGTCTTTGATACAGTAGGAAAAGGTATGATAACGCGCAGTCATTTTGCCGATTATCTTGTTTCACAAAATCATGTCAATTCTCATCAAGCTGCTTTTGACCGCTACTTGGGAAAAGGTAAGCCTGCATATTGCTCAACAGAATGGGCAAAACTGGAAGAAGCCATTGGTTGGATAGTCGAATCCGGTGGCATAGCTGTTTTAGCCCACCCCTTACGCTATCAATTAACAGCGAGTTGGATGAGAAAACTGCTAACAGCTTTCAAGGCGACTGGCGGTCTGGCTATAGAAGTTGTAACAGGACATTATAATCCTGACGAAATACGTCGACTTGCCAGTTACGCGATTAACTATCAATTAGCTGGTTCTGTGGGGTCTGATTTCCATAGTCCTGAAAATCCGTGGCTAGAACTGGGCAAATTATCACCTTTACCCAAAACGGTAAAACCTGTTTGGGAATTACTTAATTAATACAACTTTCTAATAACATCAACAAAAGACTTTTCTAAATTTAAATTCAGATAAACCCATAATGTTTACTACCGCACAATTATGTGATAATCATTCGAAAGAAAATTACTTTCAAATTGCCGATCCACTTTTGAAAAAATTTGGTTGTCATACCGAATTTAATGGGCAAATATCCACTTTAAAAGTTTTTGAAGATCATTTTTTAATTGCCCAAACACTTGCAGAAAAAGTCAATAATCGTGTTCTGGTTATCGACGGCGGAGGCTCACACCGCGTTGCGCTTGTTGATTTCGAATTGGCTAATATGGCAGTAAAAAATGGTTGGCAAGGACTAATTATTTACGGCTGTATCAGAAATTCTGCAAAAATTAATGAATTACCTATTGGTATCCGAGCGTTACATACACATCCTTTGCAAAGTAATCAAAAAGGACTGGGTGACCGAGATCAACTAGTTGCTTTTGTTGGTATTAATTTTAAAAAAGATCATTTTTTATACGCTGATGATGATGGAATCATCGTATCCGCAACACAATTAAGTTAGAATAATCCTTTAACCTACTAAATAACTCAAGATATGCAAATCGTACTCGCTAATCCCCGTGGATTTTGTGCCGGCGTAGACCGCGCTATCGAAATTGTCGCCCAAGCAATTGAAACGTTTGGCGCACCTATTTATGTTCGCCATGAAGTTGTTCACAATCGCACTGTGGTAGATGGACTAAAAGAAAAAGGAGCTATCTTTATTGAAGATTTAACGGATGTTCCCTTCGGGTCTTATCTTATTTTTAGTGCTCACGGTGTTTCCAAACAAGTTCAACAAGAGGCTAAGGAACGTAATTTAACGGTCTTTGACGCTACCTGCCCATTAGTAACAAAAGTACATTTACAAGTAGCTAAACACGCCAAAGCAGGCCGAGAAGTTATTTTAATTGGTCATGCCGGACATCCAGAAGTAGAAGGAACTATGGGACAATACGATCGGTGCAGTGAAACGGGGGGTATCTACTTAGTTGAAACACCTGATGATGTAGAAAAACTTCAAGTCCATGACCCAGTAAATCTAGCTTATGTCACCCAAACAACGTTGTCGATGACCGACACAAAAATTATGGTGGATGCTCTTAAGGCTAAATTTAGCGGCATTCAGGAACAAAAAAAAGATGATATTTGTTATGCCACCCAGAATCGTCAAGATGCCGTTAATGAATTGGCAAAAAAATCTGATCTGATTCTAGTGGTTGGCTCTCCTAATAGCTCAAATTCAAATCGTCTGAGAGAAATTGCTGAACAATTAGGTAAACCGTCTTATCTGATTGACACCGCTCAAAACATGGAAAAGGAATGGTTTGATGATATTAATGTGGTCGGAGTTACTGCTGGCGCTTCGGCACCAGAAATACTGGTACAGGAAGTGATTGATCAGTTAAAAGCATGGGGTGGGCAGTCGACTCAAGAAATACAAGGAATTGAAGAAAAAGTCGTATTTTCTTTACCCAAAGGCTTAAAAAGATAAATATAACGTGCCGTGTCAGAATTAGAATCCGTTCGCCTAGACAAATGGCTCTGGGCAGCACGCTTTTTTAAAACCCGAAGTCTGGCGGCAGAGGCTATTGCGGGTGGTAAGGTACATGTCAATAATCAGCGTTGTAAGCCTAGTAAAGAAGTGCAAAAAGGGATTAACATTTCGATCAGTAAAGATGGCTATCGATGGGATGTTACTATTATGGAACTCAGCTTACAGCGCCGACCAGCCAAAGAAGCTATATTACTTTACCAAGAATCAGTTGAAAGCCATGAAAAACGCCAGCAGCAAATGATTATTCAACGTGAACAAAAAGCTCTATTTCCTTTTAATGGACCCGACCATAAACCCAACAAAAAAGAACGGCGCTTAATACATAGATTTAAACAACAGTGATTACAAACAAGAAGGTGGTTTCGGTAAACCAGCAAGTTTGCATGCATACTTTAAAGGTCCATCAGGAAACAACTGATGTAAATAACGGCTATTCCCTTTGTCTTCGCCCAGTGTTTTAGCAATGGCTTTAGTAAACATTCGGGCATTGGGAAGATGTTTAAACTGTTGATAATAATTACGAATAAACAGAATAATTTCCCAATGCCGGATAGTTAACTGAATATTATCCCGCGCTGCTAACTGTTCAGCTAACTGTTCATTCCATTCCAAATAATTAATTAAAAACCCCTGATCTGTTGTTTTCAGCAACAAGGTATCGTTTTTCATGTCCATGATTGAATAACAGAGTTTTGTACCGTTAAATCGACCCAATCAGCATAATCGATGACAATTACGCCGGCAATCAATTCATCAAGTGTTATGCCTCCTGCTTCAATATCATCCTTGAAAACATACAAGCGATTACCATACTGAAACTGGGTCATTAACATATCGGCAAATTTACCTTTTTTTGATAGACAAAAAATCGCTTTTTCAAAAAAGATAACATCATTATCAGATCCTAAACGTTCCAAAATTGGATTATCGTTTAACGACTGAAAAACCATGTGTAGCATATTAATGGGTATCCGTTATTTTAAGCCCAATAATGCCGGCAACAACCAAAGCTACAGACAATAATCGCCATCCGTCTGCCGACTCTTTGAAAAAAACAATGCCGACAATAGCTACACCGGTTGCACCCATACCAGTCCAAACAGCATAAGCAGTACCTAAGGGTAAACTTTTAATAGCCATCATCAATAAGTAAAAACTACCAGCACCACTGACGGCTGTAAAAATACTCGGCCATAATCGACTAAAACCTTCGTTATATTTTAGGCTTATCGCAAATAATATTTCTATTAAACCGGCAGAAAATAATAACAACCAAGCCACATTAACCTCTTAATCCATCTCAATAATCACAATTCTAGCCTAATAGCAGGGTACTTAATGCTGAATAACTATTTTTGGCAAAATTGTGTTCTCTATCAACTTTTACTAACGTCTTTTGCAAATGAGCTTATAATTCGCTTTTTGGCAAGGGGCTCGGCCTTTAAAACTTAATACATCTACTCAGTGCATAACTGTAGATGATTTATCGGCACAACAAAGAGAACAATAATGAATGAACATATAAAACCGCTATTAAATTATTTCCTGATAGGCATTTTTGCGGTCATCCCTATTGTAATTATTCTCCAAATTATCATTTTTCTAAAGGAATTAGTTTCTGATTTATTTAGCGTGGTTTATGATTACGCAGACAGCTATATTTATACTGGACTTTTTTTTGCTGTCAGTTTTGCTATCATCGTCTTCATCGGTCATAAAATTGTCAAAACTGGCCGTCCTTGGGTCATCACTATTTTTGACCAAATCATTGATAAAATCCCTTTTTTAAACACTATTTACAGAGTGTTAAAAAAAGTAATCAATATGTTTTTTTCCCACGATCAAAAAATCGCTAAAGAAGTAGTTTATGTGGAATACCCAAGCGCAGGTATTTGGGTACCTGCCTACGTAACTAATCGCTACGAAAATAAGTATGTGCTGTTTATTCCTACATCACCGAATCCCACTTCTGGTTTTACTGTGATTGTTGATAAGGAAAAAGTAATTATGTCCTCGATGGATATAGAAGATGCAACCAGCTTTATAGTCAGCGTAGGTGTTGATTTTGAAAAATCAGCGGAAATGATCAAATTACCACGCTAAAATCGAATATAATATATTGATATTCATAAAGAAACCAAGGATGGTGTCTTTATGAATAGATATTGGTAATAAATGCGCCAAAAAATGGTTTGGTCTACTTTTCGTAATTTCTATTAATACCACTTACAATTTCGCTTGATGCTAATTCGATACCTTGTTTATAGCATTGAGTAGCCTGATCCTTATCGCCTTGAGCAAACAACAAATCTCCCAATAATTGATAAGCTTGGACCGTCGGTTCAATCTCTATACTTCTGGTTAAATAATTTTTCGATTTTTCAATATCATTACATTGGCTACTTATTTTACCCAATATCATCAATAACACAGCATCCTTAGGATACAAATCTAGCCAGCGCTCTGCCATCTCAAGTTGTTTTAAGGTGTTATTCGATTCAATATTGCCGTAGAGTACTAATAATGTCGATTCCCAATGAATTGCTAAGGCATCAGCCAATTCATCCTCTATTTGTTTACCCTCGCCAACATTAATCATGGCTGCGAAATAGATCGCTCCAACACCAGACATTTTTTTGATATAACTTGGTATTTCTGACCAGAGTTTTTTGATTGCATCAACGTTTAAGGATTCGGCCGCTTGTCTAAGCAATTTGCTGAAAGCCTCAACTTCCAGCAACTTTATTTCTGTTTCCATTAATACTTTGTTAGTGTACAACAACGGTAAAATTTTCCTGATTCCTTCCCAATCACCAACACGTTGATAGGCCTGATGCATTAATTTAAGCACACTGGCATGTGTCGGCTGAATAGAGTGTAGCTTTGTTAGCGTATCCAGTGCCTCGTCAAACTGTTGACCTGAAAGATGCAACTCTGCCTGAGTCAGACCAATGGCAATATCGGCGCCAGGGGAATGCATTGCGGCTCTTTTCAAATATTCATCTCTTTTATCAAACGCACCGCGTGACTGAGCTGCCCTTGCCGCTGTCAAATAATGCAATAACGGTGCTCCGCTATGGGACACATGTCTGATAAGTACAGATTCTGCTTTTTCAAAATTACCTTCTGCCGAATCAACCAATCCGGCAATTAAAGCTTCTTGCGAACGATTAAATTTTATATTTTTCCCGCGACGTTTGAGGCGTCCTGGTAACCTAATTAACCAGCCCATCACTCTGAAGAAAAAATAAATGATAAAAAAGCTAAAAATTAAAAACGTAACAAAGACTGATAGAGTTGTTTCTAATGACCAATGTTCGATACCAATCAAAACATAACCCGGTGTCTCAAAACTTTGCAATTCAGTATAAACAACAGCGGCAAAACCTGCTGTTATTAGAAGTGCTACAAGGAAATAGAGTATTTTTTTCATTAGGAATTCATCTTATTCGATTGTAGGCTTAGCTGCCTTATCTTGTTCTGAATGCTCCGGCTTGGCGACCTCATGAGAGCTGTCCTTCTGAACGGGCGTTGGCACTACAGCAGCGGGTTGGCTTGATGGTATTGGTTCAATAGCCTTATCTGTCTCTATTCTTAATTTTGTAATATCTTTAAGCATTTTGAGAGATAAACTAATATCGGGGTAATGACTGGTAATTTTTATAGCCGCTAAACGGTCCAATTCAGCCAGCAAATTTTTACTATCATCTGTCTTATTGAAATGTTGTTCAACCCAGTTACGAGCATCCAGCAAACTTGAATGGTATAGTGTCTCATTATGCTGTACTAATGAAATTTTTATTATTTCCAGCTTTACTCGTAATTGCTCACGAATAAAAAGTGCTTCTTCAGGAGTCAGTATCTGATTAATGGGTTGATCAGTGTGTCGAATTGTAACGATGCCCTGCAACTTTTCTGTTGCTAACCCTAGTAAATCATCTTTTTCAGTATTTTCGCTGACATTTTCATTATCTGGTTTTGCAGGCGTTAAAGCTTTCCCTGAATAAGGTAATAATAATGACAATTTATCAACTTGACTTGCTAAACTGTCCAAACTCGCATACATACCAACAATATCAGTCACACTGACAGCACGAAGCAAGGCAATTTCTTTAGCGATCTGATCGCGCACCTTAAAAGCTGCCGCATCACCACTTTCTCGCAATCGTTGATCGGCAGCCTCAAGTGCCTCGCGAGTCGTGTTAATGTCACCGATTAAATGTAACCGTTCATTGGCTATACTTAACAAATATTCAGCATCCGCCATTAACCAGTCACCTCGTGTTTTACCCAATTGTCGCTGAATATAGGTAATGGCTTCGTTTAAATCTTTACGGGTACTATCAAGCTTCTGGTCGTGCAAAGCTGAAAAATCAGATAAAGCCTTAGTGAAATGAGTATCTTTACCGGCAATATCCGCTTGTAATGAAGCGAGCTGCGATTGTATAGCGGTCAACTGATTTTGATAATCGCCAATTTGCTTATTCAGTTCTACTTTAACCTCACCGCCCAAACCTTCCTGACGATCACGCAATTGCATAAACAGATAAAAGCCACCTGCAGCAAGACTGATCACAATCAGTATAATAATTCCAAACCAGAGTCCGTTATGCGATCGACGGGGTTTTTTAGTTTCACCCTGTTGTTGTTCTTGTTGTTCAGTCAATTCTGCCACTCTTTATTTCCCCTGTTATATTGATTACCACTTCAACAATTGCCTCATCGGAAGGATCACCAGTCACAGCAATACACTTGAAACCTATATTTTTAGCTATCTGCCTGATTCTTTCACTAATCACTATCAATGGTCGTGCCAGTAATCGATGCTGATTCTCTGAGGCGACCATGAAAAACAAATTTTGTAACGCTTCACCACTGGTAGCAGTAATAACATCCAGTTTATTTTCCGATAACAAACTGTTTACTTCAGAACAATCAATATCTGGAACAATGCGCCGATAAACGTCCAAATATTCAACCTGAGCACCACGATCTCGCAAACCATCAGCTAATTCTTCAAGACCACCCTCACCTCGAACAATTAAAAATTTTTGCTGACCAATTTGTTGCATTGCTTCAGTTGCCAGTAACGCCTGACTGTTATAAGGTGATTGGGGTATTAAATCAACCTTTAAACCGTGTTGCAATAATGCCGCTGCCGTCGCTTTCCCTATTGCGGCAACAGCAGCAGAAAATTCGCTCATTTTGCCATTATTCGCATGGACTGCAAAATTTACCGCATTCGTACTTACAAAAACAAGCCATTGAAATTTATCCAGACTTGCTAATGTTCTCTGTATAGTCGATTTATCTTCAATAGCCGCAATCGCTAAGGTCGGCAACCGTATAACCTGCTTACCCTGTCTTTCGAGTAAGTGGACTAAATGCTCAGCCTGATGTGCTGGACGGGTCACTAAAACACGATGCTCTTGTAAAGAATTGTTCAAATAAACAACGCTTGCAAAATCTTATCTGCACCTTGATTCAATAAATCGTCAGCAATTGCTTGACCTATTTTTTCTGGCTGCTCCAAAGAACCTACTTTTTCACTTCGATACAGAATACTACCATCTGGATTACCCACCAGACCACGCATAACCAATTGATTATTAAAAAGCTCTGCAAAACCTGCAATAGGCACTTGGCAACCACCATTGAGGCGGGCATTCATTGCCCGTTCCGCCCTTATACATAAATCGGTTTGCTCATCATGCAAAGCTGACAACATTTTATTGATTTCCAAATCATCCGCACGGCACTCTATACCAATGGCACCTTGTCCAATAGCAGGTAAACAGATTTCTGTCGATAAACATTCACTGATTCGATGCTCTAAAGCCAAACGTTTTAACCCTGCATAAGCCAGAATAATCGCATCGTAGTCACCCACATCAAGCTTGTCGAGCCGCGTATTAACATTGCCTCTCAGCGGAATAATATTCGCATCAGGCATGAGCATTTTAATCTGGCATTGCCGGCGTAAACTGGATGTACCAATTCTTGCATCGTCTGGCAAATCTTTAAACGTAGCATACTGGTTAGAAACAAAGGCATCGTGGGGATTTTCACGACTCAGAATGGCCGCTAAATGCAACCCTTCTGGTAGCTCTACTGGCACGTCTTTCATTGAGTGTACGGCAATATCAGCGTCCCCTGCTAACATTCCCTGCTCTAGCTCTTTAACAAATAAGCCTTTACCGCCTAGTTTTGCCAAAGGTGCATCCAGAATTTTATCACCCCGCGTCATCATCTTAACCAAAACAGTCTGCAAATCAGGAAACAAGCCCTGCAAACGTTGTGCAACATATTCTGCCTGCCAGAGTGCCAAAGGACTTTGCCTGGTGGCGATACGAATAATATTTTTAGCCAACCGAAAACCTACTCTTTGAAAATAAATGGCGATATTGTACCCTTATTTACCTTAATGACATCGTGTTAGCTGTATTTTTTCGTCTTTATCATTGCTGTTTATTTTAACACTGGCTTAATAATGATTATAGATAAGCCATCGTAACACTGTTATTCTTGACAAAATAAACATCTGCTTTTTACTTTAACTCAGTCAACTTATGGATGAACATCATTGTGACAAATGAACAACGCTTAGACTCATTAAAAAATATCGTACAAACTTTACTGGATGAAGCCAAAATACAGGGTGCCAGTGCAGCCGAAGCGGGTTTAAGTCAGGAAAACGGACTTTCTGTCACTGCACGTATGGGTGAAGTAGAAAGTATAGAGCATCATTGCGATCAGGGCTTAGGTATTACTGTCTATTTTGGTCAAAGTAAAGGTTCTGCCAGTACCACCGACTGGTCGACAGCCTCGATTAAAGAGACTGTCAACGCCGCCTGCAGTATTGCCCGTAATACCAGTGCAGATGATTATGCCGGTTTACCCGAAAAAGCCTTGTTAGCCACTGAATTTCCAGATCTCGATGTCAACCATCCTTGGGCTATTGACGCTAATAATGCCATCGCACTGGCAATAGAATGCGAAGATGCTGCGAGAAACTATGACACCCGTATTAGCAATTCTGAAGGCGCCTCAATTAACACCCATCAGGGATTCAGAGTTTTAGGGAACAGTCTCGGATTTTTACATGGTTATAGCAGTACCCGACATTCTATTAGCTGTTCAGTCATTGCCCAACAAGGCGACAGTATGCAACGTGATTACTGGTATACCGTCGCCAGAAATGCCGATTGTTTAGAAACACCCAGTGCAGTCGGTAGCAAAGCTGCGGAACGTACCATCAGACGCTTGGAGGCACGCTCCTTAAACACTCAACAATGTCCGGTACTGTATTCGCCAGAAGTTGCCAGCAGTTTACTGAGCTCTTTTATTGGTGCTATTAGCGGTGGTAATTTATACCGCAAATCATCCTTTTTACTGGATGCCCTTGATAAAAGAGTTTTTCCAGATTTTATACATATTTATGAACAACCCTATCTACTGGGTGCATTAGGGAGTGCGGCTTATGATGCTGAAGGCGTCGCTACCCGAACACGTGATCTGGTCAGTGATGGCATATTACGTAGCTACGTTTTAGCAAGTTATGCCGCACGTAAATTGGGATTGCAAAGTACCGGTAATGCCGGCGGCGTACATAATTTAACTTTAACGCCCGGTGACAGTGATTTTCAAGCCATGCTTGGTAAACTGAATACAGGTTTACTAGTCACTGAACTGATGGGACAAGGAGTTAATATGGTGAATGGAGATTATTCACGGGGCGCATCCGGTTTTTGGGTAGAAAACGGACAAATACAGTATCCAGTTGAAGAAATTACCATCGCCGGCAACCTGCAAACCATGTTCACAAACATTGTGGCACTAGGTAATGATGTTGATTATCGCGGGAATATTCGTTGCGGTTCTATTTTGATTGAACAAATGTCAATTGCTGGGCAATAGATTTGGCTTTTTTCATATATTGTACAAGTAAGCAGGGTTGAATAATAAAACCATGCTTAAACTTCGAAGCTAATAGATTTTAATTTACAAAGGTAGTTTGGAACTGCAACTAGAGTTTCAGGGTGTTCAACTTAGTTTACAACGAATAAGGTATTGCAAACTAAAAATAGGGAGTTATAAACTGAGCATGGAAATATTTGATAAAGAATTTGGGGGGAGATTATGGGAGAAATAATTGAACATGATGAAGGTAGTAACAGACCATCAATTTGCGTCGGCGATGGTAGTTCTTCAGTGTCCATCAAGATATATCAAGATATATACCACCAAGTTACCAAACGAACGGAACAAATAAGTAAACGATTTAATGAAAACCTTAAAATAAATTTTTCTGAGATAGAGCAGTTACATCATAAGGTCAAACAGATTTGTGACATACACAATATAGTGGCAAGCAATGAAATTGTTACCATCTTTCATGAAAAAGAACGCAAGGAACAATTCACATCTTTTGATCGCTTTCGAAATTATAATTCAAACGCGACAAACCACACCGTAAATGTAGTGCTGAAGTACAACGTTTCGATCATTCCCGCAGGACTCAATAAACCACAAGAATATGTCATTACAATTCGACTTAATTCTCGAGTTGCAATGTTAGAAGAAATCGAATCACATGCGCCTCCTTTTATAAGAGGAAGTGTAATAAGCTATTTAACCGAAGACACAGCTGTTATCACAATTGACTACGCAGACTACGTTATTGCACGTGGCTTCCTTGAAGCATTCGAGGAATGGATTCGTGGTTGCGATAAAGAATCAAATAATCATTGGCTTAAATTACTTAAACGTTGGTCACACTTAATACCAGAAATTACAAAAATAACTGTAGCCTTTACAATATTGATGTATGCGCTGCAATCGGTGCCAAACTTTTTCAGCACAGCTCAAACCTATGAAACGGGAGCCCGCTTTCTAATTTTTTTCAGTGGAGGTTTTTATCTGATCACCAATTTCGCTAAAAATACAGGAAAGATAATCGAAAATGCTATAGACGGCTTTTCCACTATTTCTTACTTAGATTTAAATAAAGGGGATAGTAATCTCATTAAAAAATTTATTATACGAAAACGAAATGTTGTTATTAAATTCTTCTCAGGGTGTTTATTAACGATATTTTTAGGATTTATTTCATCACAAATTGCCGAGTTAATATAAAAACATGTTCAACATTAACACCTACTCTTTACCCGACAAAAAAGGCACAAACGTAACTGGCTCCAGTTCTTCAACCTTATAGGAACTATTAGTTTTGACAATTCTTTGTAGCATCTGCCGCCCACTATCACCAACAGGTGCCACCATTACCCCGCCCTCATTCATTTGTTGTAGTAGGCTAGAAGGTATTTCATTAGGCGCTGCCGATATTAATATGCCGTCATAGGGAGCATAATCTTGCCAGCCTAAACTGCCATCATTGTATTGATAGCTGATGTTTTTGAGTTTTAAATTCCACAAATGATCTTTTGCTTTTTTTTGTAAGGGCAATATTCTTTCTACCGTGTAGACATGTTCGACCAGCTGCGCCAGTATGGCAGTTTGATAGCCACAACCCGTACCAATTTCCAATACTCTTGCTAAAGGTCCTTTTGACAATAATAGCTCTGTCATTCTAGCAACAATATAAGGCTGGGATATGGTTTGGTTATAACCAATCGGTAGAGAATTATCTTCATAGGCTCTGCTGGCTAAAGCTTCATCGACAAAGATATGTCGTGGGGTATCTCGCATGACTTCCAAAACACGAGTATCCTGAATACCCTGTTCTGCCAAACGATTAACCATACGCAAACGCGTACGGGGTGATGTCATACCGATACCCTGTAAATCCGGTATCATAAAATCAACTCCTTTGGTAACCAATCTTTTATTGCATTAATTCGTTCATACCAAGTTAAATCAACTTGTAAAGGCGTTACTGATACATAACCCATACTAACCGCATAGAAATCTGTACCCACACCTGCATCCTGCTCTGCCCCGGGAGGTCCTACCCAGTAGATAGTACGTCCCCGTGGATCTTTACTTTTAATCACAGGTTCTGATTTATGCCGCTGACCCAGACGCGTTGCCTGATATCCTTTTAATAGTTGAATGGGCACATCAGGAACATTGACATTAAGAATAGTGTCTTTGGGTAATGGCTGTCTGTTTAACTGTTTTAATATGGTCACAGCGACTATGGCGGCGGTATCAAAATGAGTTGGATTGCTCCCGACCAAAGAAATAGCAACAGCGGGTAATCCTAAAAACCGCCCTTCTGTTGCCGCCGCCACGGTACCAGAATACAAAACATCATCACCCAGATTAGAACCATGATTAATCCCAGCAAAAACCATATCGGGTTCTTTTTCTAATAAACCAGTAATCGCCAAATGCACACAATCTGTTGGTGTGCCATCGACTTTTATAAAACCGTTATCACTGTCATAAGCGCGTAATGGCATTTCCAAGGTTAACGAATTACTCGCTGCACTTCGATTTTTATCAGGGGCAACTACCGAAACTTCGGCATGTTCTTTAAGTGCATTTGCTAAAGTAATTAAACCTTCAGCAAGATAACCATCGTCATTACTTAACAAAATGTGCATTATCAATCGCCATACTACAGAATACGCTATAAAATGTAACATATTAGCAACTATGGACTGCAAAATCAGCTATCGTGACAAAAAAATCCATTAATACTGAAGATAGTGAATTATTTCGTCAGACTATCGGTGACATTCGTCCGCTTCATTCTGAAAAAGTTCCTTTTAATCAAAAAGACAAACCGAAGCCTTACCCTAAACGTAAAATAGTCGATGTTGAAGCCCGTCTGACAAACACTGCACCGACTGATGTTGAAAAGCTAGGACATGAAGATTCATTAAGCTTTGTTACTGATGGTCTGCAAAAAAATATTTTTAAAAAATTACGTCAAGGCTACTTCGGTCTGGATGCCGAACTTGATTTGCACGGATTAACAAGCCATCAAGCCAAACAACAATTACTGCATTTTCTGCACGATTGTGTAGTACAAGGGTATCGCTGTGTTCATATTGTTCACGGTAAAGGCTATCGTTCTAATGAGGACTATCCAATTTTGAAAAATAACATCAATGTATGGCTTAGACAACATCAAGATGTTCAGGCGTTTTGTTCAGCACCCCAAAAAGAAGGCGGTGCCGGTGCGGTTTTTGTACTTTTATACGCTAACCGCAGTTCGCGTTAGCAGCGCGTTATCAAAATATTTTTCATAGTCCGTCATTGAGGCAAAAAAAAACCCAACCAGGTTAACTGATTGGGTTCTTCATTAAAGTGCTTGGCAATTCCCTACTTTCGCATGGCAAACTGC